>Ga0187893_10011085_pt1 | contig 13192 bp, 10 predicted proteins | sample MA1701074metaG_FD_139574 | JGI IMG/M metagenome (GOLD analysis project Ga0187893, IMG submission 139574) | White microbial mat communities from a basaltic lava cave in the Kipuka Kanohina Cave System on the Island of Hawaii, USA - MA170107-4 metaG ...
ACGACCGACGGCGGCAAGACCTGGAAGCTCGCGCTCAAGGGCGACGAAAACATCGGCTGCATCGACGTCGCCATCGACCCCGAGAACCCGAAGTTCATGTACGCGGCGATGTATCACGTCCGGCGCGACGCCTTTTCGGGCAGCGGCTCCCCCAGCGTCTTTTCGACCGAAGCCGGCCTCTTCAAGTCGAACGACGGCGGCACGCGCTGGCGTCGGCTCACCCGCGGACTCCCGAAGGGCGGCGTCGGCCGGATCGGCATCGACATCTGGCGCAGGGACCCCGAGGTCCTTTACGCCACGGTCGAAACCAGCAAGACCGGCGCCCAGATGGGAACGGCCGGCGCGGGCGGCGGCGGCGCTTACATGGGGTTCAACGGCGAGGAGCGTGAAGGCGGCGTCGCGCTCACCGAGGTGACTCCGGGCGGCCCCGCGGCGCAGGCCGGCCTCGAAAAGGACGACGTCATCAAGTCCTTCGGCGGCAAGGAGGTCGACACGATGGACGAGCTCGTCGCCGAGATCCGCGCGCGAAACCCCGGCGACAAGGTCGAGGTCAAGTTCGAGCGCGACGGCGAGCTCAAGACCGTCACGGTCACCCTCGGCCGGCGCGGCCGCTCCGATGACAAGGACGAGGGCGCGGAGTGGTGGCAGGACATCTCGATGTCACCGCAGGATGAGGACCCCGCCGAACGGGGCGGCGTCTTCCGATCGGACGACCGCGGCGAAACCTGGAAGCATCTCTCGAACACAAACCCGCGTGCGTTCTACTTCAGCCAAGTGCGCATCGACCCGACCGACGATCAGCGGATTTTCGTGCTCGGGATTTCGCTCCACGTCTCGACCGACGGCGGCAAGACCTTCACCGCGGGCGGCCGAAGCGCGCACCCCGACCATCACGCCATGTGGATCAACCCCAAGGACCCGAACCACATCCTGCTCGGCAACGACGGGGGCCTGTACGTCTCGACCGACCGCGCGCGCAAGTGGGAGCACGTTGAGAGAATCCCGGTCGGCCAATTCTACGCGGTGGGGCTGGACAGCCGGCGGCCGTACCGCGTGTACGGCGGTCTGCAGGACAACGGCAGCTGGGGCGGCCCGAGCCTTTCTCGCGGTCCCGCCATCGCCAACGAGGAGTGGAAGCGGATCAACGGCGCCGACGGTTTCGTCTGCCGCGCCGACCCCTCCAACCCCGACATCGTCTACGCCGAGGGACAGTACGGCGCGATCGCCCGCGTCGACCTCAAGGGAGGACGCAACGCGCGCAAGAGCATCAAGCCGAAGGGGCAGAACCTCCGCTTCGAGTGGCACACGCCGATCGAGATTTCGCCGCACGAGCCCGCGCGCCTCTATATCGCCGCGCAGAAACTTTTCGAAAGCGAGAACCGCGGCGACGCGTGGAAGGAGATCAGCCGCGATCTCACCAAGACGCCGCAGGGCTCGATCTCGTCGATCGGGCTGTCGCCCGTCAGCGCCGACGTCCTGTGGGTGGGCTCGAACGACGGCGGCGTGTGGGTGAGCTCGGATCGCGGCAAGAACTGGACCGAGGTCACGCCCAAGATGCCGCCGCTGCGGTGGGTGACGCGCGTCGAGCCGTCGCGGACGAGCGCGGGCGCGGCGTATTTGACGCTGGAGGGGCGGCGCAAGGACGATTTCAAGCCGTACGTGTGGAAGACGACCGACTTCGGCAAGACGTGGGATTCGCTCGCCGCCGGGCTGCCGCAGGACGAGCCGGTTTATGTGATCCGGGAGGACCCGAAACTGCCGACGCTGCTTTACGCAGGCACCGAGCGGGGCGCGTACGCGTCTGGCGACGGCGGCGGCAAGTGGGTCAAGCTGGGCCGCGGGATGCCGACGGTGCCCGTCTACGACCTTGCCGTCCATTTCCGGGAGGGAGAACTCGTCGCGGGCACGCACGGGCGCAGCGTCTGGATCGTCGACGTCATGCCGCTGCAGCAGCTGACGCCGGAGATTCTGGGGTCGGCGTCGCATCTCTTCGCGCCGCGGGACGCGATTCTGTGGGATCCGGAACTCGCGCCGAAAGGCGTGTCAGAAAAGGGGTTCAAGGGGCAGAATCCGCCGCGCGGGACGGTCTTCACCTACCACCTCAAGGCGAAGCTCGGGGGGAAAGCCAAGCTGACGGTGCGCGATTCGACCGGCAAGGCGGTGGCGGAGCTGGAGGGATCCGGCGAGCCGGGGATCCACCGTGTTTCCTGGGACGCGGCGGGTGCGGCCGCGGGAGAGTACACGGTTTCACTCTCAAGCGGCGGCGAGCAGAAGGTCAAGGTGGCGTCCGACCCCAGGGAGGAGTGAGCCCTGACCCGGTCCAATCCTTGAGTTTGTCGACGCAAAGACTCTGAGCGGGGGTGGCGACCGATTGTCCGCCTCTGCGCCTCCGCCTCTTTGCGCTGAAGAGTTTGAAGAACCGATCGGGCTTACTTGCGCTCGACGGGCGGATCGGGCGGCCCCTTCGGCCCGGCTTCGAGCGCCGACTTGCCGCTGAAGAGCTGCCACACCGCGTCGAGCCGTGCCAGCGGAGCCGCGAACGACTTGATCTGGTCTTCGGCCACCGTACGGTCCTCGCGCTCGGCCGCCGTCCGAAGCGTGCGCGCTGCGTACCGGATCGCGTCGCCGGCCTCTTTCGCGCCGTGATCGATCGGATACTTGATGTCGTTCCACGCGAGCCGCCGCACGTGCTGGCCGACCAGCTTGAGGTGCGACGCCACCTCGGGCACCTCCCACAGCTTGCCGTCCCTGACGCGCGACTCGAGGCTGTTGTACACCCCCCGCGCGCGCGCGAGCGCCCGCTTGTACGTCCTCGGCAGGCTCTCGGGCAGATCCCCGGCCTTGAGCTCGTATTCGTCCGACAAGTTCTCGTACTTTTGCAGGGCGTCCAGCTGCGGCGGAACCTCTTCGAGCAGCGTCTTGACCTCGTCGGGACGCTCGCCCTTCGCCGCCTTGGTCATCAGATCGGAAATGTCCACGAGCAGTTGTCCCGCCGAGCTGATCGCGTCGATCGCGGGCTTGACCACGTCCTTGTCGGCGAGCGCCGGCAGGTACTTGGCGAGCGCCTCGGCGTGCATGGCGTGCTCGGTCACCTCGAACAGCCCGCCCTTGGAGGTCAGGTCGCGCGCCTGCGACTGGATCGTATCGAGCCGCCGGATCGCCTCGGCGAAACTTTCGGGCGACGGATACCGGGGATCGGGCCCCTCGTCGACCGCCTTGCTCGGCGGCGTCGGCGTCGGCGGCACCTCGGGGGGACGCGGATTTTCGCGCCAGTGCGCGGGCTGACGAAGCACGCACCCGGCCAGGCCGAGCGCAAAGAGCAGCGCGAACTTTTTCATGCTATCGACTCCAACAGCATCGCAATGCCCTGGCCGCCGCCGATGCAGGCCGACGCGATGCCCCATCTTTTATGACGACGCCGGAGCTCGTAAAGCAGCGTGAGAATCAGCCGGGCCCCGGTCGCCCCGAGCGGGTGCCCCAGGCCGATCGAACCGCCGTTGACGTTCGTCTTCGCGCGGTCCAGCCCCAGGTCCTTCTCGACCGCCAGGTACTGCCCCGCGAACGCCTCGTTGATCTCGAAAAGGTCGATCTGCTCCAGCTTCATTCCGGCGCGCTTGAGCGTCTCCCGGATGGCGGGCGCCGGGCCCATTCCCATCAAGGCGGGCTCGACGCCGACCGCCGCGAAGGCGACCACGCGCCCGATCGGCTTGAGCCCCTCGCGCTCGGCGGCTTGGGCCGTCGTGACGACGACCGCCGCGGCTCCGTCGACGATGCCGGACGCGTTGCCGGCCGTGACCGTCCCGTCCTTGCCGAACGCCGTCGGAAGTTTGGAAAGCGCCTCGAGCGAGGTCTCCGGCTTGATATGGTCGTCCGACGCGAACTCGACGACCTCCTTGCCGCGCTTGATCGGCACCGGCACGATCTCCTGCGCGAATAGCCCGCTCTTCACCGCTCGCACGCCTTCGCGGTGACTGCGCAGCGCGTACTCGTCCTGCGCTTCGCGCGTGATGCCGTACTTTTTCGCGCAGTTGTCCGATGTCTGGGCCATGTAAAGGTCGCAGAACCCGTCCTTCAAGCCCGTGAAAAGCGAGTCCTCGAATTTCAGCTCCTGGCCGAAACGCATCCGGACGTCGCCGCGCATGCCGCGGACGATGTGGGGCGCCTGGCTCATCGACTCGGTCCCGCCGGCGAGCACCGCGCGCGCTTCGCCGAGCTTCAGAAATCGCGCCGCGAGCGCGACCGACTCGATGCCCGACCCGCACAACCGGTTGACGGTGAGGGCGGGCGTCTCGACCGGGAGGCCGGTCTTGAGGCCGATGTGGCGGGCGCAGTAGATCGCGTCGGCGCTCGTCTGCATCGCGTTGCCGAAGATGACGTGGTCGATGAGGTCCTTCCGGACGCGGCTCTTTTCGAGGGCCTTTTTCGAGGCGGCCGCGCCCAAGTCGACGCCGCTGACGTCCTTGAACGCGCCGAACCCGGGCGTCCCCGAGTACTCGGCCCACGCGGTCCGGGCGCCCTCGAGGATGACGACCTCGCTGCCGTTCACGTCATGCACCCTTGAACTGGGGCTTGCGCTTTTCGAGGAAGGCCTTCGTGCCTTCGCGCATGTCCTGCGTGGCGAAGCAGAGGGCGAAGAGGTGCGACTCGTACGCGAGCGACTCCTCCAGGGAGCACTCGGCGCCGCGGTTCACCGCTTCGAGGATGTATTTTACCGCGATCGGCGCCGAATTGGCAAGGCGCTCGGCCAGGGCGGCCGTCTGCGCGCGAAGCTCGTCCTGTTTCCATACAAAGTTAACGATTCCCAGCTCGAAAGCCCTCTGCGCGGGAACCCGGTCGCCCAGCAGGCAGAGCTCCATGGCACGGGCCTTGCCGCAGATCCGCACCAGGCGCTGGCTGCCGCCGAACCCGGGCATGATACCGAGCGCGATCTCGGGCTGACCCAGCACCGCCTTGTCGCCGGCGACGCGCAGGGTGCACCCGAGCGCGAGCTCGCACCCGCCCCCGAGGGCGTAGCCGTTAATACAAGCGATCACCGGCTTGCCCAGGTTCTCGATGAGCGAGATCAGGGCGTTGCCGCGGATCGAGAACTCCTTGGCGGTGACGGGCGTCAGCCCGCCGAACTCGGAGATGTCCGCGCCGGCCACGAACGCTTTTTCGCCCGCCCCGGTCAGGACGATCGCGCGGACCGAGGCGTCGTCGCGCGCCGCGCCGAAGGCAGCGGTCAGGTCGCCGACGGTTTCAATCGACAGGGCGTTCAGCTTGTCGGGGCGATTGATCGTGACGGTGAGGACCCCCCCGGCCTGGGCCGTGAGCAGATTCTTGTATGAAGACATCGTCGCTCCAATCCAATCGACCATGGTCAATCGTTAATCGACAATCGTTAATTGTCGATTGTCGATTGTCAATTGTCGATTATCGTGCCACGATCTCGAGCGACTTGATGATAATGTCGTTCGTGGGCCGGTCCGAGTCCTTGTCGGGCTCGGCCACGCGGGCGGCGTCCTTGAGGACCTTCGCCCCCGGATCGGGGTCGCCCTTCGTGAGGTCGAGCTTCCCGATGATCGTGAACTTGCCCGCCAGGTACTCCAGCTTGCGCAGGCACACGAAGAACTGCGACCCCTGGTAGCCGAGCTTCGTGGACTGGCTGAGCGCCACCACGCCCTCGTCGTGGAGCAGCGGCGGAACCGACTTGACCTGGTCCTCGGCCTCGGTCTTGAAGGTGAAGCCGGGCGTCCCGAAGCCGTCGTTGTACGGGCAGCCGGTGCGGATCCAGTTCTTGCGCACCACCGAGAACACCTTGAGACCGTTGAAGAATCCGCGCTTGGCGAGCGAAACGAACTGGCAGACGCTGTTGGGCGCGGCGCGCGGCAGCAGGTCGATCCAGACCGTGCGCTCCTTGCCTTCGAACTCCAGGACGACCTTCGCCGCGAGGGAGGTCATCTCGGCGCCGCCTGCACCCTTGGCGGGCTCGACCTTGATCTGGACCGCGGCGGACTTCGACTCCTTTTCGCCGGCGCCCCGGTAGCGACCCGTGATCGTCCAATTGCCGACGGCCACGGCCGGCAGCTTGACGGCCGTCGTGAACGACGCGCCGCCGCGCAGCGAGACCTTGTCGAGCTGCAGCTGCTTGGCGATGTGCGGATCCCCGTTCAAGATCGAAACTTCGAACGTCTGGATCTTGCCGGCCTGCTCCCACGCGACCTCGAAGCTGACCGAGCGCTCGTCGAGCATCAGCGGGGCCACCGCCGCGGCCGTGCCGCTGTTGTTCTTCAGCGTCACGTCCAGCTGGATCTCTTCGCCCAGAGTGACCGAGTCCCGGTCGGCGCGGATCGAGAGCTCCAGCGGCGACACCTTATCCGCCGGGGGATCCTGGATCGTCAGCAGCAACCCCAACATCGCCAGCATCATGGCCTCACCTCACTCACTTGCGAATTTCGACGGTAATACTTTCGACGACGACGCCCGCGCCCGCGGCCTGGATTTTCTGGAGCGTTTCCTGGCCGCCCGCGACCTTTCCGAACACCGTGTAACGACGCATGAAATCCTTCGGATCGGCGAAGCGCACGAAAAAGAGGTGCGACGCCGAATCGGGCTTGAGATCGTACCACAGCCCCACCGATCCCGCGGCATCGGGCGCGTCGGGTTCCTGTCTCGCCGGCGGCACCTCCGTCTTGGACGCGTCGCCCACCACCATCCACTGGGCTTTGACGTCGACCTTCACCGGCGCCCCGTCGTAGAACTTGTCCTTCGCGCGCTTGACGAACGACATGACCGCCAGCGGCGCATGCACGGGATGGAGCTCCAGCTCGAAGCTTCCATGGTTCGTGTTCACCCTCACCTTGTAATCGTGGACGACGACGAGGCGGTACCACTCGCTCGCCTTTTTGCCGAAGCGCCAGCGGATGTGGACGATCCGGTCCTTGTCGCCGAGCTCCTTGAGCGCGTCCGAGATGTCGAAGTCGGCAGCCTTTTCGGTGTACGGCGGGTGGATTTCGCGCGGCTCGCCGTACTCAAAGTTCCCCGTCGCCTTGAGGATCGAAGGCTCGGCGGCCCGGGGGTCCTCGGTGATTTCCAGGCCCCCTTCCAGCGACCCCGGCCATTGGAAGACCATCGGCTCGACGCCGCCGCACCCGATGTGGACCTCGACCTTGAACGGCTTGCCGATCGTGTGGACGAATTGTTCGGCGTCCGGCCCGAGCGCGAGGGTGATCGAGCGCTCGGTTTCGAAGGGGAGCCCCCCTTCGCAGGCCGCGAGCAGGACCAGAAGCGCGATTCCCTTTCTCACGACCCTTTCCTCTTGTCCCCTTCCCATTCGAAGAATCCGCGGCCGGACTTGCGGCCGAGCCGGCCCGAGAGCACCATCCGACGCAGGAGCGGCGGCGCGGCGTACTTCGGGTCCTTGAACTGTCCGTAGATCACGTCGGCGATGTAGAGCGTCGTGTCGAGCCCCACATAGTCCGCCAGCTCGAGGGGTCCCATCGGATGTCCGCACCCGAGCTTCATCCCCGTGTCGATGTCCTGCGGGGTGGCCAGTCCGTTTTCGACCGCGCGCACCGCCTCGCACAGGAACGGCACCAGCAGCAGATTCACGATGAACCCCGGCGTGTCCTTGGCGGTGATCATGACCTTGCCCAGCGACTCGCCCAGCTGGCGCACCGATTCGTACGTGGCCGGATCCGCGATCTCGGGGCGCACGATTTCGAGGAGCTTCATGAGCGGCACCGGGTTCATGAAGTGCATACCGATGAACTTGCCCTGGCGTTGGGTCACGCTCGCCATATCCGTGATCGAAAGGCTCGACGTGTTCGAGGCGAAGATGGTCTCGCGCTTGCAGAGGCCGTCCAGCTCCTTCCAGAGCGCCTTTTTCGCGTCCATGTTCTCGGTGATGGCTTCGATGACAATGTCAACGTCGGCCAGGTCGCGAAGGTTGGTGGTTCCCTTGAGGTTGGCGAGGGTCTTGTCCATGTCGGCCTGCTGGACCTTTCCGCGTTTGACCCCCTCGGCGAGAAAGCCCTTGATGCGGTCCAGCCCCTTCTGCAGGAGCTCCTGGTTGGCCTCCCGCACGACCACCCGAAACCCTTTTTGGGCGCACACCTGGGCGATTCCCGAGCCCATCAGCCCGCACCCGACGACGCCGATCTTCGAAAAAGCCATAAAACGAGGGGCGTATGATACGTGCCCTCCCAAGTCAATTCAAGGCAGAATTTGGGACATTTATGCCTGGCACAAATGTCCCAAACCCGCCCACCTACAGGAAGGAGGGGATCGCGTGCCCTACGGCGGTCAGCAGCGGGACGATCAGGACGACGAGCCCCCTCGCAGGCCGGCCCGCGCGAAGCTGCCCCTCGGCCGTGATTTCCGGCGCGCCCGGCAGGCTGTCCTTGAGCACGGCGTACGACGGGGCGTAGGGATCATAGAGGACCGCCTCCTGCTCTTCGTCCTTCAGCCGTTCGGGCTCGTGCGTCTTCGCCACCACCTCGTTCGAGCTGCCGTCCTCGGCCTTGAACTCGAAGGTGAGCTTCACGACGACCCGGTTGTTGACCCTCATGCTCGTCGGTTCCTCCGACTTGAGCTTGGCCATCGCCAGCCTCCCATGGCTGAGGAGGTGGTTCGCGCGGATCCCTTTTCGAATCCCGAAATAGACGAACACCGCTCCCACCGCCGGAAAGATCAGCACGAAGAGGGCCCAAACCGGAAACATGGCGCCGCGGCCCCCCTCGACCCTGGACACGGAGAGGCTGCCCGGCAGGTACTCGACCCGGACGGCAGAGCCGCTGGAGCCGGAAAACCCCGTCTGGTATGAGACGCCCTGGCGCTCCTTGCCGTCCTCCGGCGGCGTGTACCGGTACTTGATCCGGTAGACCGGGGTCCCGGGCCGGTCCTCAGTGCCGCCCATGGTGGCGCCGGTCTCCTCGACCGCGGTGACGGTCCCCTCGACGACTTTTTCGTCCGAAAACCAGAACCGCACGACTTCCACGTCGGCATTTCCGCCGAACACGCGCGCGAAGATCATGCCGAAGCCGAAGAAGAACCAGCCGAACTGGTTCATAAAGCCGCCGAACATCAGCTGCGACCGGAGCAGCATCGGGAGCGGGCGCGGGGCGGGCGAAAGCTCCACCGTCATGTCTTGTCCATCCTCTGCTTTCGGGCCTCGACGAGGCGCCGGTACTGATCCGAAATCTCCTGCGACGTGCGATACTGCGCCGCCGCGCCGGCCACGAAAAGCGCCGCGATCAGCCCCAGGTACACTATAGCGTGGCTTTCGACGGGAAAGAGACCGATCGAATTGACGCAGACCATCGCGCCGATCCCGGCCGCCACGGCCCCCAGCGCGGATGTCGCCAGCACGAGCAGGTGTCGCTGGAGATAGATCGACAGCGCCCCGCATACGCCGGCCCCGATGGCCGCGGGCCAGACCGACTTGCCCAGTCCCGCGATCTGCCCGGCCCAAAACCCGAGCGCGGCGCCGCCCAGAACTCCCGTCGCGACCAGGTTCAGCCACAGGTAGGCGCGCCCCAGCGCGAAACCCGCGACGCCCAGGAACACGCCGAGCGCGATCGGCAGCCACGCAACGCCGGTCGCGCCGCCGATCAGCATCCCGGCGAGTCCGAACAGCGCCGCGGCGTAGAGATGCGAAAACGCGACGAGAAAGCGGTAGCCCGCGAGCAGGAGCAGGATCCCGCCGAGCCCGACGAGCGACGCCTGCCACACCGGCAGCGTCTTGAACGCGTCGAGCGACAGCTCCACGCGTCAGACCTTTTCGAAGGCGACGGCCATCCCGAGGCCGCCGGAGACGCACAGCGTGGCGAGGCCCCGCTTGGCGTCGCGTCGGCGCATTTCGTGCAGCAGCGTGACGACAATCCGCGCGCCCGTGGCGCCGATGGGGTGGCCGAGCGCGATCGCGCCGCCGTTCACGTTCGTGCGCTCCAGGTTGAGCTTGAGGTCGCGGGCGCAGGCCAGCACTTGGACCGCGAAGGCCTCGTTGAGTTCGATCAGGTCGAAGACGTCGAGGCTGAGGCCCGCCTTTTTCTCCAGGCGCCGGACGGCTTCGACCGGGCCGATCCCCATGACGCGCGGGTCGACGCCGGCGGAGGTCATGGCGGTGATTCTCGCGAGCGGTCGGGTCTTGAGGGCCCGCGCCTTGTCGGCCGACATGACGACGACGGCCGCGCCGGCGTCGGCGATGCCGCACGCGTTGCCGGGCGTGACGGTGCCGTCCTTCGAAAAAACGGGCTTGAGTTTCGCGAGCGATTCGCGGGTGGTGTCGGCGCGTGGATGTTCGTCGGTTTCGAGGCGCGTCGTGCCCTGCTTGGCGGAGAGGTCGATGGGGGCGATTTCGTCGCGGAAAGACGCGCGCGCGCAGCGCTTCTGGCTTTCGAGGGCGTAGGCGTCCTGCTCGTCGCGGCCGATCTTGTACTCGCGCGCCAGGTTTTCGGCCGTTTCGCCCATGAGCTGGCCGCAGAGCGGGCACAGAAAGCCGTCGCGGTACATGGCGTCCTCGACCTCGGCGTGCCCGAGCCGGTAGCCGGCGCGCATGCGCGGCAGGAGGAACGGCGTGCGGGTCATGTTCTCGATGCCGCCGGCGAGGACGATGTCGGCGTCGCCGAGGGCCACGGCCTGGTACGCGAGCGTGACGGCCTTGAGGCTAGAGGCGCAGGCCTTGTTGACGGTAAAGGCGGGGATGGCGTCGGGGCACCCCGCGTGTTTGCCGACCTGGCGGGCGGTGTTGGGGCCGTTTCCCGCCTGCCGGGCGTGGCCGAAGATGACCTCGTCGACCCGTTCGGGCTTGACGCCGGCTTCGGCGAGCGCTGCCCGCGCCGCGTGGGCGCCCAGCTCTACCGCCGGGGTTTCGCCGAACGCGCCCATGAATTTTCCGATCGGCGTGCGTTTGGCGGCGGCGACGACGACATCTCTCATTGTGTGGACACCCTCTGGGAGGCTTTGCCTGCTGGAGGGTGTGGCGACACCCTCCAGCAGGCAAAGCCTCCCAGAGGGCATTCATCGTGCCACCCCTCGATCCCAAAGTCCACCATGGCTATAATCCCCCACGTGGGGATCTTCGGAGGCCCCGTCGGGGGCGGGGGCGGCGCGTTTCAACAGATCGACGTCGACGCCGCCAAGCGGTTGATCGACACTGGCAAGGGCCGGATCGTCGTCCTCGACGTCCGCAACCCGGACGAATGGTACGGCGAGACCGGCCACATCGAGGGCGCCCTGCTCATCCCGATCGACGCCCTGCCGATGAATCTCGACAAGCTCGCCCCGCACAAGGACAAGGAGATTATCTGTGTCTGCTACGTGGGCCAGCGCAGCGCCGTCGCCGCCCAATTCCTCGCCCAGCAGGGCTTCAGAAAGACCTACAACGTCGAAGGCGGCATGATGGAGTGGTTTGACCGCGATCTGCCGACCGTGAACAAAGACACTTGGCCTAACGGGCCAGTGAGCCGGTAACCGGAGTCTCCAGTCGCGAGCCTCGAGCTTCGAGCGATCTACGTTTTCCTCTTTCGCCTTCCGACTTTCGCCTTCCGTCTTCCGTCTTCCGCCTTGATCGCCGGCTTCTCCAGTTTCTCCACCCGGTCCCTCAGTTTCCGATTCTCCTCGCTCAGCTTGTCGAGGTCCTCGCGCACCTTCTTCACGTCGTCCGCCCGATCGCGGCCCCTGCGGATGGCGGCGATCGCCTCGCGAGCGGCGCGACGGATCCGCCCGTCCCCGCCCGACGCCACATACGGCTCCAGGTACTTGGCCCCCCGGTCCTCCCCCAGCGTCCGCAGGCCCGAAATCAGGTTCATGCGCGTACGAAAATAGCGCTCGCCCGTGTACGGCGCCATCAGGTCCAGCGCGCGCGTGGCCTGGTCCGGCACGGCCCGCCCCACGGAGCCGATCGCGCGAAACGCCGCCCCGCGCACCAGCTGCGGGCGCCCGTACGGCACCCACTCCGCGAGCACGTCGAGCGCCTCTTTGCGCTCCAGCGCCGCCAGCCCCTCGCACGCGCTCGTTCGGATCACGTCGTTGTGCGAGCTCTTCGCCAGCGCGCCCCGCAGCGGGCCGACCGCGCCCTCCCACTTGGTCCGGCCGATCGCGCTCGCGGCCTCGGCTTCCACAAAGTAGCTCGCGTCGCCTTTCGAAATCACCTGCGCCAGCGCCTGGGCCGCCCGCGGGTCGCGGAACTCCCCCAGCGCCTTGACTACCGCGCGCCGCACCTTGGGATGCCCCACGCGAAGCCCGTCGATCAGCGCCTCCATCGCGGGCGCCGACCGCACCTTCGCCAGCGCGGCCGCGGCCTCGGCCTGCACGCCCCAGAACTTGTCCTCCAGCAGCGCCCCGCGCAGCGCCTCGACCGCTTCGCGGCCGCCCACGCCGCCCAACTCGACCGCCGCCTCGACGCGCCCCATCGCGTCGTCGTCGTTTCGAAGCTGATGCTCCAGCAGCTTTCGCGGCCGCTTGAACTTCATCTTCTTCAGGATCGGGTTGCCGTCGTCGAACCGAACGGCCAGCGGCGCCTCGGGGAGCTCGAACACAAAGCTCTGTTCGGCCCGCTCCACCTCGACGCGCGTCACCGCCGCCCCCCTGGCGGTCGTGAGCTTCACGTCCGCGGGCAGCCAGTACGGCTCGCCCTTGTGCGACTGCTTGACGGTCAGCGTGCCGCGATTCTTCGCGGCGTCAAAGTCCCACGAGCACTCCAGCTCCGGATGACCGGCGGCGTAGACCCACTGGTCGAAAAACCGCTGCACGTTCCGGCCCGTCGCTTCCTGGAACGCCCGCACCAGATCCTGCGTCTCGACCGTCTTGCCGCGGTGGGTCTCGGTGTAATGGCGGATCGCCGCGAACAACGCCTTGTCCCCCAGCCACGCGCGCAGCATGTGCAGCACGCACGCCCCCTTTTCGTAGATGTGCGTATCGAAGATGTCGATCGGCTCCTCGAAGACGTTGCAGACGATCGGGCGCCGCTCCTCGGCATCCTGCGCGAAATGCGAACGCGCCTTGAGCAGCAGGTCGTAGCGGTACTCGTCCACCCCCTCGCTCTCCTCGCGCCAGAGCGCCTGGAAAAACGTGGCGAACCCCTCGTTCAGCCACGCGTGCGACCAGTCGCGGCACGTCATCAGGTCGCCGAACCATTGGTGCGCCAGCTCGTGCGACACGAGCGGATCGCTCGAAAAGTCGAGGTGCGCGCGCTCGTCGTGAAGCGTCAAGT
>Ga0187893_10011086_pt1 | contig 13192 bp, 14 predicted proteins | sample MA1701074metaG_FD_139574 | JGI IMG/M metagenome (GOLD analysis project Ga0187893, IMG submission 139574) | White microbial mat communities from a basaltic lava cave in the Kipuka Kanohina Cave System on the Island of Hawaii, USA - MA170107-4 metaG ...
GCATCCTTAGACCATCACGGGGTGAGTTGTCATCAATACTGTCACCCACATCTGGTGTGGTATCCTCCGGCTCGTCACTCGCCTCCAAACTCTTCGGGGTCTCTAACTCGGCCGGGTTTGAGACCTCTTCCGCTTCCTTTCCCTCGTCAAACCCCCTTTCTATTGGAATGGACTGCAAAGATTCTTCTGGCGCGGGCAAACAACTGCTTTCAACTGTGGGCAACTCTCCGCAGCTGTCAACAGGCTCGCTGTGCCCGTTCCCATTCGAACGCGAGACGATCGGCAGGCTCTCTGCTCCACCAAACCCGAACGACCGGTCGAGGTGCTGATAAACAGGGAGGCGCTGAGGCCCTACACGGGTTACCTTGAACGTTTTCGATGCGTGGCTTGCTGACCATCGTCCGCCTCGTAGGAACGTGTGCGCCTGTTTCCTGGAGCATTGGAGCTGAAGACATCGGACCCTCTTACCCGGCCTTCCCAGTGGCTTAGCCATTCCGGCTTTGAGTAACCGCTCCGCTTCTTCTTCCCTCGCCGTGTAGAAAAACACGTTTCCCGAATCATTTATGCGAATCCTCAATTTTGTGTTTTCGCGGGAAAGGAAGTTTCCTGCACCCTGTGGAACTTCTTAAGCTTTTGGCCTGGCGCCTGCCCGAATCCTTGGCAATGGCTCGTCAAACCCTCGGAGAGCTCGCTTCAGTTCGCGGTCGAGGATCCGCTTGACGCCTTCCGTGGTCTTGGTCCTCGCCACTCTTACCGCGACTCGCTTTGGTAACGACAGCAGCTCGGTGATGACGTTTGCGGTTCGCAGTTCTAGCACTTCGGCCAGCTTTCGTGCTTCTGGGGTGAATCTTGGTGTTTTGGCTTTCATCAGGGCTCCTCGTGATTTCGTCGGCAATGTCTACTAGCGCCTTGTTCAACTCGGTTGTGAGAATGGCGTGAATTTTGGTTTGGTCGGAGAAGTTTAATAGCAGTCCCGACACGCGATCGGGAATCATCAGTATGCTGTCGCGAATCTGGCGGGCTTTCTCAAACCAGCTTCCCTCCACAAGTGACCGATCAAGCAAACTCCCCTCGAGTAGCTCAACGTCGATCTCGGCTTTGCGCGCGTCGGCTGCAAGTTTGCGGGCTCGGAGAGAGCGCTCGTCGTGTGGTTCGGGGTTCTTCCCAGCCTCGCCATCAGAAATCCATCGCAGAACGTCTGCGTAGCGCCACAGGTGAGCCTGCCCGGACCGCTGGCTGAGAAAAACAGGCTGCGGATAGCCTGGCCTCCCAATCCATCCCAGAATGGCTTGGGGACGGATCGTCAGGACTTGGTCGGCCTCAAGCGTCTTGGCCAGTTGTATTGTTGTGAGTCCTTCAGGTCGAGTCATTTTCTCAGACTCCTAACGAGTTTCCTCGACGGTTTGTAGTTGGCCAGGTCAGTCAATGCCCGATAGACCTCTGCATCAACGGCCGCTTGACAGTCGACCGCTTCAGTGAGCGCGGCGACTCTGTTGGCAAGGACTTTGGGTAACTTCCCGATGCGCTTGTGGAAGCCTTGAACACTCTCGTCCCAAGCCATTGCAACAAACTCTACGCCTACAACTGAAGTCTCGAGGTCCATGGCCTTCTTTTCTGCCAGCTCGGTCTCAGCAGTGAGCTTTCGATATCTCAGCTCTCGTTCGCTTTGCTTTTCTGACTTTTCTGGGCTTTGGCGGATAGGGTTGGATCTCTTCAAGGGCTTCCTCGGCTTCTTTCTGGATGAGCTTCAAGCACTCTCTTGGATCGGTCTCGATCGCAAGCAATGGGCCTAATTTGCTCCCCATTCCGAGTAGCTTGGAGCGGCAGTTGACAACCATCGCGCTCGCGGCTTTCTTGAATTCGTCGATCGGGATGAAGCGCTTCTTTGCGATTGCGAGCTCAAGCTCAGCTAGCAACGCGTCAGCCGCCAGTTTTCGGCGTCTGATTTCCCGTTCATCGATTTTCGCTTGTCCTGTTCCGTCAGCTGCGAACCACTTCAGGACGGTGGCGTAGCGCCATCCGTGCGGCTGCCCAGGCCTCTGGCTGACGCGTTCGGGCTGCGGATAGCCAGCTTGGCTCACCCAGCCGTTAAGCGTTTGCGCGCGCAGGTGTGCGACGCCGTCTTTGGCCAGCCGCTTTGCGAGCTCCACCGTTGTCAGCAGACTCTTTTCCATGGATCAGCCTCAGATAATGACTTTCCTCAGATTGCTCGTCTTCAGCTTCCTGAATCTTCTTCCTCTGGTGTTCGTACGCCTTCTCAAGCTTGGCCAGGTCCTTCAAAATCGAGAGGGCTGTTTTGTAGTCGTTGATGAGCAGCGATTTCTGGTAGAGGAACTTCCGGGCTCGTATGTGATAGGCGTGAACTGAACCGGTTTCCTCTGACGCATTCCCAACCCAAGCGTCGATGCACTCAGCATAGGCGGCGTCAATCTGGGCACCGGTCGGCTTCGGCTCGTTCGTCCACTCCTTCTCAATCGCGGCTTCAATAAGGTGACGAGTGCATCCTTTGAGCAACAACCCTTCGACCATGGTGGCCAATGGCGTCATAGATCATCCTCAGCTTGGCCGGAGTAGAGCCTCTCGAACCATTCCTGATAGAACTCGAACAGTTCTTTCGATGCGGTCAGGATCATCTGTTCGGTCCGTGGGTTTGTGCAGAAATTTGCCGAGCCCTCGCAGGTGATGAATAGCTCCCGCGCTGGATCCGCCAGGCAAATCAGCTTGGAATGATTCATGAATTTCTTCAGCCGGCCGTTGAACTTGGAAACGACTCCGACCAGACTGGCGTAGACCGAAGTTTCTCGGCTCGCGAAGTATTCACCCGTCAACACGTTCAATTCTCCAAGCTTCCCCGCCTCGAGATAGGACTCGATGAGGCGGCAATCAGCATGGCTCATGGTCCACGTTGAGCAATAGAACTTCGGGAAATGGTCGTAGCGCTCCAATAGAACCGACAGGAAAGACAGTGCGTCGATGTCTCCAGCGGTCAGAAAGTGGTAGGAATAGCCCGGCTCAATCGTGGCGGGGAAGATCTTGCGGAGGTTTTCCTCCCTGGCGACTCGGATCAACTCCAGTTTGGAGACTCTGACCGATTTGACGGCTGAAGGTGGCTGTTCGTCCCTCACCCGGTCATCCACCGATCTGAAATCGAGTAAATCGTTCATTCTCTTAGTTCCCCAACCCCCTCAGTTAAAAAGGCTCCAAAGCTCCCGCGGAAAGTTCTATCGCTAGCGAATTCGAGCGCCTCCGGCACCTCCAGTGAAAATAACCCCAGGAAGGACCCAAGAAAATCGATCAGCCTCCGCGCGCCAGCAGGTCGACAAGGTTTTGGTTCACCCGCTCCATCATCTTTCTTTGCGCGTATTCATCATCAGAGACGTGATTGAAGACGATATTCTGCTCGACCTTCGGAGCGTTAACGGTACTGGTATTCTGCCGGGAATTGTCTATGGAGGTCGAGCCACCACGTCCAGACTCAGCGCGGTTAAAGCTCGCCACCACTTGGGGGGGAATGGTGTAATTGGCCAAGCGCATTGGCAAGACTGCTTCAGGCCCCGCTTCCCCGATCATGCCCGCCGTCCGGCCAGTCTTCGCGTCCACCAGGAACATAGGCGCGGTGATGACGCCGCCCAAGGCCATCTTGAATCCCTTGTCGCGTGTTGCGCCTTCCGGGGCATCTGTGAACTTTTTGAGTTGACCCGTCGCCGTGAGATCCAGCCTCGCCAGCCGGTTTTCCAGCTCGGTAAGGCCTGCATCATCCAGGTTAGTCTTGACGGTGATCGTGACGTCTTTATTGTTTATCGTGCCCAGGAAGAAATTCGCATCCTTCGCCGCTTTCTCAGCCGCGCCTGGAACACCTAGGAGCACGTCGATCAGATCCTTGATCATCGTGACCATTGCGTTCTGCAGGCTCTGGATCGACTTCCCTAGGTTTTCGTCCATCTTCCCCAGAGTGTCAGAGAGGGATTGAGCCGCGGAAGCGAAGGCCTTTTCGATACCTTCTGATGTGTTTCCGAAGGCGTCTTGAACTGCCTTTGCAGTATCTTCCGATTCTCGTGCCAGTTCTCCGATGGTTTTGCCGGTACGTTTGGATTCAGCTTCGAGATTCAAGAAAGACCTAAGCGTAGCAGGGCTTCCGAATTCTCGAATCATTTTGAGCAATTCTTTCGAAGCGATGCCCGTCTTGTTGAACTCTGCGACCAATTGCTGGAACCGCGTCTGTGTCTTTCGCGTGTCGGCGAACTTCTGGAACTGTTCTATGTCGCCGCCGGCAGCTCTGATCTTCGCAGCCACAGCACTCGTGAGATTTCCAGTTTCGAAAAACTCTTCCTGCCAGGTCTTGGTCGGTGGAATCAGTGAATCCACCATCTGCTTCAGCGCGCCGAATTCCTGACGCAATCCCTGAAGCTTTTGGATTGCTCCGGTCATCTTCGCAAAGAAGTCAGCGGATCCACCGGCTGCGTTCAATGCCGAAGAAAAACTGTCGGTCATTGTGCCAGTCTTGAAAAACTCGGCACCGAGTACGCCTAGTTTTGCTGCGTTGGTTTCGGCCGCCAGGCCTGCCCCTTCCATCTCTGCCGCGACGTTCTTCAGGCCTTGAATGGCGTCATCGGTCACCTCCCCGGTCTTCTCCATCTCGTCAAGGAAGCCGCGAACACTAGCGATACCTTCGCTACCGATCGTCTTCTTCATCTCTTCCAACTCGGCGAGCGATTGCGTCAGCGTGGCCCTCTGAGTGTCGAGGCTGCGCTGGATGACAACCGAGTCTTTGACGTTAGCTCTCAGGAATTGCTCGTACTTCACCCACGCGGCCTTGACGTCTGCGATTCCTTCGTCGATCGTGCGGTTTCCAGCTTTCACGTCGGGGATGATTTCTTGCCAGACTTCATATGAGAGCCCTTCGGCTCCAGAGAGATTGCTTGGATCGGCTGAGCCGGTAGCCGTCGTTTTATCGCGGCCACGCTGGGTAAACTTTTTAGTGAGAAGAATACCTCCCGCGATGGATGCGGCGATCCCGATCGTCCAAGGGTTCGTCATGAAAGCGCCAAGGGAGGCCATGGTGCTGGAGGCTCCAGCTGCACCACCAAGGGTAGGCGTCATCAGGGCGGTATTGGCGAAGGTCGTTGGCAATGCGGCTGCGACGCCTGGCATGAGGGCTGTCGATCCAAGCGTCAGTCCTCCCGCTGCACTGAGGGCGGTGGTTCCGGCGGCTTTACCAAAGCCCAAGAGTTTGGCGGCATTCGGAGCAAATCCAGCAAGACTCAAGCCAGCCTTGCCAGTCCCTTTTCCTTGCACGGCATCCAAGAGCCCTCCCCCGAAAACACTGAAGCCCTTTATGCCTTGGCCAGAGAGGATTCCCATGACGCCGGTTTCAATCCAGGCCCGGCTGACGCTTTGACCGATCTGGCTGAAGAGCCCAACCAGCTTTCCCCCGAAAGAGCCGGCTGAAAACAGAATGTCGACAAAGCCCTTGCTGAAATCTGTGACGACCGTTGACACCTGCTTACTCGCCAATTCCCTCCAGTTGGTGAGGTTGGCGTTTTTGTCGTTTTTCAGGTCCCCGTAGTGCGCCTTGATAGCGTTGACCGCCCGCTGGGTTTCTTCGTCAATCTTTCCGCCGGCGTGACGTGTAGCGTCTATCTGAGATTGAGCCATCGCAGCCCAAGCGAGTTGTCCCTCTCGGCTGGCCTCCCCGTATTTGGCGATGATGCTGTCATACGCTGCGCGGGTTTCGGTCACCTGAGTTTGTAGGACAGCAGAACTAGTGATCCCGAGGGTCTTGAACGCTGAATCGAGGTCTATTAGCGCGGTCTTTGGCTTTCCAAAGTCTGCAGGCAGCTGCGTCCTGAATAGAGTCCCGAGATCCGCCGAAGTCTTCATCGCGGCTTCCAGCGTTCCATAGGTGAACGTCATCACCTTGTCGAGATCTTTGGTCGCTTCGATGAAGCGATGGATTTCCAGTGTTGTGGTCCTGGTCACGTTCCCGTACTTGTCGGTGAGGACAATTTCCTGGTCGAGAAGCGTGTTCAGTTCTTTGATATTTGCGAGCTGTTGGGCCTTGGCGGCAGTCAATAGGGCAACAAGGCGGGTATTCTCAGGATGTAGTTTTACTTCTCTCTCCAGGCCGGCAATGTATTTGGCGCTGAGTTTGATCTCTGATTCGAGAGCGGGAATCTTTCCGAGCGCTGCCTTCGCTTCCTTCTCGATCTGGCTGACGAGCTCTTTGGTTTGGCTGGTCAGTTTCTTCTTCATCTCGGCCAAGCGGTCTTCAGCCTTCCAAACCAGTTCCTTTTCGGCGCCACTCTTTTTCATGGTGGCGATTTCTTTTTCCAGTGCCGTGATCTGAGCAGCCAGGCTTGGCCGGCTGTAGTCGAGGGCCTTCGTGACGCCTTGCTGAGCCGTCGCCCAAAGCTTGATCTCGCCCGTGAGTGGCTTCACGCCCTCCGCAGTAGCTTTCTTGACTAGCTCGGCGAAAATTTCTGCCTCTGTCCGGGTCTCTTTTAAATCCGTCGCCAATATTGCCGCTTGGGCGCGCATAGCCCGGAGACCTTCAGCAGAGACCCCTGCAGAAACTCCGGCGGCTTTGCCCATGTCGGAGAATTGCTGCATCAGGTCGATCGACTCTTTCAACTGTGCGTTAACGGCTTTTTCTTCGGAAATCTTGGCGTAGGCGACGAGGAAGGCTCCCAGGCCAGCCGCCGCGGCCAGGGTGACAGGATTGAATAGGCCGATCGCCGATGTGATTCCTGAGAAGCCAGAGGCGATGTTGGAGAGCCCCAGTCCACCGAAGGCCGTCTTCATCAGAGGCAACGCGACCAATAAATCTCCGGCCCGGATGTTGAGGCCTCCGATTGAGTCACCCAGGAAGATGGCGCCTTTGGCTGCGTCTGGGAAGTCGTGCATCAGGCTTTGAAGCACAGGAACAATCTTCCCGCCTACGTCTTCTTGAAAATCATTCATCTCCTCGCGGGCGATTTTGACTTGGCCTCGAAAAGTCTTGCCTGCTGCTTCAGCCGCGCCCCCGAATTCCTTCTTGAGCTCAGCCAATATGACGCGCTGTGCCTCGGCTGTTCGACCAGTCTCAACGAGCGATTTCACTAAGTCCTTTTGCGAATCGCTGAGCCTGACGCCCACGCGCTGCAACGCGCTCACGCCTTCAACCGGATCCTGCATCGCCTTTCCGATTTGGATGGCGGTCTGGCTCATCTGTTCCATGGACGGAACGGCGCCTTTGTTCATGAACGTCGCCATGTCAGCGACGGCGTGGGTCACCTCGGGAAAGACATCTTTGCCAATCTTGGTGAAGGACAACAGCATGCTTTGCGCTGTTGTTGTCGCTTCGTCGCTGATGCCTGTGCTCTTTTGAATCGCCGCCGACATCGTCAGAACTTCGTCAGCTGTGACGCCGGCAACTCCACCGGTCGATGCAATGACGTTGTTGAGTTGGGCGAGTGCAATCTCGCTCTCTTCGAACGCAGTCACCGATTGTTGTCCGAAGGCTATGGCCGCGCCTCCGATTGCGGTCAAGGTGCCAGCGATCGCTGCCCCGTGTTGTTGCATGAACCCAGAAAACTTGCCGCTACTGGCGGAAGACTCCTTCAAGGCTGCATCAAGTTTGCGTTGCTCTTCAGCCAGACGCTGAGTGGCCTTGGCAACATCTGCAGCTGGGGCTTCCGTCTTGATCAGGTGATCACGCAGGATTTGAAGTTGCGCGACGTTCTTTTGCAACGAGGTCGTGAGCTCAATGCCAGCTCCCCGAGCAAAACGCGAGACCTCGCCTCCGAGATCCTGGGTCGCGCGCATTGCCTGCTTGAATCCCGATTGAAGTTCGGTAGCATCGGCTGCGAGTTTGATCTTGAGTTCTTTATTCGCCATCGGTCCTCCCGCGTCGTGTCGGCATCACGATGTAATAGCACAGCTCTGGGATCTCTATCTTCGACTGTGGAACGACGTCTGACCAAAGCGGCCGAACAACGCCATTGAGGAACCGTACCCCTGTGATGGCTCGTTCGGAGGGTCCCACCGGGCCAAAGATTTTCAAAATCTCTGACTCTGTTAACTCGTATAAGCCTTTATAGGAATCTAGCGCCACTGAGTCTCGGTCGTCGGTCATCGAGTCTTTCCTTTTTGCTTAGCAACCTTTTCGCGCCAGGCTTTCTCACGCATCGCGCCAGCAGCTTCCAGCTCCTGCAAACTCATCGAATAGTTCTTTTCTTCCGGTTCGCCAGACAGTTGCTTGTTAATTCGTGCCACTCGCTTGTTCCTTTTTTCGAGAAATAGTTGCAATTGCTCCTCGGTCCAACGCTCTACAATCACCGTCGGGTCTAGATGCCACTCCGCGAGCGCCAGGGTTTCGAGCAGATCCCCAATATCAACTACTCCGCCATGATCCGCCGGCGAAGAATTGAGGTCCCCGCGCTCAGAAGTCCGTTTGGGAATGTCACCAGCAGCATTTGGTCATATGCAGCTAGTAGTTGCTCGTCCGTCCCTTCTTCCAGTTGCTCTCGGGTCACCTTGTCGCCGGCCTGCGAGTCAAGAAATTGCTGCACCAGCTCGAGAATCAGGTCCGGTGCTTTCTCTGACACGGCCAATACTCGCATCGTCGGATCGTCGTCGGTGAAGAGCCCTGCAATCGATTTGTCATGCTCAATAACACGCGTACGCCACTCTTTGCCTTTTCCGATCGTGAGGCGCTTGACTTTGAACGTTTTTTCACCGAACGCGACTGGAAACGGGTCGTTCGTTATGATCTGGTCTGCTGTTCTTCCCACCACTGCTAATCCCATAACCGCTCCTCAAAAATCCTTAAGTTCGTTTTATGAAGACCGCCGGCCAATCCGGCGGTCCCCTTCTCGCCACGTCAAGAATCAGCCGCCACCTCGGCAATGGCGACTGAACTTGATTAGCTCGCCTTCTTTTGGAAGAGTTCCTTGATCTTTCTTTGCCGCTCAGCATCCCGGCGAGCGTTGTCTAGCTGAGAGTGCAGGCTCTCAATCTGGCTGAAGGTCTCCGCCGCCTCTCTGTGAGAGGCATAAATTGCCTCGGCCTCGGCATTGCCACGCCATTTTGGAATCGGATCGTTCCTGCTCTGTTCCCTGTTCCACTCTTGGTCCTTAAACTTCAGCAGCGGCTCAGAGTAGCTGACCGGGTCAAAAATCTTTGTTTCTCTGAAAGCCATGTGGATAGACCGCGACTTGGCTCCGAGTGCGGAATCCAATGCATATCCAATCGCCATCAAGGGGCGGATGTGCTCTTCCAGCGCCTTTACGTAGGCGTCGCGGAATTCCTGCACTTTCTCCTGGACGAATCTGGTGTGTGCTTTGTCGAAGGCGTGGAATACGGTCAGGAGTTTTTCTTCCGCGGCGATGGCTCGCTTCTCCAATCCGCTCTGGCGAGCCTCCAAAAACTCGACTCGATCCCGGCACTCGGTAAATCGACCGCGAATCTCGTTCCGTTTCTTGATAAAATTTTTCTCGTCCAGGTCGAGATCGAGGCTTTCTTCGGAGCTGAGGTCCGATCGAACGGCCTCGAGCTGTGTCTTGGCTTCCTCGATCGCGGACTTATTTTGTTCCATGGCTTCAAGACACCGCTTCCGCTCGTCCACCGCGACTGTCGCGGGTCCCATCGCTTCCCTCACATAATCTGGTAGTTGGTTTTGCACGGAATCTCCTTTTGGTGTTGTTTGGTTAAGGTTGCTGATTGGTTCTTGGCTTTGATTCTCGCGATCAATGCGCTCAGTGCCTTTGCTTCACGATCGACAAGCCCGGCTTTCATTCCTTCCTGTGCGCCAAAGAAGATCTTCGACTCGAGTGACTTAATGAAGTCCTGACTCAGACCTCGGTTTTGCGCGACGGCCTTTGTCAGAAGATCGAATTGCTGATTGATCAGTTTTTGCAGTCTGGCTTTTGCTTCTTCGCTCAGTGGCTGATGCGGGCTGAAGTCGTTCTTGTGTTTGCCGGCGAAGATCGCAGTCCACTTCAACCCCTCCTTCGCGTCAAAGGCCGACTGGTCCAGGTGGCGTGCAAGGATTCCAACTGAGCCAGTCAATGCGGTGCGCGTCGCATAGATTCGACTCGCCACGCTCGCCAGTAGGTATCCAGCTGCGAGTCCATCATCGTTGATGACTGACCAGATTGGCTTCTTCTTGCGCGCTTCTCTAATTTCGTCGTTCAGATCAAAGAGCCCTTGGAGCTCGCCGCCGAATGAGTCAACGTCCAAAAGGATTCCTTTGACTTGCGAGTCGTCCAGTCCCTTGTTGATCAGAAACGAGAGTACCTGGTATGAAGTAAAGCCGAAAACTGAGTCGAAGCTCGATGGACGTCTGAACAAAGCTCCCACTACCCCGATGACGGCAATTTCGCCGTCAAGGCGGTATCGGCCGAAGCCGTTTTGAGCCTCCTGGTAGAAGGCGGGCTTTTCTTGTTGTTGCTGAACAGATGAGAGGAACAGATCGCCTTTTCTCTGTGAAATCGCCAACGGAGTGTCGGAAAGAATGGCCGGCAAGCAGACTGGTTCTGCAGTGAATCTCTGTGTCAGTTGTCTGAAACCTCGAGTGACTGCATTCATTTTCAACCTCTCAAAAGATGGGACCCGGCAGCGGAGGAATGGCCTGCCGAGCCCCTCCCCGAGATGAGCAATGCAGGTGGAGGCCTGCCCGGCAAGGTCACCCTTTGTCGGCATCTCGGAAGCTTGGGAAAAATGTAACGAAAAGTATCATCCTAGTTGCGCTTTTTGTTCGCCATCAACATTTTCTTCCGTTCTCTCCAGTTGTAACGAAATATTCCATTGGTGCTTTTTGCCTCAGTGCTTCCCGCATACTGCTTGAAGTGCCTCCTCAGCGATCCTCGCCAAGTCCTGCTGTTTTGCATTGGACTGCCCTTCGACCCAGGCGTCGAGCCGAGATCGTCGGAATAAGAGTTTTCGGCCAACTTTCGAGTGAGGAATTTCATCAAGCCTTTGCTCGATCGTTCTCACCGAAAGTGACAAGTAGCGGGAGGCTCCTTGCTTGCTCAGCCAGCAGTCGCTCATCACGTACTGGATGATGTCCGCGACGCTCACATTTCCTGTTGGTTGATTCATTCAGAATGCCGTTGCAATCGCCTCAGCGTTTTTCTTCGATTCTTCCGAGTCCAGATCCAAGCCGTTCGACAGGTAGACCAGAAAGTGGTCCAAAGGCATCCACAACGTCTTGGTTAATCCCTTAGCCCTTCTCTCTGTGCCCACCAGCTGAGAGCATGGCTTATGAAACAGCTTGACGGTGTGGCGGTGTGGTTCTCCCTGACAGTCGTATTCCCACTCCACATTTCCAGATCCCAAGATCACCTGCTTGCAGTGGTCACAGAACGCCCGAGGGTTGCTGCGACCGTTTTCATGCACGAGTTCAAATCCCATTTCTTCCTCTTTCAAATCCGGACGGACACCGGACGGACAGCCCCTAAAGGGGGGGCTGTGTCCGCCTCCATGTGTTGAGGACTGTCCGGACACTCTGTCCGCCTTGTGTATCTATCTAGAAATAATTGGTTTGTGCTCCGCTTTAGAATGCGCGGCGGACACTCTCCGGACAGCCGGACACTTTTTTGTCCGCCTATGCAAACATCTGAAGTTATTGGAGATAAATGGCGGACACTCATGACGCATTCCTCTCAAGTAGCGCTAATCTGCCACCATCCAGCACTGTGAATAGATCTTTGTATCTTCGGCCAGTCCGCTTGACGGTCTCGAGATCGGCTTCAAGCTGTTCAGCGATCGTTTCAGGCATCATCGCGCCGGCTTTTAGCAAGTGAGTCATTCTCTGACGAATGGTCATCTTGACCGCCAAGTCTGGAGTGTCAGCCGGGTTTGCACGCTTGAAGATCGTGCGTTCCTCGGTGAAGGTGATTTGAAAGCCGATCGGTGGGTTGAGCTTCCCGAGATTTGACTTGCGGTGAAAGAACCCGACGTTCATGTTTTGGCCGTCAGATTCGGTACATTGAGCAAACCATGTAGAGCGGGCGCCATTGTGCCAAAACGCGCTTCCAAAGGGTTTCTGATCGTTGCCCTCGCCGCGGCTTATGTGTGCTACGTGTAGGCTTCCGCACCCCACTTGACGGACGGCGCGAAAGTATTGACCGGCGATTTCTGCAGACTCGGGCGGGCCTGCACAAGCAAAAGCGACAGAATCGTAGATGGCATAGTCAATCCTGCGATCCTTCACAACGCGTCGGAGCCTATCAACCTCGTGAATGAGAGCTCGCTCGCACCGAGCGTAAAAGATCTTTGGCATCGCAAATCCGAAGAGGCGCTGCAAGCGGTCGCGGTGATCCTCGCCGGCCAGCTCCCAATCGAAGAACGCAACCGTGAAGCCTCGTTCTGCTAAGCAGGCAGCGACATAAAGAGCAAAGTAAGACTTCAACGCGCCGCCGTCTCCGAAGATGATTGAAGGATGGCGGCGCGGCAGCTTCAGACCCTCAACGTTGAGCATGTCATCAGGGCTCGGCCTTTCTAATTCACGTAGGTCAACAGCCGGTTGGCCAATGCGTTCAGCCGCGAGGGTGCGCTGGCAAAACTCTTCGAGCAGGCCAACGAAGTCCAACTCTGAAGCCCTTGCCCGGTTCGCCAGTAACTTCGCCCGCTCTGTGCGGGCGCGAGCGCTCGACAAATTGAAATCCGCAATACTGAGTGCGCCGTCGAATGTATTGGATCCCGGAAGATCACAATAAACGCGAAGCTCCCCGATCAATTCGTTGTGTTCGCGACGCAGCCGGTCAATTTCAATGGAGATGCCGATGCTTGGCCGTGCCAGTCGATAGCGAGCTTCATCGAGTTGTTCAAATTCCGGTGAGTCTTCAGCCTTCTGATTGTTGCCATCTTTGTCTGGCGAAAATTCCTCTGCCCGCTCGGCCAAAATGCAGAGCTCTTCTGCAGCTTCGCCACTATCTTTCCCAGCAAACCAGTCAGTGACATCTCCCTTTGGGGGAAGGCCTGGCAACTCTAAGACTTTGACTGAAGCGACCTTTCCGAAAAGGCTCTTGGCAGCGGTGACCGCATGAGCTCTCCCAGGAGCGTCGTTGTCTGGCAGAACAGTGATGAGCTGATGTGAGGCGAATGATTGAGCGTACTCCGCCCGCCACTTTCCGGCACCCATGGGGCTTGTTGTTGCCGTGAGTCCAGCGGCCTCCAACGTGTGGACATCCTTTTCGCCTTCTACGATAAA
>Ga0187893_10011087_pt1 | contig 13191 bp, 2 predicted proteins | sample MA1701074metaG_FD_139574 | JGI IMG/M metagenome (GOLD analysis project Ga0187893, IMG submission 139574) | White microbial mat communities from a basaltic lava cave in the Kipuka Kanohina Cave System on the Island of Hawaii, USA - MA170107-4 metaG ...
CCGGAGGTTGCGGCACAACCCGCCGCATACCTTGAGCTTGTGCTGCATGCAGTCACGAAAAACCACGGGCCGCTTATCAACGCCATCAAAGGGCCTCCACACAATATCACCGGCGTCGCGGGTCTGGTGGCGATCACGGACCAGCAGTGGCGGGACTTCTTTTTGGCGCCTCCGCCCAATGTGCCCGTTCCGCCCGGCCCACCGCCCCGCATCGCTCTTCTGCCTCCCTTCACCCAGCCGGGGACGCCTGCGGAACGCGTGGAAGCGTTCATTCGCCACCTGCGCAAGTTTTTCGCGGTCCCGTTTGGTCCCACTGCGCCGCAGCCGTTGAGTGGTGACGCTCCACCCACCTTGGGCCGGTCGCTTTCGGACCCGCTCGTCACCTTCATCAACGCCTACAACAGCCGTTCCGCCGGGCCTGATTTTCAGTTTGGCACAGCCTGGAATGAAGCGGATTTTCAAGCGGCGCTCAACGATGTCTTCCCTGATGATAGTGCGGCCAGAGCCTGGCTGGAGCAGGCCTTACGAACCATCAACGAGCTGTATCTATTGGCAGACGTCGGCGAACCTGACGAGTTGCGGTTCTCGATAGCGGAGGCGCTCTATGCGCGGGGGTTTACCAGCGGGCAAAGCGTTGCGGCGCTGAGCCTCAACGAGTTCCGCGAAGCGCTCATAGGTACCGTGGCTTATGAGCATGCAGCCGAAATCCACGAGAACGCCGGCGGTGAAGTTTTACCGGGTGAGCCCAGCGAAGAGGGTTTCCAGCCCATCAATCCCGACGGCACCCTGACAAACTGCATACCGCCGCCCCATCTCTCGCCGCTCGGGCCGGTCGCGTACCTACACGAAATGCTCGGGGTCTCCGAAGGCTCGACTTGTGGCGAGCCCTTCCCACCGCTGGACACCGTTATTGTGGACGGCGAGGTAGTCTCCGGCGGGAACATCAATGATCACATGCACGGGCGCTGCAAGTCACCTGGGGAGCTGCTCGTCACCCGCGCTAACCTGGAGACTCCGCTACCACTCATAGACTTGGTAAACGAGTGCCTCGAAGCCGTCACTGCTGCCTTGCCGGCGCATCCGGCGGGCGCGTATAACACGGCCAGTGACGAACTGGGCGGCCACAAGCTGTGGAAATACGGACCAAATGTAGAGCCAGAGCCTGATCCGGATGAGTTCCGTCACGATCCGGTGACGCTATTCGAAGCCCTGCCCGAGCATTCCTCTCCCGCCACGCCCGTTAAGAAACCGGGGGCGTACGATAAGCTCAAGGTGGACTTTTCGTCACCGCTCTTGCCGTATTCCCAACCGCTAGATATCTGCCGATCCTATCTGCGGCAGCTTCGTACGAACCGGTATGCCGCGATGCGGAGGTTCCGCAAAGACATCACGGAGCTCGTCCTGGATCCAGCCAATGAGCCCGCGGAGTTTCAGCGCCATCTCTGGCGCTACCCCGTGCGCATAGAGATCGCTCGCGAATACCTCGGCATCAGCCCGGAGGAATACGACCTCCTCTTTACGCAGGACATTGCCGAGACACCCACGCCAGGTCAGTTGCTTCTTCGGGAGCTTTACGGTTTTGATGCGGATACGGTGGACGGCGAGTCCTGGGTCGAGATCGTGATCAAGCTCTCCGAATTCCTCCCGCGCACCGGCCTCACTTACTGCGAGTTTATCGAGCTCTGGAAGGCGGAATTCGTGAGGTTCCGCCGCGCGGGCGAAGACCCGGCGTTCCCCAATTGCGAGCCCTGTTGTTTGCCAGAGATTCTGATTCAATTCGAGGATCCGGAAGAGCCGCTGGAGGCGCTCAAGCGTCTCGCCGTATTCATCCGTCTTTGGCGTAAGCTGCAGCAGGTCGAAGGAGCAAAATACAGGTTCTCCCAGCTACGGGACATCTGCGATGTGCTGCATCCATTCCAGAATGATGGAACCATCAATCCGGATTTTATCCGGCAGCTCGCCGCATTCCAGATGCTGCGCGACCGCTTCGCACTCGCGCTCACCGATGAAGCCGACAGCAATCAGGGCACGAACGGCGCTGACAGAACACATTTGTTGGCGCTTTGGGTCGGAGCAACTGCCCGCAAGTGGGCCTGGGCGGTCGATAATCTTCTCGATGGCATCCAGCACTACGCGCTGGCACGACACAAATGCGGCTGCCGCCCGCCCGAGTTTGTGGAGTTGCTGGCCGAAAATCTCGATCCTCTTTCTCGTTTGGCGGGCTTTGATCCCGACCGTGTCGGCGATACCTGGCGCGCGCATCCAACGCACACCCTCCGGTTCGCCGAGATCCTCGCGAAGATCTACGCCTCTGACTTTGGCGTGGGAGAGATCTTGTTCCTCTTCACGACCGATGAGCACTTGGGTGGCGACGACCCATTCCCGCTGCAACCACGCAACGAGGCGCTCGAGTCGCCGTTAAGCTTGCCGGATGATGAAGCATGCTATTCGCTTTGGGCACTGCGGGGAAAGCTACTCGCCGTTAGCCTGACAGAGGAAGACGTGCACCTGTGGACATGGACGCGTATCGAGGCGTCGCTAAGGGACGAGTTCGGTTTCACAGCCACAGGCGATCCTGATCCGCTTCTATCGCTTGGCGAACACTTCTTTCCGACCATCCTCGAAAGCTGCGGCTGTCAGGTGGATCCCCTCAAGCAGCAGTATCGTGTCGATCTGGAGGATACGCCCGCGCCGATGTGGAATACCCCCCCGAACGGTCCGTTCCGGTACGATTCGGTCGGAAAGAAGCTTTGGACCCAACTGCCGCTGACCGACGAAGCGGTGCTTGCCAAGCTCAGCCGTATCCGACAGTTAAAACCGGAGGAGCAGCGCGCGGTGCAGAATCTATATTTCTTACCTCGTGTCGATCTGGCTTCATTTGCATTTATCTTCACGAACTTCGGAGAGGCGGAAGAGCGTTTAATTCAAGAAGGCGATGAGCAAAAGCGGTGGGCGTATTTCCAGCGAGAATTTGCGCGCTGCTACGCACGCTGCTGCATCATCGCCGAGCATTTGGCGCAGCACGTAAGCGAGATCACAGGACAGGCGAGCTGCGAAGGTAAAGGCTTAGCTTGGCGCTTGCTGAAGCACCTCTTTGCCGATGAGAACAAGGCAAAGGCGCCCTGGGAATCGGATACGGGAGAGGTCCCGGAGGTCACCTGGAAGCCTCAACCCAACGGTGGCGCGTTCGCGGCCTTGCTGGGGCTAACGGGAACCGGTCTTCTAGGCGAATTTATTCCAGAGGACGATCGACACAAGCTTATCTGGGAAGACGACACGCTCCATTGGGAAAAATCTGCGCTTGCATGGCGCGAGGTGCGGGGACCAATGGCGGCTTTCGGCCCTGAAGAGAACGCCTGGAATTCTCCCATCCCGACCGTTTTGCCATCGATGAGCTTCCAGATCTCGCAAGATCAATTGCGCTTCGTGGGTATACGCAACGGCTTCGCGTTGTCCAATGTAGACGGCGCGATGCTGGGCGGTGCGCAGGGATTTGCCGTACGGTGGAACGGTGTGCTCCTTGTGGAGCACGAAGGGACGTATACGTTCAGGGCCGGCGCGCCCACACCTGAAGGTGAAGAACCCGATTTCGAAGCCGCGGAGGATCGGCGCTGGCGCGTCACGCTCAAGCGAGGGCAAAGGACTTGGATCCTGCTGAGCCACCACTGGCCGGATACGCAGGCACCCGCCGCGTGTTCCGCGCCCGTACCGCTCAAATGCGGCTCCTATCAGCTCATCGTCGAGTTCATCCAACCGCATCCGGCCTTCTCCAAGCGGGAAGACGTGTGCCCGCAAACCACGGGCTTTCAGCTCAAATACTCCGGAGCGGACAGCGGCGACTGCATCGTGACCGTCCCGCTAGACAAACTGTTCCGCGATCGCAAGGACGAGACATTGGCTGCCGAGATTGATCCCATTTCGGAGGCGGCCAAGCGGTTTCTCGAGATCCACTTTACCAGCACCCTCCGAGACATCCGCCGAACCTATCAACGGGCCTTCAAGGCGCTGCTGTTCGCGCACCGCTTCTATCTTTCAGCAAAACCGATGGCGGACGATGGGGAATCCGAGATCGGCTATATGCTCACGCATTTCGACGACTTCGCCGGGACGTCCTATTTCCGGAATCCGCCTGCAGCCTCAACATTCTCGGTTCACAAAGCTCACTTCGATTTCAACTTCCTGCCGCTTTTGGACAATTACCTTCCTCCTACCCCTGTCCAAGATCAGCGCGTCCAGCCTACAGCTAAGAGACAGCAAGCACTGTTCGATTGGTGGGAGCGCGTTTTCGACTACACGACGCTGCGACGGGAAGCGCAAACGGCTCCTGAGCATCCAGTGTGGTTTCTCTTTCACGAAGCGGCAGAAAAGCACCCCGATGATCCAGCGCATCTGCTTCGGCATATGGGCGTGGACCTGCGTCACGCAGCCTTGGAGCTTCGCTACTACTTGGGCTATTCGGTCACGAGCGACGACCTCGAAGACGAACGCTGGGCCATTCGTGCGTGGCAGGCCGAAAAATGGATCCGTGCTCTGCTGCGAGCCTTTTTGGTTAAGGATATTCGAAACGCGCGACCCGATCTCTGGGCATCGGACGATCCGAGCTTCATCGAAGCCGGGGAAACCCAATCGGGCAACGAGAACCTGACAAAGTTCGTGCGCGACGGATGTTTCGAAAATGGCGAGCCACGTCGATATGAAGACGTCAAACGTCTCAATGACAGTTTGCGGGAACGAGCGCGGTGCGCGTTATTGGCCTACCTGTGTGGCATGAATCGGGTTGCATTGCCGTGGGGTGGCTTTGCCACGAGACCCAAGCATCTCAGTGAATTGCTGCTGCTGGACGTAGAGGCGGGTCTTTGCCAGAGGGCGAGCCGTATCGAGGAGGCGATTAGCTCTGTACAAGCGTTCATCCAGCGCAACCGCCTGGGTCTCGAAGCAACTTTCAACCTGTCGCTGGAGTTCTTGCTGCTCTGGGACAGTCACTTTGTCACCTATCTCATATGGGAAGCTTGCAAGCGCCGCGAGATTTATCGTGAGAACTGGATCGACTGGGACGAATTGCAAGAGGCGAGACGAACGGAGGCGTTCCGCTTCCTCGAGTTGGAGCTGCGCCGTGCCGCGCTGACGATTCCCGTCCCGGGCGGTCTTGAGTACTGGCCCGACCAGCGCCCGCCGATCCACCCTGGACTTACGGTGCTCCAAGCACGTGAGCCCGCGTTGATCCAGCAACTCGCGCATCCCACGGAGGGGTTCGACCTACTCGGTACTCCGGAGCGGCACGCACGGCCATCTTGGCTCGCCGCGCTCCGCGGTGAAAGCCTACTGGATAGCCCCGAGGTCGAAGAGCCTCTTCCCTTAAAACGTCTGCCCTTCTGGGTTCAGGCCGCAATTCGGCTCGGGGTAAGATTTATTCGGGTAGCCGCCGCGAGCGAGCCGCCGGCCTCGACGTCATTCGAACCGGGACGACCCGGAGATGAGATGGGATGTTGTGTCGAATGTGGTAAACCGCATCCCCCCGTTATCGACGAGTATTACTTCTGGTTGATGGACTCGCGCTATTACAATGAGGTCGTCCAAGATCCGGACTGGGGAAAAACTACGGATGCGGAGGACCCCAACCTGGATAACCCGGAGTCCGACTGGCATAGGGAAGAAAAACTGCCTGGACTACTCCATTGGGAATCGAAGCCGATGGTGCAACTCGCGTGGTGCCGGCTCCATAACGGTGAATTCCAGCAGCCGCGTCGTTCTTTCGAAGGTGTGCGAATAGAGGACAACTCAGAGCCCGAGCTTCGGTTCGTGGGACGAGCCGCAGATTCGCTTACCTTCAGCGTGGAGGGCGGTGAAGCACCCCCTGGCCACCCAGCACCACCCGACGCACAACTCGACCCGACAATACCTACACCTGAGCCGGGATTCCGCTACGATTTGGCCACCGATTCGGCCGTGGTGCTGCCACTCGTGGTGCCACCCCCCGCACTGGCGGCTGGGACGTTCCCGGGTGATTTACCCGCCTACCCCTATTTCGCCTATTTCGCACCGGGGGCTCCTTTGGTTCCTCCATCGCTTTTCAGTCCAGCGGTGTTGGTCGCTGGGCGGTTACGGTCGCATTGCCGTTTCGAAGCGGCCCTGAAATGGTATGAGCTGGTCTTCAACCCGCTTCAGGAGGACTCTCGGTGGTGCCGGCGGGGACCCACCGAGGGGAGCCCTGTGGAGTTGTTCTCGCCTGAGGGCGAAGAGGTTGTGTGCTGCCAAAGCGGCGCCGTGTCAGACCAGGTCGCGAGGGACCGCTCGATCACTTTGCACTATCTCGAGGCGCTGTTGCAGTGGGGCGATGCCCTCATGCGCCGCAACTCGCCCGAAGCATTCCAACAGGCGCGGCTGATATTCGATACAGCGGCGAAGGTTTTGGGATTACATCCCCACTCTGTAGTCGAAGTGGACACCGCAACTGAACCGAAGATGGTTGCCCTATTCGTCCCGCTTCCCGCCCCACTTAACCCAAGGGTCCTAGCGCTTTATGAGCTTGTCGAGGACCGGCTGGCGCTGATACACAATTGTCTCAACGCGCGCCGACTCCGTAACGGGCGCCCGAACAAGGACATGCCGTACTGGGGCAACCCCTCTGTACATGGTGGATGGCAACCGAATCTGCAGCTTTGCAGCGGTGAACAGAGCACACCAGAGATTTGCGCGGAGGAGGATTGTTGCTGCCCCTACATTCCTTACCGCTTCCAGTTCCTGGTACAGAAGGCCCTAGAGCTTGCTAATGATGTGCGCGGCTTTGGCGCCGCGCTGCTCGCCGCATACGAAAAGGGTGACGCGGAATACCTCGCTTCATTGCGCGCGACGCATGAGCGCCAGCTATTGAATCTTGCGCTAGAGATCCGCCAGAACCAATGGCGGGAAGCCGACTGGCAAGTCCAAGCCCTTCAGAAAACGAAGGAGATTGCACAGACCCGCAAACGCTATTACGAAACGCTGATTCTAAATGGACTAAATAGCGGCGAGACGCAGTATGTGGCGCTTACTGGGGTTTCTATTGGAGCGCGGACTGCGGCCAATATTTCCGAGGGTATTGCCCAAGGCATGGGCGTCGTTCCTGATATGTGGGTTGGAATTGCGGGGATCGCAGGTACTCCCCTCCAATTCAACCAGCTACCTCTGGGTAACAAGTTAGCGTACGTCTTTGCAACGATAGCCAGAATATCAAACGGCTTAGCGGAGATCGCTAATACAACCGGTTCGCTCCGGTTAACCGAGGGCGGGTGGGACCGCCGCGAAGAGGAGTGGCGTCATCAGGTCGAGGTCTTCGGCATAGAGATCGAGCAGATCGAGCGTCAGATCCTGGCCACGGAGAGACGACGGGATATTGCCCTCAGGGAGTTGAACAATCATCAACGGCAGCTAGAGCACGCGGCCGAGGTCCACGATTTTCTGCGTGACAAGTTTACCAATCACGCGCTCTATCTCTATCTGCAACAGGAAACTGCGGCTCTGCACTATCAGATGTATGAGCTGGCCGTGCATACGGCACGCCAGGCCCAGCGGGCCTTCAACTATGAACGGGGTCACACCGCACGCACATTCCTGCCTGCCGAGCTATGGGACAATCTGCACGAAGGGCTGCTCGCAGGCGAACGCCTTCAGCTTGTCGTTCGGCAGATGGAGAAAGCGTATCTATGCGAAAACGTGCGCGAGTACGAGCTGACCAAGCATATGTCCCTGCGTTTGCATTTCCCAGTGGAGTTCCTACAACTCAAAGTGACCGGTTACTGCGAGATCGAGATCCCAGAGTGGATGTTCGACCTGGACTACCCCGGCCATTACATGCGTCGCATCAAGAATGTGACCATGACTATCCCCTGCGTCGTCGGGCCTTATACCGGCGTGCATTGCCGCCTGACTCTGCTCAGTAGCACCACACGGGTGGATCCTCGCCTGAGCGAACCACCGGGCGGGTGTTGCGAGCCGGTTCGCAAGAAGGGTCCAGTGCCACTCGACGTGTGTTGCCGCGAAATTGTACCGTCAGAGATGAACATGGACTGCGGGCGAACGGGCGATGGATATCTCGCCGCGCCTGACGATCCACGCATCGTCCGACAGTACGCGGCCACCGAGGCTATCGCGACATCGAGCGGCCAAAACGATTCAGGGATGTTCGAGCTGAATTTCCGCGACGAGCGTTACTTGCCTTTTGAATTTGCGGGTGCGGTCAGCCGTTGGCGCATCGAACTCCCGCCGGAGAATAATAGCTTCGACATGGAAACGCTTAGCGACGTGGTATTGCATTTGAACTACACTGCGCGCGAGGGTGGTGATGTCCTGCGCCGGGTCGCCAACAAAATAGCTCAGCAGAATCTACCGGGTGCCGGACTGCGCTTCTTCGATATCAAGCAAGAGTTTCCCCAAGTGTGGCAGCGCTTCCATGTCTGCTCTGACGACGAGCAACCACCTAAGCATCTTGTGCTGAGGCTGGGCCGGAACATGTTTCCGTTCATCAGGTGTCACCGTGACTTGTCAATCGTGCGGATAGAGCTGTTGTTTGAAGCCGAAGGGGCCACCCCGAGCGCTCACCACACCGTTAAATTCATAGTTAACGATGGGCAGGCGTACCTAAAGAAGAAATGGGATGAATGTGACGTGATCAATATCGACTGCGTCGCGGGCGCCGACTGGCCTTGCCTCTATCACGGGGTGCTAAACGTTCCGCTGGGACCGCTGTGCGGAAGCGACCCCATTGAGCTCGGGACGTTCATGTTTCCCTGCGACGTCGGAGTCGTGCCCCATGTGTACCTGATGTGTGGCTACGAGGTTACGCGGGTGCAGCCCGAGGCACGACTTGCAATGCCGTAACGCGTGCAACCGGGTGAGAGTCGATATCGCCATTTGCTCGATAAGCGTCTGAACTGGCTCATGGCTCAAGACTCTCTGGTAAGTTGTCTCTGTGTGACGCAAGGGCGCCCGGCGTACATGCCCTGGCTTCTGTGGTGCTTCGATCGTCAAACGTGGCCGCACCGCGAACTGATAATTATCGATAGCTCGCCCGAGCCATTCCAGATTGTCGGGCGTGACGACATTCGTATAGTGGCCTCGCCCTTGGGCACGAGCGTCGGAACGAAGCGCAACCTGGCTTTACGGGAAGCGCGCGGCGAGGTGATCACTTGGTTCGATGATGACGATTGGCAGCATCCAGACAAACTTGCGGTGCTTATCGAGGCGCTTTGCGATGAGGCACCGTACGCTGGAGCTTGCCGCGGCTGGTTCGTGACCTTAATGGATTCACGCTGTGTTCCGTATCGCGGACCGAAAGGGAAAGTTACGTTCAACAGTGCGGCGTTCCGAAGGGAAGCAGTGTTGCCGATTCGTTTCCGGGAAGACCTTCGCCGCGCAAGCGATACGTTGTGGATGCGTGCCCTAGAAAAGCGATATCCGGGCAAAGCGGCGCTTCTTGAGCGAGACGATTTGTTTTTCTGGGTGTGCCATGGGAACAATCTGAGCAACCCCGCAAGGAAGCGGCGCTTCAGTGAGGACTTGACAGTGTTGAGACAGGTTATCGGAGCCGAGGCATGGGGCGACACCGATCGTATGCTTGAAGAAGTGCGCATTAGGCTCGATGGCAACGAACACGTATTGCCTGCAAAAGGTCATCGAGACCAGGCGCCGGCCGTCTCGATATCTAGGATAGAGCCTCCCCCCCAGGGTGGCGTTGCGATCAATAGGGATCGTGCAACGAACTTGGACGCTACCCAACGTGTAGGGCTAATGATCAAAGCCACCGTAATGGATGCCTCTTACCTCGACGTGGTAGCTCGACACATGATTTCGCAGGCGCGTTACCACTTTGCGGAACGGGTGATGGTGGTTGACCGGCCGTCGGGTTTCAAAGGCAAATATGCTACACGTGCACGAGGAAGCAATGAGGAGCTGGACAAAGTCCTGCATAAGCTCCTGGCCGATGCCGTGGTAGATCGTATCCAGGAGGTGGATACAACCCCACCTGTAGTTCGAGAGATCAAGGAGCGCTTTTTCTCAAGTGACGCATATCGCATCCCGAACTATGCGGCAACCGGCGGACCTAACTACCCGACGCTCTATGGTATCGAAAACATGAGCACGGACCTTGTGCTACAGATGGATGCAGACATCTTCTTTTATACCGACGTCGCCGTGAGTTGGGTAGACCAGGCTTTGCGTGCCATGGCTCTTGACCCGCAAATCTGGCTCATGATGACCCACCCTGGACCACCTGCTGGAGCGCCCGGAAAAAGCCTTGGGCCCCGAAACGCTCGCCGCGCAACTTGGGACCCGGAGCTCGAAATCTGGCGCTTTCGTAATGCGACGACGCGGTACTTTCTTTGTGACCGAAGGAAGCTGCACCATCGGCTACGCTTCGTTCCCATCTCGCAGGGGTGCGCGCCTTTGGAGCAATGCATTAGTCGAGCGCTACAGGAATATGGCGCGTTTAGGGGTGCGCTAGGGAATCTGCAGTCTTGGCATCTACATGCCTGGTATCACGGCGATCCGTTTCCACAGTGGGTCGGCGACATCGCCTGCAGTATCGAAAGCGGTCGCGTTCCGGCGTTACAACGAGGCGACTACGATCTGCGGCTCGACCGCCCACAAGACCGCAAACGTTGGGCGGAGTTTTTGGCTATCGCCGGAACGGCAGTATCTTTTAACAAGAAATCGGCTGGCGGCCTTGAGGTACGACCTGACCGCAAAGCAAGAGGAGCGGATCGATCGCGTGCGGTTAGACATGCCGCCACCGACGGTGACAGAGCCAGTGGCACGATGTGTGAAGTCAGTAGGCTGACACCCTCGGTGAATCAAGCCGCTTCCCGTGCCGAGCGGGCTCCCATTGCAGTGGTAATCCCTGTCCGCAACCGTGCTGGGGCGCGCGTGCGGAACGCGCTTCGTAGCCTTCAGTGGCAAACGGCCGGGCGTCCAGCCCAAACACTTGTAGTCAGCCATGGGAGCCAGCCAGATATTAATGATAGGTTGTCGATTCTTTGCGACAACGAACATGCCACACTGCTAACGCTTGGAAGTCCAGCCGATCCATGGAATAAGCCATTGGCCTTGAACACCGGACTTCGTGGCACCCCTGATAACGTGCCTTTCGTCATGACTATGGACGTGGACATGATCCTGGCGCCCAATTTTCTGGCTGTCGTTTTGGACCGACTAAGTCAGAATCCCCCGGCGCTGGTCCTTTGCAGGATCTCTGATTTGCCAGCACACGCGTCGCTCCCCACCACTGGCGACCAGTTGAAACGTGCATTTGAGAACCTGCACGCAAGAAGCCGTTCGAGGCCTTGCTATGGATCAGGTGGCGTTCAGGCGGCCAAACGCTCGTTTTTCTTCGACATCCGCGGATACGACGAAGATCTCGCATGGTGGGGAGCGATGGATGGCGATATCGTGAATCGGGCACGCCTTGTCGGCGTGCAAGTCGAGTGGATCGAAGACCGCACTGCCATGCTTCACCAATGGCATCCGCGCAAGCATTCGATACTTTCCGGCCGACAGGAAATCGAACTGGCCAAAAAGGCCTGGCGGAATAATCACGCGCTAGTACGGTCTCGAGCGAAAGTGCTCACGCGTAATCCGGCCGGCTGGGGTGGGGCTGCTGAGTAGCCGCTCTCTTGCGACCTGCGTGCTAATGAAGCTAGGAATCGTTGCGAATGAATTCTTCGATGAAAAGATCGGCCGCGTCGGTGGTTTTGGTTGGGCAGCACGTCAAGTGGCGACGTTCTTTAATTCGAGGCCAGATCTTGGTGTCGACGTGGTGTTTCTTGCCGCAGGAATCAAGAACCGCTCTGGGGCTAGCTCCACGCTCATTCACGACACGCCCTTGGTCTTCGAACCAACGGGAGCGAAATATCGGGAAATAATTCGCAATCATGCAATTGATCTGGTGCTGACGATAGACTATCGCCCCCGGTATCGCAGGGTGCTAGGTGCGCTAGAGCAGGTGCACACCATTGTTTGGGTGCGGGACCCACGACCACCGAGTGTCGTCAAGCGTCTCGCCACGCTGACAATCCCTGGTGATGGCTCGGCACGCCCACAAGGAATCAATGTCATAGATTGCACGTCGTTGGCAACTCTTACGGACCCGCGACTCAATGGGGCACGATCTCTGGTGTTCGCAACTCCGGCGCCTTCGCTGGGCCACTTTGTGGCGAGCACCTATAACATACCCAACGCCACCTGTCTCTTCTTGCCGAATATTGTCGATGTCGGGTGCGAACCAGTAACGAAATATGGAAAACCGCGTGTTGTCTTCGTCGGTCGGTTAGATCCGATCAAGCGCCCGTGGCTTTTCGCCGATCTCGCGCGACGTTTCCCGAGAGTCGAATTTTTAATGCTAGGTAAGTCGCACTTTCACGGGCCGGGCAGTTGGATACCAAGAACGCTGCCAAATAACCTCAGACTCCTCGGCCACGTGGACGGCAAGCACAAACTTCAGCTTTTGTCATCTGCGTGGATCCTGGTCAACACATCGATACATGAATCACTGCCAACAAGCTTTCTGGAAGCGCTTTCTTGTGAGACCCCTTTGCTGGCTTGCACAAACCAGGAAGAAGTCGTATCTCGCTTCGGGATTTTTACGGGCGAATTTGACGGTCACGGTATGCAAGGTATTCCCTGGTTCGTTTCTGGGCTACAGCAGTTGATTGAGGATAACGATTTGCGCGCGCAACTGGGACAGCGAGGACGGCAATGGGTAGGAAGCACTCACAACGGCGTGCAGTTCTTTCGGGCTTTCGATGCGATCTCTGGGGGTGCGGGACTAAGTCGAGCGCAAATCCTTCTGTAACCCATGATTGACCATGTGGTCCGAGAGACTCTTGCTGGGAGTTCGTACACCAAGGTCGCACTCGCGAGTGCAACTACCTACCGACGCTACCTCAGCGCGGATTAACATCGATCGCTTCTATACCGTGGTCCTAACGGGGCGATCTGTGCATTGGAAACCATCTCTAGGTATGCTGTTTGGTAACGGTTGATATGTCTGTAACTATTGTTATCGCCAATTACGCAAGGCCCCAAAATCTGCAACGGCTCATTCAGGCCCTGTGCGAGCAGACGGTGAAGCCGACGATATTCGTTTGGGACAATTCGCCAACTCATGATTGCCACGATTCTCGGATTGCTTGGATAATTCAAAGTTCTAAAAACGCG
>Ga0187893_10011088_pt1 | contig 13191 bp, 10 predicted proteins | sample MA1701074metaG_FD_139574 | JGI IMG/M metagenome (GOLD analysis project Ga0187893, IMG submission 139574) | White microbial mat communities from a basaltic lava cave in the Kipuka Kanohina Cave System on the Island of Hawaii, USA - MA170107-4 metaG ...
CCGTCATCGAAACCGTTTTCGCCTCGGGCCCTCGCACGCAGGCCTCACGCCGAATTGCGCAGAGCCTGGCGGCCGCCTTCTGCACCGCAACGGAGGCCGCGTGAAACCCGCGAAAGGCCAGTTAAGATCGGAGAGCGCCACATTCGGAGACTGTAGAAACGTGACGGCAACCACTTGATGAGGGTTTGGCCAACGCCCTGCCTTGAACTCCCCGCGGGCTACAAAGTGCGCTCTCATGGCCATGTCGTCATCAGTACGGTCCACGCGCCACGGTCCAGGGTCAGCCAGCTCCGCAAGGGCCCGGAACTTTTCTAGCCATTCGGTTTCCAAACGCTTAGGCATAGCATCCTCCACGTCGCGTCACTGGTGATGTGGCGTCTCACGGGCGCTGGCGTCAATAGGTCCGGCGCTGCTGCAGCACCGCCCAGCCCTAGGAGAACTGCAGGCGTGCTGGAGCCCCCACCATTGTAGGGGAACACTCCTATCGGCCACAGCGAAAGGACGCGTGCACTCGCCGCTGGCCTGCCCATGCTCTTGGCGAGCGCGTCCACGAACGCCCTCGCGTGAGCACGACCGCCCTTCTCAAGAATCGCTTGGGCATCCATCGCGCTCGCGGCGACGGGCATGACCATGTAGCTCAACGCCTTCGCTTGCTGACAACCAGGTCTCATGCCAGTACAGCCAAAGGCGTGATAAAGAGCAAGCCCGAGGTGACCAGCATGCTCCCATGCCACTCATGGTCAGGTAAGCACCAAGGCGTGATGATGGCGGCGAGCACCCCAAAGTGGGGCGCGCACTTGGTCGACCCGGGGAGCTCGGTGAGCCTCACTCTCCCGGCTTCCCGGGGGATGGCTTCGCCCTGAACGTGACATGATCGAGGCCGACGACCGGCTTGTCGCGTCCCGCGATCGAGGCCGCAATCGGCCCGGCGACGCCCACCATGTCCACAAGATACCGTAGTGCTCAAACAACAACCCCCCGTTCGACCTGCCGGAGACCCGCACCCCCCATGTCCCTCCCCCCAAGCCGGATCGCAGCATCCTCGCAAAACTCGCTTCGCGCCCGGCGCCCCCCCGCCGACCACGAACCGCCCGCCCCTCAAGGTCTGAGGCTGAGCCCCGCGGCCGCTCCTCGCGCCGCGACACCCACGCGGCCGCCGCGGGTCTGGACGTGCAGGACGACGGTGCCGTCCGCGCGCAGCGTGCCGCGATCGAATTCGAGAAGGCGAGCGTCGCGCGGGGCGGGGTGCGTCGCCTCGCGCGCGCGCACCCCCCCCACGTTCCATGCGGCGCGGACGCCGCCGCCCCGGAGGAACTCGATCTCGCCATGGTTGTCACTGTCCACGAAGTCGAAGAGGATCGAGAGCCTCCCCTCGACACGCAGGCGGAGCGACCCCGGGGACCGGCGCACGAGAATCACGGCGCCACGCGGCTCGGGCACGAGGCGGAAGCCGTCCGGCTGCGGCCATGCCACACCCTCATGCAACACCCAGTCGAGCGCGGGGTCCTCGCCGCCGCGCGCGGTGCGGTAGGCCTGCGCGTACCAGGTCGCGCGCTGGTCCGGCGGCAGGCCGTTCGGGCGCGCGCGGCGGAAGAGATCGTCAGAGGCGAAGAGGCCGCCGTCGCGCGCGCGGGCGACGCGGCTCTCGAGCCAGAACTCCCACGCGCCGGCGCCGGGCCACGGCTTGCCGCGCAGGAAGAGCACCGCGTCGCGGTCGGCCTCCCCCTCGATGCGCCAGTAGGGCCGCCGGCGGTAGGCGGCGTCGGCGAGCGCCCCCTTCGCATGCTGCGCCTCGTGGGCGATCGCGCCGAGCAGCAGCGGGCCGTCGCACGCGAAGATCGTCCTCGATCCGTAGTGGTAGAGCGCGACGAAGTCGATCGGCGCGTGCCGGTCCGCGCGCCGCACCGCGCGCTCCATCTCCGCGCGCGTCTCGAAGAGCCGCAGCGTCACCTCCCCCGCGGCCCCCTCCAGCACCCCTTGCAACACGGCGCGCGCCTCCGCCTCGCGCGCCGGGTCCAAGGCAAGCAATGCAACAAGCAGGATCACTGCGGTTGCGCGCGCGTGACCCAGACGAAGTCGGCGTAGCCGTTCGCGAGCATGTCGCGCGCCGGCGCGTCCGCCTCGACCGGGACCACGGTGAGGTAGGGGCGGCCGATGCGGCGGTGGACGCGCTCGGGCACGCCGTAGCGGTTGGCGATGTGGCCGGCGCCGGCGAAGACGACCATCTGCGCGCCCCTGCCCTCGCGCTTCGCCCACTGCACGATCGAGTCGGCCATCGTGTCGTCCCAGAGCAGCATGCCGGTGTAGAAGCGCGCGAACTTCTCCTCGTCGACCTCGCCGCCCGCGGGCAGATGCGCCTTGTAGCTCTCGCGCAGGAACGCCCGGTGCGCCTCGTCGCGGTCGTGCAGCGCGGGCAGCGAGCGGCGCTGCTCCTCGCTGAGCGCGTCGAGGCCGCCCTTGCGCACCGCGGCGCTGATCTCCGCCTCGACGTTCAGCGCGACCACCGGCAGGCGCCGCGCGCGCGCGAACTCGAGGATGGGCCGGTAGAGCGCGTAGTCGTAGCCCCACCGCTTCTTGTACTCGGTCCTCTCGAGCATCTCGGCCTCGCCGATCCTGCCCTGCGTGAACTCGTCGAGCACCGGCTGGAACCTGCGCTGGAACATCTCCATGCCGATCGCGCGCAGCCGCCCGCGGCCCAGGAGCTGCTCCGCGATGCGGAGCTGGGCGAGGTGGTGCGCCGGCGTCGTGTGCCCCTCGCCGACGTAGACGAAGTCCGCCTTCGCGAGTTCGTCGATCATGCTGCCGAAGCCCGTCTCGCGGCTCGTCCGGTGCAGCACGCCCGCGGGCAGTTCGCTGGCGACCGGCGGCGCGACGGTCGGAGGGGCGGAGTCGACCTTCTGCGCGGCGGGCGTCGAACAGGAGACGAGAAGGAGGAGGGGCGCGGGGAGGAGGCGGCGCATCGGGCGGCCATCTTATAGGATGGGGGGATGCGCGCGCTCCTGCTCGAGGCGCTGGCGGCCCTCCTGCTTGCCGGCGGGGGGGAGGGGCCCTCGGCCTTTCTCTTCGCGAGCGACCCGGCGGTGCGGCGCGCGGTGGAGCTTCGGGAGGTGCGCCGGGGGGTCGGGGGCGTGGACGATCCGCGGGACAAGATCCCCGCGATCCGCGAGCCGGTGGTTGTGAAGGCCGCGGAGGCCTCCTGGCTGCCGGAGGGCGACCGCGTGCTCGGCGTCGTCGTCGGCGGCGAGGCGCGCGCCTACCCGCTGCTCGCGCTCGAACTCCACGAGATGGTCAACGACACCCTCGGCGGCACGCCGATCGCGCCCAACTACTGACCGCTCTGCGACTCGGCGATCGGTTTCGATCGCCGGATCGACGGGAAGACGCTCACCTTCGGCATCTCGGGCTACCTCTACCGCAGCGCGGTGCTCTACCACGACAGCGAGACCGAGACCTTCTGGTCGCAGATGACCGGCGAGGCGCTGGTCGGGCCGCTGACCGGCAAGCGCCTGGCGTGGATCCCGTCCGTCGTCGCGACCTGGGGCACGTGGAAGAGGCGCCACCCGGAGACGACGGTGCTGAAGGCGCCGCTCGTCGCCCGCGAGTACGAGGCGGTGAACCTCCACTACGCCCGCTACCGCCGCGACCGCTCGCCGGTCTTCCCGACGGGGCCGGCGAAGCCGGACCGGCGCTATCCGCCGATGACGACGGTGACGATCCTGCTCTTCGCGGAGAAGGCGCGCTGCTATCCGCACCCGCTGCTCGCCGAGGGGGAGACGCGCGACGGCGACCTCCGGCTCGTGCGCGAGGGGCTGTCGGTGCGCGCCTTCGACAGGTCGGACGCCGAGATCCCTACGATGCAGAGCTACTGGTTCGCGTGGACCGCGTTCCACGCGGGCGGCTTCGTCTTCGAGAAGCGGGAGGGGTGAGGACGGAGCGGCACCGGCGCCCTTTGTGCATCCGTGCTCCGGCGCCCGGCGCCATCTCAACCCCCGCCGCGCGAGAACGCCTCGACAGCCTGCGCCACGGCCGAGGGCGACAGGCTCGGGTACCGCGCGTAGGCCGATCGGGGGATCTCCGCGACGAGATCGCGCAGCTTGGCGGGTTCCACCATGCCGGAGCGGACGAAGTCGCGCGCGTCCTGCATGTCGCGATCAAACCCCCTGACCACCTTCGCGAGCACCTGCGCGTAGGGGTCGTAGTGGAAATAGGAGACCCGCCCCACGGCTTCGATGAAGACGTGCCTGCTCGCGCTGTTCCGGAGCGCCGGGACGAACTGCTCTGGCCTCGCGAACTCGATGTTGATGTTCAGCCTTTCCTTGATCCGCTGCACGTCGCGGAAAACCGCCTCCTCGTCGGAGTGGAGATCGACATCCACGGACGACGCCCGCCAGCCCGCATGGACGGCCGTGCCCCCGCCGACAAGATAGACGCTAAAGGACCTCCCCTTCGGCGCGGTGCGCGCCACCTCGCTCATCAGCGCCTCGAGGCGCGGCCGCGTCACCTCAGCGCGCATCGCGCACCCGATCGAGCCGCGCGAGGCGGCAGGCGTCGGCGAACGACGCGATCTGCCGGAGGCGGGCGAGGTAGCGCGCATGGGCCAGGGCGCCCTCGGTGCGTTCGAGCAGCCGGTAGAGCCTGCGATCGGCGTCGGCGAAAGTCGCGGCGGGCAGCGGGATCCCTTCGCGGCGCAGGCGCGGGGCCGCGAGCGAGACGCAGAGGCTCTCGACGGTCGCGCGGCCCGCGGCGAGCGCGTCGAGCCCGCGGTCGATCTCCGCGCCTCCGGGCAGCCCCAGCGCGGCGAACTCCCGCGCGCCGAACCGTTCGAGAGTCCACCGGCGCAGCGCGGCCCTCCTCGCGATCGCCGTGCGCGCCGCGGGCGGGAGGCGGCGGGCGCGGGCCAGCCCGCCCCTCCGGCCCTCGCGCCGGAAGCGGGCGCGGATCTCGCGGGGGAGCTCCATCCCGGCGATTGTATCCTTGGGGGGTAAGCATGCCCACGCGCTGCCGCGGCCCCCCCCGGGGCGCGGGGCTCAGCCCGGCGACGTCGCGAGGATCGCGGCGGCGACGAAGGCGAGCGCGGCGCTGCCGCTCTCGTGGACCCTGCCGTGGCTCTCGCCCGCGGAGAAGAACGTGAGCAGGTCGCGCTGCGTGCCGTCGAGCCGGACGTTGGCGCGGTCGTCCCGGATGAACGGGTCGTCGCTGCGCACTTCGATGTGCACGCGCACGCTCGGGAAGACGACGTCCTTGGTGTCGAGCAGCCCCGGCTGGCCCGGCACGCTCCAGCGGGCGCAGGCATCCGCGATGTTCCAGGGGAACGACGCGGGCAGCGCGCTGTCGTGCTCGCACTCCCACGAGGTGCAGATCCCGTCGAGCGTGATCAGCGTGTCCACGGGGATCCGCGGCAGCAGGCTGGTCGCGATGTGCGCCCAGTTGGAACCGTGGCTGTGGCAGAGCAGCACCAGCCGCGTCGGATCCTCGACGCCGTCGATCCAGTCGTCGAAGAGGGCCTGCATCGCGTCGAGCAGGTCGAGGAAGCCGCCGCGCAGCGGGTCGCCCGCGACGCCGCGATAGCGGTCGGCGAAGTGCTCCACCATGACGTCGAGGCCGAGGGCGGCGAACGCCTGCGCGACCTCCCCCGCCGCGTCCCCCGGGTCGCCGAGATAGGCGGTGTTGTCCCCCTCCGCGCAGAGCAGCAGGCTCACCACGTCGGTGTGGCCCGACAGCGTCAGCAGCACGACGTCCGGCGCGCCCTGGGGCCTCGGCCGCAGCGCCACCGCCCCCCCCGTGCCCCCCCCGGATCCGCAGGCCGCGAGCAGCAGCAGCCACCATGCGCGACGCAGCCTCATGCCGTCCCCCGCGCCAACCTCAGGCTGTTCGCGAGCACGGTCAGCGAAGAGAGCGCCATCGCGGCGGCGGCGTACATCGGCGTGACGCGGAGCGGGAAGAGTCCCATGGCGGCGGGGATCGCGGCGACATTGTAGAAGAAGGCCCAGAAGAGGTTCGAGCGGATCACGCGCAGCGTGCGCCGGCCCAGGCGCAGCGCGCGGGCGACGAGCCGGAGGTCGGGGAAGACGAGGGTTGCGTGCGCGGACTCGATCGCGGCGTCGGTGCCGCCCGCGAGCGCGATGCCGACGTCCGCGGCGGCGAGCGCCGGCGCGTCGTTGATGCCGTCGCCGACCATCGCGGTGCCGCGGCCCTGCGCCCGCAGCCACGCGAGCTTCCGCTCCGGCAGCAGTTCCGCGTGGAACTCCCCGATGCCCGCCTCCGCCGCGATCGCGCGCGCCGCCTCGGGCGAGTCCCCCGTCAGCATCGCGACGTCCACGCCCAGCGCCCGCAGGTCCTGCACGGCGCCCCGGGAGGACTCGCGCAGCGAATCCTCCACGACGATCGCGCCGAGCAGGCGCCCCGCCCGCGCGACGGCGAGCGTCGTCCCGCCGCGCGCATCCAGCGCGGAGACGTCGATCCCCTCCTCCGCGAGGAAGCGCGGGCTCCCGGCGAGGATCTCCTCGCCGCCGGTGCGCGCGCGCACGCCGCGGCCGGGCACGGCGCGGAAGAGCGAGACCTCCTCGGGCACGATACGCCGCGCGCGCGCCTCGGCGACGACCGCCACGGCGATCGGATGCTCCGAGAGGTGCTCCGCGGTGGCCGCCGCTTGCAGCGTGCCCCCCGCGATCTCGACGATGTCGCGCACGCGCGGCTTGCCCGTGGTCAGCGTCCCGGTCTTGTCGAACGCGACGAGCCGCACGCGCGCCGCCGCCTCGAGCGCCGCGGCGTCGCGGAAAAGCACGCCGTCGCGCGCCCCGCGCCCCACCGCGACGACGATCGCGGCCGGCGTCGCGAGCCCCATCGCGCAGGGGCAGGCGATGATCAGCACCGTCACCGCGCGGAAGAGGCCCGTCGCGATGTCCCCGCCGAGGAGCCCCCACCCGAGCAGGGTCAGCGCGGCGAGCAGCAGGACGACCGGCACGAAGACGCCGGCGACCCGGTCGACCAGCGCCTGCACCGGCGCCTTCGATGCTTGCGCCTCGCGCACCGCCGCGACGATGCGCGCGAACCGCGTGGCGCCGCCGACGCGCGCGGCGCGCATGCGGAACGCTCCGGTCAGGTTCAGCGTCGCGCCGGTCACCGGGTCGCCCGGGCCCTTCTCGACGGGCAGGCTCTCGCCGGTGAGCATCGACTCGTCGACGGCGGACCCGCCCGAGACGATCTCGCCGTCGGCGGGCACGCGCTCGCCCGGGCGCACGACGCAGAGGTCGCCCTCGCCGACCTCGGCGGCGTCCACGTCGCGCTCCTCGCCGTCGCGCACGACGCGCGCGCGGGAGGGCGAGAGCTCCATCAGCGCCCGGATCGACCTCCCGGTGCGCCGCCGCGCGCGCTCCTCGACGAAGCGGCCGAGCAGCACGAGCGCGACGATCATCGCGGCGGAGTCGAACCAGAGTTCGCCCCCGCCCCGCACGAGGAGCGCGAGCGACCAGAGCAGCGCCGTCCACGTGCCCACGGCGATCAGCGTGTTCATGTCCGCCGCGCGCCGGCGCAGCAGCCGCAGCGCGCCGAGGGTGAAGCGGCGGCCGGAGAAGGCGACCGCCGCGGTGGCCGCCGCGGCCGCGATCCGGGGGTCCGGGGGCGCCATCGCGACCGCCGATAGCAACAATGCAACAGCCAACTCCCACGCCGGGATCGAGGGCGCCGCGGGCCCCGCGTCGGCGCGCGGCCGCAGGTCGAACCCCGCGACGGTCGCGACCGTCCCGGGCTCGAAACGCGCGGGGTCGACCGAGAGGTGCGCCTCCTCCGTCGCGAGACTCACGCGCGCGGCGACGACCCCCGGCACCTCGCGGAGCGCGCGCTCGAGGCGCGCGACGCACGAGGCGCAGTGCATGCCGCGCACGGCGAAGACCTCGCGCCGCGCCGCGGAGGGGGAGGGGGCGAGGCCGGGGCCGGGCATGCGGCCCGCGCATTATCGCAGGCGGTCGAGCGGCGAGAGCGACACCGCCGGCACGCACCCGAGCGCACGGCTGCGGCGCAGCGCCAGCGCAACGTTCCCGGGCTCGCGCGCGTAGTCGAGGGTGAAGACCCGCGCCCCCCGCGCGCGCAGCCCGGCGATCCGCTCCGAGAGCGCCGCGGTGGACCAGTCCCCCTCCGCCGGGATCGCGAGGTCGCCCGCCTCCGCGTCCTCCCACGCCGCGCCCGCCTTCCCCATGAACGAGAGGCTCTCCTGCGTGTAGCCGTCGATCCAGGCGAAGCACTCCGGCACTCGCTCCGGCAGTCCGATGCCGTTCTGCGCGATCACAAGGAAGCCGGGCCGCCTCGCGCGCGCATAGACGCGCAGGTCGCGCAGCAGTTCCGCCATCGCGCGGGCCGGGTCCACGCCGGCGCGCCGCGCCGCCGATGCAACTGTTGCATCCTCGTAGCCGAGCACCCAGTCGCAGAGCACGCCGTCGAAGCCGTCCTCGATCGCGAGATCGACGAGCGCCCCCGCGCCCCCCCAGAGTTCGCGCCGCCAGCGGGGGTCCCAGCAGGCGACGGGATAGTTCCCCGCCCAGCCGTCGGGGTCGGCCCCGAGCACGAAGGACGGCTCGCCGGGCCCGCGCCACGCCCCGGTCCAGTAGGTGCGGTAGTCCTCCGCCTGCCCGACGTTGACGTAGGCGAGGCAGACCTTCTTCGCCGACAGGCGCTTCACCAGCTCCCGCGTCGGGAACCCCTCCTGCCCCTTCACGGTCCGCGTCGCCTCGAGCACGACCATGTCGACCGGCTCGCGATCGAGCGCGTCGATCGCCCCCTCGCGCTCGAGCCCCTGCAGTTGGATCGCCCACGAGCGCACCCTGTCCCATTTCGGGACGGCGCAGGCGGCAAGGAGCAGCAGCGGCAGGAGCGCTCTCACGCTTCTGTTTTATCGGAGGGGGTCCCGGGGGAGGATCAAGGGGTCGCTCGGGAAAGGACGAAAAGGGGATACCCGCCGCGGCAATGCGGGCTTTCTGGGAATGCGCGCGGGTCACTCCGGGAACCGTCGTGCCTTGGGCGCGACACCTTCGGGGCCGGGTCGTCGCCGGGGGGGGCCTCCGTGGTCGCGCGGGCGGGGGGCGCCGCGATGAACCTCGCGGGATGGCGGCTCTTCCTCTTCGCGCTGATCGGCGCGGGCGCGATCGCGCTCTTCGCGACCGTCGGCACGCCGGGACACCGGGAGGGGGCGACCGATCGGCACACCGGCCAGGAGATCTTCGTCGTCCGCACGGTGGCGGACGCGATCCACGAGGCGCGCGACACGGGCAACGCGGCGCGGGCGCTCGACGCGCTGCGCGCGCGCCGCGCGCAGTGGGCGGAGGCCGATGTCCTCGCGCGCACCGAGGCGGTGCTGCTCGCGGAGGTGGACGCGCCGGGCGCCCCCGCGCCCCCCCACCATCCCGCCGCGGCCGCGATCGAAGCGGAGCGGGCGCGCTCGCAGAGGGCGCGGGCGGAACTGCGCAAACGCATCGAAGAGAAGATGCCGCGCGAATCGCTGCTGCCGCTGCTCTGCGAGATCGAGGCGGACGACGCGGCCGCCGAGGCGACGGAGCGCTTCTTCGCGCCGCTCGCCCGGTGGCGGGCGCGCCACCGGCAGACGGCGGACCGGTGCGACGAACTCGCGGTGCGCGCGCTCGCGCGCCTCTCGGCCCGGGAGGGCATCGACGACGCCGCGGGGTATCTCGCGGTCGCGGACGCCTGCCGCGCGCAGGGCCGCTCCCGCGCGAGGCGGCGCTGGCTGCTGCGCGCCTACGGCACGCAGCCGCAGCACGGGCCCACGTCGGAGGCGCTGGTCGCCTGCTATGTCGAGGAGGGCTCCCTCCTCGAGGCGCTCGCGGTCGTCGGCAGCGCCCTGGCGGCCGCGCCGGAGGAGTTCGCGCTCTGGGAGAAGCGCGCGACGATTGCGGGGTGGAGCAACCTGCCGCGCGTCGAGGCGGAGGCGCGGGAGGCGCTGCTGCGACAGCGCGACGATGCCGCGACGCGAGAGAGGCTCATCGCGCTCTGCGCGCAGTTCGGCGAGCCCGAGAGGGCGGTGCCGCACGCGCTCGCCCTCGCCGCGGGCTCGACCGACCCTGCGCTGCTGTCGCGGCCGGTGCAGCTTGCGCTCGAGGCGGGGGAGGTCGGCCGGGGGATCGCCCTGCTCGAGGGTCTTGCGCGCGACGCGGCCGACCCGCGCCCGTGGCGGGAGTGGATCGTCCGGTGCGCGCGGCAGGACCTGCGCCTGGACCGCATGATCGAGGAGTTGCGCGGGCTGCGGCGCGACTGGCCCGACGGCCCCTACGACCGGGAGCTCGAGGGCGTCTACCGCCGCCGCGGCATGGAGGCGGACCTCCTCGCGCTGCTCGAGGAGCGCCCCGCCGACGCGGCGGTCGAGCGCGAGATCCTGCGGCTGCACGCGGGCCTCGGCCACGAGGACGCCGTCCGCGCCCTCGTCGCGCGGCAGGTGGACCGGATGCCCGATGCGACCTCCTACCTCGCCCGCGTGCCGGAGTTCCGCGCGCTCGGCATCGAGGGGCTCGGCGACCGGGCGCGCCGCTGGGTGCTCGACCCGTCGGTGCGCGCCGACGACGTGCCCGCGCTGCTCGGGCTGCTCGCGCCGCTGCGCGACGAGGAGGGCTGCCGCGAGGCGTCGCTGCTGCTCGCCCGGCGCTTCCCCGGCCATCCGGCCTCGCGCGACCTCCTCGTGCGGCTCGCGGACGAGGGGGCGACCGACGACGCCCGGCTCCAGGCGGCGGAGCGGCTCGCCGCGGAGCACCCGGGGGATGCCGCCTACCTGCGCGCGTGGGTCGAACGCGCGGGCTGGGCCGGCGCGGCGCCGTCGGAGGTGCGCGGGCGCGAGGCGCTGCTCCTTCTCGAACCGGACGACCTCGAGAACCGCCGCGAACTGGCGAACCTCCACGGGCTCATGAGCCGGCCCGAGGAGGCGCTCGTGCAGTGGCGCGAGCTGGCCGGGCGCGAGGGGCTCGGCGCCCCGTCGACGCTCCGCCTCATCGACGCCCTCTTCGCCGCCGGCCGCCTCGACGAGGCGATGGAGCTGCTCGAGCGGCGCGCGACGCTGCCCGGGACGGGGGTAGAGGACCGGCTGCACGTCGCCGACGAGCTCTTCGGGAACCGCCGGTTCGACCGGGCGCTGCGCTTCTACCTCTCCCTGCTCGACGAATCTCCGGACCACCCCCACGCGCTGCTGCGGACCGCGCAGATCCGCTCGTGGACCAACGACCCCCGCGGCGCGATCCCCTATTTCGAGCGCCGGCTCGCGGTCAGCGACGAGGAGCAGGCGGAGGTGCGCTTCTATCTCGGCGAGGCGCACTGGTCGATCCTCGACGGCGACGCCGCGCGCCGCTACCACCTCCTCGCGCTGGAGGCGCTGCTGCCGCTGCCGGAGCGCACGCTCGGGCAGGAGATCATGGTCGCGAAGATGCTCGCGCGCTTCGGCCGCGTCGGCGAGGCGCGGCCCATCTTCGAGCGCGTGATCGCGCTCCTCCCGGGCGAGGTGGACCTGCTGCTCGACTACGCCGACGCGATGATGACGGTGCGCGACACCGCCAAGGCGCGCGAGCTGGTCGACCGCGCGAAGGCGCAGCAGCCCGACCATGCGCGGGTGATGCTGCTCGACGGCAAGGTCGCGCTGCTCGAAACGCGCTACGAGGAGGCGGCGACGCTGCTGCAGCGGACGCTGGAGCGGCACGGCCCGGACGCGGGCATCGAATCGGAGCTCGCTCGCGCCCACGAGCTCTCGGGCGACTGGTCGCCGGCGCGGGATGCCTATCGCCGCTCGCTGCAGCTCCAGCCCGACAACCACGACGTCGCCTTCGCGATGTCGCGCATCGCCGACCAGCTCGCGCCGCTGGTCCACGGCGCGCTCGCCTACCGGCGCGCCGGCGAGGATTCGGTCCTCGACGGCTGGATCTCCGGCTCCTTCCTGCTCGACGGCGACCGGACCCGGCTCGCCGCATCGTTCGGCGCGAGCCGGTTGAGCGGGCGCGCCGCGGCGGTGGACGGCGGGGCGACCGACGTCGAGGAGACCGCGGTGCGCCTCCGGTTCGCCGCCTTCCGCCGCTTCGAGCGCAACCACGTCGCCGCCGCCGGCCTCGAGGCCTACCCCGGCGTGAGCGGGGACCTCCCGGTCGGCGGCTGGGTCGGCGCGCGCTGGATCGGGCTCGAACCCTACCGTACGCTCGGCGCGCGCCTCCACGTCCACCTGCTCCTCGACGACCCGCCGGCGGCGGCGGGCCTCGGCGGACGCTCGTCGGGCGCGCAGCTCTTCGCGCAGCGCGACCTGCTCACGCACTTCTGGGCGGCCGCCGAACTCGGTTGCGACCTGCTCTCGATCGAACTCCCCGCGGGCGGCAGCGCCGGCGACCCGCGGCTGCGCGGCTCGGCGACCTTCGGCTGGCGCATCCGCGAGGGGCAGTTCGACGTCGCCGACGCCCACGGCATCGACCATCCCGAAGAGCGCGGCGTGCTCGGGCCCGACCTCGACGGAGAGCCGCGCTTCACGCGCGGGCCGGCGCTGGCCGTCTGGCTCCGCTACGAGGGGATCCGGCTGCTCGGCGACGCGGAACTCGCATCGCTGATCCCGCTTGGCGATTCGTTCGACTACGTGACGATCGGGGGAAGGGCCGACATCCACGTCGCGCGCGCTCTGGGCGCGAAAATCGAGGGGTATGCGGGGACGGAGCTGCAACACTCCGACACGATCTTCGGCATCGAGGCGGGCCTCACCTACCGCCCCTCGGCGGCCACCGAGGCGACGGCGGTCTTCGGCTACGGGCGCGCGCTCGGCCGCGACGACAGCAGCGACGCGATGCACCTGCGTCTCGGGTTCACCTACCGCTGGTAGCGCGAAGGCGATGAGCGAGAAGCAGAGAAAGCCCCCCGCCGACGCCGCGCTGAACGAAGGCCGGCCGCAGGAGACGCGAAACGACTCGGGGGAGAAGCGCGGGTTCTTCGCGTTCAGCGGCGAACTCTGCTCCGAGGGGCCGACGCAGACCGACCTCTTCCTGGGGGATCCGGCCGCGCTCGCTCGGCCCGCGCCCGGCGACGAGACCGAGACGAACCCGACGCCGGAGCCCGCCCCGCAGGAGGAGACCGACCTCGCGCCGCGCCTCGCCCCCCCCCCCCGCCCCCCCCCCCCCCCCCCCCCCCCCCCCCCCCCCCCCCCCCCCCCCCCCCCCCCCCCCCCCGCCGGCGCTC
>Ga0187893_10011089_pt1 | contig 13191 bp, 11 predicted proteins | sample MA1701074metaG_FD_139574 | JGI IMG/M metagenome (GOLD analysis project Ga0187893, IMG submission 139574) | White microbial mat communities from a basaltic lava cave in the Kipuka Kanohina Cave System on the Island of Hawaii, USA - MA170107-4 metaG ...
GCCAATGTAGGTATTGCTGTTGGTTCCGGTTCTGATATTGCTGCTGAAACCGCAGGGATTGTATTAGTAAACAGCAATCCAAAAGATATCGTTTCACTTATTCAGTTTGGCAAAGCCACTTATCGTAAGATGGTTCAAAACCTGGCATGGGCCACAGGATACAATGTAGTAGCGCTACCACTGGCCGCCGGTATATTATATAAAATGGGAATTCTTTTAAGCCCTGCCGCAGGTGCAGTGCTGATGAGCATAAGCACCGTCGTTGTAGCTATCAATGCAAGTCTCTTAAAATTAAAATGAATTTGATCACTTTATCACTTTAATGCCTGCAATTCATACCACATTAGTTGCAACTCATACATGCAACAATTTCCCCTTTCATTTTTCCAAAACATTTTTGCTCCGCAATTAATTATTCAACCATTAATCATTAAACATTTTAAACATGAAAAATTTTTTTCTGTTATCTATTGGGGTTTCTTTTTTGTTTGCTTCCTGCAAAAAAGATGATGTGCATGAGCAAAACAATATTTTTAAAGGCCCTGTTGTTCAGGTACACGCAGGAAAAGCCTGGACTTGGATGCAACTCGACAGGTATGGCAAGCCGGAACGTTTAGCTATTACTTTAACCGATGCTGCCCTAAACAGTGTGCCAGTTGGTGATGATGGCCACGATCATGATCATTCAGGTGACAATAGTTGGACTTTAGCATTTCATCCCAAAGCAGGAGTTACTCCTTTCAATCATGTAGGCATGGGCTGGAATCCAGAAGGCCATGAGCCCCCGGGCATTTATGATATTCCACATTTCGATTTCCATTTTTACATGATGACGCCTGCAGAAGTAGCTGCTATTCCTCCTTATGAAGTGGATAGCCTCAAATTTAAAAATTGGCCGGCGCCTGCTTATTTCCCGGCAAACTATTTTAATCCCGGCGGCGGCGTTCCGCAGATGGGTGCACATTGGGTTGATGTTACCTCCGGTGAATTTAATGGCCAGGAGTTCACCCAAACATTTATTTATGGTTCATTCAATGGCAAGGTCACTTTTTATGAGCCGATGATCACTCTTGATTTTTTAAAGAACAACAGCAACTTCGAAAGAAATATTCCGCAGCCTGCCAAATTTCAAAAGACAGGATATTATCCAACCAAAATGAAAGTTGTAAAACATGATGGTGTAACAGAGATCATACTGGATGGTTTTGTTCATCATACTCAATCATAAATTCATTGATTTTAAGTTATCGAGCCCGCCAGGTCAGTCTGATCCGGCGGGCTTTTAATTTTTATTTTTCCCCGAAACAGCTTTTCTTTTTGCCGGACAAACAATTTTATTATATTTGACTAAATAAATTTTTAGTCTAACCTAAAAAATAAATTAATCTTCCCAAAAAATGAGAAAAGCGGTCATTATCTTTTTATTATCGGCCTCTGTAATGGCTTGCAGTAAAATACTTCCCGGCGCCCCGGCCGATGACGAATTGCTCGACGGCCCGGTAGAAGGTTTGACAGGAGAGCAAAATGCAATGTTTCTTCGCGGCGATGTGGCATTTAATGATGAAGTGTTTACACAGGCTAATGGTCTGGGACCTGTTTTTGTGGCCACTTCCTGCGGTACTTGTCATGCAGGCGATGGCAAAGGACATCCTTTTACAATGCTGACGAGATTTGGACAAACTGATAGTACTGGAAATCGTTTCCTTCATTTGGGTGGTCCTCAATTGCAACATCGGGCTATACCCGGTTTTGCTCCGGAGCAGGTACCTGCGGGAGCAACATTTTCTAAATTTATGCCGCCTGCCAATACTGGCCTTGGTTTTTTAGATGCAGTACCTGATGCGGCCCTTCTTGCACTCGCCGATGAAAATGACGATGATGGCGATGGTATTTCCGGAAGACCCAACTGGCTTCGTATTCCCGCCTATGCCCAACCTCGGCCAGTCAGTATTGAAAGGAATGAAAAATATATTGGACGTTTCGGAAAAAAAGCTGCTGCCTATGATCTGCTTCAGCAAACAGCCAATGCTTATAACCAGGATATTGGTATTACTTCCTTCTTTGAACCTTATGATACCTATAGTGGACATGAAATTGATCCGGAAGTTTCTACACAGACAGTGCACGATGTGGTATTTTACTTGAGAACCTTAAAAGCTCCTGTTCAAAGAAATCAAAATGATCCTGATGTTATTAGCGGAAAACAACTCTTTACCAATATTGGTTGTGCAAAATGCCATACACCTCAGTTGACAACCGGCGTGTCACCCATTGCTGTATTATCTAATAAAACATTTTTCCCCTACACCGATCTTTTGCTTCATGATATGGGGCCCGGCCTTGATGATGGATATACCGAAGGCACAGCACTTACCGCTGAATGGAGAACACCGGCATTGTGGGGTCTTGGTCTTTCTAAAAACTCACAGGGTGGCCAATATTTTTTATTGCACGATGGAAGAGCCAGGAGCATTGAGCAGGCTATAGAATTGCATGGCGGCGAAGCACAAAACAGTCGCAACCAATTTATGGCTTTGAGCAACGAACAAAAACAACAGTTATTAAAATTTCTCGAAAGTCTTTAGCATGGATAGAAAAAATTTTATCAGGCAGTGTGGTTTTGCATGCCTGGGCGCAATAAGTGTTTCTGTACTGGCGCCCGGTTGTGCTGGCTCCAGGCAAATCAACGCACCGATACGAAATGATAAAATGGAATTGGCTCTTTCTTCTTTTATCATTCATGGAAAAAATAAAAAAGTGCAGTATAAGCGATATATAATAGCAAGGAATGCGCAACTCAATTATCCGATCGTCGTGTATAGAAATTCAGAAAATGATTATACCGCTTTATTACTTCGTTGCAGTCACCAGTACAATGAATTAAATGTAAACGGTGATTTACTCACTTGTCCGGCTCACGGCAGCGAGTTTGACAGCAAGGGAAATGTGGTAAGCGGTCCTGCTGATACAAAACTTCGTTCCCTCCCTGTTTTAATTGATAAAGAAAATATTTACATACAACTGGTATGAAGAAAACGATACCCTTTTTTTTGATTTCATTATTTACTGCTGGTGCTTATGCACAGAAAGATTCATCTCTGTTTAAAAGAATTTTACCTGATACCGGAAAGGTGGCCATGAATATGGATGCGATTTATAACCGCCCTTTTTTGCAGGCCGGAAAATTTCCTGCAACATTAGGAGGATATGTAGAAGCAAATACCGCTTATTTCAGTGAAGATGGTATAAGTGAAGGCTTATCTTTTCAATTACCACGCCTTACGCTATTTGTCAGCGCATCTATCAAACAGCGGATTAAATTTTTGACAGAGGTTGAATTGGAAGAAGGTGGCAGGGAGATCAATATTGAATTTGCATCGGTGGATGTTGAGTTTCATCCGCTGGTTAACTTCAGGGGCGGCATCATCATGAACCCCATCGGGTCATTCAATCAAAATCATGATGGGCCTAAATGGGAGTTTATAAGCAGACCTATTTCATCTACTACAATTATTCCTTCTACATTCAGCAATGTGGGTTTTGGTTTGTTTGGAAAATATGCCAGGCAAAATTGGGTATGGGCCTATGAAGCTTATCTCACTAATGGTTTTGATGATCAGATTATCAACAATGCCGAAAACCGTACCTGGTTCCCTGCTGCAAAAGACAATGCCGAACGATTTGAGGAAAGCTTTAACGGAATTCCGCTGGTTACCATGAAAACAGCGCTGCGTCATCGTAAGATTGGAGAGCTGGGTATTTCATGGATGGGTGGCGTATATAATAAATTCAAAGAAGACGGGCTTGAGCTGGATAAAAAAAGAAGAGTAGATTTTATTGCTGCTGACTTCAATACTACGTTATCAAAAGTTAAAACATATATCAACGGCGAATGGGTATGGGCCATGGTTGATGTGCCGCCAACTTACACTCAACAATTCGGCAACAAGCAAAGAGGTGGTTTTATTGATATAGTTCAACCGGTAATAAAGAAACGAATGCTTGGCTGGGATGATGCTTCACTTAATATTGCCTGCCGTGCTGACTACGCGGATTACAATGTTGGAAAATTTAAAGACACTGGCGGAAATATTTTTGATCATGTTTTTGCTATTGTGCCTGCTGTAAGTTTCAGACCTTCGGCACAAACAGTTTTCAGGGCTAATTATCGTTATGAATGGCGAAAGGATATTTTAGGCAACCCGGCTTCAAAAACGGCGGGGTTTCAACTAGGATTATCTACATATTTTTAATTAGTCAAATCATTTTTTCCTGATTCTTCTTCCTAACAATATTTTAATGATCTGTTGATTGGAATTTTCTGTCAGCCCAAATAAAAACCCGCCATTGATCTCCCACATGGGATGGCAGTAAAGGGCCGATCAAATGTTCCTGTAGCTAATAAAAAAGATTTTAATATCAGCAGTGATAAAAAAAAAGCGATTTCATCAGCGCCTTTTATAAAGTAAATGTGCAATACAAAATGCTTAAACAACAGCAGGTGGATAAACAAATTTTTTTCTTTTCCATCTACCTTTACATTTGCTACCCCAAAAATGCAACGAATGGAATTAAAATATGTACAGCAGATAGGAGCTACTCTTGGTTTTTCATTAAAGCAAATTGAAAATATTGCTCAATTACATAACGAAGGATCAACCATTCCTTTTATTGCCCGTTACCGTAAAGAGGCTACAGGCAACCTGGATGAAGTGCAGATCGCCGATGTAATTGAAAAGATCAAATACTTCAATGAACTGGAAAAAAGAAAGGAAACAGTTATTAAAACAATTGAAGGTTTAGGCAAGCTAACACCCGAATTAAAACAAAGAATTGATAATTGTATTGATGCCACCGGGCTTGAAGATATTTATCTGCCTTATAAACCGAAACGTAAAACAAAAGCAACCGCTGCTATTGAAAAAGGACTGGAGCCATTGGCAAAAATTGTTTTTGAACAGGAAAATATCAATGTTGAACAAGAAGCAAAAAAATATATTACTGAACAGGTGAAAGATGCTCCGGATGCATTACAAGGAGCAAGAGATATTATTGCTGAATGGGTAGCAGAAAATGAACAGGCCCGCAACAGCATTCGTAAACTTTTCCAGGATACAGCAAAACTTTCTTCAAGAGTATTAACTACAAAAAAAGAAGAAACGGATGCACAGAAATACAGGGATTATTTTGAATTCAGCGAACCATTGGCACAAAGCCCTTCGCATAGAATATTGGCGATAAGAAGAGGAGAGAAGGAAGGTTTTCTCATTATGGAAATCACTGTCGAAAAAGATACAGCTGTCGGTTTATTGCAGGAACTATTTGTAAAATCATCCAATGCTGCATCACAACAAGTAAAGACCGCTGTTGAAGATAGCTTTAATCGTTTGCTGAAGTTTTCTATCGAAACAGAATTTCGTATGCAGAGCAAAACAACAGCAGATGAAGAAGCAATCCATGTGTTTGCCGAAAATCTTCGTCAGTTACTATTAGCATCCCCATTGGGACAAAAAAGAGTGCTGGCTGTTGACCCCGGTTTTCGTACCGGCTGCAAAGTGGTTTGTCTCGATGAACATGGAAATTTTTTACATTATTCAACTATTTATCCTCATGCGCCGCAAAACGAATGGGATAAAGCAAAACATACTTTGAAAGACCTGGTAGCAAAACATAATATCGAAGCAATCGGTTATGGTAATGGAACAGCCAGCAAAGAAACAGATCAGTTAGTTCGTAATATCAACTTTGAAAAGACTGTCTCCATTTTTATGGTTAATGAAAGCGGTGCTTCAATTTATTCAGCCAGCGAAGTAGCAAGAGAAGAATTTCCTGATGAAGATGTAACGGTTCGTGGTGCTATCAGCATTGGCCGTCGTTTATTGGATCCGCTGAGTGAGCTGGTAAAGATTGATGCAAAAAGTATTGGCGTGGGACAATATCAGCATGATGTGAACCAAACAAGATTAAAAGAATCATTGGACCAGGTGGTGGAAAGTTGTGTGAACTATGTTGGTGTGGATGTAAATACAGCGAGTAAACACTTGCTTACTTATGTATCAGGTTTGAGTGCAACAGTAGCAAAAAATATTGTGGAGTACAGAACAAAGAATGGCGGATTTAAAAACCGTGAAGAACTGAAAAAAGTATCTATGCTGGGGCCAAAAGCTTATGAACAGTGTGCAGGGTTTTTAAGAATACCTAATGCTGCTAATCCGCTTGATAATTCTGCGGTGCATCCGGAAAGTTATAAAGTGGTGGAATCAATGGCTGCAAAATTGAATTGCTCCGTAAATGATTTGATACAAAAGCCTGAGAAAAGAAAAGATATCAAAGTAAAAGATTTTATTACTGAAACGATCGGGCAATACACCATTGAAGATATTTTGAAAGAACTGGAAAAGCCTGGCCGGGATCCTAGATCACCTATTGAAGAGTTTCGTTTTGCAGAAGGAGTTAGTACGATGGAAGATTTAAAACCCGGTATGAAAGTGCCGGGCATCATTACCAATATTACCAACTTCGGCGCTTTTGTAGATGTTGGTGTAAAACAAGATGGTTTGGTTCATATTTCACATTTAGCCAATCGCTATATCAGCGATCCCAATGAAGCGGTAAAGCTGAATCAAAAAGTAATGGTGACAGTGTTGGAAGTAGATGCAGCGAGAAAAAGAATTGCCTTATCTATGAAGGAGGGAGGAGCGAATTCTGAGGTCAGAAGTCAGATAGTGGAGAGAAAAGGACCGAAAGATTTTAACCCTAAATCTACTCCTTTAAATCCTTTTCAGGCGAAGTTGATGGAATTGAAGAAGAATTTTAAGGATTAATACCGGTTAACCTATCATGGCTGGTTTAGGAATGGCTTGAGTTATTCGCCCGTACTGCTTTCAATCCGGAATAAACGATATATCAAAAAGATAATCGTCAGAATTATCCTTATTAAAATAAATGCAAGTGGTTCTCTGAATCATCATATAATGTTCAACTGTTGTTCTGTCTTTATCAACTCCTTTACTGTAAAATTTTCTTCCATCTTTTTCATAAACTATGCTGGTGAAATACTTATAGGCATGAGAATCCTGCTCATATAGTTCAGTCTTTAATAGTTCCGTTGCATTTAGTGCAGGAGGAGTATATGTTTCTTTTTTCCTGGAAGAAGCTAACAGGTAGCAGTCTTTGAAATCAACAATTATTTTATCGCCGTAATCAGAAGGTTTTTTCTTCCGCAAATATTGCCCCGGCGAGTTCAGCGTTACGATAAGAACCACAACGACTATAAATATGCAAAAGAGGGTAACAGGAATTAAAATAAAAAATGACATCGGTTATCTTATTATTACAGTTCCCATTTTTTTCGTCAACTCTATTTCCATTCCCTTCAGGTGAGTATGTGTTTGGTGCAGCATCTCGTATTCTTCTTTTGTATGAGGCTTTTCAAGATCAAGCTGATTTTCAAGCAGCATGCGTTTTACTTTTCGAAGCTTCAGGTAATTCAGTACTGATTCCACTTCTTCATTGGTTTTGTCTTCATCTATTTTTAAAAATCCATGCAGTTCTTTTTCATTATCTCTCGAAATGGTTCGCATAAAATTTTCATAGCTCTGCTCAAAGAGTTGTTTTTGAAAACCGCTGTCCTGGCTATATTCCGTCCGCCATCTTTCACTTTCTTCATAAGGAAAATTAAGAAGCGAAACAGCAAAAGTACTAAGCCTTGTATCAGGATGATAAATAAAAAAGTTTTTATCAGGAGTGGCAGTGTTTTGCTGCAGCAAATTTCTAAAAGTATGTATCAGCATCAATACATCGCTGTTATCAATAAGACTTTCATCTACCATCTCTTCAAAAATAAAATCTGCCACCAGCTTAGAGTCATCCCATTTTTTTATGCCATATTCCAATAATATCCTTGCAAGTTCTTTTTCCTGCAACTCATCTTTAAACAACAGGTTAAATGTAGCTTCGTCATAATTAGTCTCTTCAGCCTGTCTTGCATTCTCTTCATGTTTTTTTGCTTCCTCAAAAGGTAGTTTCCTTTCCTGCGTAGCAATGCGGTCACGGATAAATTTATTGACCAAAGAATGCAAACCAGCCTCATCAATCTTTAATATCTCGGAGCATTGCTTGATATAATCCTGCTGCTTTGTAAAATCTTCAGCCTTGTTGATCTTCGAAATGGTTTCGGCCATGCGGGTTACCACTTCTGCTTTTTTTACCGAATCATTGCCTGCATCTTTCAGCGCTACTTCCAGTTGAAAAAGAATAACGTCTTTTTTACTTCGCTGTACAAATTGAGTAAAAACAGCAGCCCCGACTTTATTAACATAGCTGTCCGGGTCTTCATTATCCGGTATCAATACCAGTTTTACATTCAGGCTTTCTTCCAATGCAAGATCTAATCCGCGAAGAGCCGCTTTTACACCGGCAGCATCGCCATCATAAACAATAGTGAGGTTGTTTGTATATTTTTTTACTAATCGCAATTGATCAGGCGTTAAAGATGTACCACCTGACGCTACTACATTTTCAATACCTGCCTGGTGCAATGAAACAACATCAGTATAACCTTCAACCAGTAAACATTCGTCAGCTTTATCAATGGCCTGTCTTGCCTGGTAAGCGCCGTATAATATTTTACTCTTTATATAGATCTCATTCTCCGGTGTATTGATGTATTTCGGCGCTTTGTCATTTGTTTTTAAAATTCTTGCTCCGAAACCTAATACTTTACCGCTTTGATTATGCACGGGGAATATCACACGACCGCGGTAGTTGTCCATCAATATTTCATTTCTCAGCGCAACTAAACCCGTTCTCACCAATAATTCAGTATTGAATTGTTTGGCAATGGCTTCTTTGGTAAAAGCATCTCTTTGCTCAGGTGAATAACCTAACTGGAATTTTTTAATGATCTCTTCCCGAAAACCTCTTTCTTTAAAATAGCTCAACCCAATATCCCGGCCTTCTTCCGTTTCAAACAACATGCGGCTGAAAAACTGCTGTGCAAAACTGTTGATGATATAAAGGCTTTCTGCTGATTGTTGCTGCTGCCTTTGTTCATCCGTGGCAAATGTTTCTTCTATCTCAACGCCATATTTTTTAGCCAGCCATTTCAGCGCATCCACATAGCTGTACTTTTCATGCTCCATAATGAAGCTGATAGTATTGCCGCTTTTGCCGCAACCAAAACATTTATAAATCTCTTTACTGGGCGAAACCGTAAAAGAAGGCGTTTTCTCATTATGAAAAGGACAAAGACCAAGGTAACTGGCGCCCCGTTTCTTCAGTTTCACAAATTCGCCAACCACATTCACAATATCAATGCGGCCGAGTATCTGCTGTATGGTATTTTGTGAGATCATTTAAGGGACGGCAAGTTATCAAAAAAGAGTGACGGGATACATTCTAAAATAACGGCATATTTTTTTATTCTCATGCAGCATTTTTTTTCCTGCAATGCTCTTCATTGATTTAAAACCATCAGGCAAACCTGCTTATGAAAAGGATTTCAATAATCGCTGCCATTTTCTCCAGCCTTTTTTATTCATGTAATATTGATATAGGAGACACAAAACCACCTGCCGAAACGCAGGGATATATTCCTGTTTATGCATCGCCGGTTTCGGCCAAAAAAATTTCTGCCGGCCCGCCCAGGGCTACTATGAATGGAGGTAAAATTTATACAACCGGCAACCTGCTGTTCCAGGTAGAAAAGGACTCCGGTATTCATGTGATCAATTATGCCGATCCCGCCAATCCTCAGAAATTAGGTTTTATCCGTTCTGTGCTCTGCAAAGAATTGTCGGTTAAGAATGGATTTGTCTATACCAATAATATAAGCGACCTCGTGGTAATTGACATCAACAGCATAAATAATGTGAAGGAGATAAGCCGTGTAGAAAATGTTTTTCCCGACCTGGCACTGCAATATCCCGCCAAAAGCAATCAATGGGAAACGATCTATTTTGAATGTCCCGATCCGTCCAAAGGAATCATTACCGGCTGGGAACTAAAACAAATTAAAAACCCTAAATGCTGGAGATAATGAAAACCATCAGTCAATTATTAACCGGTATTTTCATCTTGTTTCTTTGGAGCAATTGTTCCAAGGAATCGAACAACGCTGCTGCCAATAGTGCAGGAGCAGGCGGCTCTACAGCAAGATTTACCATCAGCGGAGATTATTTATACGTTGTTGATCATACCAGCCTTAAAGCGTTTCATATTTCAGATCCTTCACATCCTGTCTTCAAATCAAAGACAGATGTAGGCATTAATATCGAAACGATCTTTCCTTACGGCGATAAACTGTTTATCGGCTCTTCTTCTACCATGTACATCTTCTCGCTTAGCAAGCCGGATCATCCGCAGCAGGTTGCCAAAGCTGAATATATCATTCGCATGTCATGTGATCCCGTTGTAGCCAACGAAACGGTGGCGTATGCTACATTGCGGGCTACGGGCCCATGCGGTGGAAGCCAGAGTGCTTTAGTGGTGTATAATATCAGCAATATTTCTTCACCGGTGCTGGTTAATACTATTGGCCTCGGAGCTCCTTATGGACTTGGTATGAAAGAAAATGCCCTCTATGTTTGCGAAGGTGATTATGGACTTCGGGTATATGATATTGCCGATGTGTATCGTCCTAAAGAAGTACAAAATATTAACGGCGAAACGTTTTATGATGTAATTCCTTATGACAATATACTCATTGCACAGATAGCCGGAGGATTTGCGCTGTATGATATTGCAACCAATCCATTGCAACCGGCTTTTATTTCAAAAATTCTTCAGTAATGTACCCTTTGTTTCGTTTCTTGTTAGCAACAATCATTTTGCTGCCTTGTTTCTGCATTAAACTAAATGCTCAAACAAACCGAAAAGAAAAAAGCCTGCCTGCTATTACATTGCGGACAAACCCATTCTCTTTTTTAGAAACCGATGGTAACGCAATGTTAGGTCTCGGCATTCAATGGCATCCCCAATGGGCCTTTACCATTGACCCCGGATATATCTTTTTCAGCGCTTACCAAAATGCAGATAATGATATGCCCGACAAACTATCCGGCATAAAGATCAGGAGCGATATCCGTTTCTTTTTTGAAAGATCCCGGAAAGGGATGTTCAATACTTTTATTGCTCCTGAATTTCACTACAAATATGTCACTGCAAAAAAGTGGGATCAATTCGGCATTAATTGCCTCGGCGGACAATGTGATTATTACCAGCAGGCGCAGTACAAAGAAGTAAAAGAAGAAACCGGCGCTTCATTAAAGCTCGGCACTCTTTTGCCGCTATGGGGCAATCGCTTTGATGCAGAACTGTACGGCGGCATTGGTTTTAAGTTTAAAAAATTCAGGGAAACCGATATTCCCATTGGCGGATCATTCGTTGAGGAACCTAACCGCGATAATGTTTTTAACAACAACAGGGAAGGAGTAGCCTACCTTATTTTGCCTGTCGGCATTAAACTTGTTTTCCGGCTGAGATAAACTGCCTTCATTTCATCGTTACCCGTTTTTAGAATTTCGTACATTCATATTGCATCAATGAAATCTCCCCCTGGTTATAAATCCATTTTGTTTTTCATTTAATGAACTTTACGAATCACATAGGTTGGAACTACTCAACTTTCTTTTAAGCGACATTAAATGGGCACAACAAAATTTAATCTTTACCCGGAAACAAATATTTTTAGACGTTGACTAAACTTTGATAATAGTTTCCCGTCACACCAACTCAAATTCTTTTTATATGAAGAAAATATACCAAGGCTTTACCGGGCTGCTTGCCTGCTTTACAATCGCAATAACTACACAAGCCCAAAACCAAGCTGGCGTTGATTCCACCGGTCTTCCGGGAGATAACTTCAGTTTGCAGGGTGCTTTGGCCCTGTTTCAAAAAGCAACTTCACCCGAAGATTTTGAAAAGCTTCTCAATTCAGAAGACAATCATGTCAACAATCTTGATCTGAATGATGATGGTGAGATTGATTATATCCGTGTAATAGATAACTCAGATAAAGAGGCACATGCTTTTGCATTGCAGGCGGTGGTATCAGAAAAAGAAAGCCAGGATATTGCCGTGATAGAGTTGGAAAAAACAGGCGATACCACCGCCATCATTCAAATCGTTGGCGACGAAGATATTTACGGAGAAGAAATAATAGTAGAACCCGGCGAAGGCGATGAAGAAGACGATGCAGCTATTCAATATAATTTCAACAATGGCATAACACATGGACCAAGTGCTGCCGGTTATTACACCGCTAATCCCCGCATTGTAATAAATGTATGGTTTTGGCCATCCGTTCGCTTTGTATATGCTCCAGCTTACAGGCCATGGATATCTCCCTGGCGCTGGCGTCATTATCCTGTTTGGTGGAAGCCCTGGCATCCTTTGAGATGGCATGTATGGCATCCATTCCGCCGTCCATATTATCATCATTTTGCAGTGGTGCGTACCCATCGTGTAGTAAGGGCCCATGCTATTTATCGCCCTGTTCGTGTTACTTCGGTAACGGTAAGAACAAGACATGCCGCCACCGTTAATAATTACCGGGTGACAAGAACCAGAACCACTGTGACCGGCCCAAGAGGCCACAAAGCCACCCGTACCACCACCACTGTAAGAGGCAAGGGTGGAAAGGTAAAAGCAAGAAAAACAACGGTTAGAAGAAGATAACTCCAATAAACTTTCAATCAAAAGACCCGGATCATTCCGGGTCTTTTTTTCAGGAACACGGATAACACGGATACATCGGATTTTCACGGATTTCTATGTGATTTACAAAGCGGAAATGATTGCGGTAATGATCATGTGATTAAGCCAATCCGTCTCTTTTTTAAATTCAGCATGTTGCAAAGCAGCATAAATCCGTTGCCATCCGTCCAACCCGTGTCACCCGTGTCCCTTGTCCGGAATTTAAGACCAACTGCAAGTCTCAACGGATGCCGTTATCAACGTCACCTGTGCAAAGAAAATCCTCGCTTTTACCAAAAAAGATTTTTAAATTACATATACCATCCAATTCCGCACCTTAGGGAAAAGTTAGATGCCATATTTCTTCACTTCTAAATTTTAAATCCCATGGTTCAGGTAGAAACTTCACAGCTCACAGGAGAGTGTAATTCCTGGAGAGAAAAACTTCGTCAGTACCGCGACGAGTTTTCAAAAGATAAAATCAAACTCCAGGAC
>Ga0187893_10011090_pt1 | contig 13188 bp, 8 predicted proteins | sample MA1701074metaG_FD_139574 | JGI IMG/M metagenome (GOLD analysis project Ga0187893, IMG submission 139574) | White microbial mat communities from a basaltic lava cave in the Kipuka Kanohina Cave System on the Island of Hawaii, USA - MA170107-4 metaG ...
AGACTGTCCGTGTGCTGCCTCCGGGCCAATTGATGCCTGTGAAGCCGCGCTCGAGAAGATTGACTGTGCTTTAGATCCATCCCGGGAGCAATTTGAATCATTGATGCCGAGGCCCTTCCCAACCTTCTTCCTCACCGGCTCTGTCGCAATTCTCGCTCTGACCCTGAGCAGTCTCTCTCAGAACCAATCAATTCCGGTACGTTATGTGGACGTAACTACCGCGTCCGGATTGAGCTTCCAGCATCGCAACTCAGCCACCCCGAGCAAATTCCTCATAGAAACAATGACGGGTGGTGTCGCGCTGTTCGATTACGACAGCGACGGTTGGCTGGACGTCTTCTTCGTAAATGGCGCCAAGCTGAAAGAGAACCAGGCCGATACCGAACCCTTGGAGAAAACGGGTCCTGAATTCTGGAATCGGTTGTTTCGCAACAATCACGACGGAACCTTTACAGACGTGACCGCCAAGGCTGGGCTGCAAGGCAAAGGCTATGGAATGGGAGCCGCTACCGGGGACTATGACAACGATGGGGACACGGATCTGTTTGTCACCAGTTACGGATCAGCCGTTCTCTACCGCAACAACGGCGATGGTACCTTTTTCGATGTGACGGCAAGTTCCAAGCTGACCGCGCAGGGTTTCCTCACAAGCGCCGGTTTTCTCGACTACAACCATGACGGCAACCTCGACCTGTTTGTCTGCCGTTATATGCAATGGAACTTTGCTTCAAACATCTATTGCGGGAACAAGGGCGAAGACGGCCGGTCCTATTGCCACCCGGACAACTTCAAGCCGATTTCCAATCTGCTGTTCCGTAACAATGGCGACGGGACTTTTACGGACGCCTCGCTTCCGAGCAAGATCGGGGAGAGCGCTGGCAAGAGCCTGGGGGTGGCGTTTGCAGACTTCAACAACGACGGGCATCTGGACATCAGCGTCGCCAACGACTCCTATCAGCAATTCCTATTCAAGAACCTGGGCAAGGGAGTGTTCCAGGAAATGGGTGTGATCGCGGGCACCGGATACACCGAAGATGGCAAGAGCTTTGCCGGCATGGGGACGGATTTCGCCGACATTGATGACGATGGGTTTCCAGACATTGTGACCACGGCACTGTCGAATGAGAGCTATGCCTATTTCCACAACAACAGCGACGAGAGCTTCAATTACGCTACCCTGGTTTCAAGTTTGGGTGAAATCACACGACTGTTGGCCGGTTGGGGAATGCGGATTTTTGACTACGACAATGACGGATCCAAGGACCTGTTCTTGGCAAATAGCCACGTCATGGATAACATTGAAAAGACCCAACCTCATCTTCGTTACTTGCAGAAACCGCTTCTGCTGAAACGCAATGGCAAGAAGTTCCAGGATGTTTCACCTACGTCGGGCGAGGTCTTCCAACAGGTGTGGGCTAGTCGGGGTGCGTCCTTCGGCGACCTCGACAATGATGGTGATATCGATATCGTGGTTTCCAATTGCAACGGCCCGGCTTACGTCATTCGTAACGAAGGCGGTAATCGCAGCCACTGGATTGGCCTGGACCTTCAAGGCAGGAAAAGCAACCGTGACGGCATTGGCGCCCGTGTGAAACTGGTCTTGGGCAGTGGCAAGACGCAGTACAACCTGGCAACGACCACGGCGAGCTATCTTTCGGCCATCGACCGCCGAGTATTCTTTGGGCTGGGTACGGAGGCAAAAATCAAGGAGCTCGAAGTACTTTGGCCGAGTGGTGGGAAACAGCTAGTGTCGAATCCGCCGATCGATCAACTAGTGAAGATCGTAGAAAGCGAAGGCAAAGGGAATTGAGAGTTGCAGACCGAGGAGGAGAGTTCTGGCTCGGATTCAGAGCAAACCTAGTTCCACGCCATTCTGTCATTCCGGCGAAAGCCGGAATCCAGAGGATCACAGGAGAGCAACCCAGATTCCCGCTTTCGCCGGAATGACACTTAGCCGAGAAACCAGCCAGACTATGAAACGATCCAAGAAATCGACGCCCTCTGACAACCGCGTGCTGCCTTCCATGGACGTATCTGGCAAGACCGCCTTGGTGACTGGCGCGGGCTCTGGCTTGGGCCGGTCCATCGCCCTGGCACTAGCCGAGGCTGGGGCGGACGTCGCCGTCACTGAGCTCGCGAACCGACTGGAGAATGCCCGTGCCGTCGCTGACTCCATCCGAGCGATGGGACGAAACGCATTGGTGGTTAAGTTGGACGTGACCTCCGTGAAGAACATACAGCGCGCGGTGAATGAGGTGGTGAAAGGTTTTTCGAGAATCGATATTCTTGTCAATAACGCTGGGATCAACGTCCCCAAGCAGGCACTGGATGTCACCGAAGACGATTGGGACCGCATTTTGGACGTCAACCTGAAAGGTGTCTTCTTCTGCGCGCAGGCGGTCGGGCGGGAAATGGTGCGGCGCGGCTCAGGCAAGATCATCAACATTGCTTCTCAGAATGGTGTTGTCGGCTATCATGATCGTGCAGCCTATTGTTCCAGCAAAGCCGGCGTGGTAAACCTGACGCGAGTGTTGGCCATTGAATGGGCGCAACATCAAATCAACGTGAACGCAGTGGCACCAACCTTTGTGTTGACGCCGCTAACCGAGAAGATGTTTGCAAACCCAGCGTTTTCGAGTGAGATTCATCGGCGCATACCGTTGGGAAGGCTAGGGAAACCGGAAGACATCGTCGGGGCGGTGGTCTTCCTAGCAAGTCCGGCGGCAGATTTGATCACCGGGCACACGCTGCTGGTGGATGGCGGCTGGACGGCGATTTAGACACGGCATGAACCCACACCATGTGACAAGGTGAAGACTCCCCTCCTCTGGTTGAGGAGGGGATGCCATGGCCACCGGCCATGGCGGGGGTGGTCCGTCCCAGTCGGCATCCAACCACCCCGCGCTGGCTTCCGCCAGCGCCTCCCCTCCTTGGATAAGGGGAGCTATCTCGGAACGTCCTTCAATTGAGAAGCAGAGTAGTCGGTTCAAACTGCATCTCAACTTCATGCAACGCGGCAATTGAGGTTTGCAATTCTTGCCTCCTGATCGAGGTCCAACGTGAAACGCATTCAGCTCCTGACATATTTGATTTTGTTTTCAGTTCTGACCATTCAGTCCGCTCTAACCCTGCTTAGCCAGGGAGTGGCTGTTCCCCGTCGGGTTGGGAGGGCTGCTCCCAACGTGAAACTGGAGTTTCCTCTCCCGAAGGTTAGCTTTGAAGATATTGCTACCAAAGCAGGATTGACCTCGCGTCACGTCACAGGTCCAGACTTCGACAAGAAATACATCATCGAGACGACGGGCAGCGGAGTCGCGCTCATTGATTACGACACCGACGGTTGGCTGGACATCTTCATGGTGAACGGCACTACGCTCGAAGGCTTTCCAAAAGGGCAGGAGCCCACCAATCACCTTTACCGCAACAACAAGGACGGCACGTTTGCCGACGTCACAGAAAAGGCCAACTTGGTTCGCACTGGCTGGGGTCAGGGCGCCTGTGTTGGTGATTATGACAACGACGGACGCGACGACCTGCTGGTAACCTACTTCGGACAAAACGCTCTCTATCGCAATGAAGGAAACGGGCTCTTCTCCGAAGTTGCCGCTAAGGCAGGACTGTCGCACAACTCGCCCCGCTGGAGCACAGGATGTTCGTTTGTGGACTACGACAAAGACGGACGCCTTGACCTGTTTGTGGCGAATTATGTGATCTTTGATATCAAGAAGATCCCTGCCAAAGGAACCAACCAGTTTTGCCAGTGGAAAGGGATGCCGGTAATGTGTGGCCCGCGGGGTCTGCCGGGAGGCACAAATCTGCTTTACCGCAACAATGGTGACGGGACATTCACCGACGTGTCTGAGAAGAGCGGTGTCGTCAAGCCGAGCGGGTATTACGCCTTTACGTCATTGGTGTCTGACTACGACAACGATGGCTGGCCGGACATTTACGTTGCTTGCGATTCGACGCCAAACATTCTCTACCACAACGAAGGCAATGGAACGTTTACCGACATCGGACTGATTTCGGGCGGGGCCTTCAACGAGGACGGACAGGAACAAGCCGGTATGGGTATTTCCGCGGCCGACTATGACAACGATGGATTCTTCGACATTGTCAAAACCAACTTCACAGACGATACGTCAACGCTCTACCGCAATGCGGGCGACGGCACCTTCAACGATGTCACCTATCCAGGCCGCCTTGGCGTCAACACGCGCTTCCTGGGATGGGGCACTGGGTTTTTTGATGTAGATCATGACGGCTGGAAAGACATTTTCATGGTCAACGGTCATGTCTATCCTGAAGTAGACACGCAAACACCTGATAGTCCTTACAAGCAGGAGAGGCTCGTTTATTGGAACCTGCGCAACGGAACCTTTCTCGACATTTCCGAACAGTCGGGTAAGGGTATCTTGGAGCGCCACTCTTCACGGGGCGCGGCCCTCGGCGATCTCGACAATGACGGCAGCCTGGAGATCGTCGTCAACAATATGAACGAGACGCCCAGCCTGCTGAAGAACCGCGGTGAGAAGAAGAATTGGGTTCTGATTAAGACTGTGGGTAAGAAATCCAACCGGAATGGTATTGGCTCGCGAGTCACGATCTTCACCGGTAACCAGAAGCAGATGGACGAAGTACGCAGCGGCGGAAGCTACCAGTCGCAGAATGATCTGCGCCTCCACTTCGGTATCGGCGACGCTGCGAAGATTGACCGCGCTGAGGTGCAGTGGCCGAGCGGCATTCATGAAACGTTTGAGAATGTCACTGCCAATCAAGTGGCGGTTCTTGAAGAAGGAAAAGGAAAGCCAGCACCGGCGAAGAATCCGGCAGGTAAGAAGTAGAGAATGGAAACCCTTAATGAGGACTACGGCATCGTCACGACGGCCTTCCGACCTCGAAAAGCGCAATGGAGTTCGGTTCCCCTTGCCCCAACGAGGGCGAGGGGCAGGGGTGAGGGGGCGAGCATAAGGCTGGATCTTCTCGGGAGTGTTCCGATGCCATTGATCCAGAGCCTGGGTGTCGGGAGTTGAAGTTGCAGATAGGTATCCCCCTCACCCCCAGCCCCTCTCCCGCGTTGGGGCGAGGGGAGCTGATCTTAGACGACTGTGACCGCATCAGAACCAAGCACACACATTCGTCACTATAGATTGTCATACCTAATAGGAAGTTCCTAGAAAGCTTCCCGTGCCTTTGCGTCAGGGGATCTCAATCTCGCAGGGAAGCTCCACCCGGATCACCGTCCCGCCAACGTCGCCATCACACCCTACTCTCTGGAGCCCTGCAAAATCGCATTAACGACGGCAGCAGGAAAATGTTGGCTAACAGATCAGTCCCCATGATGAAGGCTGTCAGCAGGCCAAATTGCGACACCGGTACAAATCGCGAAAGGCCGAAGACGAGAAACCCCAGGGTAAGCGCGATGGACGCCGCCAGCATGGCTCCCCCTGCGTTCTTCAGGCTCTCACGCGTGGCATCTGCGGTCGACAGACCATTGCGCACGTTTCTCTGAAAATGCACCAGGAAGTGAACGCAATTGTTCACAGCAATTCCGATAGCAACATTTGCGATGAGGCTCGTGTTGACGTTCAGGGCGACACCTGACCAGCCCATGAGTCCGAAACAGAGAAGAACTGGCAGTCCTGCCGGGATCATGGCCAGAAAGGCAATCTTGAACGATCGAAACAGAACGACGACGATCGCAGAAATCAGCAAGACCGAGAACATCAGGCTCTTCGCCTGCTCCGCCGCCACACGATCTGAGGTCCGGTTCATCAACACCAAGCTGCCGCTCACCTGAACTTTGAAGTCGGATGGAAACAGTTGCGCCGCATTCTGGTTGATTCGATCGATCGTTGTGTGGAGCTCAGAGGAACTAAACAGATGGGTTCGGGCAACGATGCGGGCATAACGATGGTCAGACGAAAGAAAATCACCGCTCAAGCCGCTGGGATCGGACTCTGCGAATTCGATCAAACTCGCGATGACTTCCGGCTCCTCCGGAACTACGAAATAGTCGGGTGCGTCATTGTGAAAGGCACGGTTCAGCAGTTTCAGCGTATCCACGAAAGAAAGGGCTGCATCAACCCCCGAAATCTCTTGAACGCTCCGCTGTAAAGCCTCAGTCGCCTTGAGTACGTCGGGCTCTGTTACCTTCCGTTCTCCTTTTGACTCCACAATGACGAACAATGGAGCAATGCCGGCCATCCGCTCGTGAAAGAAACGGGCCGTTTGGACGACAGGTGCATTCTTGTGAAAATAGGAAAGATAGTCGGTATGAACGTAAAGATGTAGTAACCCCCACAGTGCCCACCCAGCGGACAGAATCGAAATGCCGTAGACCCAACCGGCCCGATGAAGGTTGAACCGGGCAAGCCTCTCAAGAAATGTGTGGCGGCGACTGGCTTCTCCTCCAGGCAACTGGTTGAAACTGGGGATGGGCGAAAACCAAAGAAATGACGGCACTAAGAGGACGCAGAACCAGTAGCTCAGAAAAACACCCAACGTCGCGAAGATGCCCAGATCACGGATGGCGGGGATTCCGGAAAAGATGAAAGCTCCAAACCCGGCCATCGTGGTCGCGGCGGAAATGAATATCGGAGAATGGGTATAGGCCACAGCATCCAGCAATGCCTGGTGATAGGCCCCACGATCCAGTCTTGCACCCTCCCGCTCGCCCCATCCACCATATGCTTTATGGAGAAGTCGGTAGTATTGAGCCAGGAAATGGATCACGTACGACGTTCCGTTTGAAATCAGAAGAGACGGAAGGATCATGGTTGTGACTTTCAACGGCCGCCCCGACCACACCATCGCAGCAAGGGTCCAGACCACCGCAAGCGCGATCATTCCCAGCGGAAGCACGATTCCCCGCAGGCAACGAAAACTGACTGCGAGGATCAAGGTCACCAGCCCCAGCGTCAGAGGCGTGAGAACCCGCAGGTCACGTATCATATTCTCTGTGCCCTGCAGTTCCATCTCGGGCAAGCCACTGACAAATGCTTGGCCTTCGCCGAGCACCCGGTGAGCGATGGCGCGAACCTGTCGTGTCACTTCTCTGCCCTGCAGCAAGCTGTCCTTCTGTTCAAACTCATCCAGAAAGACCAAGACCGCAAGAGTGCGCTCATCGGCAGCGATTAGATTTTTGACGTAGAACGGGTTGTTCCGGATTCGACCACGCAGCTCCTGCGGATCGATAGGGCTGCCCTCTTCAGGAACCAGCGGCGAGACGATCACCTCGTCGCCAGCTCCACGAACGTCCGTGACGTTCGTCAGGCTCAGGACCCGTTTCACTCCCGGAATTCGTTCGAGCTCGTTCGTTAGGTCCCTCACGCGGCCGAGCTCGGACGGCCGCAGCAAGTTATCTCCCTGAATTCCAATCAGGATCAACTGGTCGTTGCCAAAGATTCGCTTAATTTCTTCGTAGTAAAGAGCTTCGCTGGAACCGGCAAGAATCAGCGTCGAAGGAGAGGTGTCGAATTGAAGGTTACGGATCGTGAAAAGACAAACGAGCGTGAGGGTGCCAGTCAGGCAGATCGTCCAGGCTGAACGCCGCAGGATACTGCTCCAGAGAGAAGGCATGCGCCCGGTTATAAAGGAAAGCTGGAGCGCGAGTCAATTCGATTGTGCCAGCCTGAGGGTGAGAAGACTCCTGCGGATGAATGCTTCAGCGGCAGACACATTGCAGCTATTGAAAGAGATCTGCAATATCGCCAGACCGGTCGCGGCGCCGCAGATTCCCAATAGCTCATCGATCGGTCTTCAAAGTACTACGTGCCCATTGAGCTCGATCTTTAAGCACTACGGCGTTACTCTCCGCTAATCGGCGCGACCATTGGCGTTGGCCTTGAGTCCAAATGTTGGGGACATTGACAAGCTACTCAGCTCCACATGGACCAAACCAATGAGGGCCACTTGCCTACAACAAAGTCGAAACAGTGTTCCCAGACGCTCTGAGACTACTGACTTGCGTCCTAAGTCCGCGTCAAGGCCAATGCTTGCTTCGCCCTCTGAAGTTCACCCTCAATGTCCTCCCCTTCGTAAAACCAAAGCCAACCCTTGCGACGAACGGTCTGTCCGGGTTGACAGACCGGCAGGATTGGATCGGCGTGCATACAGGGGCAAGCTGCATTACCCCAGGTGCGACCGCATCCCTCCCACGCCGTCAGAACCCACCGTTCACTTTGTGACGATTTGACCGCGCACATGGGCGTGCGGAAGAGCTTGTTCTCGTTTGTCTGTTCAGCGAATTCCGAAGCCCTTCCGAGCATGACGCAGATCTGTGCCCGAACGCCACTGACGGCTTGCCTTGAGTCGTTACGCAGCCAGAGCTCCATCTCGACTCTTTTTGAGCCGGGTTTAAGCGAAGCACCAAAAGTGATTTGATTCGGAAGCGTCCGTGTACCACTCAAATCTCCAGCTGGCCCGCGAGTCCAGTCAATATTTTCGAGCCAGAGGTTGCGGGCGTCCCAAATCGTCGGTGTATGGGTGTGAGCCAGATAGATGAGACCCAGGTTACTGAAGATGGCTTCTGGGAGATCGACGACGACATAACTGGAACTATCCCAAGGCAAAAAGACACTAGCCTTTGTTCCTCGATGGGGAAGGATGGCGCCTTCCTGGAAACCAATCCGCGGGTGTCTTCCTCCAGGATAGGGGAGGACTTGAATCATTCCTCTCGCCCTGTCGCCGCCGAGCTGGCTCGCATTCAACTGAACTTCTCGGAGGCGCTTCACTTCGTCTGCAGGATATCCAATTACTTCGGCCGTTTCTTCCCAGCTATACCTGTGGTAATGGAGCATGTTCTCCAGCCAATAAGCCAGATCGCCTCGCGTATTTACCATCTCTGAAGGCAGGGCAAGGGATTGGTTCTTGTCGGCTGGGTACCTCGTCTCGGTCATTGGGTCTGCAGGGGCGGAGGAGTCAGGAAGGAACTGCTGCAGGTCTCGTAGAGCAATCACCCTGAAGCCTTGTTGCTTGAGATATTGCATGTATTGACGAAACAACTCTGGCGGGGTATGCACCCACAAGTGTTTCACATCAGGAACGCCATGAAACTGTAACACCACAATGCGACCGTCCTGAGCCTGGTTGACGATCCTTTGAAACTGCTCAAAAGTCCAGTTGGGCTGGGCATTCCCCGTGGTGGGGATCAAAAGGCGGTGGTGCTTTCGAGGATCAAAGAGGGGACCAAGTTCCAGGTTACGATAGTCTGCTTCAGGTTGAGTGCCCCGTCTGGCAAATCTATAGCCTGTACGAGTCAGCTGTTCGACAGCTTCAGGGCCGAAGGAGTTTCCGCTGTAAGCGAAGCTTACTGGACGAGGGACACCCAGTTTGTGCAGCTCGTTCTCGACCAGAGTTAGCTCAGCGGCAAGCCTGGCAGCATTCTTGGGAATGCTAAAGTTGGCGTGCGTCCAGCTATGGTTTCCGATTTCAAAGCCCATCTCGGAAATTTCCGCGAGCTCTTCCCAAGTGAGAAAGTGTTCAGAATCATCCATCCACCGATGCGTCACAAAAAAGGTTGCCCCGAAACCCAGTTGTTTGAGCAGGGGCGCGACCAATGTACGATGCGACTTAACTGCGTCGTCGAAAGTCAACACGACAATTCTCTCGGTGGTCGTTTCAAGAATTCGAGAACTGCTCGCGGACGGCGGTGAGGATGGAACCGTAATCCACAAAGCACAACACAGTAGTGTGGTCAAGACGCTTCTCATGTACCGAGAAACCCCTTCCGTAAAGTGTGATTCTCTCGAGTGGAGAAATCCCCTCTCCCAGAAAGCCTGGGAGAGCGGCGGCCGTTTGGAGCTGAGACTCTTCATCGTTGGTGTACTTTAAGGACGACCGAGTTGAGGGCCTCAAATTGAGCTCAAACTATACCATGGACAATAATTGCCGCTGGACTACCAACAATCGATGAAGGAACACTGCTATGCGAAAGGGCCGCGCTGGCTTGGATGGAAGCGTTGGCCACGGGCTCTCAGAGAAATTTCGTAGTGTTCAGAAAGGCGATCATGGAAGGACTTCGGGGATTCGGGCAGACACTAGTGGTGGAAGAGTCGATCGCACTCAATTATGGAAGTTCTCAGGCTCTATTCGTTCCGGAGGGCAATCACTGGATCGACGCGGGAGGCGCGGCGCGCGGGAACAAGGCAGGCCAGAGTTGCCACAGCCAGCAGAATGAGAGATACCCCGGTGACCGTAGGGACATACTCAGGCCGGAAGCCGTACAGCAGGGTGGTCATGAAGCGGGAGGCGACCGCTGCCAGGGCCAGGCCGATGGTGAGTCCGGTGAGCGTCAACGCCAAACCGCGTTTACCGAACGAGAGGAGAATGTCGCCCGAAGTCGCGCCTAACGCCATTCGCACGCCGATCTCGTTGGTGCGCAGCGCGACGGCTTGGGAGAGTACTCCGTATAATCCGAGGCTGGCGAGTAGGAGCGCGAGTATAGCGAATGCACCCAACAGCGCCGTGCTCTGCATTGGCGTGGACAACTGACGCTCTACGATTTCTTCAAGGGTCTGAACACGCCAGATCGGCTGTTCCTTATCCACAGACCGGATCCCCTGACGAATGGCTGAAACAATCGAGGCTGGCTCCACGGTCGTGCGAACTACGAAGGCGCTCGGCTCTCTCAGGACCTGGTCGCATTGTTCGTGCAGGCGATAGACCGCAGGCGCCATCTCTTCTTCTATGCCGAGCTCACGAACGTCCTTCACGACACCGACGATCGTGTACCAGTAGCCCTTTTCGTTAAGTTCCCCGAGTTGGAAGCGGGCGCCCAGCGCCGAACGGCCCGGAAAATTGCGAGCCGCAAAGGATTCGTTGACGATCGCCACCGGCGATTTCGATCGCCGGTCCGAGATATCAAAGAAACGCCCTTCGCGCAGCAGGACCCCGATGGTCGGGAGGTAATCGCGAGTCACCACCCGGAACTGCGCCACCTGCTTGGCAAAGCTGCTTTCCGACTGACCGGCGAGCAAATAAAATGTCGCCTCACCATTCTTCACCTTCAGCGGAAGTTTTGAACTCGCGCCGGCTTTGACTATTCCGGGGATGGCGCGAATTTTCTCCAACAGTTCGTTGACAAAGGCGACCTGCTGTTCGAGATTCTTGTAGCGGAATAGCGGAGCCTCAAACGTCAGCAGCTTTTGGCGCTGCATTCCGATATCGGTATTCTGAAGACGATGAAGGGTCTTGAGCAGCAGGCCCCCGCTCGTCAGCAGCACTACCGCGAGAGCCGTCTCAACGACAATCAGCGAATGCTGAAACCAATGGCTGCGAGTGCCCGCAGTGGTACGTCCTCCGTCGCGCAGCCCGTCCTGCGGTGCGAGCCGCGACGCGCGAAGCGCGGGCATGAGTCCGAAAATCAGTGCGGCGGCGCTGGCTGCCCCGGCTGAGAACCCAAGCACACGCCAGTCCAGCGTGAGGCGCAGCGTGCCCATCGCCTCCGGCACGAGCATTTCCAGAAATCGCATCGCCGGTAGAGCAACCACGACTCCAACGAAGGCCCCCATTCCGGCCAGCAGGAGGCTTTCCGTGAAGAACTGCGTGACCAGTCTTCCGCGCCCCGCTCCGAGGGCGGCGCGCACGGCCACTTCCCGGCCACGCGCTGCGCCGCGCGACATCAGCAGATTTGCCAGGTTGACGCAGGCGATCAGCAGCAGCGCCGCCGACGCACACAGCAACACGATCAACGCCGTTTGCGTCTTGCCTGTCAAATCTTCCCGCAGTGCGGACACGATCACCGAATGCGGACCCCGGAAATCCTCCGCCGTCAGCTGAAGGCTCAATGCCGCCATCGACGCTTTCGCGAGCTCCAGCGTCACATGGGGCTTCAGCCGAGCCACGACCTGCGCATTGTGCCAGGAGAAGTTCTTTCGCATCCAGGCGGGAAATGAAGCCGGCATCCAGATGTCGATGTCGCGCGCAGGCAGGAAGTAGAACTCGCGCGGCATTACGCCAATAACTTCGTACGGCGTATCGTTCACGCTGAGCTTGCGGCCCAACACATCGGCCGAGCCGCCATAGCGCCGCTGCCACAGTCCATAGCTGATGACGGCTACTTGCACCCCTTTCTCATCCTCTTCTTCGGTGAACGTCCGCCCGATCAGCGGCTTTACCCCCAATACGTTCCACAGATTCGCTGTCGCTTTGCGGCCCGGGACTTGTTCGGGCTCCGAATCGCCGGTCAGTGTGACATCTCCTCGTTGAGTCGCTGCGATATCGGTGAAAACCGTGTTGAGGCGCCTCCACTCCAGCCATTCGGCGGGCGCGGGAAAGCTCTTTGAGAGGCCATCGCGGTTCAAATTGTCCCAGATCATGACGAGACGGTGCGCTTCAGCATAGGGCAGCGGACGAATCAGCACCGCGTCGAAAGCGCTGAACATCGCGGTAATCCCGCCGATCCCGAGCGCCAGCGTGGCGATGGCGATGGCCGAGAACGCTGGATTCCGACGGAGCAGGCGCAGCCCGTACCCGGCATCGCGGGTGAGTTGCTCAAGTCGCGTCCAGCCCCACGCCGCCCGAGTCTCCTCCTCCACCAGCGCGAGATTGCCCAATTCTGGGTGCGCCGCCCGGGCCTCGTCCTCAACCAGTCCGTCTTGCCGGCTCTGTTCAGCTTCCGCGCTTAGGTGGAGTTTCTCCCGCAGTTCGGCCTGCTTATCAGACCGTTGTACCAACCACCGCAGCTTACGAAAGCACGAGTTCATTGGGCCCTCTGATCGACGGGAATCAATGCCATGGCACGGGGGAAGGGCCTTCCACTTTGATTCTCGCGTCCCGGAAGGACGAAAGGCGGCGCCGGGACGGCCGCGGCGCAGCTCACATCGACCCCGGCGGCCGATCCGCGATCGAGGAACTCGCCGATCATTCTCGCGATACAGTGCTCGGCGTTGCCAATCGGGTGTCCGTTGTTGCGAATGACGACGTGCCGCCCGTTCGCGAGGCCGCGTGCGACCTCCTCGCCGCCGGACGGCGGCGTCACTGGATCAAACTCGCCGGACAGCAACAACGTCGGGATGGCCGACACCGTTGGCCGGCGATGGTCGGCTGATACGGATCCCCGCGGCCATTCGCGACACGCCGCTCGCTGCTGCTCGAGCCGATACGGGCCGCCGAATGTGCCCGCGGCCTTGGCGTCCGCGTCGGCCGGCAAATACGGAACATCCTCCGTGCATGTGACCGAGAGAA
>Ga0187893_10011091_pt1 | contig 13187 bp, 10 predicted proteins | sample MA1701074metaG_FD_139574 | JGI IMG/M metagenome (GOLD analysis project Ga0187893, IMG submission 139574) | White microbial mat communities from a basaltic lava cave in the Kipuka Kanohina Cave System on the Island of Hawaii, USA - MA170107-4 metaG ...
CGCCTTCGAGCTGGCGAACGCGCTCACCGAGATCGCGCCCCCGGGTATCGACCGCGTGTTCTTCACGAATTCGGGATCGGAATCGGTGGACACGGCGCTCAAAATCGCGGTCGCTTATCACCGCGTGCGTAGTGAGGGCGCGCGGACGCGCCTGATCGGGCGTGAGCGCGCGTATCACGGCGTGGGCTTCGGCGGTATCTCCGTCGGCGGCATGGTCAACAATCGAAAGTACTTCGGCGCCCTGCTGCCAGGCGTCGACCACCTGCGTCATACGCACGACCCGGCACGCAATCTTTTTTCACGCGGGCTGCCCGCCCACGGCGCCGAGTTCGCGGACGACCTCGAGCGCCTGGTCGCGCTGCACGATGCCTCCACCATCGCGGCCGTCATCGTCGAGCCGATCGCCGGCTCGACCGGCGTGCTGCTGCCGCCACAGGGGTACCTCAAGCGTCTGCGCGAACTTTGCACGAAGCACGGAATTCTCCTGATCTTCGACGAGGTCATCACGGGGTTCGGCCGCACCGGTTCCGCGTTCGCCGCGCAGGAATTCGACGTGATGCCGGACATGATGACCTGCGCGAAAGGCTTGACGAATGGCGCGGTGCCAATGGGCGCGGTGCTCGTGCGACGCGAGATCCACGACACGTTTATGGCGGGCCCACCGGCCGCGATCGAACTGTTTCACGGCTACACGTACTCGGCGCATCCGGTCGCCTGCGCGGCCGGTCTCGCGACGCAGAGGCTCTACCGCGCCGGCCTGTTCGAGAGAGCGCGTGCGATGGCGCCCTACTGGAGCGACGCCGTGCATTCGCTGAAGGGCCGCCGTCACGTCGTCGATCTCCGCGCCTACGGCATGGTGGCGGGCATTGAGCTCGAGCCCCGCGCCGGGGCGCCGGGTGCGCGCGGCTACGATGCGCTGGTGGAGGCCTTCAGTGCAGGGCTCTTGATCCGCACGACCGGCGACACGATTGCGCTATCGCCCCCGCTCATCATCGAGCGCGCGGAGATGGACCGGATCTTCGAAACCCTGGCAAAAATAATCGACGGATTGGACTGAATCCACGCCCGCGTGGCGGAGTGCTATTCTGTCCGCGGGGGACTACGGTTTTGCCGTGGAGGGTTCGTCATGATCAGCCTTGACAAGGCGGCGGGTCGCTTGGCCCTCGCTGCCGCGATCTCGTGCCCATTCGTTGCTGCGGCGCAGGAAGAACAACCCGAAGCGCCGCCTCCCGAAATCGTCGGCCTCGACGAGGTGATCGTCACCGCGCAGAAGCGCCAGCAGTCGCTGCAGGACGTGCCGCTTTCGGTGTCAGCCTTCTCGGGCGACATGCTGAAGGAAAGCCGCATGGCTGACATCCGCGGCCTGGTCGATTTCACGCCGGGCTTCAGCGGCAAGACGGAAGACGGTTTCACCGACGCGCTCGCCATGCGTGGCATCGCCACGAACGACTTCGGGATCGGCGGCGATCCTTCGGTCGCAATGTTCGTCGACGGCATCTGGTCGGGCCGGACGGGCGGCGTCATGACGGCGCTCTATGACGTCGAGCGTGCGGAAGTCGTCAAGGGCCCCCAGGGCACACTCTTCGGCCGCAATTCGATCGCGGGCGCGGTCAGCATCGTCACTAACAAGCCGCAAGACGTGTTCGAGGCGAGCGCGGAACTGACAGCCGCGGATTTCAGCCACATCGAGGCGATCGGCACTGTCAACTTCCCCCTCGGCGGCGGCTGGGCGCTTCGCACCAGCGGATACACGCTGAGCAACGACGGCTTCCTCGAAAACCTCCAGGGTGGCGAAAAGCTGGGATTCCACGACATCCGCGCGGGCCGGGTGTCGCTGCGCCGCTCGGGCGAGGCGACCGATGCAACGCTGACGGTCGCCTACGAGGACCGCGAGCAGGATCCCTCGGTCTACTGGGTTCCCGCAGATGGCTTGCCATACGACCGGGTGAGCATCGACCTTGGCAGCAACGGCATCGACGAATCGGATGTTTTCGAAGCCCGGGCCAACATCGATTGGTCGTTGCCGAGCGAATTCACGCTGACTTCGCTCACCGGCTACAAGGCTTTCAATTTCCATTACCTCGAGGACTACGACGGCGGGCCGGGTCGGGTGAACGACTACCGCCAGGTCAATGACGTCGAATACTGGAGCCAGGAGCTGCGCCTCAACTCGCCGGACGACGGCCGCCTGACCTGGTTCGCAGGCGCAAGCGTGTACCAGGAAAGCATCGACGGATACTTCGAATTCATCTACGACGAGGACGACCTGTGCCGCGCCGTCGGCGTCAGCGATATCAACGTTGCGCCGGATTTCCCCGGACCGGTCGCGGGTTGCGACGATCCTATTTTCGAGGCGTATTGGGAGGACGACATCGACCCGGCAGACCTGCTCACGGGCAAGGCGGAGCAGAGCTACGTGAATGTCGACAGCGAGGGCTGGGCGGTGTACGGCGACTTCACGTGGGGCCTCACCGACAGGTTCGAGCTGACGGCGGGCGCGCGTTACACCTTCGATGAGAAGGAAATCGCGAGCCGGGTGCTCGACAGCGGCGGCGCGCTCGGCAATAACTTCAACTACGAGTTCTTCACCGATGGCATCGTCACGAACCGCGCCGACTGGAGCGACTTCACGCCGCGCCTCGCGCTCAGCTTCGACCTGAGCGACGACGTCACGCTGTACGCGACGGCCTCAAAGGGCTACAAATCCGGCGGCTTTGCGACCTTCGGCTTCGACCTGCACGGCCTGGATGTGACGGATGAAGGCGCCGCGCCGCCGGGCACAACGCCGGTCGTATTCAATCCCGAGGAAGTCGACAGCTACGAGGTCGGCGCCAAGACGCGCCTCCTCGGCAACACGCTCCAGCTCAATGCATCATTGTTCCGTTACGACTACGTCGACCTGCAGCTCGTCTATTTCGAAACCGGCTCTTCGCTCGTCGCCAATGTGGGCGAGGCCAGCGGCCAGGGGCTGGAGGTCGATCTGCGCTGGGTCCCGAGCGCGAGCTGGGATGCGACCGTCGGCCTGTCGCTGCTCGACACCGAGATCACGGATGCAACCCAGATCGAGGCGATCGGGGCCTGCGGCGCCTGCGCCGGCAACAACCTTCCATTCGCTCCCGAAGTCAGTGGCTCCGCCATCGTCACGTACCGGCACCCCACCGAATCGGGCGAAGCATTTTTCACTACCGAGTACGTTTACCGCTCCGAGATGTTCGGAGGACCCGACAACATTCGAGACGCCGCGGTCGACAGCTGGGACGAGTTCAATTTCCGCTTCGGCTACCGCAGCAACTCCGCGTGGTCGGTGACTGTCTGGCTGGAAAACGCCTTCGACGAGGAGTATTTCGAGCGTGGCTGGGAGAACGCGGACGTGAACAACCAGTTCGGCTACGGCCTGTTCAACGAGCTGGTCTGGCCAGCCCGGCCGAGGACACTCGGGGTCACGTTCTCGAAGGACTGGGAGTAACCCTCAACCGGCAGGCTTGGCGGCCTCGAATGTCGCGTAGCGCTTGCGCGCGGGTTCCACCGTCTCCCAGGTGCCGCTGAAGCCTGCGGGAATCACCCAGGCGTCGCCCGCATTGAACTGCCAGCGCTTCCCCTCCTCCGAGGTAATCACGACGCGACCCTCGATCAGGTGACAGAACTCGTTCTCCGTGTATTCGACCTTCCATTTGCCGACACTGCTCGCCCAGGTACCGGCGAAAAACTGGCCGGATGGATCGCTGAAATAGTTTTTCACGAGCGTCTTGGGCTCGCCCTTGATAACGCGCTCGGCGGCCGGCGCCGATTCCTCGCCTTTGATGTTGCGCCGGAAGTCCACGATTGCCGGTGTCGTCATCGCCTTCTCCAACGATCCATTTTTCCGATTGTAATCCCTGGCATGCATCAGCATTCGGGCGTAGGATGGAAATATGAGCAACCGACTACCTCCTATAGTCGGGAACTGGTACACGCATCGCGACAAGGGCGAGATGTTCCAGGTGGTTGCGTTTGACGAAAGCGCGGGCACAGTCGAGATTCAGGAATTCGACGGCGGCCTCGATGAGCTCGACCTCGAGGAATGGCGCGCGCTCCTCGTCGATTCCGCCGCGCAGCCGGAAGACTGGGGCGGCCCGCTCGACGACATGGAACCGGACGAGTTCGGTTACACCGACCTCGCGGAATCTGCGGATCCCGCGGATGCACTCGAATCGGCAACCACGACCTGGGAGCAGATCGTCGAGGACGACGATCTCGACGAGGTACCCATTCACTAGTGGGAGGCCGGTTTGGGAAGCAATGAATCACTGGTCGCGAGGCGCCAGGCCGCCGTCGCACGCGGCGTGTCGATGATGCATCCCGTGTTCATCGAGCGCGCCGACAACGCGCTCGTTTGGGATGGCGACGGGCGCCGCTACATCGACTTCGCCGGCGGCATCGCGGTGCTCAACACGGGCCATCGCCACCGGCGCGTGCTCGAGGCGGTGCGCGCCCAGCTCGACAAGGTCACTCATACCTGTTTCCAGATCACCGGATACGAGCCCTACATCGCGCTTTGCGAACGGCTGAACGCCCTTGCGCCCGGCCCGGGCCCGAACAAGACGCTGTTGATGACGACGGGCGCGGAAGCGATCGAGAACGCGATCAAGATCGCGCGCGCGAGCACCGGCCGTTCCGCAGTGATCTCCTTCGCCGGCGGCTTTCACGGCCGCACAATGATGGCGCTCGCCCTGACCGGCAAGGTCGATCCCTACAAGGCGGGATTCGGCCCCTTTCCGGCAGAGGTTTATCACGCGCCATTCCCGAATGCGCTGCACGGAGTGACAGTCGACGATTCCTTCGACTCACTCGCGATGCTCTTCAAGAGCGACATTGCGCCCGACCGGGTGGCGGCGATCGTCTTCGAGCCCGTGAAGGGCGAAGGCGGCTATTACATCGCGTCTAAGGATTTCGTCCTGCGGCTCCGCGAGCTCTGCGATCGCCTCGGCATTCTCCTCATCGCGGACGAGATCCAGAGCGGTGCGGGCCGCACCGGACGCATGTTCGCCCTGGAGCATTACGGCGTTGCCGCCGACATCTACACGCTCGCCAAGTCGCTGGGCGGCGGTTTTCCGCTGTCCGCCGTGGTCGGACGCGCGGAAGTCATGGACGCCTGTGGCCCCGGCGGCCTCGGCGGCACTTACGCCGGCAATCCGGTCGCCTGCGCGGCCGCGCTCGCAGTCCTCGACGTCTTCACGCAGGAAAGGATCTTCGAGCGCGCCGACCGGCTTGGTGAAAAGATCGGCGCGGCGCTCGAAGCGCTCGCGGCCCGTCATACCGAGATCGTCGAGGTGCGCCGTCTCGGCGCGATGAACGCCATCGAGCTCGGTGAAGGCGGCGATCCGCAGCGTCCGGCCGCGGATCTGACGAAGAAATTCACGGCCCGCGCGCGGGAGCTCGGGCTGATCCTGCTGTCCTGCGGGATTTACGGCAACGTCATCCGCATCCTTGTGCCGATCACCGCCGGGGATTCGATCGTCGACGAGGGTCTCGCGCTCCTCTCGCAGGCGGCGTCGGAGCTGCTTTCCGACGCCAACGCGACTGTGCCGCGCCTTCGTCCCGCCCGCTAGCCGCATGACCCTGAGCGGGCTCCGTCGCGCCCGTTTCGCCCTCTGCGCCGCGATTCTCGGCCAGGTCGCGGCCTGCGGCGGCGATCCGCCGGCAGATCGCGTGTTCGTCAATGGCAAGGTCTACACGGTCGACATGCACCGCAGCCGGGCGGAGGCCGTCGCGGTGCGCGAGGGACGGATCGTGCGGGTCGGCAGCAACGCCGACGTGCGCCGCCACATCGACAAGTCAACCGAAGTGACCGATCTCGAAGGCGCCATGCTCCTGCCGGGTTTCCAGGACTCGCATATTCACATCCTGATCGGCGTCGCGACCGCGGACGACTGTGATCTCCTGCGCCTGGAGTCGCAGGAGACCGTCGAGGCGCGGCTGCGAGAGTGCCGGAAGCTGCCCGGTTACGGGCGCGACCGCTGGGTCCTGGGCGGCGGCTGGTCGGAGTGGCTCTGGCCCGATGCCAATCCGAACAAGGCCCAGCTCGACGCTCACTTCCCTGACCGTCCCGTCTATCTCGAGTCGAGCTTCGGCCATGCGGCCTGGGCCAACAGCCGGGCGCTCGCGCTTGTGGGCATCGGCAAGGCGACCGCCGATCCGCCAGACGGCGTGATCGAGCGCGACGCCACGGGCGAGCCGAGTGGGACGCTGCGCGACGCGGCGATGCTGCTCGTAAAGAACGGTCTGCCCAAGCGAACGCTGGAACAGCGGATCGAGTCCGTGCGACGCGGGATCGACCTGGCGCACAGCGTCGGCATCACTTCCGTCATCGAGCCGGGGCTCGACGCCGAGCTGATCGCGCCCGTCGTCGCGCTCGCCGACGCCGGCGAACTTGACTTGCGGGTGCGTGCTTCCCTCTCACCCATCAACTGGCAACCCGGCGCATTCGATGACGGCGTCTTTGCCTTCCTCGACGGCCGCGACCGCTGGCGACGGCCGAACCTCGACGTCGACTCGGTCAAGTTCTACATGGACGGAGTCATCGAGTTCGGCACGGGCGCGTTGCTCGAGCCCTACGCGAAGGAACGCTACGGGCTCGGCCCGCGCTTCTACACGCAGGCGCAGGTCGACCGATACTTCACGCGCTTCGACTCGATGGGGCTGCAAGTCCACGTGCACGCCATCGGCGACGCGGCGATCCGCATGGCCCTCGACGGCTTCACAGCGATGCGCCAGGCCAACGGCAAGAGCGACAATCGGCATCACATCGTGCACCTGCAGCTGATCCACGAGACCGACTTGCCGCGTTTCGCGGAGCTTGGCGTCGCGGCGACCTTCCAGCCGCTCTGGGCTTATCCGGATCCGGCGGCCATCGAACTCGACATCCCGATGATCGGCGAAGAGCGCACCTGGGCGATGTACCCCATCGGCAGCATGGCGAAGAGCGGCGCGCGAGTCGCGGGCGGGAGCGACTATTTCGTCACCGATCTCAACCCGTTGCATGCGATCGAGGCCGCCGTCACGCGCCAGAACCCTTATTCGAACGAGGGTCCGGTATTGAATGCCGACGAGCGGGTGGACCTCGACACGATGATCGCCGCCTACACGATCCAGGGTGCCTACCTGATGAACCTCGAGGAGCAACAGGGCTCCATCGAGGTGGGCAAACGGGCGGATTTCGTGGTGCTGGACCGCGACCTTTTCGCCGGCCCGGCTTCCGCGATCAACGAGGCGAAGGTCCTCCTGACCGTGTTCGACGGGCGCACGGTCTATGACGTGCGCGACACCGCGCCCGCTCCTGCGGACCGCTGAGCGGGCCGCGGGCGCGACCTCAGGTCAGGCCGCCTTCTTCGAGACGACGTAGTCGTCCACCAGCTCTTCGAGGATTGGCAGCGCGACGGCGCCGTTCTTCAGCACGACATCGTGGAATTCGCGGATGTCGAAGCGCGCACCGAGCTCGGCCTTCGCGCGCTCGCGGAGCTCCAGAATCTTGAGCATTCCGATCTTGTACGACAGCGCCTGCCCCGGGTTGTCGATATAGCGTTCCGTCTCCTTGGTCGCGTCCTCGACGGTCATCGGGTTGTTCGCGAGCATGTACTCGATCATCTGCTCACGCGTCCATTTCTTCGCGTGCGCACCGGTGTCGACGACGAGTCTCGCGGCGCGCAGCATCTCGTTCTGCAGCCGACCGAAATCCTGCATCGGATCGCTGAACCGGCCCTGTTCCTTGGCCAGGCGCTCCGCATACAGACCCCAGCCTTCGATGTAGGCGCCGAAGTACGCGAATTTCTGGAAGCTCGGCACGGCCTCCAGCTCCTGCTGGATCGCGATCTGGAAATGATGGCCGGGCGCGCCCTCGTGATACGCGACCGTTTCCATCTCGTGCTTCTGGCGCGTCGTCATGTCCTTCAGATTGACGTAGTAGATGCCGGGCCGGCTGCCGTCGGGCGTCGGCTGGTTGTAGAACGCGATGGGCGCCGTTTCCTCGCGCCAGGTCTCGACGCGGCGTACCTCGAGCGGCGCCTTCGGCAGCACGTTGAAATACTTGCCGACGTCGGAGTAGATGGCGTCGATGTAGCCCTTCGACTGGTCGAGATAGGCCTTGCGGCCCTCATCGCTGTTCGGAAAGAAATTCGCGGGATCCGTGCGCAGGTGATCGAAGAACGCAGGCAGGTCGCCCTTGAAGCCGACTTTTCGCACGATCGCCTCCATCTCGCCGCGGATTCTTGCGACCTCCGCCAGTCCGGTCTGATGGATTTCATCCGCGCTGAGCTTCGGCTCCGTCGTCCAGAATTCGATTTGCGACTTGTAGTAAGCGTCCCCGTCCGGGAGTTTCCAGACGCCGTGCGGGCCCGGCGACTTCGGGCGCAAGGCCTCGATATTCGCGATCGTCGCCTTGAGGCTCGCCTGCATCGGGCCGCGCATCGCGGCGATCCCCGCATCGAGCAGCCGCTTCTTCTCGGTGTCCGCGATCTCGAGCTTGTCCACCTTGCCGCGGAAATCGGCAAGAATCGCCGAGTCCTTGCCGCTCTCATCGAATGGCGCGCCCGTCAGCACGGCGCGGCAGTCGGCGAGCACGGGATCGAAGGAGAACGACGTCGGCACGATGCCGCGCTCCGCGGCCAGGTTCATGACTTCGTTGAGTTGCCTGTAGGCCACGTCCGTGCGCTGAAGCCGCGAGATGTAGGCCTCGGCGTCGGACACGTCGTCCACGCGGTGGATGTTTTGCATGAATGTCACGAGAGACGTGACCGGATTGCTCTGTGTCTGGAACGCATAGCCGTGGAAGCGCCACGGAAAGTTCTCGAGCGCCGTTTCCTGCTGCAGCTCGAAGATCCGGTAGCTGACCTTCATCTGCTCGGACAGCGCGTCATACTTGAAATCCGAGCGCAGGTGATTCAGGTCCTGCTGCGTCAATTCATTCTGGCGATTCGCCTCCGCGTCCGAGAAGTCGTTCCACTTGCCGTAGTCCGGGCCCTTCATGCCGAGCTGCGACTGGAATATCGGGCTGTCCTTGAGGTTGCGCTGGAACACTTCCTCGAAGAAAGCGCCGAGGCGCGCGTCCTCCGTTGCCGATTTGGCCGCCGGCTCCTCGGCCGGCACGGCGAGCGCGGCGGCGAACCCGAGTGCGAATACGCCGCAGGTCATTGCGGCAACTTTCCGGAGGAAGGCTGTCATTCAAATCTCCTTGGACAGTGCGGGGCCCACGCTAGTGGCAAGCGCGCCGAGCTGCAGTGGCTTTGGTCGCGGCAATCCGGCGTCTCGTCTCACATCGCGGCCGGACAGGCGCCGGACACGGGAATAAATGGTGGCTAGGGAGAGAATCGAACTCTCGACCCCGGGGTTATGAATCCCGTGCTCTAACCAGCTGAGCTACCTAGCCACGCGGCGGGAAGGTACCTCGGGGATGCGCGATTATATATTGAAGCGGAAATACATAACGTCGCCTTCCTGCACGATGTATTCCTTGCCTTCGAGCCGGAGCCTGCCCGCCTCGCGCGCGCCGCTTTCGCCCTTGAAGTTGACGTAGTCTTCATAGCCGATGGTTTCGGCGCGAATGAATCCACGCTCGAAATCGGTGTGGATCGCGCCGGCCGCCTGCTGCGCCGTCGTACCCGCGCGCACCGTCCAGGCATGCACTTCCTTCGGCCCAGTTGTGAAGAATGTGAGCAACCCCAGGAGGCGATAGCCTGCGTGAATGATGCGGTCGAGCCCGGGCTCCTCGAGTCCGAGATCGTGCAGGAACGCGGCGCGATCGCTCTCGTCGAGCTCTGAGATTTCGGCCTCGATCGCGGCACAGACCGCGACGATCTCCCCGCCCTCGTCCGCCGCGATCGCGCGCAGGCTGTCGAGGCGCGGATTCGACCCGAAGCCGTGCTCGTCGACATTTGCCACGTACATGACGGGCTTCGACGTCAGCAGCTGCAGGTCACGCGCTCGCGCGCGCTCGAACGCGTCGAACGCCATAGCGCGCACCGGCCTTCCCTGGTCGAGAACCGACCGGATTCGCTGCAGCGAGTCGCGCCAGCGCATCGCGTCCTTGTCCACGGCCTTCGCCGACTTCTCGGCGCGCGCAAGCGCGCGATCCACGGTTTCCAGGTCCGCGAGCGCAAGCTCGGTGTTGATGATGGCGACGTCACGGGCTGGATCCACCCGGCCCGAGACGTGCACGACATCCGGATCGTCGAAACAGCGCACGACGTGCGCGATCGCGTCCACTTCGCGGATGTACGACAGGAACTTGTTGCCGAGCCCTTCGCCCTCGGAGGCGCCGGCGACGAGTCCTGCGATGTCGACGAACTCGACGGTGGTCGGAACGATCTTCTCCGGCCGCGCGATCGCGGCGAGCCTTGCGAGGCGCGGATCGGGCACCGGCACGATGCCGACATTCGGATCGATGGTGCAGAACGGATAGTTTTCGGCGGCGATGCCGGCGCGCGTCAGCGCGTTGAAAAGCGTCGACTTGCCGACGTTCGGCAGCCCGACAATGCCGCAGCGGATTCCCATGGTGCGGAAGCGCCCGGTTTCAGCCCGGGACTTCCTCGGCCGGCGGCGAGGTGTGCAGCCGGTTCATCATTTTCTCCGCCCCTTCGGTGAGCAGGCGCGGAAATTCGGCGATCGCGAGCTCGATCGCTTCGCGTGTCAGGCGCTCGTCGACGGCGCTCGCGCGCTGGAGCACGTAGTCGATCACCTGATCCCGATGACCGGGATGCCCGATGCCGATTCGCAGACGCCAGAATTCCTCGCCGAGATGCGCAATGACGTCCTTCATGCCGTTGTGGCCGCCGGCGCCGCCGCCCTTCTTGAGACGGGCGACGCCGACCGGCAGGTCGAGCTCGTCGTGAACGACTAGCACCTGCTCGGCCGGCAGCTGCAGGTAGTCGCAGAAGGCGCGCACCGACTGGCCGCTTCGGTTCATGAAGCCCATCGGCTTCAGGAGCCACAGCGTGACGCCCGCGATCGCGGCGCGGCCGGCATCCGCGTTGTAGCGCCGCTCCGGCTTCAGGCGCGCGTCGTGACGGCTCGCCAGTTCGTCGATGAACCAGAAGCCGGCGTTGTGGCGTGTGTCCTCGTGCTCGGCGCCCGGATTGCCGAGACCAACGACCAGTTGCAGTGGAAGGCCGGCCATGGATACCTGCATGCGTCCAAGCGCGCGCCACTCTTACTTCTTGCCGTCGCCTTTCTTCGCGCCCTTGCCTTCCTTCGCGCCCTTGCCCGTAGCGCCTTTCGCATCGCCTGCCGGCGCGGCGCCCGGCGCAGCGCCGGGTGCGGCGCCAGGTGCGGCGCCCGCCGTGGCCACGCCTGGTGCGATGGGAGTGCCAGGTGCACCGGGTGCTCCAGGTGCTCCGGGTGCGCCAGGCACGGCGGGCGCTCCCGCAGTCGCCGCGGCTGCGGCGGCCTCGTCGACGACTGGAACTTCTTCTTCCTCGATGCGCGGCATGTGGATGGATGCAACCGGTCCGTCGCGACGGGCCAGCAGGTCCACGATCTCGACGCCCGCCGGTAGCTTGAGATCCGACAGCTTGATGACCTGGTTGATTCCGAGCTCGGAGACATCGACCTCGACGAATTCGGGCAGGTCCTTGGGAAGGCAGGTCACTTCGACGTCGTTGCGCACATGCGAGAGCACGCCGCCTTGCTCCTTGACGCCGATCGCCTCGGCGCCGCCCCTGAAGTGCAGCGGCACGAGCATGCGAATCTTTTCGTCTTCCAGCACGCGCTGGAAATCGATGTGCATGATCTGGTTCTTGTACGGATGGCGCTGCACGTCCTTGAGCACCGCGGCCTGGCTCTGGTCCCCCACCTTCAGCGCCAGGATCGTCGAGTAAAAACGCTCGTTGTCCATCAGCTGCGAAAGCCGGGTGTGATCGAGCAGCAGGGCGCGCGCATCGATCTTGCCGCCGTAGAGGATCGCCGGCACCTTGCCGAGGCGACGCAGGCGGCGGCTTGCACCCTTGCCCTGGTCGTCCCGGAACTCGGCGTCCAATTTAAACGAAATCTTCATGTCAAATACTCCAGTACTATTCCACGTACAGCGAACTGACGGATTCCTCATCGCGAATCCGCCGCATCGTCTCCGCCAGAAGCTCCGCGACCGACAGGACGCGGATGCGCCGGCATTTCCTCGCAGCCTCGCCGAGCGGAATCGTGTCCGTCACGACGAGTTCGTCGAGCTCCGATGCGGAAATCCTCTCCACCGCATTGCCCGACAACACGGGGTGCGTGATGTAGGCGATCACGCGTTCCGCGCCTTCAGCCTTCAGGGCCTGCGCCGCCTGGCACAGCGTGCCCGCGGTGTCGACGAGGTCGTCCACCAGCACGCAGGACCTGCCGCTCACGTCGCCGATGATGTTCATCACCTGCGACTCGTTGGCGCGCTGCCGCCGCTTGTCGATGATCGCGAGATCCGCATTGTCGAGGCGCCGTGCAATCGCTCTCGCGCGCACCACGCCGCCGACGTCCGGCGACACCACGATCATCTTGTCGTACTTCTGCTTCCAGACCTCGCCGAGCAGCACCGGCGACGCATAAACATTGTCCACAGGCACGTCGAAGAATCCCTGGATCTGGTCCGCGTGTACATCCACTGTCAGCACGCGATTCACGCCGGCACAACCGATCATGTCCGCGACGAGCTTCGCCGTGATCGGCACCCGCGTCGCGCGCTGTCGCCGGTCCTGCCGCGCATAGCCGTAGTACGGGATCACCGCGGTGATCCTCCCGGCCGAGGCGCGCCGGCAGGCGTCCGCCATCACCAGCAATTCCATCAAGTGCTCGTTCGCCGGTGGGCAGGTCGACTGCACGACGTAGACGTCCTTGCCGCGGACGTTTTCCATGATCTCGACCTGGATCTCGCCGTCGCTGAACCGCCCGACTAGAGCGCGGCCGAGCGGCTGCATCAGGTGCCGCGCGATGTCCTGCGCGAGCACCGGATTCGCATTGCCCGTGAACACCGCCATCGTGGACTGGTCCACGCGACTCTCCCTCGTGCAGCACCGCCACTCAAGTGGCTGGGGTGGAAGGATTCGAACCTTCGTATGACGGAATCAAAATCCGTTGCCTTACCACTTGGCGACACCCCAGTATCAAATCACCCCGCTACCGCGGGACAGCCGTTCCGCCGCCAGGCGTTCCTGCAGGGGCGAGCGTTCGAGCCCTCGGGCCACGAA
>Ga0187893_10011092_pt1 | contig 13187 bp, 11 predicted proteins | sample MA1701074metaG_FD_139574 | JGI IMG/M metagenome (GOLD analysis project Ga0187893, IMG submission 139574) | White microbial mat communities from a basaltic lava cave in the Kipuka Kanohina Cave System on the Island of Hawaii, USA - MA170107-4 metaG ...
AGGCTCAATCTGCAAAGCGAGCGCTTTAATCCCAACGTTGTTTTATCGATTATTTCGGAGGCAAAAAACCAACTATTAAGTCCTAATTTATACTCCGAGTTTATCCAGGGAGAATTTCAGGAAAAGGTTTTTAAAATATGGCTTGAGTACGAAAAACTTCTGATAAAGAGCGGGGCGCTGGATTTTGATGACTTGCTACTTAAAACCGCCTCGTTATTTTCTAAAAATGATAGAGTCCTTAGCAAGTGGCAGGAAAATTTCACCCATATACTTGTTGATGAATGGCAGGATACCAACAAAGTTCAGTATAAACTCATTAAACTTCTTTCTTCCCGGGAAAAAAATTTAACTGTAGTTGGGGATTTTTCCCAAAGCATTTATTCATGGAGAGGAGCTGACCCCAGAAACCTCAATAACCTAAAGAGGGATTTTTCAGACATCAAAATTATAAATCTCGAACAAAATTACCGCTCAACGCAGGTTATATTGGACGCAGCTAATTTTATTATCAAAAAAAACTCATCGCATCCAATTTTGAAGCTCTGGACCAAAAAAGAAGGCGGGGCAAAAATAAGGATTTTTCGAGCAACTTCTGAGCTTAATGAAGCTAGTTTTATAATGGATGAGCTCAATAAAACCACAAGCAATGGCCTTGCGCTCAAAGACATCGCCATTCTTTACCGAACAAATGCTCAGTCTAGAGTTTTGGAGGAAGCACTTCTTCACGAGGGAATTCCCTACACTCTTTATGGGGGAGTGCGCTTTTATGCAAGAAAGGAAATAAAAGACATACTTTCCTATCTTAGGCTTATTGCCAACCCAAAAGATTCTGTGTCAAAAAAAAGGGTCGAAGGGCTTGGAAAAAGACAGTTTGAAAAGTTTAATAACCTTGCAAAAACTTTGACAGAGTCAAAAAAAGGCAGTATGACGACCCTTGAAATTATGGATGCTGTTACAAAACATACTAACTATCTTGATAGGTATACCCGGGAAACAGAAGACAACCTTGCCCGACTGGAGAATATTAAGGAGCTTCGTTCAGTTGCTGCCGAGTTTCCAAACATTCATGAGTTTTTGGAAAATGTCGCTCTTATCGAAGCGCAGCAGAACGAGGATGGAAAAATCAAACGGCTATCGACTGTGGATCAAGCCACCCGAAATAGCGTAACACTAATGACCTTGCACGCAGCCAAGGGGCTTGAGTTTGGGATTGTATTTATCGTGGGAATGGAAGAAGGACTTTTTCCGCATTCAAGATCGCTTTTTGATGCTTCCCAGATGGAAGAGGAAAGACGACTTGCCTACGTTGGTATAACAAGAGCAAAAGAAATTCTTTACCTAACTTACGCGGGAAGAAGGCTTTATTTTGGTCAAAGAGCCTCAAATCCTCCATCTCGATTTATAATTGATATTCCGGAGGATCTGCTGGAAGGGGTAAATGATAATCAAACCGAATATCGCTATGCCAGCAACCAAAATATTGACACCGACATCGAAGATTCAATCAACTTTTAAAACCTTGGTGCCTTGTAACAGCGTAACGTTACACTGTTACAAAACAGGGTAACTTAAGAAATATGAAACGAAAACATACAGTAAACACCCATCCCCTGCAGTCAAAGGAGTGGGAAAACTTCAGAAATGCTTGGGGGAACAAAATTCTTTTGAGTGATTATGGCTTGATCACACTTCATCGCATACCATTTACGAAATACTGGATCGGTATTTTTGAAAAAGGGCCAAAACCCTCAGCAAAAATGCTTTTAGACCTTAAGAAAGTAGGTAAAGAAAATGATCTTATTTTTATTAAACTCGAACCAAATGTCCCAATAAAAGTGGGTGGTGAATGGTGTATTGTGGATAGTGAAAAAGAATCCATACACCATACACTATCCCCCAAACACAATGTTTTTCCCGGAAAAACTCTCTTCACCCCTACCACTTTCTGGATTGATTTAAAAAAATCGGAAGAAGATTTAATGAAAAGTTTTTCCGGTAAAACCAGATACAATATTCGCTTGGCCCAAAAACACGGGGTAAAAGTTGTCGAAGATAGCTCCCCCAAAGCTTTTCAAAAATACCTGCAGTTAACCTTCGAAACAACAAAGCGCCAGGGATTTCACGCTCACACTCCAAAGTATCACAAATTAATGTGGAAACATCTCCACAAAAATCCTGTAGCAAATGGCCAACAACCAATAGCTCATTTATTAACAGCAACTTACAACAACGAGGTAATTACAACCTGGATTCTTTTTGCCTACAAAGGAGTTTTGTATTACCCTTACGGAGCATCAAGCGATAAGTACAAAGAGGTTATGGCAAATAACTTAATGATGTGGGAGGCCATAAAGTTTGGAAAAAAATTGGGCCTGTCTACTTTTGATCTTTGGGGCAGAGAGCCCGGGAAAGGCTTTACGCGCTTCAAGGAAGGCTATAACCCGGAAGTTATCGAATTTTTGGGCAGTTGGGATTTAGTAATTCATCCGGCTCTTTACAAAATTTACCGAGCCGCCGAAACCATTAGGTGGGCATTTCTAAAAATGAGGAGCAAACTATGAACAAAAACGCCAAAAGACCAATGACAATGCACACAACCCAATCGGTTGCGTCACAAGTCGACCTGGATGCTTCGTATTTAGACAGAGTTATTCAAAAAACTTTCGAAAACGCCGCCATCAGAGAAGTTCGCCATCTGTCCTATGCCTATACCAATAAAACCATACTGGTAAGGTTGGGGGGGGTAAGAGAAAATAAAGTAGTTGTGAAAATATGTGTTAAGAAAGATCGCTTCCCCAAACTAAAACTTGAGGCAGACCTGATTCATCGAGCATCAACGGAAGTCGGTTTACCTGTCCCAAAAATTATTAATAAAGATTTCTCGCTAAAAATAATTCCATACCCCTTTATTATTTTCTCATTTTTGCCAGGTGAGAACCTTGCCGACGCGATTATCCATATTGAGGATAAGGGCAAGCTAGGGCAGGAGATAGCTCAAATAGCAAGCAAGATTCACACTATTAAAGTAGACGAACCCCATTTTTCTCTTGCAGAAAAAATAAAGTATAAAAGCTGGGTAGAAATAGTTGAAACTGTTTGCGCTACTGGAATAAAGCGGCTTAGGGAAAACAAATACTCCCGCACTACCGAGGTTGAGAGATATGTTTCGGATAATATAAAGTGTGTTCGCGAGCCGGAAAAGCACACGCTAATCCATCGGGACATCCAACCTCAAAATTTGCATTGGGATAATAAACTCAAAAAAATTGTCGGGGTTTTTGACTTCGAGTCGGCTATGTCCGGTGACTACCACTTTGAATTTAACTTTTTAGAGCGAATGCTATTTAAGGCGTATCCAATAGTCAGAACCAGTTTTTACAACACGTATGCAAAACACAACAAGCTCCAGGAAAATTATGAACAATTGGTAAGGTTCTATGAAGTAGTCCGGGATTTATACTTCTACGATCGAGATATTGATTATGGGGAACTAGACCGGGCCGATGCGGCAATAGAATCAATAGAACGCCTAATCTTTAGAGATTGGTCTGTGGGATGAATATGTCAATCGTCCAAACCTTAGTAGAATGGTTTATCTAGGGAAAATTTGCTACGATTTTAGAGATGCGTTTTAAAATCTCCCTAGCAATAATCCTTCTTCTCGTAACATTGGGAGCAGTCTATGTCTTCAAACCAACAAAGTATACTCTTGGGCCATCAGTCGAAAGGTCCGAAATCTTTGAAGGCGCGGGTTACGAGGCTGTCGATCCAAACGCTTATGAAGTTTCTATTTTTGCCGAAAACTTCTTTTCACCAACAAGAATAAAGATAACTCCGGACGGCAAACATCTTCTTGTTTCCCAAATTAACGGAGAGGTTTTAGCTTTTAATCGGGAGGGTGATGACTGGAGTAAAACACCCTACTTGGTTACAAAAGTGGAAACAATGTTTCCCGGCTTTCCACCAGATGAGGCAGGACTTGTCGGCATGACCTTTTCGCAAGACTTTTCCAAAAACAAAAAACTTTTCCTTTTATATACTTTTAAAGATAGTGAAGGAAAAATCCAAAATAGAATTAGCACGGCAACTCTTTGGAATATTTTTGGGAAACTTAGAAGTCCAAAGCCAAAACTCATCTGGCAAGCCAATATTCCCGGGGCAGGATCCCACCAAATCGCAGACGCTATTGCGGTAACAGTTGGAGGAAAGGCGAGAATTCTATTTTTAATAGGCGAGGGGTTTGATGGAAAAAAAGCTCAGGATCCCACACTTCATGCAGGCAAGCTCATGTCTATTGATGAGAATGGAAACGATCCAATTGTCCATGCTCTCGGAATAAGAAATGGGTTTGCCCTCGCCAAGAATCCGTTTGACATTGAGAATAGAATTTTGATATCCGATACCGGGCCGGATAAATACGACCGCTTAATTTACACCAATCCACTTCTTCCTGGTCAACTTAATTTTAATTGGAATGGAGAGCAAGAAAAATTGGCCGAGAGCGTTCCCGACCCTAATTTTGAAAAAGTCAGCGATATGGTTATTCTAAGACTAACTCCAACAAAAACTTTTACAGGTCTCTCATTCACTAAAACCGGTGAGCTTTTTGCAACTTTCTTTGGGCCAACAGGAACAAAGGAAACCTCACCCGGCAAGGAAGTTGTTAAGGGTAAAATCGATAATCTGGATGGCCAACCCAGTATTGTTTTTGAAACTATTATCAAACGAGCTAGTCCGGCAAATGGAAAATTTGGTAATCCAATCGGTCTTGAAATTGATCCCGAGTCTGGCGACTTTTTCTTTGCTGATATATTAGAAGGTAGAATTTACCAAGTTAAGGTAAAAGGGGGTGATAGTTAATGAAAAATGCTTTAGTTGTAGTTGTAATATTTATCGTTCTTGGGGGCGGAGTTTGGCTACTTATGAGGTCTGTGTCTGGCCCTGAACCGTCCGAAGCCATGAAAAAAACAGGAGACATGATGATGGAGGAAGAAAATATGGAGGTTATGGATGAAACCAAAGAGGAGGTTGAGGAGGCAATGTCCGAAGGAGTCCTAGTTGAGATAGAAAACTTTGCATTTTCACCAAAAACAATAACCGTTGCGGCTGGTGAGAAAATAACTGTAACAAACAACGATGTTGCTGGACATACTTTTACATCGGATGACGGGGTCTCTTTTGATACCGGAATTATCGGTAAGGGACAATCAAAGGTTGTTGTTGCGCCAAGTGAACCAGGTGAATATCCGTTTCACTGTACACCCCATCCAAATACGACCGGGAAACTAATTGTCCAGTAATATGGTGGACATAAGGCAAACAGCCGAGTACGCAAATTACATGCGTTCAATCGGTTGGTTGGTTGCCCCGCTTGGTAAATGGGGCGGTTATGCTTACGTGCGCGGTATCCCCTTAATTGGGTCTGTGATTAAAATTCAAAGACCCAAAAAAATAGATTACAAAGTTATAAGCTCGCTGAGTAAAAAATATAAAGCGTTTCAAATAATCCTCGAGCCCACTCCAAAAACCAGTAGCAAACAGCTAACAGCAAAGGGCTTTCGCCTAAGCCGGAGCTACTTTGCCCCATCAAAAACCCTCCAGATTAACCTTACAAAAACCGAGAAACAACTTTTAAAAGAGATGCATTATAAAACTCGATATAATATCAGAAGATCCAAAGTCCAAAATCTAAAATCTAAAATCTCAAACGACGTTGTGTCATTTGCCAACTTTTGGCAGAAATGCACAAACCAACAGCGGGGAGTCTTTCTACCCCAAAAAAAAGAAATTATCGCCATGCAGCGCACCTTTGGCAAAAAAACGCTCATAGTCCAGGTTTTGAGAAAATCACAGGTTTTGTCGGCAGTTATGTTAATTTTTACAAACAAATCCGCCCATTATATGTACGCAGCTGCAAGTCTCGAGGGTAAAAAACTTTTTGCCCCGACATTAAACGCCTGGATGGCAATAAAGCTTGCAAAAAAATTGGGATGCAGGGTATTCGATTTTGAGGGAATATATGATGAGCGCTTTCCCGTCAAAAGCTGGGTCGGTTTTACCCGCTTCAAAAAATCCTTTGGCGGGCACGAAATTGAATATCCCGGTAGCTATACTAAATACAGACTACCATTTTAAAAACCTCTTTATTATTAGTAATTATTAACAACTATTTTCCTGTCAATATAAATTAAATTATCACTGTTTATTACTTCCAACATTTCATCAACTGTCGCAAAGACATTTTTAAGACTCCTGTATTTTTTCTCTGTCATCCAAATATTTTCTCCCTCGGGAACTTTTTCTTTTAATATTCCTTTTACTTTATCGATTTTGTAAACCCAAAAATATTTATCTTCCAACAGTTTACCATCTTTATGAAAATGATGGTAATGTACAATTCCCTTTAGTTTAAAGTTGCCCTCTAATCCGGTCTCTTCAAGAAACTCTCTCTTTGCACTCTCAAGGGGATTTTCTCCCCACCTTACCTTTCCGCTATGAGAACCATACCAACCGTAAAAAGGCTGTTTTAGTCTTTTGTGGACAAGGTATTCAACCCCTCTGTTAACTTCTCTTGTAGCATGAAGTGCGACTGTAATTTTCGCCTGACGTTCCAATTTCTGCGAATCAGTATCCATACGATTTGCAAATTCTTTTCCTTTATCACTTAGTGAATATTTTCCATTAATTTTGATAACCAGCCCTTCTTTTAATAAATGATTAAGATGAAAAGTAAAATGGTCACTAGTTACTCCGGTTTTATTAAGATCTCTAAACCTAGCCTCCGGTTTAAAAAGAAGCTCTCTCAAGACGGATATCTGAAACTCGTGAATTTTTATTTCCATGTCCAGGGAATTATTAACCATTAGACCTACAAAGTCTAGTAAAGTCGGCTTTACTGGAAAATTAGTAAATAGATGCTTATTTTAAAAACATGATTGATCAAAAACTTGCTAAAAGACTATTAAGAATATTTGAACAGAAAAGAATTGTAACATTTATGTATTTCGGCACCAGGGCCTTTGATATTAATGTCAACAAAAACTCGGACTATGATTTTATACTTGTATTGGATAGGTTCATTTTGACAGATTCAATGAAAATCAGGTCAATTCTTCAACAAAAACCGTTCCTGGGTTTAGAAATAAACCTAAGTTATATTTATTTACACGATATTAAAATCCGTGGATTCGATAATTTTCAAATCCGATCTGTCCTTAAAGATCTTTGTATATATCTGGTGGGAGCGAAAGTACTTTTGGGAAAAAACATTTTTTTGGAAAATCCAATACATGTTTCCGGTAAAAAAATACAACAAATAATGAGTTTTAAAATTCAAGAGTTCTATGGGAGGTGTGATAAGTTATTTACGCAAAATTTACCAAACAATAAACTATGTGCACTTTTAAGGCACAATATTAAGACGATGACCAGATATTATTTGATTATGTTGGGTTTTGTAAAAATTAAGGATATCGACAAAGTATCTTACGGTCGTATTTTTGAAATAGCTAAAGCTAACAAACTTTTTTCCTACCAATTTTATAATTTATCAAGCAAGTTATTGAAGTATCAATCAGACAAGCGTGCTATACAAAATTTGGAATTCTTGCGTAGAATTGTTTATGAAAAGTATCTCAAAACTCTCACCTTGTAAGGATGTTCCTTTAAAGGTCGTCGCACAATATCTTCTACGATCACCATTCAGAGGTTATTCATCCGTCTTGCAAAATAGCGAAAACTCGCAGCCCTGTTGACAAAACATGTGGCCTGAACACTCAAAACTAGATTTTTCAATATCATCCCGGAGATTTAAAATATTCCCTACTGCCCCATCTAAATCCCTGGCTGTTCTAGTCGTTGTAATTTTTTCTTGGTGGTCTAAATAGTAAAGAGAAAGTCTAACTTTCTCGGGCTTTTTCCCATAAGGCTCGTATGGAATTTTTGTCGCCGCCAAAGCATAAAAAGAAAGTTGCAAATTCTCGTCCACCTCTTTTTGCGACGGAATAGTTGCGCCGGTTTTGTAGTCGATTATTTCCAATGAGCCATCTTTAAAAATATCTACCCTATCCATTACTCCACCAATTTTCAGGGGTTTAAAACTCTTGAGATCTTGACTTCTAGATGTCTGGCTGTCTAGTTGTCTTGATGGTAGCGGTAAAGTAAACTTTTGCTCCAGGTATTCAGGTAAATTATTTTTATCAAAACCTGTCTTCAAAAATCCTGAAAGGTAGACCTTCCCTTTTTCATAAAACTTTCTCTCGTGCGTTTTACTTGTATAACCCTCCTTTACCCAATCTTTTTCTAAAAGATCAAACATCAACTTTTCCCCAGGCTCCTCCCCTTCTTTGACCCGGGTATAAAAATCCTTAAAAACTGCATGTAGAGTTGTTCCAAATGACTGTGAGGATGAAGGAGGGGTTGGAACTTTGTAAATATATTTAAGTTTATAGTGTAAAGGGCAGGTTCTAAAAGTTTCAATTTGTGAATAAGAAAGATAGTCAACATGGAATTCGGTTGTCGGCTGTCGGTTGTCGGCTGTCGGCTTAACACTAGTACTGTAATCCAAAAACGAAAGCTGCTTTCCCTGGACATCATCGAGGGGTTCACTCGTTACTGCCTTATCCCCAAGGGCCTCGAAAATAAATGGCGAAAGCTTCTTTTCGCGCTTTCCCTCACCATAATAGTTAGCGGCAGTAAAATACAACTTCTCCTTAGCCCGTGTCATCCCGACATAAAAAAGCCTTCTCTCTTCCTGCAAGTGAAAGTCTCCGGATGGTAAAACTTCTTTGATTAGCTCATCTGGTATGGGGATTTGTTCTTTTCGCTCGATACTCGGAAATCTTTGAGAAACCAGGTTGACCAAAAAAACAACCGGAAATTCAAGACCTTTGGCCGAATGAACTGTTAAGATATTTACCGTGTTTTCCCTCGTCCAGTCTAGGTCAGCCGCCAAGGGACTTTCGCCCAACTCCATAGAAAGATTCAGCCAGTCAACCACTGTGGGAATAGTAGCGTCTTCGTGGTCAACTTCGTACGATTTCAACTTATCAAAAAACTTAGAAATATTTTTTGCCCTTTTATCGGACTCGGGAGTATTGGAGTCTAAAAGTCTTTGGATCAACCCGGTATCCTCCAAAAAATAGTAAAGAATTTGGCCGGCTGTTTCTTTTTTTATAAGTTTGAAATGTTTATAAATTACATCCAAAACTTTTTTTACCTTTTCTTTGGTATCAGTCGAGACAAAGATATCATCAACTTTTTCCGCGGCCTCAAAAAGGGAAAGGTTATATTTTCTCGCATAGTTACCAAGGGCCGCTAAGTCGCGAGGATTAATTTCAAAAAAATCATTTGATAAAACCCTGTAGAAAGACACTGAATCCTCGAAATTATATAAAACTTTCAAGTAAGCGATTAGGTCAACAACCTCAGGTTGCTTAAAAAGTCTCCCAGGCCCTAAAAATTGATATGCAATACCATGCCTTAAAAGAGCCCTAACAAAAGGGTCTGCATGATTATTTGCACGCACAAGGATAGCAAAGTCGCTCCAGTTATAGAGCTTTTTGGCATCGTGACTTCTTGGCAGCTTGGCGATACTTTCCTCCGATGTCTTGCTGTCCAGATGCCTGGTTGCCAAGTTTTTTATAGTTTTAGCCACAGCATCAGCCTCGTCTTCAACCCTATCTTCATGGATAAAACTGATCTCTGACGTCTGACTTTTGACTTCTGATATCAGTTTTTTGTTAATCCTCTCAACAACTTCTAATCTATCGGGGTTGTTAAATTGAATTAAGTCATAAGCTCTGTCTAAAATCTCCTGGGTGCTTCTGTAATTTTTTGTTAAAACAACAATCTTTGTCTGCGGAAAACCTTTCCTAAACTGAACAACATTACTGATTGCAGCTCCCCGCCAGCGATAAATGCTTTGGTCGTCATCCGCTACGACGGTTATGTTTTTCTCCTTGGAAACAAGAAGCTTAACCAACTCGTTCTGGGCAAAGTTGGTATCCTGAAATTCATCAACCAAAATATATTTGAATTGCTGACGATACTTTTTCAAAATATTGGGTCTCTCCCGAAAAAGTTTAAGGGTTTTGATAATTAAATCTCCAAAATCCAAGACACCCTCTCTGACCTTGATCTCATTGTATAATTTGTAGACCTCAGCCAATTCTCTGTATTTATCCCTGTCTATCTTTTTTTCGTCGCTCAGTTTTAAATTTGAAATTTTAAATTTTAAATTCACCCACTTGATATACTCGGTTGGCGATACGTCCTCGTCTTGAAGTCTTGAAAAGTGCTGAAGCATGCCTCCTATAAACTTTGTTGGGTTTCCCAAAGGCCGAAAGTAATTAAGGTCCAGTTTAAAAAGGTTGTTTTTAAGAAGTTGAATCGCCTCCGATTCGCTCATCAACTTGTATTTGGGGTCCAAGCCGATATTTAAGCCGTTGTCACGCAAAAGGCGATCACAAAAGGAGTGGAATGTGCTAATCCACATTTGGGTATAGCCGTATGGCATCGCGACATCAACCCGCTCCTCCATTTCCTGTGCGGCTTTCTCGGTAAAGGTAAGGGCTAGAATTTCGGAGGGTTTTACAACACCCCTTTCAATTAAATATTTTATTCTCTCAGTGATAACTGTCGTCTTGCCGGTTCCCGCTCCGGCAATAATTAGAAGCGGGCCCTTTTTATACTTAACAGCAGCAAGCTGTTCGCTGTTTAAATTTAATCCGGAAGTTTTTCCTGACACAAAGCAATTCTAGCACGCTAGGAATGAAATTAAGAAGCTATTTCACCCTTTATCCAGTTGTAATAATCCTTGTTTACTTTATAAACAGGTAGAGCAATTATGCAGGGCGTATCAAAAGAGTGAATCTTATAAATTTCCTTTTCTATGGCCTTATATTTGTTCTTTAGAGTTTTAATCGTCATTACAATCTCCTTTGCCCCCTCGAGTTTTCCAGCCTTAGGAGGCCACCAATATAAAGGGGAAACAGGAGGAAATACATTTACACAGGTACAAAGTCTTTTTTTAAGAAGATGTTTTCCGGCCTTTTTAGCCTCCGCAGTCGAAGACCAGGTCGTATAAATCAAAATTAAATCACTCATTTATTTCTCGATATAGCCGTCTTTTTTAAGAGCAGGATCCAAATCAACATAAAAGTTTCTTTCCCATCGATGTTCCCTTAGGACTTCCATTAATTCATCCGAAAGAAGTCTGCCGTCAGAAATTGAGGCATTATCCTCAACATACTTCACTTTTCTGGTACCCGGAATAACTGTTGAGACCTCCTTATGAGACAGAATCCAACGAAGAGCCAACTCTGGCAAGGTTTTTGCCTCTTCACCCAAAAGCTTTTCAAGCTCTCTTAAACGAGGGATAAATTCTTTTAACTTCTGTTTATTAAAATAATGTATATGCAAAGGGTCGTCGTATTTGGTATTAATATCTATTCTTCCAGTAAGACCTCCTTCGTCCAAAGGAACCCTGGCAATCAAACCAATGTTATTTTTGGCGGCGTAAGGGAGAAGTTTCTCTTCGGGTTTTTGGTGGAAAATATTAAAAATAAACTGTATTGAGGAAATTAGTCCAGTATCAAGTGTTTTTAGGCAATTGGTAGGTTGGTAATCATTTATTGAAATTCCCCAATATCTTACTTTTCCTTTCTTTGTTATTTTTTGTATCTCTTCCTTCCAATCATCATTGGGGGCAAAACCATCTTGCCAGACATGAAACTGCATCAAATCCAAAGTATCAACTTTCAGACTTTTAAGGGAGCTGTCGGTCATTTCCTCTATATACCCTTTGGGAAACACCTTGCTAATAGAAACTCCGCTGCGTGCGGGCCACTTGCGGTTTTTGCCGGGAATCTTGGTCGCCAGTATTACTTTATCCCTAACTTTGGATTCTTTTAGAAACTTTCCGATAAGCTCTTCTGAAGAGTGTTTCCCTTTTTTATCTCCAGGCCCATCAACTCTACCATAGACCCAGGCTGTGTCTATGAAGTTCCCCCCTAAATCAACAAACCGATAAAGGGAGCGCATACTCTCACTCTCATCCGGAACGCTCCAGCCCCAAGGCTTACCGGCAAGTTGCCAGGTTCCCATTCCAACTTCCGACACTTTCAAATTTGTTTTTCCTAATGTTCTGTATTTCATTTTTTTTCTTCTTGTCCCACTCCCAAACTTTTAGAAGAAGTTATTTTTTGGCCGAGTTGGGTAAACCCAGTTAATACTGTTGCCATCGTATTGTAGGCATTCTGCAGGTGCTTTTGCAAAAGCGATAGCGTTGTCCCCACTTTTTCATAATCTTTTTGCGCTGCCCGAAGAGTGCGAAAAACTTCCCTCGACTTTTCTTCAAGTTCCTTTCCCTCAAAAGACAAAAGTAAAACCTGCAGATGGGCATATAGAGTGTTTGGAGAAACCGGGTAAACCCGGAGTTTTCTTGAGTAATTAATAAGCTCGGTAATGTTGACAACCTCATAGTAAACAGATTCTGAGGGAATATACATTAGGGCAAAATCCATCGTCCCCTCCTCGGGTAAAATGTACTTCTTGGATATGTCTTCAATATGTTTTTTAACATCACCCACAAAACCTTTTTTCGCCCGGTTTCTTTCTTCCTCAGTTTCTCCCTTTAACATAAGGTTGAAGTTTTCCATTGGAAACTTTGAATCAATGCAAAGTAGTCCTGCCTCAGTTTTTAAAACGGCGTCGACCTTTACACCAGAACGAAAGGCGTATTGCAAGTGAAAAGCATTCTTTGGGAAAGTTTGCCCTATCATTTCCTTTAAAACTTCCTCACCCAGTCCCCCGCGAAGTTTTGGAGACTGTAAAAATTCCTGGAGAGAGCGGATACCGCGTCCAACCTCGCTCATTTCTCCTAAGTTTTTTTGGACCTCGGAAATCACCCTTGCTGCGTTATCGAGTCGGGCATTAAAACTTTTTCCTTGCTCGTTTAAGCGAACATTCGTTGTTTTTAAATATTCCAAAAGTTCACTTGAGGGGTGTTGATTTTGAGAAAGTTCGTTTATTTTCTTATTTATATAAACTCCAAAAACAACCATTCCTAAAACAAAGACGACTGCGAAAATTATCAGCTCCATGTATTATTATTTTAATGCATAAAGCTTTTAGGCAAAAGAAGATTCGACTAAGAAAAAATTTTTTCTCGACACTAATTCTCACAA
>Ga0187893_10011093_pt1 | contig 13186 bp, 5 predicted proteins | sample MA1701074metaG_FD_139574 | JGI IMG/M metagenome (GOLD analysis project Ga0187893, IMG submission 139574) | White microbial mat communities from a basaltic lava cave in the Kipuka Kanohina Cave System on the Island of Hawaii, USA - MA170107-4 metaG ...
AACGCCAGCCGTTTCCGGGCGCGCGGATACCCGCCAGCCGTTTCGACCCGGTGGTCACTCCGATCGTGGCGCTTTATCCGGCGCCTAATATCGGCGGCCGGGACTTCATGCCCAACAATTATTTTTTCGCACCGACGGACAAGGACACATCCAATCAGTACGATATCCGGGTCGACCATAGCTTCAGCGACCGCGACCGCATTTTCGGACGCTGGAGCGTCCGGCGCGATGACAAGCTGCAAAACGGCCTGCTGCCCGAGTCGGCGTTTGCCGGAGGCCTGGGACAGACGGTGAAACTTCCCGGCGACAATTGGGCAGGAAGCTGGACGCGCAGTCTGACTCCTGCGCTTTATAACGAGGTCCGGTTCGGCTATACGCATTTTCCGACGCGCTTCGATATCCTCGCCACCGAAAACCTAAATAAGAAGTACGGCATTAAGGGAGTGCCGGGCGACACATTCAATGACAACCTGGATCACGGCATCGCCCGCTTCACGCCCTCCGATTACGGCGAGATCGGCTCCCGCAGTTTCTGGCCCAATATCAACTTTCTGGACAATCTACAGTTCAACGATAACGTGCTGGTCCAGAAAGGGAGCCACTCGATCAAGTCGGGAATCGAGTACCGCAAGTCCATGCTCTTCCGCGAAGCCTCGCGCTTCCGCAGGGGAAACTTCCGCTTCAACCGCATCTTCACTACGCAGTTTCCTAACGATGCCAACAGCAGGGCGCTGACCGGAAACGGGATGGCGGATTTCCTGCTGGGTATGGCTAGCGGCACCACCGTCGGCAATCAGAACGGCGAGGATGCCTACTCGCCCTACTACGGCTTTTATGTGCAGGATGACTGGAAGGTGTCGGGGAATCTCACGGTCAACATCGGCCTACGATGGGAATTGATGAAAACGCCGTACTACCCCAATGGGACCAAAGTGGGCCGCGGCGGTATGAGCCGTTTTCTGACCGAATACAACGTTCCTGTGGGCGATCCGCGCTACGAGACCTTCGAGCGGCCCAAGGATGGATCCGACTGCGGATGCAAGCAGGACTGGAACAATTTCGCGCCGCGCCTCGGCATTGCCTACAAGCTGAACGAGAGAACGGTGGTGCGCACGGGACTGGGTATTTTCTATGGGGAAGCCGATAACGGCGCCACCGAGGCGGCGCGCTATCACAATCTCTCGCCCGACTTCACGGAGGTGGTCCTGAACACTACCGACAACGTGACGCCGATTACGCTAGTGAGGAACGGCTTTACGCCGGTTCAGTTGCCTGCTTCCGCGCCCGTGGCCAACACCAACGTAACGGTAACCAAGGATCGCTATCCGAATCAATATGCGACGCAGTGGTTCTTCGACGTGCAGCGGGAGTTCGGCGGCGTGTTGTTCGAGCTGGGATATCAGGGGGCCAAAGGGACCCAGTTGTTTGCGAGCCGCAACATCAACAGCGGCGGCCCACATCCTTCGATTCCGGAGATCCGGCGGAGGCCGCGGCCCTTCTGGAACGCCGTCACGTTGAACGATCCCGGAGCTAACTCCACTTACAACGCCCTCGTGACCAAGGCCGAGAAACGATTCTCCCGAGGCGTTACTTTCGTTGCTTCCTATACCTTCTCGAAGAATATCGACCAATCGAATGAAAACCTCAATGAAAACGCATCGGGACGCGCCAGCGAATACAACTTACGCGCCGAGCGCGGGCTTTCCGATCTCGATCGCCGTCATAACTTCGTGGGCAGCTTTACCTGGGAGCTGCCGTTTGGCAAAGGACGCGCTTTCGGATCGGCTTGGAACGGCGTGGCCGGCGCACTCGTGGGCGGCTGGCAGCTTGGTGGCCTGGTGGCAATGCGCTCGGGGTTCCCGTTTGATGTGAGCTATCCTGGGGACCCACAGAACTCCGGGACACGGAACCGCGGCGACCGCATAGCTTCGGGAAAAGTGGACAACCCGACGATCGACCGGTGGTTCGATCAGCAGGCGTTTGTGGCAAGCGCTCCGGGAGTGATCGGAAACGCCGGACGCAACGTCCTCACCGGCCCGGACTCGCGCAACTTCGACTTTATCCTCGGTAAACGATTCGCCTTGCTCAGGGAAGGGCACGCCGTCCAGGTCCGCTTTGAAGCGTTCAACGTCACCAACACACCCACGTTCGGACAGCCGAACGCAGGGCTGCGAGGTCCGGCGACCGCGACCATTACCGAAGCGGACGAGCCGCGGCGCATTCAGTTCGCGCTGAAGTACACATTCTGAGAGGATGTAGGGTCATGACGCGACGGAAGTGGATGGCGCTATCGGCCGGATCGCTCGCGGGACGGGGCTCAGCCGCGGGGCAGAACGTAGACGACGAGATCCGGTCTTGGGCGAAACAGGCGCCGCTTTCCATGCAGTTCCGCGGCGGCAGCCCGGGGGAGTGCAGGGCGTGGCAGAAGGAGTTCTCGGCCAAGCTCTCCGAGCTGCTCGGCCCTTACAAGCTACCGGAGCGCTGGGAGGAAATCCGCGAGCGCGCCGTGGACCTCGACGATCACCGCCGCGAGGAGCTTCTGCTGCGGGCTGAGGGGTACCGCGACTTGCCCGTCTACCGGCTGACGCCGCGGGACGCCTCTTCCGGAAGGCGTCCGGGCATTCTGGCGCTACATGGACATGGCGCGTACGGGTATGATCCGGTCGCCGGCATTGCCACCACGCCGGAAAGAAAATCCAATATCGCCGAGGCGAATTACGATTATGGCGTGCAGCTCGTTCGCCGCGGTTACGTAGTGGCGATACCTTGTTTCACTCCCTTCGGCCGCCGAGTTGATAGTGCCAAGCCCTACCGCGGCGACGCCTGCGGGATCACCTTCGCCCGCATGATGCTGTTCGGCAAGCTGCTGATCGCGGAGAACCTGCGGAATGCGCTGTGGACGCTGGAGTTGCTTTCGCAATCCGCCGCTGTCGATCCCGCGCGCATCGGCTGTGTGGGCCTGTCCTACGGCGGCCGCATGACCATGCTCACCTCAGCTCTGTCGCCGAAGATCCGCGTGGCTGTAATTTCCGGCGCCCTGAACGTCATGCAGGAGCGGGTGCAGGGGCGTTATGGCTGTGGCGCGCAAATCATTCCGGGACTGCTTCGCTACGGAGACGTCCCCGAGATCGCCTCGCTCATTGCTCCGCGGCCCTGCCTCTGGGAGGTTGGTCAAAAGGACTCACTCATGGTCAAGGACTGGATCGAGCCGGCGCTGGAGCGCATGCGCCGCGCCTGGGGCGCCCTGGGGGCAGCGGAGCATCTTCAGGCCGATTCGTTCGATGGCGCCCACCGTTGGAACGGCGTGAAGGCTTATCCGTTATTGGAGCGGGTTCTAAAACCCTGAGGGCTGCGACGGGACAGGCGTATGTCGAAACCCATTCCGAGGTTCAGGGTCCTCACTGCCGAGTTCGTCGCTAGCGGCGCCGGCCGACGGTCCGGAGGAGGCCAGTTGCATCGGCTGAACCTATCACGCCCGCCGATGCGTGTTGAGACCCTTGAACAGCTGCAACAATTCGAAATCCCTCATAATCCGAATTCCCCATACCTCGCAGACAGCCAGAACTGATGGCTCACAAAAATGTGCATCGGAGGGGCAGATAATGCTAACTCGTCCGGCGACCGCAGCTTCGAATACCGGTTGGTCCTTTGGATCGCGCCAGTACCGCTGCTAACGGCTGTACGGCAGGGGTGTTCCGCGATTTGAGCCAGGTAATCGCAATATGAAGCCACATCCTGATCCGTTAGCGGTCATCGGGCCCGAATCCGGTCGCGGCGAAGGACATCGGCAACTTCGCTGAGCAAATAGGCAGAGACAACAAGGACGGTGGTTTCGATTGACTCGATCAAGCGGAGAATTACCCGCGCGATCCCTATCGGCGTAATTGCCGCTCGGACAAGCAGATTCGTGTCAAGCAGGATTCTTAGCAGATCCGTGCCGCACCTCGTCCGCAATTTCATCGGCCGTGTCTCGGTTTCCCGCCGTATCTTTTGTCTTTGCCGACATGCGGTCGAGATGCTCGTTCAGGTCACGCCAAGCTGTTTGCGGTGCTCGCCAACGGGGGCAGCGTGAGGCGCGATACCCAGATGCTGATCTCTTCGTCCCCTGAGAGATCGCGGTCGAGAAGCTTCTGCAACATTTTGCTGGCACTCCGCGGAAGCTCTCGAGTCGTATGAATGCACATTCATATTGCGCCTTTAGATGCTTTACCAGGCGGTGTTGAAGAGCTGGCGATACTACCGCTTCCACCAGGTTCCGTAGTAGGGGGAGTCGAGGGGGATTGCCTGCTTGGTTGTGCTGCGCCAGTTCTCGATGGGTGGGGATCCTAGTTTCTCGAAGAAGGTATTGAGGCGCTCGCGCATTTGTTGAGCTTGGGCGCGGGCGGAAGTTTCGCCCACGCGATTGACTTCCTCGTTGGGATCGTTCGCCAGGTCGTAGAGCTCGTGAGGCCAGCCTTCGCCGCGTTGGACATACTTCCAGTTCTTTGTCCGCAACGCGCGTGTGTTGCAGTATTCGAAATAGACTTCGTCGCGCAGCGCGCTGGGCTGACCGCGCAATTCGGCCGCGTAGCTCGAGCCGGCGCGTGACTTGTCCGGGGCTGTCTCTAAGCCCGTATAGTCGAGGATCGTCGGGAAGAAGTCGTAACTCGATACGAGCGAGTCATTGAGCTTGCCGGCGGCGATGCGGCCGGGATGACTCCAGATCATCGGGACCCGCGCCGACTGCTCGTACATATTGAACGGGATGGTGCCGTTGCCCTTGCCCCAGAAGCCGTGGTGGCCGCCGTTCCACCCTTGATCGGCGGTAAAGACGATGACTGTTTTCTCGCGCAGCTTGAGCTCGTCGAGTTTGCGAACGATGCGGCCGACGGCCTCGTCCATTCCGGTGACGAGCGCGGAGTAGCTGGTCTTGGACTCGCGGTTGTTGAAGTGCCGCTCGAAGTTGGCGCGTCGCTGCGGGTGGCGGAGGTTTTCCGGAAAGCAGGAAAACTTGGAGTCCTTATAGTGAGCCCGGTCGGATTCGGGCTGGTAGTCGAAGGGTGTGTGCGGGGCGTTGAAGGGGATGTAGAGGAAGAAGGGGCGCTCGCGGTTCGCCTCGATGAACTCAATGGCGAAATCGGCGGTCACCGCAGTCTTGTAGCCCTCGATCTTGGTGCGCTTACCATCGATGCTGAATTCGGGATTCTTGTACGGCCCACCGCCGCCGTCGGGAGTGGCGCGCCAGTATTGGAAACCGGCCTGGGGATGAATGTCATCGCCCATGTGCCACTTTCCGCAGACGCCGGTGGCGTACCCGTTGGCGGCGAACACTTGCGCCAGCGCCGTATGGCCGCGTAGGAACTGGTGCGTGGACCGCGTATCCTCAATCAGCAGGAAATCGTGGACGCCGTGCTGGCTGGGTAGCTTGCCGGTCATGTAGGTCATGCGGCTGGGCGAGCAGACGGGCGTGGAAGCGTAAGCGCGGGTGAAACGCATGCCTTCGCTCGCGAGGCGCGCGAAATTCGGGGTGTGAATCTCGGAGCAACCCCAGGGCCCCATTGCCCATTCGCCGTGGTCGTCGGAGAGCATGAAGATGACGTTTAGGCGTTCGCGCTGTGCAGGAAGCGGTTGGAGAGCGGCCGTGCCGGTGGCGGCGAGGAAGCTTCTACGTGTGAGGCTCATGAGCGTATCGAGTAAATGAGATCGTCAAAACGCCAAGCGAAGGCCGAGGCGGAAGAAGCGCTGGTCGTTGCCTTCGCGGCCGGTGTTGCGGACGGCCGTGATGACACCGAAGTTGGCGCCGTTGATTCCGCCCGGCGGATTGGCGAAGTGCGGCGTACTGGAAAGGTTGAAGACCTCTCCACGGAACTGCAGCGTGATGCGCTCCGTGATCGCGAAGCGGCGAAAGACGCCTGCGTCGAAATTGATCAGGCCGGGGCCGCGCAGGACACGCGCGCCGCAGGTGCCGAAGCGCGGCGTAGTGCGATCGACGACGTCCGGGTCGGCCAGATTCGCGCGGCTCCACCAGCCGTTAATGCTGCCGAGTTTTTCGACGGGACCGAGGCAGTCGGCGACTTGGCCGGATCCGGGAGCGTTCAGCACCGTACCTGGAGCCGTGGCGGCGACGGGAGTGCCCGTGTAGAGCGTGCCGAGAGTGTTGATCTGCCAGCCGCCGGTGATAGCGGCGGCAACGCGCGAAGTGGCCCAGCGTTTGCCTTTGCCGAAGGGGAGTTCGAACGCGCCGGTGAAAGCGAGGTTGTGGCGGATGTCGATGGCGGTTGGACCGTAGTTCCTGTCCCAATAGTCCGGGATGTTGACGGAGATCGGGGCAAAGGAAGATTCGTCCTTGAATCCGCGCGAGTGACACCAGGTGTAGCTGACGTTCAGTTGATGGCCGCCTGAGAAGCGCCGTGTGAGGCGAGTTTGGAGAGCATCGTATTTCGGGGTGCCGACGTGTCCGAGGACCGTTGTTGTCGCCTGGCGGCCGTAGAGCCGATTGAGCTGACGGCCCTGGTTGCCTGTGCCGATGCCGGCCCAGTTTACGTCGAGTTGGGCACTCTGGCGAACGGAGCGTGTGGCGACGTAGCCGCTCGAGAGCACCCATTGGCCGAACTGTTTTTCGAGAGTCAGATTCCAGCTTTGGATATAGCCGCGCTTGTAGTTGCCGTCGACGGAGTAAACCGCAGCGGTAAGGGGCATGGGGATGCGGGAACCGGGAGGAGCCGGGGCGACGGCAGGCAAACCGGCGTCGAGTGTAGTGGACCAGCCGCGCGTATCGTCGAAGGGGACGTTCTGCGCGTAGATCGATGGATACGTCCCTTCGAGGTCGCGGCCCACGTTATAGGGATCCCAGGTGAGGCCGTATCCGGCGCGTACGACGAGGGAATTAGTGGCGCGATAGGCAATGCCGATGCGCGGGGCAAACTGCTTTTTGCTTTGCTCATTACCGCAATCGGTGGGGATCTCGCCGCGCCCGCAGAGGAGCATCTGGTTGGTGGCGATGTCGAAGCGTTCGAGTCCTGTGGTGTCGCGAGTGGGGAACGGGTAGTATTCCCAGCGCAGGCCGTAGGACACGGTGAGTTTGGGCGTGGCATTCCAGCGGTCGCGGATATAGAGGCTGTAGGAGCGGGTGCGGACGCGGAGTTCCTCGCTTGCCATGATGCTGCGGCCGGCCTCACGCGGGAGGCCGAGGAGGAAAGCGCCGACGGTGTTGAATTCGTTGCCTGCTGGGCCGTTGCGCAGGGTCGTGGTGGCGTTGCGGAACTGGAAGCCGCCGGGAGGGCCGCCTTGCGCACCGGGAGGGTTGGCGCGCAGATGATTGAGGTGCGTGATGTAGGAATCGGCGCCGAAGCGGATGTCGTGCTTGCCGCGCGTCCAATTGGTGTTGAAGACGTATTGGTACTGATAGTCGCGAGCAAAGAGGGGCGTCACCTGGCTGTAGCCTAACTGGTCGAAGCCATCGAAGAGCATGCGCACCATGCCGCCCTGGAACTCGGTCGGACCATTCGTGCCGGGGATGCCGAGTCTCTCGAGGGCAACTTTTTCGTCCATGAACAGCGGGCCGGCGTTTGTGTCGTTGAGGCTGACACCGAAGTAGGCGTCCATCACCAGGCTGGGAGAAAAGGCGTACGTCGTGGAGACGGTGCCGCTATAGGTGGGCCCGTAGCCGAAGCCGTGGCGGGAATTCGTGGGATGGATGGCCGGACCGCCGAGGATGCCGTGAGGCGCGGGGTTGTCCTGGTTGTAGGTGAGGTAGCTGAGGCGTGCGAAGGAGGTCCATTTGTCGGTGAGGTAGAAGTTTGTCTTGGTGTCGAATTGGCTTCTGTGCTGGCCGTACTTGCCGCTCGCGAGGTGGTTGCCAGTGAGCCCGAATGTGCCGCGTCCCGGGTAGTTGGGAAGCGCCCATTGGCCGAGGTCGAGGAGGCGGCGGGACGGGCCCGAGAAACGGGACGCAGGAATCTGTTTGTTCGCGAACGGGACGCGGTCGGCGGCATAGGCGTTGGGGTTCGAGGGATTGAAGGCCGCTCCGCTGAAGGGGTCGTAGATTTGAGTCGGTGAGGGGGACAGATCGCCCGCGCGCATGGCAGCCGTGGGGACGGTGATGAAGCGCTGGACGTTCGAGTACTCGCCTGTGCCTTCGTAAGAGAGGAAGAAGAATGCCCGGTTGCGCTTGATGGGGCCGCCGAGCGTGCCGCCCGCCTGATTGAAGATGAACTTCGGCTGCGGGCTGGAACGATCACTGAAGAACGGATAAGCGCCGAGGTGTTGGTTGTTGTGATACCAGAAAGCGGAACCGCGGAGGTTGTTCGTGCCGCCCTTGATCTGGACGTTGATGGCCGCGCCGCCCGCCAGGCCCTGTTCCGCGTCGAAGGAACTGGTGACTACGTTGACGACTTCGATGGATTCCAGGGTGGGGTTCAGCCCGGCGATTTCCTGAATGTCCGGGTTGTAACTGGTGATGCCATCGATGCGCACGGAGTTGGTTTGCGCGCTGGTGCCGTTGACCGAGAAGCGGACCGAGCGGGAAGGGTTCGAGGGCACGGAGGAGGAATTGGCCGAGGGGGAGAAGCCGGGAATCGTATTGAGGATCATCTGGTAGTTGCGGCCCAGCGGGAGAGGAGCATCCTGAAGGACGGTCTTCTCGACGTCGGTGCGGACTTCGGCGCGGTCTGTTTGGAGGAGGGGCACGTCGCTACTGACGGTAATCTGCTGATTGATCTGGCCGACCTCCATGCGGACGTCCGCGCGCGTGACGTTGTTGACGGTGATGGGGAGGCCTTTGCGGATGTAGGTCTGGAAGCCGCTTGCTTCGACGGTGACAGTGTAGGTTCCGGTATTGAGGGTCGGGAGCGAGTAGAGACCGTCGGCATTGGTCGCGGCAGTGCGCGTGATGCCGGTGTCTTCGCTGGTGACCACGATGCGGGCCTTGGGGATCACGGCGCCGCCGGGGTCACGGACTTCTCCGATCAGGCCGCCATAAAGGATCTGGGCATTGGCGCTGTTCGATATGCCGGCGAAGGCCACGCAGGCCAAGGCCACTTGACGCAAGCTACGGGTGCAGAGACTGGGCGCGGAAGCTACATGAATGGAGAGCTCCGGCATGTGCCCCTTCAGTATCGCATGAATTTAGGTGTATACTTCCTGACGAACAAACACTGGGGGGTGGTCATGAAAAGGCTGGTTACATTCCTATCGTTCGGTCTGTGCATCGCCGGCCCGGGCCACGCGCAGACCATCACCGCTTCGCTGGAAGGGGTGGTTAAAGACACGAGCGGCGCTGTGATCCAGGGTGCCCGGGCGAGCATCGCCCACGCGGGAACTAACGCAGTGGTGAACGTCATCAGTGGAGAGGACGGGCTGTTTCGGGCGCCCGCACTGGCAGCCGGGCCGTACACGGTTACGCTGGAAGCGCCGGGATTCAAGAAGGCCCAGCGCAGCGGCATTACCCTCCAAGTCAACCAAGCTGCGCGGATTGAGGTGGTGCTGGAGGTTGGCGAGGTGACCGACACCATCAAGGTCACCGCCCAAGCGCCGCTCCTTCAAGCGACCACCTCGGCGGTCGGTCACGTGGTGGATAACGCGAGAATCGTCAACCTGCCGCTGAACCAGCGCAATCCCTTTGCGCTGGCGTTCCTGGTACCGGGCGTGACGGGCAATATCGGTATTGACGCCAGTGGCCGCAACCCCATTATGGTGAACGGCGGGCGCGGGGGCACCACCGAGATTTTGGTCGACGGCATCCCGACGGCGCCACCGCTGGTCAATGCCGGCCAGGGATTCGCGGCGCTGCCTTCGGTGGACGCCGTGCAGGAGTTCAAAGTCGAGACCAGCAATTTCTCGGCGGAATTCGGGCGCAGCGGCAGCGGCATCATCAACCTGATCTACAAATCGGGGACCAATGAGCTGCACGGCAGCGCGTTTGAGTTCCTGCGCAATTCGGCGCTCGACGCCAACAATTTCTTCGCCAACAAAACCGGCCTTCCCCTGGCGAGCTTCAAGCGCAACCAGTTTGGCGGCAGCCTTGGCGGCCCAGTCGTGTTGCCCAAACTCTACGACGGGCGCAACAAGACCTTCTTCTTCGTCGACTATGAAGGGTTTCGTGCGCGCTCGGCGGCTACGCAGATCACGACCGTGCCGTCCGCGGCCATTCGCCGGGGCGATTTTTCGCAGCTCCGCGACTCGGCCGGACGACAGATTGTGATTTACGACCCGGCCACGACGGTCCGCCAGGGCGCCGGCTTTGTCCGCCAAGCGGTTCCGGGGAACGTCATCCCAGCATCGCAGATCGACCCGGTGGCAGCCAGGATCGTGCCGTTCTGGGCGCTGCCGAACCGGGCGGGCGATCCGCAGACCGGCATTAACAACTATGCGGCGTCGGGCACAAATACGACCGACAACGACAGTTTTGACGTGAAGATCGATCACAACCTCTCAGACCGCCAGCGCTTCGCTGCGCGCTACTCGCGGCGTGATTATGCCACCAGGCCGCCGGACTTTGTACCGAAGGAAATCCGGCTTGCCGCTCTCCCCGGGAATATATTGGTTCAACCTAGCGATAGCTTCTCCTTCGACTACCACCTCACGGCCAGCCCGACCTACTTGCTCAATGTCCGCCTGGGGGCCAACCGGATCCTGCGCCAGCTCAGTCAGCCCAGCCAGGGCTTCGATCTGAGCAAGGAGCTAGGATTCCCCACGTATATTCGCGACAGCGCCGAGGCGTTGATGTTTCCATTCACCAGCCCGGCCGGGTACGTAGCTCTTGGACACTCCAACGGACAGCAGGCGCGCAACGCTTTCGAGACTCACTCCCTGCATGTGGCCAATACCAAAGTGCTGACCCGGCACCAGTTGAAGTTTGGCTTTGAAGGACGAGTATTGCGCGTCAACACCAATGAGATGGGTCAAACCGTTGGTACCTACACTTTCGGCAGGAATTTCACTCAGGGCCCCAACCCGCTGCTCGCGAGCGCCACGGCCGGAGACGGCTTTGCTTCGTTCCTGAGTGGTTTGGGCAGCGGGGCGCAGACCCAATTTTTTAAGGTCCTCTCCGTTCAGAATTTCTACTGGGGCTTCTATCTGGCTGATGACTGGAAAGTGACGCCGAAGCTGACCTTGAATCTCGGCCTGCGTTACGAGTTGGAGACGCCCCGCACGGAGCGCTTCAACCGCATGAATTACATCGATCCGCAGGCGCCCTCGCCGCTGGCCGGTCCGAGCGGCGTTGCCAACCTCAAAGGCGGTCTGGTCTTCGTCACCGAGAAAGACCGCAGCCAGTTCGACATCGACACCAACAACTGGTCCCCCCGCTTGGGCTTCGCCTATCAAGCCGCGAGCAAAACCGTTGTGCGAGGCGGTTTGGGCCTTTTTTACGCTCCGTCGCTGCAGGCGGCCGGCGGCACCATCAATGGGCCCGGTTTTAGAAGCGACACTGCTTGGCTGGCAACGCTGGACGGCGTGACGCCAAACCACTTTCTGCGGAACCCGTTTCCGAACGGGTATATTCCTGTTTCAGGTAGTTCGCTCGGCCTCGCGACGGGCGTGGGGACCTCGATCTCCGGCCCGCTCCGCAGAACCAAGACGCCTTATGTCGAGCAGTTGAGTTTCGGCATTCAACAGCAGTTGCCTGGCGGGGTTCTGATCGAGGCCGACTACCTGGCCAACCGTGGATTGCAGTTGGTTGACGGCGCAGCTCTTGCCGGGCTCCCTATGAATCAGTTGTCGCCCGAGCACTTGGCGCTGGGCTCGCAGTTGCTGCAAACGGTGCCCAACCCGTTTTCCGGGGTGATCACGACGGGCGCGCTGGCTGCCCCGACCATCCAGCGGCGGTTTCTCCTTCGCCCGTTCCCCCAGTTTGACGGTGTGAGTGCGCTGACCTCGTCCGGGGGGACATCCAACTATCACTCGTTTCAGTTGAAGGCGGAAAAGCGGCTCAGCCAGGGCTTTGCCTTTCTGCTGGCCTACACGAACGCGAAATCGATCGAAGATGCATCCTCAGCCAATTCGGACGGGTGGGGGTCGGTCGCAACCCGGCAGAACATGTATGATCGCCGGGCCGAACGTGCGATTTCCCCCAATGACATCTCGCAGCGGCTGGTGATCAGCCATGTCTACGAACTGCCCTTCGGAGCCGGCAAGGCTTTCGGGAAAAGCTGGAATCGGGCCGTGGACGCTCTGCTGGGCGGCTGGCAGATCAACGGCATCACCACCTTCCAGAAGGGACAGCCCTTGTCGATCGATGCGCCGAACACGTGCAACTGTTTCAATCCCGGGCTGCGGCCGAATATGAGCGGCAGCGCCAAGCTCAGTGGGCCAGTCAAGGACCGTCTGAACCGTTACTTCGATACTTCGGTCTTCTCGCAGCCGGAGCAGTTCGCCTTCGGCAGCGCGCCCCGCACCTTGCCCAACGTGCGTTCTCCCGGCATCCAGAACTGGGATTTCTCGGTGTTCAAAAACTTCCGCTTTGATGACCGCTGGAACCTGCAGTTCCGGGCGGAGGCCTTCAATCTTTTCAATACGCCGCAGTTCGGCTTTCCCAACCAGAACTTCGGCGACTTGGGCCGGGGTTTTGGGGAGATCACGTCCCAGGCCAACAGTCCGCGGCAGGTGCAGTTTGGGTTGAAGGTGCTGTTCTGAGCAGTTTCATCTGAAAACGGGGATGATCCGCTGCCTCCCCGTGCACCGACTCCCCGGAGTCGATGCAAGAGAAAGACCAAAGGAATTGAATGAAACGACGAGAATTCTTCCAAACGAGCGGCGGCCTGCTCGCGGGACAGGTCGCGGTCCCAAACCTGTTGGAGGCGGCGCAGAAAAGAACTGTCCCCACCGTGGCCGCCGGCGGCCACCGTCCGTTGTATTTCACGACCGATGCGGTTTCGCGCCTCCGTCGGCAATTGGCCGCCGACGGCTCGCTCAAGTCGCAATGGTCCGCGTTGCTTGCACGCGCGGATGTCCTGGTCCAAGCGGCGTTGGTGCCGGAAGAGGAGGCCCGGCGGCCAGCCCTGCGCGGGAATGCCGTCCAGGGCCGCTATCGCTCGCACTCAAGCAGCCAGTTAGTGGCCATGGGAATGATGCTCGGCCTCGCGTATCAGATCACCGGCGACAAGCGTTACGCCCAAAAGCTGCGGCAGGCGCTGCTGCATTACGCAGCTTACGAGCAATGGTGCAGCCCTGGTTATAACACGCGCGTGCCACGCTGGAACTCCGACCT
>Ga0187893_10011094_pt1 | contig 13186 bp, 14 predicted proteins | sample MA1701074metaG_FD_139574 | JGI IMG/M metagenome (GOLD analysis project Ga0187893, IMG submission 139574) | White microbial mat communities from a basaltic lava cave in the Kipuka Kanohina Cave System on the Island of Hawaii, USA - MA170107-4 metaG ...
AGCGGCGGACCACGCGAGAAGCCCTCGATCTCCTGCTTTCCGGGACCCGCCCGGAAGAAATCCGGGCGATGCGCGCCCGCCTCGAAGCCGTTCGCACCGATGCGACGCGGCTGCGCGAGGACCGGGGGCGGACGCGCATCCGAGCGCCGCACGGCGGCCAACTTCTGACTTCGCGGCCGGAGCGCTTGCTGGGTCGATTCGTCGAGCGCGGTGACTCGCTCCTGGTCCTGGCGGACGTCGAAACGATGGTCCTCGAGATCCCGGTTCCCGAAAAGGACGTCGCCGATGTTCGGGTCGGTTCCCCGGTTCGTTTCAAGTCGCGCTCGCTGGCGAATCGAACTTTCCACGGGCAAGTGGTCGCGATCGCGCCCGCGGCGTCCACCACGGAACGGCAACGAACGGTTCTCGTGCGCAGCGAGATCCCGAATCCCGAGGGTCTGTTGCGGCCCGACACCAGCGGTTTCGCCAAGATCTACTGCGGTGAGAGGTCGCTGGCGTCGCTGGCGAGCCGGCGGGTCGTGCGCATGCTGCGCACCGAGTTCTGGTCGTGGTGGTGGTGAGTGAAAGCGCCACGGCCGGCGCGACCCAGGTCGCGCCGGCCGTGCGAGCCAACTCGAATCCGCCTACAGCGAATCCTTCAGAACCGGCGCCGGCTTGAAGCCGACCGTCTTGCTGGCCTTGATCCTGATCTCCTCACCGGTCTGCGGATTGCGACCGACGCGAGCCTTCCGAGTGCGGACGCTGAACGTCCCGAATCCCGGGTACGTGAAGCGTTTGTCCTTCCGCACTGACTTCGCGATGTTGTCGAACACGGCATCCACGACCTCGTTGACCGCAGCCTTCGAAAGCTCGCGGTGTGCCACATCCTGGACGACCTTGTCGACGAGTTCAGCCTTCGTCATGGTGACGACACTCCCCTTTCCCTTCAACCACATGCACAGGCTCGGGCGGAACACCGCCCAACGGCGGGGGAGTTTAGGCGGCCTCCAGGGCATTGCAAGCAGTTTTTGGCTTTTTCGCTCCTCCGGTTCGTCGCGTCGGCAGGATGCAGGCGGGCGCGCGTGACGCGGGCCCGCCTGCCCGCTCGCCACATGCGCTCGCGAAGCGGCCCCGCGCGGGGCCGCTCCGCGAGCCGTCGCCTTGGCCGTCCTCGTCTCGTTGTGCTAGGATCCCGCCATCGTTCGCTGCGTTGCGCCCCAGTGACCGGCCGTCGCCAGGTGCGGTGGCGACATCTCGAACGCTTTGCAACCGGGGCGAATATGTCGTTCCTTCGGCGTCATGTCGTCTTGCTCCTCCTCGGGCTCGCGCTCGCCTTCCGCCTGCTGTTCGTGGGGCACGATCTGCGCGACCTCGTGACCCGCGGGCCTCTCTACGACGACAGCTTCTACTCGTTCGCGATCGCTCGCAACATCGCGGCCGGATTCGGTTCGACGTTCGATCGGGTCGAGCCCACCAATGGATATCAACCGCTGTACGTCTTCATGCTGGTGCCGATCTACTGGATCAGCGGTCGTCACTCGGACGCTCCCATTTATGTGGCACTCGTGGCATCCGCCATCGTCAACGTCTTGACCGGTTGGATCCTTTACCGGCTGGTGCGACGCTACGCATCCCAGGCTGCCGCACTCTTCGGATTGGTCCTGTGGAGCTTCGGCGCGGCGATCGTGCGCCAGGCCGTGAACGGGCTGGAAACGGCGCTGGCGATGTTCCTGCTGGCCGCGGCACTCGAATACTACTTGGTGGTCTACCGGAAGCGCGCCTTGCCGGGGAGACGCGAGGTCTGCACGTTGGGCCTGCTCTTGGGCCTTGCGATCTTCGCGCGCATCGACGCCGGGTTGTTCGTGATCGCGCTCGCAGCCGACGTCGTTTGGCGCAGCCGCCGACGCGCGGTGTGGCGGCGTTTTGCAGCCGCATCGGCCGTCGCGATCGCGGTCGTCGCACCGTGGTCGATCGCGAGTCGAATCACGGTCGGCGCTTTTTTGCCGGAGAGCGGGGCTGCGACTCGGTTCCTCTCGACCGCCTATGCGCCGCACGACTACCCGCCGTTACAGCGGGCCGACTTCGCGGACGGACCGCCAGGGAGTTTTCTGCTCTCCAACTTGGGGCGCTCCTTCCTGCAACTCGGGACTTCGCCGGTCATGCAGATGTTCATGCGCGCCTCGGAGCGAATGCTGCAGGCATCCCCCCTCGCCCCCGATGCGGCGGTGACCGGAATCGGAGGGATGTTGTTGTTGGGGCTCGCCGCGCTCCTGTACGCCGCCCACCGGCAGCGGCTCACCCCAGGCCGGGAGCGCGGCGGGCTCGGATTCTTGTATCTCTACGCGGTCTTGTTGGTGGCGGCCTACAGCTTCGTCGTCTTCGGCCAGATCTTCTACAGCCGCTACTACTACCCGCTGTTCTTCCTTTCGATCATGGTCGGCGCCTTCGCCTACGATCTGCTGATCGGGCTGGTCTCGTCTCCGCGCGCCCGCCACGCGCTCGCCGCCGGGATCGCGATCGTCTACGCGGTCGGGTTGCCGTACATGGCCTGGCACCGCCTCCAGAACGGCAACTATCGCTTCCTGAACGTGGTCGATTGGATCGCCGCGCACACGCCACCCGAAGCCACGATCGGCGTGTTCAACAGCGGCGCCATCGGCTATTTTTCCGATCGCCGGGTGGTGAACCTGGATGGCAAGGTGAATCCGGCCGCATTCGCGGCACTGCGGAGCGACGCCTTGCGCGACTATGTAGCCGCCCGCGGCATCGACTACGTGATCGATCACGAGTGGATCGTGAAAAACTTCCTGCTGGACAGGGCGGGGGCGGGCTCGGCTCGATTCGAGCGCGTCGAAGCCGATCGCAGCCTCGGGGTTCGCAACTGGGTCGCATACCGCGTGGTCCGGAGTGCGGACGCCAGCTCCTCCGAGCATCCGATCGTGTCCCGCCTGCGCCCCTGAGACGAAGCTGAAGGCGTCGGCTTCAGCCGCCGGTCGGTCGAGGAGATGGCGTCTCGGCACCTCGCCTCCAGACGCCAGGCGAAACGCACCCCCGTCGGATGGTCCCCGGCTCGACGAATTGCACCGGGCCGCATTGCTTGCTTTGCGTTCCCGGAGCGATCCCGTTAACTTGCGACCGCATGGCGGGTCGTAAGACGTGGCGACCGCCCCGCCGGGATCCAAGTCGCGCCGTTGCAGTTCCTCCTGGCTCGGAGCGGTCGCTCGACACCGTGTTGGGCATGGCAGGAGGTGGGGCATGAAGATCACGGACATCCGGGTTCTGCTCCGGGACGATGACAAATTGAAGGCCTTCGTCTCCGTGACGTTCGACGACGCGTTCGCGGTGCGAGGGATGAAGATCATCGAAGGCTCCAAAGGCACGTTTCTCGCGATGCCGTCGCGCAAGACCGCCGAAGACGTCTACGTGGATGTCGCCTTCCCGATCAACCGCGAAACCCGTGCTTGGCTCGAGGGACACGTCCTGCGCGCCTACCATCAAGCGCGCGAATCCGACAGCGGCGTCCCGATCCATTGAGCACCGCCCGAGTGGTCGATGCGGGCTCACGTGCGTGGGCCCGCTGCGTTTTTTCCTGCGGTTGCTTCCGGGCCCAGTCGCGGTGCTAGACTACGCTGTTCCTCGCATGCCGCGCCGATGGGTGGCGGCCACGGTCGTGGAGGTTCGGTGCCAACGCTGCGTTTTGGGAATTCCTCCTTCGGCTTCGGCATCGACCTGTCGCCCGTTGTTCGCAAGCTGCTCATCGCCAACTTCGCCGTCTGGGTCGTCCAACTCGCGTTCGGGTTCGCGAAGAGCATGGTCTTCGAAGATTGGTTCGCGCTCGATCCGGATCGCGTCCTCCCTTGGCGTCCTTGGCAGTTCGTCACCTACATGTTCATGCACAGCGCGCCGGCACACGGCGGCGGCTTCAACCCACTGCACATTTTGCTCAACATGCTGATGCTGCTCATGTTCGGCGGACCGGTCGAGCGCGCGCTCGGATCGCGGTCGTTCCTGCGTTATTACTTGATCTGCGGAGTCGCGGGTGCCTTGCTGACCCTGGTGCCGCCGTTTCGCGCGACCACGGTCGGCGCTTCCGGCGCCGTGCTGGGTGTCTTGACCGCGTTCGGCGTCTTGTTCCCGGACGTTCCGGTGCTGTTGTTCTTTTTCCCGGTCCCGGCGAAGGTGATGGTGTTGTTCCTGGCGCTCCTGAATCTCTTCTCGGCGATGGGAGCGCAATCCGGCGTGTCTTTCATCGCGCACATCGGCGGGATGGCGGCTGGATTCTTGATGCTGCGGGGCGGACGCTGGACGTCGCGCTGGTCGCGGCAGTGGCGCCAGGGACGCGAGGCGCGCATGCGACAGAATCGCGACGCGCTCGGCCAGCGTCGCGATGCGATCCTCGACAAGATGAGCCGTGAGGGGCGCGAGAGCTTGTCGCGGGACGAGTGGCGCACCTTGCTGGAGGAGAGCAAGCGCATGCGCGAGGGCCGTGACTCCTAGTGCCCGCTGCACCCGAGGATCCACTTGATTTTTGCCGAAACGGTCGCTAGCCTACGGCGCGTTGGTCGAGGCATCCTGCGCAAGCGGATGACAGGCTTGGGGTTGGAGTGGGTCGCCGCACCCGTCGGCCGACGGCGGGAGGTGCGTGAAGGCGCCTGAACCACGCGATTTCCTGCGTTACTCCCATCTCGGCGTTCAGTTCGTCGTCATTCTCATCGCCTTCGCGTGGGGAGGCTCGTGGCTCGACGCACGGATCTCGGCTGGTGGGCTGGTGACGCTCGTGTGCATTTTCGCCGGAGCCGCCATTGGGTTCTACCTTCTGGTCCGAGAGATCCCGAAGAAGTGACGCGCCTATTCCGCTTCGGCTGACCTTGATCGCGATCGGCCTGGGACTGCTTGCTGCGCTCCCCGCTTATCGGCTAGGCGGCATCGACGCGCTGCGAAGTCTGGCCGTCGGAGCTGGTTTGAGTTGGCTCACGGTCTTGGCGAGCTTCGTCGGCTTGAGTCTCGCATTCAGGCCGCGGTGGTCGCCGGCGGTGATCGTTCTCGGCGGCTTCGTCATTCGGTTGATGTTGCTGTTCGGGTTGCTGGCGATGGTGGCGCGCTTGTGGGTGGTGAATCTCGCCCACGTCGTGTTGTGGCTGGTCGGTTTCTATGTCGTGTTGGTGGTGGCCGAGGCCGTGTTCTTGACTGCGCCGGAGCGGCGGCGGGAGGCGTGAGCGACATGAGCGACGTAGCGCACAATCCCGATCAAGTGGACATCATCCACCATTTGGCGGATTCCGCCACGCGCTTGCCACTCGGGATCACCAAGCACGTCTTGATGATGTGGATCGCAACACTCCTTCTCGTCGTGATCATGACGATCATGGCGCGGCAGAAGGGCGACGTTCCTCGAGGCTTGCGCAACTTCTTCGAGCCGCTCTTGCTGTTCCTGCGCGATCAAGTCTTGATGCCGAACATGGGCGAAGCGGGACTGCGGTACTTGCCGTTTCTTTGGACGCTGTTTCTGTTCATCCTCGTGTGTAATCTGCTCGGCCTGGTGCCCGGCGGTGCGACCGCGACCGCGAACATCTCGGTGACCGCGGGGCTGGCATTGATCAGCTTCGCGGTGACCCAGTTCGCCGGGGTACGGCAGAACGGCTTGCGTTATTTCGGCTCGCTGGTGCCGCCGGTGCCGTGGTGGTTGTGGCCGCTCATGCTGGTGGTCGAACTCATCGGGTTGGTCGCCAAGCCGTTCGCGCTCGCGATTCGACTTTGGGCCAACATGAATGCGGGACACATCGTTCTTTTGGTGATCCTGGGACTTATTTTCGTCTTCAAGAATTGGATGGTGGTGGGCATTTCGGTGGCGGGGTCGGTGGCGATCTCGATGCTCGAGCTGTTCGTCGCACTGGTGCAGGCGTACGTGTTCACGTTCTTGACCGCAGTGTTCATGGGTCTTGCGCTCCATCCGGAGCACTGAGCCCTTCAACCTGAGAGTAGGGAGGAGTCGGAGATGGAAGGTCTGGGTCTCTTGTCGGCTGGTATCGGCGCGGGCATCGCGGTGATCGGTGCCGGGCTCGGTATTTCGCGCATCGCCGCCAGTTCGGTCGAGAGTATCGCGCGGCAACCGGAAGCCGCCGGCGAAATCCGTGGCAACATGATCTTGACGGCGGCACTCATCGAAGGCGTGGCGTTGTTCGCGTGTGCGATCTGCTTCATGATCCAGAACAAGTGACGGCGGGTGTCGGCGTTGCATGAGGGCACGGCTGGCGCAAGCTGGCCGGTCGCAGGCGGAGGTCTCGTGTTCGCGACGTTTCGTTCGTTGAAGCACCTGGTGCGGATCGGGTTGGTTGCGGTGGCCGTTGCCGGCATCGCTGCGACGGCGGTATGGGCTCAGCACGGCGAGCCGCAGCATCCCATCGAGGGCACGCCGCAGTCGGCCTCGACGCACGGAGCGGCAGCGGGGGCAGCGCCTGCTCCCAGCATCATGCAGGTCGAGCCCGGCCTCATCATTTGGACCATCGTCACTTTCGTGGTGTTGATGGTCGTGCTGCGGTTCACCGCGTGGGGGCCGCTGCTGAAGGCGCTGGCGGCGCGCGAGGCGCGCATCCGCACCGCGATCGAGGGGGCTGAAGCGGCTCGCCAGCAGTCCGAGGAACGCTTGGCGCAACTCGAACAACGGTTGCAACAAGCGAATGAAGAAGCACGCCGTATCATCGACGAAGGCAAGAGCGATGGCGTGAAGCTCAGGAACGAGATCGCGGCCACCGCCCGCAACGAAGCCGAGGAGTTCAAAGCGCGTGCGCGTCGTGAACTCGAGCTTGCGACGGATCAGGTGAAGAAGGAGTTGTGGGAGCATTCGACCCAACTCTCGATCGATCTGGCGTCGCGGATCCTCGGGCGCAGCCTCTCGTCGGATGATCATCGCCGGCTGGTGGATCGCGTGTTGGAAGAGTATCGCACCGTGAGTTCGAGCAGCGCCGAGTCGGGAAGGTAGGTTGCATGCAGACGTCACCCGTCGCCCGCGTGTACGCCGAGTCGCTGTTGCAGCTCGCGGCGGGTCGTGGGCAGGTGGACGATCTCGGGAGCGCGTTGCAGGACTTCGCAGCGCTGATCGCTGCGGATGCAGATCTTGTCGTGTTCTTGCAATCACCGGCGATTCCGGATTCCGATAAGAAGCGGGTGCTCGACACGGCGTTGCGCGGACGCGCCGCCGACGTTCTGGTCGATTTTCTCAACGTTCTCGTCGACAAGCACCGTTTTGCCGATCTCGAGGCGATTGCGGCCGCATATGGTGAGCGCGCCGACGATGCCGCCGGACGGCAACGTATCCAGGTCGCATCCGCGGTGCAATTGCCGGCCGATCAACAGCGGCGCTTGCAGTCTCTGCTCGAGGAGCGTTTGCGGCGAACCTGCCTTCTGGAATTGCAGGTCGAACCCGAACTCCTGGGCGGAGTGGTGTTCACCATCGGTGACAAGGTCTACGACGGTTCCGTGCGCAGCCAGCTGCGACGGCTCCGGAAGGAGATGATGAAGAGCAGTGGCTACGAAGATTAAGGCCGAGGAGATCACTTCCGTCCTGCGCAGTCAGATCGAGAACTATCGCAGCGCACTCGAAGTCGCTGACGTCGGGTCGGTGCTCGAAGTCGGCGACGGGGTCGCCCGCGTGTATGGGCTGACCAACGCCATGGCCGGCGAGATGGTGGAGTTCGAAGGCGGCATTTTCGGCCAGGTGCTGAATCTCGAGGATGCGTCGATCGGCGCCGTCATCTTCGGTGACTATTTGAAGATCAAAGAAGGCATGCAGGTGCGCGGTACCGGCCGCGTGCTCGAAGTGCCGGTGGGCTCGTCGCTCGTGGGTCGCGTCGTCAATCCGCTCGGACAGCCCCTCGATGGTCTCGGACCGATCAAGTCCGAGCGCACGCGCCCGATGGAACTGATTGCACCCGGCATCGCCGATCGCCAGCCGGTGAAGCAGCCGCTACAGACCGGCGTCAAGGCCATCGACTCGATGACACCGATCGGTCGCGGCCAGCGGGAACTCATCATCGGGGATCGCAAGACGGGCAAGACCGCCATCGCCATCGACACGATCATCAATCAGAAAAAAGAAAACGTCATTTGCGTGTACGTCGCCATCGGACAGAAGGAATCGACGGTGGCGAGCGTGGTGGAAACGCTGCGCAAGCACGGCGCCATGGACTATACGATCGTGGTGTCCGCATCGGCGTCGGATCCGGCGCCGCTGCAGTACGTGGCTCCCTATGCCGGTTGCACCATGGCCGAGGAGTTCATGTACACGGACCATCGTGACACGCTGGTGGTCTACGACGACTTGACCAAGCAGGCGCAAGCGTACCGGCAGCTGTCGCTGGTGCTGCGCCGGCCTCCGGGTCGCGAAGCCTATCCCGGCGATGTCTTCTATCTGCACAGTCGTTTGCTGGAGCGCGCCGTCAAGCTGTCGCAGGACCTGGGCGCCGGCTCCCTCACCGCGCTTCCGATCATCGAAACGCAGGAAGGCGAAGTCTCGGCTTACATTCCGACCAACGTGATTTCGATCACCGACGGGCAGATCTACTTGGTGCCGGATCTCTTCTTCGCCGGCGTGCGGCCCGCGATCGACGTCGGCATCTCGGTGTCGCGCGTCGGCGGTAACGCGCAGATCAAGGGGATGCGCAAGGTCGCGGGTTCGCTGCGACTCGATCTCGCGGCCTATCGTTCCCTGGAGGCCTTCGCACAACTGGGGACCGAACTCGATGCCGCAACCCAGCGCCAACTCGATCGCGGGGCGCGCATGGTGGAGTTGCTGAAGCAGCCGCAGTACGTGCCGATGGCGGTCGTGGACCAAGTGATCAGCATCTATGCCGGCTCCCAGGGTCACTTGGATACCGTGCCGGTTGCGCGTGTTTCCGAGTTCGAGCGCGTGCTGCTGGAAACCATTCGTGAAGTGCATCCCGAAATCCGGCAGAGCATCGAGGAATCGAAGGAGATCCCCGGCGGTTTGCAGCCGAAGCTCGATCAAACGATTCAAGCGATTCGCGACGCATTCTTATCCGGCAAGGCGCACGATCCGCGCTGAGCCGCCGGGCGCGGTGGCGCCCGCGGAGGAGCACCCATGGCGAAGGCGAAAGCGCTCACCAAGCGCCGCAAGGCGGTGGTGAACACGCGCAAGATCACCAAGACGATGGAACTGGTGTCGACCGCGCGATTCAAGCAATCGTTCAATCGCATTGCGGGTGCGCGCCCCTACCGCGACACGCTGACCGAGATGCTGCGCGACTTGGCGGCAGCCGACCTCGGGGTCGCCCATCCGTTGCTCGAGCGGCGCGAGCCTCCCAAGCACGTGACGCTCCTGCTGCTGACGGCGAATCGCGGCCTAGCCGGCGGATTCAATTCCAATCTCATTCGTCTCGCCCGGTCGCGCGCCGCCGAATTGCACGCCGGTGGCGCGGCGGTGGATCTGCACGTGGTCGGCAAGAAGGGAATCGCCTACTTCCGCTTCGTGCGGGAAGCGATCGCAGCCGGATACACGCACTTCGGCGACCGCCCGTCGTACGCCGAAGTCGAAGTGCTGGCCGACGAATTGATGGCGGCCTACGCCGCCGGCCGCACCGATCGAGTCGAGGTCGTGTCGCAGCGATACGAGTCGGCGGGCGTGCAACGTCCGTGGCTCGAGGGGCTGCTGCCGCTCGCGACTCCGACCGCCGGCGCTGGCGCGAAGTCGAGCGGGCGCACCGTCGACTATCTGTACTCGCCGGACGCCACGACCCTGCTGCGGCAATTGCTGCCGGCGTATTTCAAGACCGCGCTCTACCACGCATTTCTCGAAAACGTCGTCGGTGAGCAGCGCGCGCGCATGGTGGCGATGAAGAATGCCACCGACAACGCCGAAACGATGATCACGACGTTGACGCGGTTGTACAACCGAGCTCGACAGGCACAGATCACCAACGAGATCTCGGAAATCATGGGCGGCGTGGAAGCGCTGAAGTAGCGCTCCACGCCGTCGCGCCACCCCAGACGCAGGCGAGGAATCGATGCCAGGCACCGGAAGAATCGTTCAAGTGATCGGCTCGACCCTGGAGGCCGTGTTCCCCGAGAGCGAATTGCCGTCGATCTACAGCGCGCTCCTGGTGGATACGACTTGGCGCGGCAAGAAGATACAGGTGTGGTCGGAAGTGCAGCAGCATCTGGGTGGCGGGCGGGTGCGCGCGGTGTCGTTGGCGTCCACCGATGGGCTGGTGCGAGGCATGCCGATCGTGGACAGCGGCGCACCGGTCACCGTGCCGGTCGGCGAACCGACGCTCGGCCGCGTTTTCAATCTGCTCGGCGAGCCGGTGGACAAGCTCGGGCCCTTGCAGGACGTCGAGGAGCGCCGTCCCATCCATCAGCTGCCGCCCGAATTCAAGTCGCTGGAGCCGAAGACGGAAATCTTCGAGACCGGGATCAAGGTCGTGGATTTGTTGGCCCCGTACGTGAAGGGCGGCAAGACCGGTCTCTTCGGCGGCGCCGGTGTCGGCAAGACCGTCATCATCCAAGAACTCATCCATAATATCGCCGCAGTGCACGGCGGCTTTTCGGTGTTCGCGGGCGTCGGCGAACGCACCCGTGAAGGCAACGATTTGTGGCTCGAAATGAAGGAATCCGGCGTCATCGACAAGACGGTGCTGGTGTTCGGACAGATGAACGAACCACCGGGAGCCCGCTTGCGCGTCGGCCTCACCGCTCTCACCATGGCCGAATACTTCCGCGACCAGACCGGCGCCGACATTCTCCTGTTCATCGACAACATCTTCCGGTTCACGCAGGCGGGCTCGGAGGTGTCGGCGCTGTTGGGACGCATGCCGTCGGCGGTGGGTTATCAGCCGACGCTCGGCACCGAGATGGGCGACTTGCAGGAGCGCATCACCTCGACCCGCAACGGCTCGGTGACTTCGATCCAGGCGATCTACGTGCCCGCCGACGACTACACGGATCCGGCGCCCGCGGCGGCGTTCACGCACTTGGATGCGACGACCAACCTGTCGCGTTCGATCGCCGAGAAGGGGATCTATCCGGCGGTGGATCCGCTCGAGTCCTCGTCGCGTATCATGGATCCGCAGTACGTCGGCGCCGAGCACTATGAGGTGGCGCGCAACGTCCAACGCATCTTGCAGCGGTACAAGGATCTCCAGGACATCATCGCGATTCTCGGTATGGACGAGTTGTCCGAGGACGACAAGTTGGTCGTCGGTCGCGCCCGCAAGATCGAGCGCTTCCTGTCGCAGCCATTCTCGGTCGCCGAAGCCTTCACCGGCCGCAAAGGCATCTACGTCAAGCGCGAGGAAACCATCCATTCGTTCCGCGAACTGGCGTCGGGCAACTTCGATCACTTGCCCGAGCAGGCTTTCATGTACGTCGGCACGATCGAGCAGGCGGTCGAGCAAGCGAAGTCGCTCGGCGCCAAGGTGTAGGAAGCATGACCGGTACGCTCGCACTCCGGGTGGTCACACCCGAACGCGCCGTCTTCGAAGGTGATGTCGCCGCGGTCGTGGTTCCAGGCCACGACGGCGAGATCGGCTTCCTGCCACGCCATGCTGCGTTCCTCGGCGCCGTAGGTGTGGGCGAATTGCGCGCCAAAACCTCGACCGGCACTCGACGATTCTTTGTCGAGGATGGATTCGTTCAAGTGCGCGACGGTCGGGTCATGGTTCTCTGTGCGCGCGCATCCCGGCTCGAGGACGTGGATGTCGCCGCGGCGGAAGCCGCCGCGACCACGGCACGTTCCGAACGCGCGCCCGATGCTGCAACGTTGCAACAGCGCGCCACCGTCCTGCGTCGCGTCGCGGCACCGGGGCGCAGGGCCGGTCACTGACCGACTCGGCGCCACCTCGCTCCGCCGCCGCATTCTCGGTTACTATGGTGCGCCCCCGCTCGGCCGGCCCGCCGCCGGTCGTCCCCGTTTTCTCGCGCGAGGTGTCATGTCCGCACCCGATGTTCGTACGCTCGCCGGCTTGCGCATTCTCGGATGGCGATCCGAGCCGGTGAAGGACGAGATGCGCCGCAATCTCATCGCCCGCACCCGTCGCGGCGAGCCCGTCTTCAACGGCATCCACGGCTACGAGCAGACGGTCGTGCCGCAGATCGAGAACGCGCTCCTGGCGCGCCACGATTTCATTCTCCTGGGTCTGCGCGGCCAGGCGAAGACGCGCCTGCTGCGCCAACTGGTGTCGCTCCTCGATCCATGGGTGCCGGTCGTGGCGGGCTGTGAAATTCACGACGATCCGATGCAGCCGCTGTGTCGCCGGTGCCGTCGCATGCAGGCGGAATTGGGCGACGACTTGCCGATCGCCTGGTTGGCGCCGGCCGCGCGCTACAACGAGAAACTCGCCACCCCGGACGTCACCATCGCCGACCTGATCGGCGACATCGATCCCATCAAGGCATCGCGCGATCGGCTCGGCCTCGGCGACGAAGAGGCCCTGCACTTCGGCATCGTGCCGCGCACGCACCGCGGCATCTTCGCGTTGAACGAGCTGCCCGACCTGCAACCGCGCATCCAGGTCGGGTTGCTGGACATCCTGGAAGAGAAGGACTTCCAGATCCGCGGCATCCCGGTGCGCCTGCCGATCGATCTGCTGATGGTGTTCGCCGCCAACCCCGAGGACTACACCAATCGCGGCAACATCATCACGCCGCTCAAGGATCGCATCGCATCGCAGATTCTGACGCACTACCCGCCGACGCTGGAGGTCGCGCAGCGCATCACCGATCAGGAAGCTTGGACCGATCGGGACATCGCCTTCCGCATGCCGGCGTGGTATCGCAGCTTGATCGAGCAAGTAGCCTTCGAGGCGCGCGGCAGCGAGTTCGTCGACCAGAATTCGGGCGTCTCGGCGCGACTCGCGATCGCGGCCTACGAGAATCTGGTGTCGAACCTCGAACGCCGCGCTTTCGCCACCGGCGAGGAACCCGTGCGGCCGCGCATCCTGGACCTGCAAGCCATCGTGCCGGCGGTGAGCGGCAAGATCGAGCTGGTCTACGAGGGCGAACAACAGGGACCCGACGCGGTGGCGCGTCACATCATCGGTCAAGCCGTGAAGACCGTCTTTCAGCAGCACTTTCCCAAGACGACGCGCGACGCGCGCAAGCGACGCGCGCAGGAGGACGTCGAAGCACCGCAGCCGGCGACTGCGGTCTACGATCGCATCACGGGATGGTTCTCCGCCGGCAATCGCCTCGAGCT
>Ga0187893_10011095_pt1 | contig 13186 bp, 13 predicted proteins | sample MA1701074metaG_FD_139574 | JGI IMG/M metagenome (GOLD analysis project Ga0187893, IMG submission 139574) | White microbial mat communities from a basaltic lava cave in the Kipuka Kanohina Cave System on the Island of Hawaii, USA - MA170107-4 metaG ...
CGGGCCCCTTGCGTCCGCTGTCGAGGAACGCGCGGACCATCGCGTGGCGCAGGCTGCGCACGGGCTCGGCCGGGATCGCGGCGGCGAGCGCGGCGGTCACGGCCTCCGCGTGCTCGCGCACGTGCTTCGCGCACCAGTCGACGGCCGCTTCGCGCACCCACGGGTTCGCGTCGCGGAGGAGCGCGACGAAGAGCGCGGGCACCTGCGCGTCGACGAGAAGCTCCATGAGCGCGAGCTTGAGCGTGGACCGCGGCGTCTTCACGACGATCGCGACGAGGCGGTCGACGAGCCCGGGCGTCGAGGCCAGGCGGTCGCGCAGGAGCGCGGCGAGGTGCGGGGCGCGCTCGAGGCGGCGGAGCACCGGCTCGAGATCCGCGTCCTTCCTGGCGCAGACGATGTCGAGCGCGCGCGCCTCGAGCTTCTCGGGCGGATTCGCGTCGAGGTACGCGCCGATCGCCTCGGCGGCGGCCGGCGGGAGCGACGGGAACTTCGCCAGCGCGTCCAGCACGCGCGCCTGGAGGGTGTCGTCCTCCCACGCGTGGAGGAGCGACGCGAGACCGGCCTGCGCGTGCTCGTTCTCGAGGCCCGCGTAGAGGGAGACGAGCGTCGTCCGGAGCCCGCGCGGCGCGGTGCGGCCGTACGAAAGCAGCGCGTCGACCGTCGGCGGGCTCTTGCGCGCGAGCGCGGCGATCGCCGCCAGGCACGCCGCCTGCACGCCCTCGTCGAGGTCGCACCGAAGCGTCCCGGCGATCACCGCCTCGCCCTCCGTCATCGCGCCGAGGCGGGAGATCGCCCGCGCGCGCAGGGCGCTCTCGGGCTCGAAGCCCGCGAAGTACGCGAGCCCGTCGACGTACGTCGCGCGGTCCTTGAGCCGCGTGACGTTGACGGCGAGGAGGGCGTCGAGCATCGCGCCGCGCACCTCGATCGACTTCTCGGCGCGCGCGGCGGCCATGAGCTCGTGCACGAGCGGCTCGTCGTGGAGGAGCGGCGAGAGCTCGGCGAGCGAACGCAGGCGCTCGGCCGTCGAGCGCTCCGTCGAGAGCGCGAGCCGGAGGATCGCGGCGGCGTCACTCATCGGCGAGCCCCGGCCCGTCGGGCTTTTTCTTCTTCGGCGGCTTCACCTGGAGGAGGCGGTACGCCTCGTCCATGACACGGCGGTTGTCGGCGTCGAGGAGCTTCTCCGGCACCGCCATGAGGATCGCCTCGGCGGGCTCCCACGCCGCGTTGCCGGCGAGGAACTTGAGCCAGGGCAGCGCCTGCTTCGGGCTCGTCTTCGCGAGGAGCCGGTCGCGCACGAGCGCGGCCACAGGCTCCTCGCCGCCGTGCGCGATTTCGAGCAGTTCGCGCATCAGGTTCGGCGCGGAGTCCGCGCGGCGGTCGAGGATCTGCGCGAGGCTCTCCTTGAGCGCGGGGAACCCCGGATTGCACTTGAGAAGCGCGAGGTAGTAGTTCGGGCTCCCGTAGTTGCTCTCCTTCGTCAGGACGAACGTCACGCAGTAGCGGCTGATGTCGTCGTCGACCGCGTCCTTCGCGGCGAGGAAGTCGAGGATGGTCGAGACGTTGACCTGGCTGTAGTAGAGCGCGTTCGAGCAGTCGGGCGCGAGCGCGGCGCGCATGATGCGGCGCGCGGCCTCGGGGTTCGAGTCGTAGTGGAGGAAGACTCCGGGGAAGACGCCCTTGACCTCCTTCTCGACGTCGACGCGCCGGTACCAGCCGTCCCAGTCGATCGCCTCGGCGCCCTGCTCGGAGGCCGCGATGTCGTACGCCTTGCGGCAGACGTCCTTCAGCTCGTCGTCGGCCTGCTCGGCGACCTTCTTGAGCCGGGCGACGAGCGCGGCCGGTTTGTCCGGGATGGCGGCGATCTTGCGCGCGACGGCCAGGCGGAGGTGCCAGTCGATCGCGCGGTCGAGGAGGACGTCCGCGGCCGCGGCGACCGCGGCGCAGCGCGGCTCGGACATCGAGACCTGCAGGACGCCGCGCAGGCCCCATTCGCGGATCTTCGGCTCGGGGGCCTTGAGCGCCGCGTGATGGAGCGCGACGAGCCTGTCGTCCGGGTCCGGCGTGCCGGAGAGCGCCTCGAGGATCGCGGCGCGCACGCGGTCGTGCTTCTGGTCGCCGAGCACGCGCGCGAAGTGGGCGAGCCAGCTCTCGTCCCACACGACGAGGCGGCCGAGCGTGCGGTAGATGAGGACGGCGACGTCGGCGTCGAGGTTCGCCGCGAGCATCTTCTGGAGCGCCGCGCGGACGGCGGGCGAGCGCGCGACGTGCGGCGTGAGGACGCCGATGATGAACTCCGCGAACGTCGACGACTTCTCGGCGAGGAGCGCGGCGAGGATCGCGTCGATCGCCGCGGGCGTGAGGTCGAGCGCGTGTTCGAACGCCTCGGCGGCCGCGGCCCGTACGGACTCGTCGGGGTCGCGGCGGAGCGCGTCGAGGACGGGCTCCAGCCGTCCGCGCGCGGCGAGGAGCATGACCGCGGCGCGGCGGCACGCCGGGTCCGGATCCTTCGCCAGCACCGCGTCGTCGATCGGGAGCGAGCGCTCGATCGCGTGGTGGAGCACGCGCAGGCGGACGGCGACGGGCTCGTGCGGATCGAGGAGGCGGTCGGGCGTGATCGCGTCGGTCCTCAGGAGACGGTCGACGAGGAGCGGCTTGAGGTCCGCGTCGCAGCGGTCGACGGCCGCGAGCAGGAGCTCGCGCGTCGCGGGCGGCGGGTTCTCGGGTTCGGCGAGCGCGCGCAGCAGGAGCCGCTGGACGTCGCGGTGCTTCGACTCGCGGTAGGCGGCGATGAGCGTGCCGGCGACGTCGTCGCGCGAGCGGACGAGCCGCGCGAGGGCCTCGATGGCGGCGAGGCGGACCCGCTCCAGCGACAGGGCGTCGACGAGGAGCCGGATCCAGACGTGGACGTCGACGTGTCGCGGGTCGAGCGACGCGGCGCGCGCGACCATCGCGGCCTTGAGGTCGGTGTCCTTCTCGTCGGCCGCGAGCGCGATCCACCGCGCGGCGACTTTCGCGTCGCCGAGCCCGCGCGCGGCGATCGCCAGCAACCGGCGGCGGTTCTCCGTGTCCGACGCGGGCACGAGCTCCAGCGCCATGAGCATCTGGTCGACGGTCACGTCGCGGCGCCCGCGGATTGCGTCGAGCACACTCATTTGGGCGTGCGCAGCGTGTTCGGCTTGAGGCCCGCGAGCGCTTCCGCGAGCCGGCCCGCGTCCGCGTCGGAGAGCTTCATCTTGACGAGTTCGTCGAGCGCGCGCTGGCGCGAGGTGGTGTCGACCACCTCGTTGCGCACGACGGCCAGCAGCGGGTCGAACTTCTTCTCGACCTTCGGGCGCAGGTAGCCGTCGAGGCATGCGCGGACGAGCTCGCGCTCCTGGTCGTTGACGAGCACGTCCTCCAGCGCGGGCGGGATCTCCGGGTAGAGTTCCGCGGCGGCCGCGAGGATCGGCGCGACCTCCGCCCGGAACGTGGAGGCGGGCTCCACGAGTTCGGCGACGTACGCCTTCACGAGCTCAGGGTGCTTCGTCACGGAGAGCGGTTTCAGGAGCTTGAAGAGCGACGCGCGGAGCGTGCCGTCGCGCTCGCGTTCGAAGAGGCGCGCGATCGGGGCCGCGGCTTCCTCGGCGCGCAGCTTCGGGACGACCGCTTCGAGGAGTCGCGTCCGCTGGCCGGCCGACGGGATCGTGTCGAGCGCCGTGAGGAGCGCGTCGCGGATGCCGGCGTCGCGGCCGACGTACGGCGAGAGCATGTCGAGGAGCGCGCCGAACTCCGAGTCGTCGAAGACGGACGGGTTCGACGCGAAGGCGTGGGCGGCCGCGGTGCGGACGGCGGGCAGCTTCGTGTACGCCTTGAGCGCCTCGATGACGGTCGTGCGGACGCCCGCGCAGCGGTCGGTGGCGAGCTGCGACGCGAGGCGGGCGATCTGCTCGTCGGTGAGCTGCGGCACCTCGCGCTGGAGGGCGACGGCCCGGGCGCGCAGGCTGCTCTCGGCGTCGCGCGCGGCGGTCCAGAGGAGCTGCTCGAAGAGCTCCTCGCCCCACGGCTTGATCGAGCGGAGCGTCTCGAGCGCCACGGAGCGCGTGCCGGTGTCGGGGTCGTGGCGGAGCACCTGCTGGAGGATGGGGAAGTGCGCGGGTGTGAGCGACTTGGCCTCCGCGAGCCGGTTGAGGATGCGCAGGCGGAGCCCGCGGTCGAACCGGACGTCGAGGTACGGCGCGAGCGACTTGAGCACGCGCTCGCTCCACGCCGGGCAGCGTTCGGCGATCGAGAGCGCGCACTCCTGCACGGCGCCCGTGGAGGCGCGGCCGCGGTCGAGGGCGGTCGCGGCGGTCTCCTCGGAGACGCTCGGGAGCGACGAGACGGCGCGCGTGACGGCGGCGCGCTCCTCGTCGGAGAGCGACGGTTCGCCGAGCACGTCGACGAAGAAGCCCGCGAGCCGCGGATCCTGGTGGAGGCCCGCGGAGAGCCGGCCCATGAGCCAGGACCGGGTGGCGCGCTCCTTCTCCTGCTTGAAGACGGCGAGGAAGGCGTCGTGCAGCGCGTCGATGTTCTCGAAGCGCGACGTTTCGAGCGAGGCGAGCAGCCCGAGCAGGGCGTCGCGCGTCTCCTTGTCCTGCACGGCGGGGAGCGATTCGAGGAGCGCGGCGGTCACGTCGGGCTGGTGCAGGTTGGTGCGGGCGAGTTCGAGGATCTGGCGCCGCATGACGAGCTCGGAGGTGGGGCTGCCGAGGACGCTGCGGACGAGGCGGGCGACGTTGTCGTTCATTCGGTGCTCACGGCGTCGATTTCGGAGAGTCGGACGACGGTGCGGACGCGGTCCTTGCGCAGCTCGACCGTCGTGTCGTCGAGGCGGGAGACGACGCCGTCCACGCGTCCGCTGCGGAAGTAGACGACGACGGGAGTCTGCTCGGCGAGACTCGCGCGGAGGAGGTCGACGATCATCGGGGCCGTCTCCTGAGAAGCGGGCTGCGGGAAGGGTTACATCATTCCGGCGCGGGGTTGCCCCTGTCAAGCGGGGCGGCTACACTGGCAGCCGATGTCGGACGAGGTGCGCGCGGCGAAGCAGGACCTGAGCGCGCTCAAGATCCACCGCGACAGCGACCGGCCGCGCGGCAATCGCGCGCTCGTGCTCTCGATCGCGGGGGTCGTGCTGTTGGGCGGCGGCTGGATCGGCTGGAGACAGCTCGGCGGCGGCGCGAAGCGCGCGAGGGTCGAGACGGCGCTCGTGCGTCGCGTCGGGACGAGCGAGGGGAGCGCGGTGCTGGCGGCGAGCGGGTACATCCTGCCGGAGCGGAAGGCGAACGTCAGCTCGAAGGCGTTCGGCCGGATCGACTGGATCGGCGTCGACGTCAACTCGCGCGTGAAAAAGGACGAGGTGATCGCGCGGCTGGCGAGCGCGGACCTGCAGGCGCGCGTGGACGAGGCGAAGACGGCGCTGGAGGAGGCGGAGCGCGAGCTCGCGCGCTGGCAGAAACTCTTCGACGACGGCGCCGGCGAGCGCGAGCGCGTGGACCGGCAGAAGACGGCGGTCGACGTCGCGAAGGCGCGCGTGAAGAGCGCGGAGGCGGAGCTGGCGTACATGGAGATCCGCGCGCCGTTCGACGGGATCGTCGTGCGCAAGAACGCGGAGGTGGGCGAGACGGTCGGCCCGTCGGGCGGGAGCGGGGCCGGCAGCGCGGGGGGGTCGATCTGCACGATCGTGGACCCGGCGTCGCTCGAAATGGTCGCCGACGTGAACGAGACGAACATCGCGAAGATCGAGGTGGGGCAGCAGGCGGAGGTGGTGACCGACGCGCATCCGGACCGCAGGTACCGCGCCCTGGTGCGGATGATCGTGCCGACGGCGGACCGGCAGAAGGGGATCGTGCAGGTGAAGGTGAAGCTGCTCGAGATGGACGAGCGGCTGCTTCCGGAGATGTCGGCGCGCGCGACGTTCCTTCGCGCGGGCGCGGCGGCGTCGACGGCCAAGCGGGTGATGGCGCCGAAGGGCGCGGTGCGCGAGCGCGGCGGCCGCAAGGTGGCGTTCGTCGTCGAGGGCGACCGCGTGCGGATGGTCGGCCTCGAGGTGGGCGTCGACGGCGAGGACGGGACGGAGATCATCTCGGGGTTGTCGGGCGGGGAGACCGTCGTGACCGGCGGCGAGGCGGTCGACGACGGCTCGGCGGTCGACGTGCAGAAGAAGTAGCGGATCACGGAGCGCGGAGCGCGGCGGACGCGGCGAGCGACAGGTAGAGCGCCGACCAGAAGGCGAAGAGGGCGCTCGTCGCGAGGCGGCCGGCGACGGAGAGGGGGCCCGGCGGCCACTCGGACGGCTTGTAGTAGAAGAGCTGCACGCCGAGTCGGGCGAGCCAGAAGAGGCCGATGAAGGCGGCCAGGCCCGGGCTCATCGACGCGCGCTCGACGAGCGTCAGCGCGCCGAAGCCGACGATCACGAGCACGATGAACGCGCCGTGGACCCAGACGATGCGCCGGTTGAACGCCGAGAGCGGCGCGAGCTCGCGCTTCCAGTCGAGGACGAGTGGGACCGAAAAGCTGACGGGGAGGAGGGCGAAGTGCAGGAGGCCGGCCAGCAGGACCAGGGAGTCGATCATCTCGTCACCAGCGGCAACACGCAGCCCAGCAGGAACGGAGGATGGAACAGCAGCGGCAGCGGGAGGAGCACGGCGGCCAGCGTGAGCCCTCGCGACGGGCGGAGGAGGCCGCGTTTCTCGAGCACCACAAGCGCACCGTGGAGCGCGAAGTAGAGAGTCGGCCGCCCCCAGCCGCCGCCGGCGGGGAAGCTGACGACGAGCTCGTGCACGAGCCCCGAGAAGAGGAAGACGGCGGCGACGGCGGCGGTCGGCCCCCACCGGCGCGCGAGCGGGCGGTAGACGTGGTCGAGCGCGACGGCGTGGAACGCGCGGTTCCATCGGCGGCCCCAGAATTCGGCGAGCGAGCGCGAGAGCCACGGGTCGGGGCAGATGCGCTCGACCGGGAGCCCGTTCCAGCGGAAGAGGCCCGCCAGCGCGTCGAAGGCCCCGAGATGGACGATCATGAGGAGCGCGGCGACGCCGAGCCACGCGCGCGGGAGTCCGTCGAGCGGCACCGCCAGGAGCGCGAGGCCCGCGGCCGCGACCACGCACCCGCGGGCGACGAGATGGCAGGCGCCGACGTCCGGGCGGAGCGGTCCGACGAACGCGCGCGCGTCCATGCCGGGCCACGCGAGGTAGAGCGCGACGCGGCGCCGCGGGAGCGTGAGCAGCTTGAAGCCGACGAGGTGAGCGGCCATCGCGAGCGCCATCCGCTCCAGGGGCGAGCAACGCGGGGCGATCGCGATCACGCCCGCGATGAGCGCGAGCATCAATCCCCACGCCAGCGCCGGGGGGTGTCGCGGGGTCGTCGCGCGCGCGGCCAGCTCCGTCGTCACCTCACCCTCCGGGTGAGCATGCCGGGGCCGCGGCCTCAGCCGCCGTCGCACGAGTCCTGCGCGGACTGGATCGCCTGGGCCATCTCGGCCTGGCTGCCGAGGCCGAGCAGCCTCGAAATCCATCCGCGGCTCGCGGAGACGAGGGCGAACGTGGCGCGGGCGAGCGGCTTGAGGAGCGGGAACGCGAGCTCGCCGGCCAGCTCGCGGTACTCGGCCAGCGCCCACAGGCACATGATGAACGCGTCCGCGCCGCGGTAGACGCCGCCCTCGTCGTCGACCACCGTGAGCTCGTCGCCGGTGTGGCGCAGCGACGGGAACCGCCGGGCCGCCTCGGGCGACCCGGCGGCGACGAAGTCCAGGGCCACGAAGCCGGGCTGCATCGACAGCCACCCGCGGCATCGCGTGCAGAAGCCGCACGCGTCGTCGTACAGCACCGTCAGGCTCGCGACCATGGCGTCCTCCCTACGCGATGTGCGACGCGGGACGCACCGGCGGAGGCGCCGTGCGCAGCATCGCGCGCTTGCGCCACTTCGCGAAGACGAACACGTTGAAGAAGTGCATCGCGCCGAGCACGAGCAGCACGAGGCCGACCTTGAACGAGAGGAACTCGAGCACCTCGCGCTCGTTCGTCGGCTTCGTGTTCCAGAGCCTGAGCGCCAGGCTCACGTAGCCGACGTTGATGAGGTACCAGCCGACGAGCAGGAGATGGTTGACGCTGTCGGCGAGCGTCTCGTTCCCGTGGAACGCGTCCACGAGGAAGATGCGGCCGTTCTTGTACAGCGTGCGCCCGACCCAGATGGTCAGGCCGACGCTCAGCGTGAGGTAGCCCACGTAGCTCCAGAGCGTGTAGTCGTGCATCGCGCGCCTCCTTGAGTCACCCGTCGCTACAGGGGCGGGCGGAGCGAGTTGCGGCTAATCGCACCGCCAGGCACCGGAAGAAAGAGAGAGACCGCCAAGGCGCCACGTCGCCAGGAAGAGGGACGTGACGGCGGGAGCCTGACTAGTCTCCCGGGTGCGACAGGTCGAGGCCCATCTCCGCGAAGAACCCCATCGCGTCGCCCGAGTAGCTCTTCTCGATCGTCATGCCGCGGCCGTCGAGCGACCACGCGACGTTGAAGAGCGGGAACGGTTCGAGGGACGGCGCGTCGTCGCGGAACCGCATAAGCCGCCAGGGCAGGTCGGGCCGGCGGATGTGCGGGTTGCCGGCGAGGTAGGGCACGTCGAGCGCCATGACGCCGCCGTCGACGAGGAGCGCCGAGGCGGCCTGCGACAGGAGGATGTCGTCGACCGCGCCGTTCAGGATGCCGTGCTCGTGAAGCCACTCGGGCGTGCGGTCCGGCACGCGCCAGGGGACGAAATCGGCGCGCGTCCAGGTCGCGGCGGTCCGGCCCGCCGCGTCGAAATCCATGCCGACGACGTCGCTGTCGCGGGGGACGCACCGGAAGCCGAAGCCGAAGGAGCGGCCGGCGCGCAGGATCACGGCGCCCGACCGGAACGGCACGTCGTGGCGGAAGAGCGCCGCCCGGACGCCCGCGTCGTCGATCGCGGCGCCGACGAGTTCCGCCGCCTGGCGCAGGTGGACGAGAAACCGGCCCGGCACGAAGGCGGTCATCGTGCCGCCTCGATGATGAGGTCGCCCGCGTCGTAGCGGAGCGCGCACTCGTGGCCGCCCCAGCGTCGGGCGTACGCGTCGACGTCGGCGCGGTCGACCGGGCGGAATCCGCGCAGGATGAGGACGCCGTACGTGCGGGCGAGCTCGGCGAGGTGATTGACGGAGAGGTCGCGCCAGTCGTCGCCGGGCGAGCGGGCGAGGATGATGGCTCCCATCGCCCGCCCCTACAGGAGGGGTGGGCGGAAGTTGCGCGCTATTTCTGCCAGGTGCCGAGCTGCTGGACGAGGGTGAACGCCGGAGGCAGCAGGGCCAGCGCGAAGCCGGTCCACATCGCGGGCTCGCGGCGGAGCGGGCGCGCCAGGCGCCACGCCTTCAGGGTCGTCACCCAGAAGAAGAAGAGCATCAGGATCTCCTCGAACGCGCCGAGGATCTCGAAGTACTCCTTGACCTGGAGTCCCCGCGACTCGAGCACGACCCGCAATCCCCACGTCGCGCACGCGACCAGCCCCATGAGGAACACCCATCGCGCCTCGCGCACCGGGCGGTCGGGCTCCGCGCGCTCGAGGCCCGCGAGTCTCCAGTGCCGGCGCAGGAACCCGTACGCGCTGATCGCCACGGCGAAGGTCGCCAGCGCGGCGATCGTCCACCACATCTCGAAGCGCGCCCGCGACCAGATCGTGCCGTCGGGAAGCGTCGTCCGTTCGATCATCACGAGCGGCGTGATCTCGCCGGGTTCGATGCGCCGCGGCGTCACCGATTTCACGAAGGCCCAGATCGCGACCGCCGTCGAGATCGACTGGAGCGTGGCGACCGCCTTCACCCACGTCTCCTCGTCGGCCGGGAGCTCGTCGACGGACGCGCCGGGCGATTCGAGGTCACGCTTCAGCTCGTCGACGGTCTGATACCTCCGGTCCGGGTTGGGCGCGAGCGCGCGTCGCACGACCGCGTCGATCGCGGCGGGCGGCGGCTCGAAGTTGCCCACGGGCGGATGGCCGGTCGCCATCTCGTAGAGGAGCACGCCGACCGAGTAGATGTCCATGCGCGCATCGGGCGGCGCGCCCGCGAGGGCCTCGGGCGCCATGTACTGCGGCGTGCCGAGCACCTCGGCCGACGACGTGGCCGTCCAGCCCCTGCCGTCGGGGCGGACGATGCGCGCGATGCCGAAGTCGCCCACCTTCACGCGGCCCTCGCGCGTGACCAGGATGTTCTCCGGCTTGATGTCGCGGTGGACGACGCCCTGCCGGTGCGCGTACGCGAGCGCGTCGCAGACCTCCGCGGCGACGCCGACCGCGCGGTCGAGCGGGAGGGGCATCAGGCGCGAGAGCGGCTGGCCGTCGACGAACTCCATCACGATGAAGCTCTGGCCGTCCTCGTGGCCGACGTCGTGCACGCCGACGATGTTCGGGTGGTTGAGCATCGCGAGCGCCCGCGCCTCGCGCTCGAAGCGCGTCTTGAACCCGTCCTGCGCGGCGAGGTCCTCGTCGAGGAGCTTGATGGCGACGGTGCGTCCGAGGCGGAGGTGTTTCGCGCGGTAGACGCTGCCCATGCCGCCGTGCCCGATCTCGTCCTGGAGCTCGCAGCCGCCGAGGACGGCGACGGGGAGGTCGGCCTCGAGCATGCAGCGCGGGCACGTGGCGACGCGGTCGAGCTCGATCCCGTGTCGCGTGCACGTGGTCATGATCCGAGGACCCTGATGAGATGCTCGATCTCGGCGTCGGCCTCCGCCCCGTCCGCGACGGTCTGCGCGACCTCCTCGCGCAGGATGGCGCGGAAGCGCGCGCGCGTGCGGTGGAGGAAGGCCTTGAACCGCGCGGCGGTCATGCCGCACCGCGCGGCGGCGTCGGCGTACGACGGCGGCTCGCCGGGCTGGAAGTACTGGAGCGCGGCGTCGAACGAGCCCTTGCGCGCGCCCGCGGCGAATTCCTGGCGGAGCCGCGCGAGCGAACGCTCCATCACGCCGACGGCCCACTCTCGATCGTAGGCCGCGTCGGCCGACTCCGGGCACCGCGCGAAGTCGCGTTCGGCCACGTCGAAATCTAGCGTCATCGCCTTCGCGTTGCCACCCCGCTTCTGGGCGGTCTCGCTCTCGTGGAGGTTGACGAGGTAGTGGTCGATCGCGGTGCGCAGGTACGCGCGGAAGCGTCCGCGGCCGGGATCGAGGCGCGCGAGGAAGTCGCGCTCGAGGAGGTGGAGGCAGAAACCCTGGATGACGTCCTTCGCGGCTTCGATCGACTGCCCCTTGCGCCGCACGAAGAAGTAGAGCGGCTTCCAGTAGGCGGCGAGCAGGTCGCTGAGCGCGGCGCGGCGGGCGGCGGCGTCGGACTTCGAGGCGAGGATCATCGTCCAGCGCGTGGCGGGGAAGTCGCGCGCGGCCCCGCCGATCGCCGTTTCGTCGACCACAAGTACAGAATCGAGAATCGAGAATGAAGAATCAAGAATCAGGGAAAGCGGCAACAGGAGCACGGAGCGTGGCAATGAGCCGCTGCGCCCGCTATTCTGTGGCGACTTCGGTGTGACGGCGCGCGCCGGATCGCGAAGAAGCTGAGGGGCCCCTGCCATGAGTGAGACCGTCGTCCGCGTGGAGCACGTGTCGAAGACGTACTGGCGCGACCAGACTCCGGTGCCGGTGCTCGAGGACATCAACCTGTCGGCGGGCGTCGGCGAGTTCGTCGCGCTCATGGGGCCGTCGGGCTCCGGCAAGTCGACGCTGCTCAACCTCATCGCGGGCATCGACCGGCCGTCGAGCGGCGTCGTCGAGGTGGCGGGGCAGGCGCTGGCGGCGATGTCGGAGCACCAGCTCGCCGCGTTCCGGTCGCGTCACATCGGCTTCATCTTCCAGCTCTACAACCTGATCCCGGTGCTGACGGCGTACGAGAACGTGGAGCTGCCGCTGCTGCTGACGCCGCTCTCGGGGGCGGACCGGCTGAAGCACGTGATGACGGCGCTCGACGTGGTCGGTCTGACGGAGCGGAAGGACCACTATCCGCGGCAGCTCTCGGGCGGCCAGGAGCAGCGCGTGGCGATCGCGCGCGCGATCGTGAGCGACCCGACGGTGCTTCTGGCGGACGAGCCGACGGGCGACCTGGACAAGAAGAGCGAGGAGGAGGTGCTCGTGCTCCTCAAGCGGCTCAACACGGAGTTCAAGAAGACGATCGTGATGGTGACGCATGATCCGAGGGCGGCGGCGTGCGCGGGGCGGACGGTCATGCTCGAGAAGGGATCGCTGGTGGCGAAAGCCTAGGGACACGCGAATCACGAATCACGGATCGCGAACCACGGAGCCGGAGCGATGAAGTTCCTGAAGCTGGTCGTGCGGAACGCGATGAGGAACCGCCTGCGGACGCTCCTCACGGTGGGCGGGAGCGCGTCGCTCATGTTCGTGCTCGTCTTCGTCCTGACGGCGATGTCGGAGCTGCAGGCGTGGGAGGGGCAGGCGGCGAAGTTCACGCGCGTGGCGGTGCAGCACTCGACGGGGCTGGCGACGTTCCTGCCGTACGAGCTCGAGAGGTACCTGAAGGGCGAGGAGATCGCCGCGCACGCGCGCCACGTGGCGAAGATGAACTGGTTCGGAGGCGTGTACAAGGACCCGTCGAACTTCTTCGCGCGGTTCGCGATCGACCACGAGGTGATCCGCGAGCTCTTCCCGGAGTACGCGCTGTCGGACGACCAGTACAGGCGCCTCGGCGAGCTGAAGAACGGCTGCATCGTTGGACAGTCGCTCGCGAAGCGGTACGCGCTGACCGTCGGGTCCCGCGTGCCGATCCAGGGCGACATCTACCCGTGCGACCTGGATCTCGAGGTCGTCGGCATCTACACGTGCGCGGACGACGTCCGGATGGAGGAGGTCCTGTACTTCCGATGGGACCACTTCGACGACCTGCTCGGGCAGCGCAAGTGGGTCGGCACGTACTGGATGATGGCGAAGACGGCCGACGACGTGGCGATCCTGAAGCAGAAGATCGACGCGCGGACGAAGAACTCGTCCGACCCGACCGAGACCATGAGCGAAAAGGAGTTCAATCTCCAGTTCATGTCGATGATGGGGAACGTGCGCGCGATCGTCATGGTGGTCGCGGGGATCGTGCTGGTCATCATGACGCTCATGACGGCGAACACGATGGCGATGTCGGCGCGCGAGCGGGTGACGGAGATCGCGGTGCTGCGCACGA
>Ga0187893_10011096_pt1 | contig 13185 bp, 8 predicted proteins | sample MA1701074metaG_FD_139574 | JGI IMG/M metagenome (GOLD analysis project Ga0187893, IMG submission 139574) | White microbial mat communities from a basaltic lava cave in the Kipuka Kanohina Cave System on the Island of Hawaii, USA - MA170107-4 metaG ...
GCTTCAATGGGGCCGCGACCGATCGATCGCGGAAATGAAAAACCCTAAAACCCTTCTCTGCCAGCTCGCGAGGCTTCAATGGGGCCGCGACCGATCGATCGCGGAAATATCATCACGCCTGCGGTGAACCGGTTGCCGACGTAGCTTCAATGGGGCCGCGACCGATCGATCGCGGAAATAGAAATCGAATAGTCTCGTGGTCATATTCTTCCCTGCTTCAATGGGGCCGCGACCGATCGATCGCGGAAATGAATACGCACCAGCGGTGCAGGGACGGCTTCAGGCTGCTTCAATGGGGCCGCGACCGATCGATCGCGGAAATGGCGGGCTTGATGTTTGCTCTGGTGATGTATGCCTAGCTTCAATGGGGCCGCGACCGATCGATCGCGGAAATTCATTTTACCGTGAGTGCGTCGATATTGATAAGCAAGCTTCAATGGGGCCGCGACCGATCGATCGCGGAAATGTAGCTCCTTGAAGTAGCGCCACAAACGACCGGGAAGCTTCAATGGGGCCGCGACCGATCGATCGCGGAAATCTCCAGTGTCTCGAAGAAGTTCCCACCGGCGACGGCGCTTCAATGGGGCCGCGACCGATCGATCGCGGAAATTTCAATTTGGTGAGAGCGCGATTGCGGAGCCGTCCGGGCTTCAATGGGGCCGCGACCGATCGATCGCGGAAATGATGCTGGCGAGTAGTTGTGCTTGCTGTTTATGATGCTTCAATGGGGCCGCGACCGATCGATCGCGGAAATCTCGGTTCGCACGATGTTTCCGGTCCCGCTGGGCGTGCTTCAATGGGGCCGCGACCGATCGATCGCGGAAATCTTGCCCGGCGCTATCATCCTCATACATGTTGTAGCTGCTTCAATGGGGCCGCGACCGATCGATCGCGGAAATACCTTGTTGGTAAACGAAGGGATACCGTTGAAGCTGCTTCAATGGGGCCGCGACCGATCGATCGCGGAAATTTGCAATTGGCGAGGATTTGTTCTGCGAGGGTCATAGCTTCAATGGGGCCGCGACCGATCGATCGCGGAAATGCCAGCGGTCCGAAGGTCTGGTACGGCGGCAACGCTAGCTTCAATGGGGCCGCGACCGATCGATCGCGGAAATGGCGGGATCGATTTCGGACAGTCGGTCAGACTGCCCGGCTTCAATGGGGCCGCGACCGATCGATCGCGGAAATAGAGCGAGCAGAATCTAGCGGCGAACGGAACCAATGGCTTCAATGGGGCCGCGACCGATCGATCGCGGAAATTCTGAACCCCCTTCGGATATACTGTGAATATGTCAGCTTCAATGGGGCCGCGACCGATCGATCGCGGAAATTCAGAGCCAGGGCGGAGCAACACGCCATCCGCGCTCGCTTCAATGGGGCCGCGACCGATCGATCGCGGAAATTTCATGAGGGCATCCTGTTTATTTGCCATAGCTTCGCTTCAATGGGGCCGCGACCGATCGATCGCGGAAATGAAACCTTGACTGAGCCCACTAGCGCGGTGCTCGAGCTTCAATGGGGCCGCGACCGATCGATCGCGGAAATTAGATCTCTTCAGTAGACATCGATATCTCAACTCTTGCTTCAATGGGGCCGCGACCGATCGATCGCGGAAATACGCAGCATACGCCAGACCATCCGGAACTTCCTGCGGCTTCAATGGGGCCGCGACCGATCGATCGCGGAAATGTGACGGCCAAGGCAATGTACGGATGAGGCTGGTACCGCTTCAATGGGGCCGCGACCGATCGATCGCGGAAATGGCAGGAGGGAGTTTTTCGCAGCCGTCATCCGGCCCGCTTCAATGGGGCCGCGACCGATCGATCGCGGAAATATCCCGACTGCTGACCATCCCCTCAAGCAAGAGCTCGCTTCAATGGGGCCGCGACCGATCGATCGCGGAAATAGCTCGCCTCCAACGGAGTTCAGTTTTCAAAGACCTACGATACTCAGCGCGAGCGGCTTCCGATCCCACCGTGCATCGAGCGTTAACTCGCCGAATCATCTTACCAGAACCCACATGTTTTCAGAATCTAAGATGGTCGCGAGCGGCTCCCGGCGATTCGCGATCACCCCATCACTCGCTTCACCGCGTAACGAACGCCGCGTAGTCATCCACCTCCCCTTCCATCCATCGCGCCAGCAGGCGTGCCTGAATCTCCAGCAGCCTGCGATAGCTTACACGATACTCGAACTGCGGGTGCGTAACCAGCGCGTCCATCCGGAGTTCGTAAGCCCGATAGAATGCCTTCCGCCCCGACGGTTTCAGCGCGACGCTGTTGCCCGCCGTCACGAAATCTGACGGCGTCACCATGCGAGTGTTGATGGCGCTGATCACCGCCGAGTCGGCGATCAAGGGACGGAATGGCTCCATCAAGTCCAACGCCAAGGCGGGACGCCCGAATCGTGCCTGGTGGTAGAAGCCGATCATGGGATCGAGCCCAACCGCGTAGCAGGTAACCGTCAGATCCTTGGACAGCATACTGTAGCCCAGCGAAAGCAGGGCATTGACGGCGTCTCTGGGCGGCCGCCGGTTTCGTGTCATAAAATCCATGCGAAAGATCGCCGGTGTTTCTTCGTCCGATTCCACCTTGATCATCCCAGCGAAGGACTGAAAGTACAGCCGCGCAGCGTTGCCTTCGATACCCAGCAGCTCGTCCAGCGATCCTGCCGCATCGGCCCGGTCTTGCATGGTCTTCATTTCCGAGAGCACCAGCGATTCCGGCTCCACGTGATTCCGCAGCAGCATGGTCCGCTGATTGCGGATCTTGCCCGACACCAGCTTGCGCGCCAACCGCAGGCAGAACCAGTCCTGCTCGGCCAGCCGGAACTGCGTGCGCCGCAGGAACACGTTCTTGGTGTTCATGCCGGTGGTGATCCCGTAGAACCAGCCGCCCTGCGAGAAGTAGCACACGGGCACACCGCGCTCACACAGGCTCTGCACCGCCTGTGTCGTGATCTGGATATTGCCCATCAGATTCAACTGGCAGATCTCCCCGATCCGGATCTCTTGCTTAAGGGTCTCCTTGTCCTTTACCTGAAGGACGTCGCCCGACTTGCCCACGCGCAGCCCCTGCGTATCCAGATATGCGGGGCGAAGTTCGGCGCGCGGCGTCACCAGTTGACGCACCTCGGTCCCTTCCGACGACGGCGGCTTGCGAGGTACGCCATCAGGGGAGAACAAGGACAGTTGGAGAACTGGCCCGCTGAGGCCTCGCGCGTGGACCGCGTTCGTCTCTTCAGGGAGACAGATCGAGACAAGGGAGCATCCGGGGCATTTGGGCGAATCCTCCAGTGGTGGAGGAATGACGCCGTCACGGGCGGTGGCCCATGCCTGTTCTACTAACGCGAGGGTTTCCTGCAATAGCACGTCGTCGAAGACCACACGCACGCGTTGCCGCGTTCCGGCGTAGAACACGACACCTTCGGTGCACTCGTAGCCGTTCTCGCGCAGGATGATGCCCTGAACCGCGAGTTGAACCCGGTCGCTCGGCCAGGCTTCCAGACCTTGGCCGGCGTCGCGAGGCTTGCCGTGTTTGTAATCGACCGGCGTCACGACGCCTTGCGAGACATCGAGCAGATCCATCTTGGCGATCAGCTTGTGTTGCTCGCTGGAAAGCGTGATGGCCCGTGTGCGGATGTCTTCTGAGAGATCGGATGGCGCGGGTAGGCCGGAGCCTTCCCGGTCCACGCGCGAATGTTGGGCGGCGCCTTCCACCGTGTCGGCGCTTTCCTGGAAAACACCTTCCACCCATTCGTAGAAGAACAAGCGAGGACAGTAGGAGAATTCGTTCACCATGCGCGCCGGCAGGTAGTCGGGCTGGGAGCGTCGCGTGGGCCCGGATTCAAGATGGGGGAGGATGGGAAGCGTAGCCATGTTCTGGTGCCTCTAAACCACGATGCAGGGCGCATCCACCGCCGAGTACGGTTTGCCGAGCGCCGTGATCACGCGATCGCCGCGGCCCTCGGCGGGCCCGAGATTGACGAACAGCACCTGGTCCTCGTCATGGTGGATGATCCCAGATAGCTCGGAGCTCAGTCGCACCAGGTCCATGCTGGTGAGCTGGCACTCGAAGACAGAGTATTGAAGGTGGTCCCCGTAGCCCCGCATGACTTTGAAGACCCGGCGCAGGCGTTTGTCATCGCAGATGTCGTAGCAGACCAGGTAGGAAATGCGCATACGTCCTTCTATCGTCGATTCCGCTGCTGGGCGTGATGCATCATCAGCCTCTATTTATGGCTGCGGCCAGTCTCCCGCGAGAGCGGCCAAAACGCTGCCATCACAGGTTCCCGGATGCCGGTACACAAATCCGGTCAGTCTCTCACTGGCACGAAAATGCCAAGCCCAAAATGATTCGACTGACCGAAAGCAGGCAGCGGGAGGGCGACCTCCGCGTCGAACGCGATCTCCATGAAGAAACCAATCCGCTGCAGGTTCGCTTCCGGGCTCATGCCGTTTCCAGCATGCGTCGCCGAGATGACGGCGTCCGAAAAGGGTGCCTCCTCACCTTCCGGCGCGCGGACAATCGACCAGTACGGCGTGGGCGGCAGCGACCCGATTGTCTCCGGCTGCTCTCCTGATAGTCCGAGGCGGCGGACCTCGCCCGAAACCGTGATGCCAGCCTGACGGAGACAAGCGATGAGCTGCCGCTCTGGTGACTCAGCCTCGCGCATTCTGTACCCGTAGCCGCGACTGCGGTAGAAGTGCCGTGGCGGGACGAAAGGAGTCTCGCTTCGCCAGACACGGCTCTTGACCGTGCCGACGGCTAGTGGGAGGCCTTGAGGAGGTTGCAGGCCCATCGATGTGAGCACTGGGCGCACAGGATAGCGTCCGTCCTTCCAGACAAGACGCTGAATCCGCTGGAGGGCTTGTGTCTCAGCCTGCGTAAACCCATAAGGGCACCAGACGTGAAGCTCGGTGATCGAGCCTCGTTCTTCGAGACCGTCGCGGCTGTCTAGGCTTCGAGTCGGGAGATAGAAGGCATGTTGATGCTCCCCATGGGCGTCGGCGGGACGATCCTCTTGATGGCCGAAAAGGGCAAAACTGGTTTGGTTATCGCAGAATTGCTCTTGGAAATAGCGGGACGCCGCTGTCCTGAACTGCTCAGCGAGCGGCACCGTGAATTTCGCGTGAATCGGGACACGGCACTGCAAGGAGAAGCGCAGGTAGCGCGCGATTCGCGGCCCACTGTTAACGGGTTCCCGCTGCTTCTTTACGATCCGCGGCGTGCGGACGACGCGGTCGGCAGGCCAGTTTTCAGGCATCTCGTAGGAAATCCACCTTGCCCCGTCGACCTTCATGTCGCTGGACAGCAAGGCATTCACGAGGTGCCTTGGCGCATCGTCCGAATCAACACTCAGATTGTCAGCTCGCCGCGCCCAGAGATCAGTAACACGGAAGTCTTCGGAACTCGGGCAGAAGACGTCGCGGCAGCGGGCTGAGATTCTGCGGCCTGAAGTCGGCCGGCACCAGCCGATCCCGTCTATGGCTTCGATCTCACCGGAAGTGATCGACTCCGCCTGGCAGATGGATTCCGCCCGGCCGAAGTAAGACATTTCTGCCAACATTTCTGCTAAAAGCTGTTGGTGAGTCGGCAAGAGATCGATATCCGGCCACCGGAAAACCACAGGACCGTGAACTGCGGCGAAATGGTTTTCGTGCCGAGTCTTTTTGTACTGGCCATCGCCCTTGTCCTCGGTAGCGCCGTAATTCGGCTGGTAGTGAACAGTCTGCCCGAAGGTGACTTTTCCGAAGCCAATCTCTGGCAAGGAGCGGCCGAGCTTTTCGATCAGTTGCGCAGCATCTTGGCTCAACACGCAACCCGGATGGCAACGAAACCACGCGGACGCGAGAGCGCGAAGCAGCCTCCATGGGCTGGGCGGCCACTCAGGTTCGCGCAATCGAACCGGGTTAAGCCCCCACGGGTGAGCGTAATAGCGGCCCCACGGCAAGACGATCTTAATCGCGATCATGACTAGAACTGCAGAGTTAACGGAGACCGATTTGCCGGAAGACTCGCGCTTGAGATCAGGTCGGTAAGTCCCGTTGCCGCCATCTCCCGAAAAGGAAAATCGACAGTCTGCGCGTCCGTGCCGCTTTCGCACTTGGCCCTGGGTGCGATTACGTTTCCCCCTTCGCGCTTCAGCCGGAGTTTGCACTCAGTACGGAGGCTCAGTTCCACGTTCATCGAGTCGAGGAACGCCGCGACTTTCCAAAGAGCGAGGGCTATGAGCAGCTGCAGCCGTGCAGTTTGGTGCTGGCCACGCTGCCCTTGACCGTCCAGTGAATCCAATCGAAGCGACGACAGCAGGCCGACGTCAACGGAGAAGCGGGCTTCGATCTTCTTCGCCGTGATACGAGGCTTCTGGAAAATCGGCTGACCAGACTCGCTCTTTACCTGGCCAACGTTAAATTTGACGCCCGGTACCGTGACGCGCTGGCATTGGAGGCCGATGATGGAGGCCGTCAAGGCTCGGGGCAGACGTAAGCCGACAAATTTGATCTGCTCATTCGAGACCTGGAATCCGTGAATCAGCGACATTGGGTCCAGCCCCATCACAAGGACGAAGACGTCAGGAATTCGAGCAATCGGCATCGTCGAGCCGTCTGAAGCCATGTCTAAGGTGGTCTTGATACAATCGGCAAGCGTTTGCTCAGTATCATCTGCGAACCTAGCCCTTCCTTTGGCAAGGAAATCGGAAGCGAATCGATGGCCGTCCAGCGTGGATGCAGTTTTGAAGACCGCATTACTTCCATTACCGGCCTGCGCCTTCAAATACGGCAGCCCTGCCAGTGCGGGTTTCAGAGTGCCCTCGTATTTGTTGTCCATACAGACCTCCTCAAGCCGGTTCGCCATAGAGGCTTCGGATTCAATGAGGCAGATGAGGCCATCCTTCTCCGCAGGGTCGGCATATAGCACTGGGCCGAGGTCCGGGAATCCGGTGGGCTGAATCCGAGGATCGCCATTTGACGGTTCGAGCTCAACTGTGATGAATATGCGCCGGCAACCGGCGGGAACAGTAAAACCACCGAACGTTGACAAGGGCGGCGGCGTGTTTATGGGAGAGTTGTTCGATGCTGTCATGATGCTCGTGATGTTAACTCAACTCCTGGCGGAAGAGTAACAGTCCGATAAATCCGCCAGCGATCCTGCCACCGGAGTGGAATGCACACAGCGGCGGCCAGTCGACCAACAAGTTGCTGACCGTAGATGCCTGAACAGAAGTCGCCATGATTCAGCCGGACTATGTATTGTCCGGCGATGCGGGGTTTCTCCGCGCGAGCCGCAGCGCCCCACGGATTCGGAACGCCCCATATGCTGATCCAGCGGAGGGCTTCGCTCACCGCAGACGCGAGCGACAAGGCCGAACGCTCACACATCAAGGCAAACGGCTGCTGACTGCGACGCTTCTTCCACTGGCTCCGATCGCTCCCCTGCCACTCGCATTCCAGTTCCAGCAGTGTCCGGAGAGCGGCGTAAGCCATGTCCGGCGACTCTGACCCGCCGTCAAACGCCGCCACGCCCGTCTCGTCCAGCGGGTTCTGCGAATCTCCGGCCGCAGCCGGTGCAAAATGCCAGCCGATCAGGCTGAGCGCCTCGATCCACGTCACAATCAGGAAATCGTCGAGTTCGCCCCGCAGGAAGGCCATCACATCGTCCAGCCGCGCACTTCGTGCCCCGCATAAGGCGGGAAACTCATCGTCAATCGAATCGAGGTACCGTCGCCGAAAGACAGCCGCCAAATCCCGGCTCAGGTCCTCACCAGTCCACACACACTGCTGCCGTTCACCTTTTTCGGGAAGGTACCATCCGGAGTGCCCGATCTTGAGTGGCAGCTGCGATCCAAGCATCGGCTGCACAGCCGGGCGTTCGCTGTTGTCCTGCCGACGCGATCCCGCGATCGATGCAATGGCGCGCGCAATCCGGAATTCAGGTCGCCCTTCCAGCGGACTCAGGAGACCCTCCCATTGTTCCATCGGCAGGGGCGCGAAGAACGAAGCTCTCTCACCCGGCAGTTCCTTTCTGAAGGACTCCGAAAGGCACATTCGGCGGCAGGCGCGGAATATGGACTCCAAAAGCTCGATGCAGTTGTCCGGAGTCGGTTCCAGCGCGGTCGTCTCCATTGCCTCGTTGATCTCCGTTCGCGCAAAGTGAGGACTCCGCGAACTCACCTTTTTACCCTTCAACGCGATTTCAAACTGATCCAGGAAGCGGCTCTCATCGAGCGGAGCCAGCGCCAGATTCAGCAGCGTGACGTTTCGGCGCGTATCCTTCGATTTCCTCTCGCCTGCCTCACAGGCGTTCACGTAGCGACCGCTGGTAATCCACGGTACGCGACTTCCCTTCATCTTGAAGCGGAACTCCTGCCATCCCGAGAAGCCGGCATCGACTCCCTGAGCGTAGAGCGCACGTACAAACTCCGCGGAGAAACGCGCATCCTTTCCCGGAAGCCTGGATTGCGCATCGCCGATAAAGCTGGACAACTCGGCGAAGGTCGTCGGACGCTCCCACAACGGCAGCCAGAGAGCCGACGCAGTCCCTTTTACATCATTTCCGTCATCCACCATGTTCTCGGCTGAATCGAAAACAAAGGGGAACGCGGCAAACCGTCTTGTGCCCGCTCCAATCGTACGTGCGGCCGAGCCGCGCAGCGCGAATGCCCCCTCGACGGCGAGAACGTAATCAAGCGGATAGAATGGAAATTTTTCTTCCACCCAGCCCGATCCCGTGTTGTAGGACTTTACAGCGTCCGGGAAAAAGGGCGATCCTTTGCCCTTTGGCACAGTCGCTCCGTTCTCAATCATGCCGCACAGTGAAGCGAGCGTGTTGAATCGCGCCGCTTCTCGCACTCCGCGGAAGAACACCCAAAATGTCCGGAACACCTCAGCGGCTCCTGCGTCGCCCCTGTTCAGAAATACGGGATTGTCGGCAGGTCGGGTCGATGCCCGCGTGGTGAAGATGGAGTCGAACGCCTCAGCCGCAGATTGCGAAGACTGGTCGCGGTACTGTTCCAGCAGAACGCGGTCATCAGCATCGTCGGCCTGAAAGTGATCGAAGTGCTTTCGTCCAAGCTCAAGAGACCTAATAACCTCGCCATCGCTCGTCAGTTCCTTAGCGAGAAGCGCCATCACAGCTTTGTTCCCGCTCTCCTTCACATGGATAGATACGTGCACCCCAGGCAGGCTGAGGCCGGCCAAAGCCGATTCGTCCATCACATCGAACTCGAACGCTGAGGCGCCGCTTCGGAACTTGTCATTAACCGGCTTCGTAAACTTGATGCCGCGCTCTAGTCCCTTGCGCTGCGCCTGCAGTTGCCCGAAGAGCTTGCGGCATGCCTCCTCGGACCAGCTAACCTGAACCGAAGACCTTGCGCCTCGTCCCTTGGGAGTGACAACAATCTCCGCGGTTGACGGCAGGCTACACTGCCTCAACTTCAGCGGGAACGGCTTCGCTGGAAAAGGCGGTGTGGCGTTGTCGGCCGGGGGAGGAAACCCGTGGTCAAGAAGGGCCGCTCGATTCGCGTTCCAATAATCAATCCAGGGCTTGAGATCGACAGTGAATACTACCTGCTTCTTCTCGTTGAGGCCGCCCCCTGTGTTCCAAGCTGAAAAAACTGGGGTCGGCCTGTAGCGTCTTCCGAAGAATTCTATTAGTGCGTCGATCGTTGGGTACTTCGTTGAGCGCAGAACGAAGCACGCCTGGTCGACGTCCCACCAGCCCTCCGCGTCGGGATCGCGGTGTTCCCTATCCGCACAAAGGGCAAGTACGCGTAACAAGCCAATGGCTTTCAGATAATGACCGAGGATATCGTGCCGGCAACCCATCAGAAAAAGCGGCTGCATATCTATTCGCCACCGTTCTTCTGCTGGACTGACATCGACGCGCGGATCGATGCCCTGATATCTGCTGCGCGAAACAATGCCTCAAAGAATGCCAGCCGGAGAGGACCGTAATGATCCAACAACCGGAGCACTCCCTTCGTGTAGCTCTCGTTACCATTGTCATCCCGCCCCATACGCCGGCAATCTGTCGAAAGCGCGGCACAGCCAAGCGACTCGCCGGTGATCGTTACCGGTGAGAGTTGACAGCCATCGGAAACCCCGCGCACTGTTTCTGCATCTTTGAAGTTTCTCGGCTGCTTTGGGATCTCGTCTCGCAGCACCTTTCTTACATGACCGTGGTGGCTCATGACAAGATATTCGGCAAGCAGGCTTTGGATCGAGCGATTAGCGCCGTATGTCGCGTACTCGGACTGGCGAAACGCAAGCGCCGACACGACTTCGTGCGCAATGCCCGGTCTGAACAACTCCCTGAGAGCTCGTATTTCTTGCTTCAGCTCGTAACCGGTAAACTTCAGCGTACCGTCAGCATTTCTAAGAAGCGGGCTATCGGACAGCGAGAACTTGGCAAGCGGGAGAAACTCGTCCCGCACGGAAAGCTCAGCCTGCTCCAGCGCCTGGCTAGCGGCCGCCCGCCACTTTTCATGGTTCTTCCCGGTGTCGTGCCAACGTATGCCGCGGCGCAGCGCGGTCTGCTCATCATCCGACAGACTTGCTCCGTCCAGAGCCGCGACGATACTCAGCCACTCGGCCTCGACCTCTTGCGTATGTTGTGCGATCGAGCGCCAGCCGTTGTTCAGGCTGGAGAGCATCTCTTCGTCCGGCGGCATATCGCCCGGCACGTAAACGCTCGCAACCGGCCTATCGTTAACGTTCCCCGTCCAACCCAGGTCCGGCCCATATCCACCAGCCGTCGTGGGCAGAAGGATGGTCATTCCGGGCACGATGTCCAGTGCGCCTACGCTTGTCCATCCAGCATCCTTCCCTCGCCAGAGCCAGCCTTTCGAGACCACGGCCCGCGATTGGTTAACGCTGCCGACCGGGATGGGGCACAACTCCTGCCTCTGGAAATCGGGTGAGAACCTCGGCTTCCCTCCGCTATCCCATCCCGGCCATTCCAGCCAAGCCACGTAAATGTCGGTCTCCGGGTCAAGGCCGCGGACGAAAGGAGACACGTCAGTGAACCCAAGGGAAAGGTTCGCGTCAGTGTCGAAGAAGTCGAGGAGTTCGTGCCGCTGAAGAGAATATGGCGCAGCCTCTATCGAGGCGGCGATAGCCTCGTCGATGCCCTCCAGAGCAGACGGAGATGCATCGCCCCTTAATGCGCCCAAGCTCTCCCAAGCGCCGTCGCACTTCGATTTGTCATAAGGTAGGTACCTCTGCTTAGCCTCCCTCTGCGCCGCGTCCTTATCCTCCTTCTTTCTCGTCGATGCCGGGTCGCCCGCCTCGATACCGATCACGATCGCGAGGGGAGCAAACCCGTGAGTTGCCTGCTCGCGGTAACCGAACTCTCCCTTGCGATTCAGCCGCCCGAACCGTTGAACCAGGCACGCGAGCGGCGCGATCTCGGTCCATAAAATTGCGCTGGACACGTTGACGCCTGCTTCGATCACCTGAGTTGCGACGACGATCTGCCCGCCTGGCTTCATTTCGGGATTCTTCAGTCGATCCGCTTGCCCCTTCCGCTCGGTCGAACGGAAACGCGAGTGCATCAGCAGGCGATCGACTTCGTCGTCCTCCCGCAGTTTCGCCTTGATGCCGTTGTAAGCCGCTATCGCGCGGTCCACGGTATTGCAGATGACCAGAGTTCGGCGCGGAACTTCTGGCGGAGCACCGGTGCCAGCGAGATCCCGGACCATTTCCTTGTGTTTGGCAACAATAGCGTCCAACAGGTCGGAAGAAGGTGCTTTCTTGCGGTCGCCAAAATTCCAGTCTTTATGAAGCTCCACGCGCTTTGTAGCCATGCGCCGTTCAGCGATTGTTCCGTTGCGGTCTTCTTTTTCAGCCGGCGATAGCTCGATAGAGAAAAATTCGGGGCGCTTTACGCCTCGCCAGTCGCGCGTTATCAGATGTTGTCGATTCGCCGTGGCGGACGCATACCAGGTTACAGAGCGTCCCTCGGGATAAGAACCGAATCTGGCGACTGAATCAGGCCCGGATTGCAGCCGGAACGCCTCAAGCTGACAGGCCGTCGAGACTCCCGGCCCCATCAGTTGAATTTCGTCGAGGATCCACAGGCAATCGTTGTTCAGAAGGCCGAAATGCATTGGCCAACGGTAACGGCTCATCCCGTAGCCGCGGTTAAGCGCGCGGCTCAGCAGCATATCCTGCGTGCCGATAAGAATCGCCGTCCTATCGGGAGATACGTCCCAGTCGCTCGTCTCTTCGCCACCCATCAGGATATTTAGCCCGACAATCTCAGAGAGGCCGAGTGCCTCCAACCAGGCGCAGGCATTTTCAGCCGTCTGTTCAACCAGCGTCCGCATCGGCAAGCAATAGACAAGCCGGCGTGGCCAATCTGCTCTTCTGAGGTCAACTCGGTTCCACAGCCAAGCCAGTACGATTGCGGCGGTCTTCCCCAAGCCCGTCGGGATGTTGATCAGGTGAGATTCGCAGTGGTTTCCGCTGTCGCCGCCAGCAAGCAGACGCTGATAGTCGAACGGCGTATGGCCTGCCGCCTTGGCAAAGAACTGGTCGAATCCAGTACCCACGCGTTGAACTCCGCCTCGACGAAACTGTTCTTTTCTTCACGAAGTAGATTTCACAGTTTACCAGCTTTCCGATGGAGCGCTCCCACTTCGAGTCTGTATTCCACTTGCTGGCATAGATCTGGCGATGTGTTTGATAATAACCGAAGCTCGCGGCTTGCATTGTCCCGTCCTTTCAGGTGGTTTTGCGGAAAGCGAGCGGTTTTCAGAATCTTGCGCGAACCCCTCCCATCGCAGGAACGGAGGTTCGAAGCGCAATTCCTGGGTGGCCAAGCTTGCCAATTCGAACTGGGTGCGGTACCATTCACCGCCGCGCGCGTTTTCTCCGGATGCTCCGCCGGGCGACCCGCCTGGAGTAATCAGGTCGTCGCCGAAACGGTCAGTTGCATAATGTCGGTAGATATGTGAAACTACCGATATAAAGCAACATGGCAACCCGTCCAGCCACTCAACGGATTCTCAGCCTCGCAGCGCGCCAACCTCTGGTCCGTCCCCGCGATGTCGAGGCGCTTGGAATCGCCCGAGAGTTTCTGCTCCGTCTTTACCGGCAGGGGATTCTCGTGCGGCCCGCTCGGGGCGTCTATGCGCTCGCCGATTCGTCCGTCACGGAACATCACAGCCTCGCCGTGGCTGCGA
>Ga0187893_10011097_pt1 | contig 13184 bp, 7 predicted proteins | sample MA1701074metaG_FD_139574 | JGI IMG/M metagenome (GOLD analysis project Ga0187893, IMG submission 139574) | White microbial mat communities from a basaltic lava cave in the Kipuka Kanohina Cave System on the Island of Hawaii, USA - MA170107-4 metaG ...
ACCGGCACTCAGGGCGCGACTTCCGGCTGACGGATGTCGCAGGAAATGTCATCGAAGGAATTCTGGCGTAGTTCCTTTTCCTGACGCAACAACCACGGTTTGAAGCAGTCGCTAAGACGATTGGGGTGGGAGGGCGAGCGTTCCAGCTTGCTGAGCTAGGCAGCAAAGACCTGCGTCAGACACCTCTCCTGAAGCGTAAGCAGCGTCTGGAGCGCTTGCTGGAGAATCATCGCAGGATTCTTTACCTGGACCATGTTGAAAGGTTCGGCTTGGCCTTGTTTCAGGGCCGTGCAGCTGGCACAGGAAGGCATTGTCGCCAAGGATGGGAAGAGTCCGTATGTGGAAGGTCCTCTTATGACCTGGCACTGGCAGAAGATCAAGGACAAGAACTATCACCGGCAGGGCAAGGTAGAGTTTCCGCAATCGAGAGCAAGAAAATAGGAAAGAAATGTTAGTTTTCAAGATTGGCTCTCTAGAACCCGCGCTCCCGAAGAGCGAGTCCTGCGACTCGCCTGGCACCCAATACACAATCTTGACGAGGCCGGCGCGCTAAACGAGATCGGCGCGGACGACGCGAAGGAGTACGCATGGGACATTGTGCGACGCGCGAAAGGGTGCTTCCATCATCAATTGTTGCTAAGGTTACTATAAAGGTATATGTTGCAGTCTGTTACAGACAAATCTGACGCTACCAATTCTGGCTGCCCCTGAGAGATGAGGACAGGTCACCAACAATTGACTGCGGAAGCCCCCTATGACCAATTCAGCAAATCGGTCCACAGCGCAAAGCGATCCGATCGAACATTCGGTGATGGTACTGCTAGTGGATGATCAAGTAATGGTCGCCGAGGCGATTCGCCGTTCTCTGTCGAATGAGCCAGATATCGATTTGCACTATTGTCCCGAGGCAGCGTTGGCGATCGGGCTTGCTAACCAGATCAAACCCATGGTTATCTTACAAGACCTAATCATGCCTGAAATCGACGGTTTAACCCTTGTCCGTCAGTTCCGCTCCAATCTGGCCACGCGCGATACACCGATTATTGTGCTTTCAACCAAGGACGACCCCGCGACGAAGAGCCAAGCCTTCGTTGTAGGTGCCAATGACTATTTGGTCAAAATCCCAGATAGGATCGAGCTGATTGCCCGCATTCGCCATCATGCTAAGGGCCACTTAAACCAGATTCAAAGGGATGAAGCCTATCGCGCCTTGCGCGATAGCCAGCAACAACTCTTGGAAAGCAACGCCTCCTTGATTGCCCTAAACCACCGGATAGCGGAGGCTACTCGTGCCAAATCGGAATTCCTGGCCAACATGAGCCACGAAATCCGGACCCCAATGAACGGTGTGATCGGAATGACAGAGCTACTCCTTCAAACAGACTTGACGCCGGAGCAGCGCCCCTATGTCGAAAGGGTCCAGCAATCCGGAGAAGCCTTGTTGGAGATTATCAATGACATCCTCGATCTATCAAAAATCGAGGCCGGCAAGATGACGCTCGAGGATATCCCCTTTGACCTGCGCACCGCCGTTGAAGAGGTCACCGAGCAACTCGCTACACGCGCCCACACCAAGGGTCTGGAAATTGCCTGTCTCATGTACCACGACGTCCCCTCCAACCTGCACGGCGATCCTGGCCGAATACGTCAAATCCTCACAAACCTGCTGGGGAATGCCATCAAATTCACAGAAAAGGGAGAGATTTTTCTTCAGGCAAAGAGCGTGGAAGAAACTTCTGAAACCGCAGTCATTCGGTTCGAAGTCAGCGATACTGGTATCGGCGTTTCTCCTGAAGGCCGCGCCAAGCTTTTTCAATCCTTTTCGCAGGCCGAGACTTCAATCAGCCGTAGGTTTGGAGGGTCAGGACTTGGTCTAGTCATTTGCAAACAGTTGGCCGAATTGATGAGTGGAGAGATTGGCGTGGAAAGCGAACCTGGCAAGGGCAGCACCTTCTGGTTTACGGCACGGCTGGGTAAGCTCTTCCAGCATAGCTTCACTCTGCCCGTTCCTCGGAAAGATTTGCGGGGACTGCGAGCGTTGATTGTGGATGAAAGCGGCAGCAATCACAGCATGCTGATGGAGCCAGGATTTTCGTGGGGAATGCAATGCGACGAAGCTAAGAATACCATGCAAGCCATCGGGATGTTGCGGGAGGCTGCATCCCTGGGGCGGCCTTACGATCTGGCGATTCAGAACGTCCTGATCGCTGACAAAGACGGGCTGAGCCTAGCCCGAGCGATCAAAAGCGATCCAGCCATCGAGAGTGTACGACTGATCCTGATGACCTCCACGGGCCTGCGTGGTCATGCCGAGGAAGCCCGAAAGGCCGGGGTTGCTGGATATCTGACCAAGCCAGTGCGCGAGTCTCAGCTCTACGACTGCCTCGCCACCGTGATGGGCACCCCCCAGAAAAATGCCACCTCATCGACTGGTTCCAACGACCCCCTTGTAACGACCCACAATCTCAAGGAAGCTAACGGCCGGAAACGGGCACGTGTTCTCGTCGCAGAAGACAATGATGTGAACCAGATGGTGGCCGTACGCTTTCTTGAGAAGCTCGGTCTTAAGGCCGACGTAGCCTCCAATGGCCTCCAGGTTGTTGAGGCCTGCAAACGGATCAAGTACGATCTAGTATTGATGGATTGCCAGATGCCTGAGATGGACGGTTTTGCGGCAACACGAGCCATTCGCCGGGCTGAATCGGATCTTGGTGAGACTCGCCTTGCCATCATCGCCCTGACTGCCAGCGCTATGATAGGCGACCGACAGAAATGTCTCGAAAGCGGAATGGATGACTATATTTCAAAACCCCTCAAGCTCTCCGAACTTAGAGACATGCTTGGGAGATGGATTCAGCCTTCACCAGTATTCTCAGGAGACGAGAGGTTAGAAGATATCAGTGCTGCGGCGGGCCGTGAAGCGCAATGAGGGTCCCAACGGGCTGCCATCGGTCGGGACATGGCGTTGTCAAGATCATGCTGACTTTGATACCCGAGCAGTTCATGTGGATTCTCACGAACACTCTAAGTTTGGCATTCTTGCACAAGAGCAAGCTCGTCCGCAGGATCCTCCAGCAACATTTAAAAAACGTGATCACGGACCCTAAACCGCCAACAGTTGACTACGGAAGCACCCCCAGCGCAACTGATCCCAGCCAGCCTTGACGCTTAGGCTAGGTGCTATTCGGCTGCGTTGCTTTGTAGTAGAGTCCACGCCTTCACCGAAATGCAATCTCCAACAAGCTCTGAATTCACTCCTGAAAAGTGCGGGTTCTAGGGACCAGATGGTAGGCCGCACATCTGTTCGCTGGCACGCGACAACTGGCAGGTGTTTCTGCCCAACGCCCACCCTGGGTACATCTGCTGGGAGGAGTACCAAACCAATCAGGCCAGGTTGCGTGGGAATGGACACAGCGAAGGTAGGGACAGTCCGGGACCTGCTCGCAAAGGACATGCCTTGCTGCAGGGGTTGGTACTGTGTGGTCGTTGCGGTTTGCGCATGACCGTCCGATATAGGGGCCGCAAGGACCGTCACATATCGAACTATGTCTGTGCCCGCCGCGGCATTGAGACGGGCGGGCCCTTGTGCCAGTTCGTCGTTGGCGCCGGGGTTGATGCAGCTGTCGGGAAGGCTGCGGTTGAGGCCGTGACGCCCGCGGCACTGGATTTGGCATTGCAGATATTTGAAGAACTACGCGCGCGCAAAGCTGAGGTGGACCGTCTCCGAGGTGCTCAGGTCGAACGGGCGAGAGAAGAGGCGGAACTGGCCCAACGTCAGTATATGCTGGCACGGCCGGAGAACCGGCTTGTCGTGGACACTCTTGAGCGACAATGGAATGAGTCCATGGTGAAACTTGCTCACGTGGAGGCGCAATACGAGCACGCCACGAAGGAGGACGGTACTTTGGAGCTGAGCACCGATACCAAAGAACGTATTGGTGCTTTGGCATCAGACTTCCCTCGAGTGTGGAAAGATCCGCGGACGTCAGCGCGTGATCGTAAGCGCATGTGTTGAGGCTTCTGATCGACGACGTGACGCTGGCGCGGGACAAAGAACTGATCCATGTACACATTCGTTGGAAGGGTGGGGCAACCACCTCCCCCGAGCTGCCTCGACCCCGGTCCAACTTCGAACTTGTCAGCACTCCCGCTGCAGTTATAGAAGAGATCCGAGCCCTAGCGACAGAACAGACCGATGATCAGATTGCGTGCACCCTGAACTCTCGCGGTTATCGCTATGGCATTGAAGGTTACAGCCAGCACTTACAGCGTAGCGGTTGGCTAACATTGTCTGAGATTGCAGGCAAGATAGGCGTGCATCCCTAAACCGTCAGGACGCATGCAAAAAAAGGGCTTCTGCATACCATTCGAGTAAATGGCCGGGATCTGCTGTTCGAACCGACTATGGACCCATTCCCCCAGGCTCATCGAAGCAAGGGGGATCCTTGTGTACTCCGCGAACTTCACTCATCAGATTAAGACTGAGGTGCAGTATGAAACATGATCCATTTTCTTTGCTGAAGACTCGCTACGTCAGGCAATTCACGAGTTCGTTATTCATTGTCACCGAGAACGAAATCATCAAGGACTCGACAACCGGTTAATCACTCCTATGGAGAAGACCGTCGACCCTGCCGCAAATATCGAGCGGTGGCAACGGCTTTTCCTGACCGCGAGCATCACCCGTTCCGACAGCTGAGACTCTTCATCGTTCGTGGACTTTATCGAGGGTAGAAGTGGTGTCTTCGATTTGAGTCTCAAACCATATCACGAAGATGAGTTATAGTTGGAATACCAACAGACGGACGGAAGCACCAGTCGAAACTGCCACAAGGAGGTCTCCGGATCTCGGATCTCGTTGCAGACCGAGTTTTGCCCGCAATATGGACCAGAATTTGCAAAGACTATAGCCCCTTAGATGCATGCGGTTCGAGTTTTGTCTTCGTCACATCTTGGGTTGACCACGTTGTAGAGCAATTTTGTCGAAACCAGACACTAAGGCAACCTTTGACGCAAATAAAAACTATTAGTTCAGGAAATCGTAAGCTCTCGCGTTCGAGTGTCCATCACCTATCCCTCGTGCTTATTCTTACAAGTAGTCTTTTGAGCTTCACGGGAATATCTCTGGTGCTTGGCATCCAATCCCGTAAGAGTTTGTCGAGTGGCCCACCTCCAATGCAATTGCCCTCTTCAAATCGGGAGCTTGTGACTGAGGTTTCTGGGGGTTATGAAGCGCAGTATTTCTTTCAACGCCTTGAAAAACCGGCTGATTGGAATCAAAATCTTGCACTGATATGCGAGCTCAAGAGAAAAGCTGTTGAAGAAGCCGTCGCCCGACTTGAGAGTAATTTGGCTGCAATGAAGGTTGAGAACTTAGAGGGAAGCTTGGTCGAAGCAGCGGCCAGGCGCCATCACACACTAGCTCAACTCTACGCCTTCAAAGGCGAGACGGGCAAAGCGATTGAACGTCTCCAGGAAGCCCGCCGCATTGCGCTCAAACACGGCTTAGACGAATTTGCTCTCGAACTTGACGAAAGGCTCGGGATCGCTCAGATGCGTCGAGCAGAGGATGAAAACTGTGTCAAAAACCACAATGCCAGGAGTTGTATTTTCCCATTGACCCCTCAAGGACGACATAGTCTGACCGCCGGATCTGAGGCAGCCGTAAGCCATTTCTTGCGTTATTTGAATCAGGAGCCTGCTGACCTAGAAGTGAAGTGGTTGCTGAATATTGTTTATATGACGTTAGGCCAATATCCAGCGGGAGTTCCTCAGGAATATCTAATTCCGCCTGCTAACTTTGATTCGCGAGAAGACATCGGCCGATTCGAGGATGTGGCTTCAGCTGCCGGATTAGATGTTTTTGGCCAAGCGGGGGGAGCAGTTGTGGATGACTTGGACAAAGATGGCTTCTTGGACATTGTGGTTTCGAATCTAAACCCATGCGAACCTCTGCGGCTTTTCCATAACAATGGGAATGGCACTTTTGTTGATCGGACAGCAGAAGCTGGTCTGTCCGGGCAGCTTGGTGGATTGAATCTGAATCATGTCGACTATGACAACGACGGCTGGCTGGATCTTCATGTCATGCGCGGTGGGTGGGATGTTCCTATGCGCAGTTCGTTGCTGAGAAACAACGGAGATGGCACATTTGTCGACGTTACAGAAAAGGCGAACTTGGCCAAGCCTGCAACCGCTACTCAAACGGCTGCGTGGGCTGATATCGATAATGACGGCTATGTAGACCTCTTCGTAGGGAACGAAAATGCTCCATGCCAGCTATTTCGTAATAAGGGTAACGGGACTTTTCAAGATATCGCTCATCACGCGGGTGTGGACCGAGTTCGTTTTACCAAGGGAGTGATCGCAGAGGATTACGACAATGATGGATATCCAGACTTTTATGTTTCAAATGGCGGGGATAACAATTTCCTTTATCACAATAATCAAGATGGGACTTTCACCGACGTAGCTCAAAGGATGGGTGTTGAAAAACCAGTGTTGAGTTTTGCAACCTGGTTTTTTGACTACGACAACGACGGCTTGTCAGATCTTTTTGTTACCAGTTTTCTTCAGTCCGTCACTCAGGTCGCGCTCAGTTACCTAAGACTTCCTGTTGAGGCCGAGACTCTCAAACTTTACAAGAACATCGGGACGGGCGGTTTTCGAGATGTAACTCGGGAAGTTGGATTGGATCGAGTCTTCATGCCCATGGGCTGCAATTTTGGTGACCTCGATAATGACGGATTTTTGGATTTCTATCTGGGAACCGGAGCACCGTCTTACGCGGCTCTTGTCCCTAATGTGCTCTTTAGAAACCATGATGGGCAATACTTCGTTGATATCACAACGTCGTCAGGCACCGGGCACCTTCAAAAAGGACATGGCGTTGCGATTGGTGATCTTAATAACGATGGTAACCAAGATATCTTTGTTAAGGTTGGAGGAGCAGTGCCTGGAGATAAGTATGCGAGCGCGCTATTTCAGAATCCCGGCCGGGCGTCAAACAACTGGATTGACGTTCGCTTGGCAGGAGTCAAGACTAACCGTGCGGCGATTGGGGCCCGACTCAAAGTGACCGTGGTGGACGGGGACAAGCGTCGATCAATTTATCGCGCGGTAACCAGCGGAAGCTCCTTTGGCGACTCTCCCTTTCAGCAACACATCGGACTAGCCAAGGCCTCGCGGATTGACACCCTAGAGATTTGGTGGCCCACAAGCAAGACACGGTCGGTTTTCAATAGTCTTAAACCCAACCAAGCCATCGAGGTCAAAGAGTTTGCAAAGCAATTTGTGAAGATTAAACTGCGCCCGTTTTCTCTTAAAGACGCAAGCGGGCAAAATGGCAAACATTCACCGCACAACCATAAGCAGTAAGAGAGGAAGTGTTTTCTAATTCGTCGCAGACAAGATTAAGCGAGAGGCCGAGATCTACACAAATGAGGTCAGTCTTTCTCAGAACAACTGCTTTTTCCGCGAGACGAGTCTGTTACATTGTCATCGCAGGTTTGGCCGTAGGAAATCCACCAGATGTAGTGTTCGCTCAGGAAGCTCCAAAGGTTGAACTTCAGCAGACCAATAGAACGGCGCAGGGAGTCGATCCGAAGCAAGCCGCAAAGGCTAGCCAACTCGTGCAGCAGGCTAGATCTCTGATTGAGAACGACCAATCGAAGCCGGCTATTCCTTTGCTTCGTGCGGCACTATCCCTATCACCAAAAGACTCACAAGCTCGTCATCACCTTGGGTATGCCCTATGGAAAGAGGGACAGCCAGAAGCCTCAGCCGTTGAATTCAAGAAGGCCCTCAGTCTGGATCCCACCAATGTGTATACCAAGTATTTCCTGGCTCGGCTGTTGCAAGACAAGGGGAAATTGACCGAGTCGGCTCAACTCTACGAATCAAGTATTGCCGTTGGGCAGCCTGTCTATGACACTCATTCGCAGTTAAGCCAGATCTACTTGCGCATGGGTCAGAAGACGAAGGCCCTTCAGTCGTTGCAACAAGCCGCTCAACAGTACCCTCTCGACGGCGCTCTGCGCTACCGCCTGGGGCAAATCTATAACCAGGAGGGACGTCTTGAGGAGGCAGATCGTGCTTTTGAAACTGCCACACGATTAAAGCAAACCGATCAAAGCTCCATCCAAAAAACGCTGGATCTTTCTGTAGCGCTTCAAAACAGGCAGGTGGAACAGGTACTGAAGCTTCGCGGGGAGCTGCTAAAACAATCCTCGAAAGATCCAGAGATCCTAATTAGGCTCGGAGTCCTCTTGGGCGAAGGAAACTATTTCCAAGAGTCGATCGAACCACTGGAGTTGGCAACTAAAATCTTACCGGCCTCGTTTGAGGCCTATTTCAATCTTGGTCTTTCTCTAGCTCGGCTCAAAGAGACAAGGCAGGCCGAGTCATCTCTGCGAAGGGCTTTGGCGATCCAGCCAAACTCATTTGAAGCTAACACCGCCCTCGCCGTTCTCGACGTAAAACACAATCAAAACGAAAATGCTATCAAGCATTTGCGTGCCGCTAGACGAGCACGCCCTGACAATGTCAAGGTTCTTGCCTTGTTGGGACAGCAATACCTGCAGGGACACTATGCTCAAGAGGCAACTGAGACTTTGGAGGAGGCTGTTCAGCTAAAGGCGGATGATCTCCGTTTGCGCGAGCTTCTTATGAATGCCTATCAAAGCAACAAGGAGTTCGACAAGGCTCTTGCCATAGCCAAGGAATCTTTGAAGCTCTTTCCCTCTATTGCGCAAGCCCATCTTGACGTTGGCGAGCAATTGGCAAATTCGGGACGGTACCAGGAAGCCCGCAGCTACTATGAAGCAGCGATCCGAACGGACCCATCCTTCACGGAGGCCTACAATTCGCTGGGAGATTCTCTTCTCAGGAACGGGGAATACCAAACCGCCCTTGAGAAGTTTCAGTCCGCTTGGTCTCTGGACGATCGCAGTTTGCGCGCCGCACGTGGCATCGGGCAAAGCCTGAATCGACTACGGCGTTACTCGGAAGCGGTCACGGAACTGGAGAAATCAATCCGAGTTCTTTCTGATGATGCCCAGCTTTTTTTTGAGCTGTCGCAGGCCTATGCTCGGCTAGGGAATCAGGAAAAGGCCAATGAGTGTGTTGCCGCATTCGAGAAACTTCGTAACAGGGAAATTGAGAAAGAACACGCAGAGCGCCCGCGGCTGTATCGAATTGAAGCTCTGAATTCTGGGAAAGAATGAGTCACCTATTACATCGCCCAGCTCCAAAAGCGGCAAGAGTTTGTCTCCTGTTGTTTCGGAATCAAGATCCTTCCCTTAATGCGGTGTTCCGAGTTTTCTGTTGGATGCGGGCCAAGGTTTGGCTTTGTTCCTTGGGTTTCCTGATGGTGCTGGCTTTCCGGGCCGCGACTGTTCAGGTTCAAGGAATGGTTCTTCCCCCTCCGACAGCTGTGGTCTTTAAGGACGTGACGACAGCTGCCGGCCTCACCCCGACCCTGATCTGTGGGACTCTGGCAAAAGATTACATCCTTGAGATTTCAGGCACCGGATTGGCTTGGTTTGACTATGACAATGACGGCTTCCTGGATCTCTACCTGGTCAACGGATCGACAATCCAAAACCTCTTGAAGCCACGAACTCCCAAAGAGCTGCCTCGCAACTATCTGTTCCGGAACAATAGAAACGGAACCTTTAGTGATGTTACGTCGCAGGCTGGAGTCAAAGGCGTAGGCTGGGGGAACGGTGCACTTGCTGCAGATTTCAACAACGATGGATGGTCCGATCTTCTGGTGACTAACTTCGGTCCTAACCTGCTCTACAAGAACAATGGCAACGGGACATTCACGGATGTTACCGCCCAGGCTGGGGTTGGTGGCGGAAAAATTTGGCATACGGGTGCTTCTTTCGGCGATTACGACCGGGACGGATTCTTAGACTTGTATATCGCTGGCTATGTGGATTTTGATGTCCACAACCTTCCTGATCGGAGCCGGCTTTTTTGTGCGGTGCGGGGAAAATCGGTCAAGGCGTGCGGACCTCGTGGACTCAAAGGTGCGCCAGATGTGCTTTTTCATAACAACGGGGATGGGACCTTCACCGATGTGACGGAACAGGCTGGCGCCGCAGACAAGAAGCTTCGCTATGGGTTTTCTGTCGTAATCGAGGATTTTGATGGCGACGACTGGCCCGATATTGTGGTGCTGAATGACTCCAACCCCAACTATTTTTACAGAAATCTGCGCAACGGGACCTTTGAAGAGGCGGGAATTCGAGTTGGCATCGCCTATAACGGTGAAGGTGCAGAGCAGTCTAACATGGGCCTGGCGATCGGTGATCCCGATCATGACGGCTGGATGGACTTGTTCATAACAACCTTCGCCGACGACAACTACACGCTGTTTCACAATGACGGCAGGGGATTCTTCACCGATGCGTCGTACCCCTCGCGGCTCGGTGAAGCCACGATTCCCTTTCTGGGCTGGTCAACCTTTTTTCTCGATTACAACAACGACGGATGGGTGGATTTGTTTTGCGTCAACGGCCACGTCTATCCAGAAGTTGAGCAATTCTTCAAGGACGTACCCTATCGCCAGCGGCCGCAGCTTTTTCAGAACCTGAGACACGGGCAGTTCCGTGAAGTCAGTGCGGAGACCGGGCTGAGTAAGTTTCGGCTCTTGGGGCGGGGCGGTGGGTTTTGTGACTATGATAATGATGGAGATTTGGACATCGCCATCGTTAACATGGATGACCGACCGGTGTTGTTACGAAACGATGGAGGAAACGCTTTGGGCAGTTGGCTGCAAGTCACGACGGTAGGAACGAAGAGCAATCGCGATGGCGTTGGTGCGCTGATCAAAGTAGTTTCGGGAGAAACAACGCAATACGAACGCGTGCGTCGCGGCGGGAACTTCTTGTCTGGGAACGATAGCCGGTTGCATTTTGGGCTCGGAGCCAATCAGGTTGTGGACTTGGTGGAGGTCCGCTGGCCCAGTGGAACGGTCGACCGGCTAACTGGAGTACGCTCCGACCAGCAGATCGTTGTTCAAGAGACGAAGGGGCGTATCGCACTGCCCTCCCCGACTACCAGCGGGGCTAGCACCCGCTGAGGCTTCCCGAGATTGTTGTACGCTGCTGCTTGTCGATGGGGCGAATCAATCCCTCCTGCTCGTGCCAAGGCTTGCCCGATATGCAAGATTGTTTGCGCATGAGCGGCATCAGCGTTTTTCTGCGCTGCTTCCAGGCGGGACTGCGCTTGAAAAGTTTCCGTAGCTCCCCTAGCGTTTCCTTTTCTATGCCAGTCAATACTCGAACTGTCGGAATTGAGTCTCAAAGTGATTTGCAGTTCAGCACGCCATCCAATTCGCCGACCTTCGTCAGGGCAGAACTCGGCCGGCTGTGCCATTGGGCCTCTCCAGGGCAGGGTCTAACGGCAGTCTGAACTGCTTTCACGGCGCCGTCGAACTCTTGGTGCATGAAGAACAAGACCTCGAGGTCGTAGCGGCATCGGCATAAGGTTGGCTTGAGACGCACCACAAACTGCGAGTGAGGTACAGCGTCTCCCGCACGCTGGTTTTCTGCAAGAGCGACGGCCAAACTGTTCAGAGCTTCCGCTCAGCAAAGCGGTCCCAAATGGAAGTGCTCCCTCGCCTGAAAGGGATCTCCCTTTAAGCCTGCCCTCAACTCTTGGACGGCTTCATCCAAGTCGCCGCTTTCGAGTAGGTCGGCGCCGAGCTGCAGGCGAGCTTCAGCGTAAGTGGGCTTGAGTCGCAGTGCCTCACGAAAGTATGCTTCGCAGGAGGCTGTTTCCTTTCTGTATAACTGAGAGACCCCGAGATTGTAATGGGCTTGCGAGCGGGCCGGAGACCGATTGCCTGCCTGAATAGGTTGGCAGCAGTTTCCTGCCCCCCAGCCTGGCGGCCGTCACACCTCGATCATTCAAGTAATCTGGAGAATCCGGTTGAAATTGCACTGATTTTCAAAGGCAAGGCTTGCTTCGCCAAGCCCCCCGAAGGCCATCAAAGCTAGACCAACCGGTAGTGTGCTTCCGCCATGCGCGGGGACACACCTGGACCACTTCTTGAGTGCTTCCACTGCCGCTAGCGCGCTCCCGTTTCACTCGCTTTGGGGCCAGATGCAACACGCGACGAAACTGGCTGGCGGCTCTCGGCAGATCGTTTTTTCCAATCCACGCTAACCAATCTGGGTTCAAGCCTAAAGACTTTTCAAATTCAGCGATTGCCAGACCAAAACTGCGCTGGTTGAGGTAGGCGCTCTCCTGCTGACGGTGAAGGGAGGCTTCGCCAGCGGCGTCCTTTTGGGGATTCTCTGCTGGTGAGCGAGACGATTGAGAGAGCCCCCAAGACGCAGACAACCAGGCACCGGTGTGCGGCCGAGAAAGCCAACAAAGCGGACAATTCTCCGCACACCGGGATCTCAACAAGCTCAAAGCGAATTGAACTGACTAATATTTTAGTCGCGGCACGGCCTGGCCAAACCAAAAGCTCATCAATCCACTTGACAACAGAAAGTGCTGATTGTATAAGCCTGAGCATAGTTCATACAAGTAGTCGTTGGTTGAAATAAAGTCAATCAATGCCGGATTGGCCCCCTTGGTAGCGAGAGAGCCGATTTTCATTTTCGCTGGCCCATGGAACTTGTCAAACCAAAAAGGAGAACCTATGGCAATCCCTCGTAACAATCACTCAATTGCTATGAGTCTCTTGGTGGTTACCTTGTTAGGTTTTGTCCCTGCTAACTCGGCTTTTGCCCAGACGACCTTCGGCACCATAGTGGGAAACGCAATCGATCCCTCGCAGGCAGCCGTGCCCGACGTCAACGTAACGATTACTAACGAACAGACGGGAATTGTTCGGCAGACCCGGACCGACGAATATGGAAACTACACGGTTGGATCTCTGTTGCCCGGCATGTATCAAATCAAAGCTGAACGGAGTGGTTTTCAATCTCTTGACATCAAAGGCGTGGAGCTTCGTGTCACGCAAACGGTAACGGTGAATCTCGCTCTGGAAGTCGGCACCGAGACGCAGACGATTGAGGTCGTGGCGACGGCGCCGTTGCTAGAGAATTCTACAAGCACCGTGGGGACCGTAATCGACAACAAGAACGTGGTGGCTTTACCGCTGAACGGAAGAAGTTTCGTCGATTTGATCCTGCTGGTGCCTGGGGCGACACCCAGAGGAA
>Ga0187893_10011098_pt1 | contig 13184 bp, 13 predicted proteins | sample MA1701074metaG_FD_139574 | JGI IMG/M metagenome (GOLD analysis project Ga0187893, IMG submission 139574) | White microbial mat communities from a basaltic lava cave in the Kipuka Kanohina Cave System on the Island of Hawaii, USA - MA170107-4 metaG ...
ATGGGGTTCAGAAGGTCCCCGGTTCAAATCCGGGCGCCCCGACCATGTAGGGACGCTTCAGGCGTTTCGCCCGCCGCCCGCGACGCGGATGCCGAACTCTTCGCGCAGCTCGGCGAGCGGCTGCTCGAGGTGGCCGGCGAACTCGCGCCACGGCCAGCGCCTGCGCTGGCGCAGGCAGCGCCACACCGTGCGCGGCACGATCACGAGCGCGGAGAGCGTCGTGCGCGCGGTCTCGGCGAACGGGAGCTCGCGGTAGATCTCGGTCGACTCGTGCAGCGGGTAGCCGCGCAGCACGCCGAAGCCGCCGGTCGTGCCGAACACGCTCGAGAGCTTCACGACCGCCTCGTGCGGGAGCGACGTGCTGCAGCCGTACACGACGTGCACGGTGTCGTGGCTGCGGAAGAAGTCCTGCGCCTCGGGTGACATGCCGCGCAGCTGCGAGAGCTGCGGGTTCTTGCGGTAGTACTCGGCGAGCCCCTCCGCGAGGGTCTGGGGGGAATCCTGCCGCTCGAAGTCGTGCATGCGCGCCCCTCCCGGCAGGCTCCACGGTACCACCAAACGGCGCCCGGGCCCCGGCTCAAGCCCGGTTCGCGACCGGCCGAAAGGCGGGTTCTGGCACGCAAGTCGTCACGTGGCGTGCGGGAGGCGCTTTCTCCATGAAGGACGGGCGTACGCGCCGGGTCGCTGCGCGGCCGGCGGACGAAGATGGTTTCCTGGCCACGCACGAGGTCGCGATCCTGGTCGCGTCGGGGCGGATGGCGGGCCGCGAGATGCTGATCGAGAAGCCGCGCGTCACGCTGGGCCGCAGCTCGAGCGCGGATCTCGTGCTCGACGACGCCTCGGTGTCGAGCGAGCACGCGGCGCTCGAGCTGTTCGACGGCGGCTTCCGCCTGCGCGACCTGGGCAGCACGAACGGCGTGCGCGTGAACGGCGCGGCCGTGACCGTCGCGGACCTGAAGCACGGCGACCGGATCGAGCTCGGCTCGCTCGCGCTGCGCTACGTGGTGGCGGGCCGCGAGGACGTCCCGCGCACGCACGTGCTGCTCGACGAGTAGCGGCCGGCCCGGAGGCGCGCGATGTCGGGACCCCGCACGATCGGGAGCTTCGCGATCGAGCGCGAGCTCGCGTCGGGCGGCATGGGCGTGGTCCTGCTCGGCCGGCACGCGACGCTCGAACGGCGCGCGGTGCTGAAGCGCCTGCGCCCGGAGCTGTCCGCGAGCGACGAGCTGGTCGAGCGCTTCGCGCGCGAGGCGCGCGCGGCCGCGAACGTGCACCACGAGAACGTGGTCGCGGTCTACGACTGGATCGCCTGGCGCGGCGAGCACTACATCGCGCAGGAGTACGTCGACGGCGTCGACCTGCGCGCCGCGCTCGAGGCGGTCGGGCGCTTCCCGTGGCGCGTGGCCGCGCAGATCGCGCTCGAGATCGCGCGCGGGCTCGAGGCGATCCACGCGAACGGCACGGTGCACCGCGACCTGAAGCCGGCGAACGTGCTGCTCGGCCGCAACGGCGCGGTGAAGATCGCCGACTTCGGGATCGCGATCGACGGCACGAGCGACGGACTGACGCGGCCGGGCTGCGCGATGGGCTCGCCGCCCTACATGGCGCCCGAGCAGCTGGTCGGCGAGCGCTGCGATCCGCGCAGCGACCTGTTCTCGCTCGGCGTCGTGCTGTACGAGCTGCTCGCCGGCGAGCCGCCGTTCGCGGAGCCGAGCGATCCCGACTCGCCGACGCTCCTCACGCGCATCCAGCGCGGGCGCTTCGAGCCGCTCTCGCACGCCGCACCGGGCGTGCCGCGCTGGCTCGCGAAGCTCGTGCGCTCGTTCCTGCGCCCCAAGCCCCGCAGCCGGCCGGGCTCGGCGCAGCTCGTGCGCCGCATGCTCGAGGAACGGCTGCGCGTCTACCCGGCCGACGCGCGGCTCGAGCTGGCGAGCTGGCTGTGGCAGAACGGCGTGTTCCACGCGCGCGAGGGCGAGACCGTGGTCGTGTCGCTCGTGCAGCCGCCGCGCCGCGGGCTCGGCTCGGGCGCGGGCTGGGCGATCGCGGCGGGGCTCGTGTGCGCGCTCCTGATCGGCTCGTTCATCCGCCTCGAGCCTGTCGACTGGACGTCGTGGCTCGAGGGCGTGGTCATCGCGTTCGAAGCGCTGCCTCCGCTCCCTCCCCCGCTGCCTCCGCCCTGAGCGCGAAGTCCGCGGGCACGGGCGCGCGGATCTCGGTCTCGGGAGCGCGCGGCGCGAGCCGCAGCCGGACGCGGTCGGCGTGGAGCAGGATGCGCTCGGCGCTGTGCGGCGCGCCCTCGATGTACGGCGGGCCGTAGAGCTCGTCGCCCACGATCGGCGTGTCGCCCGAAGCCAGGTGCACGCGCAGCTGGTGCGTGCGGCCGGTGACGGGCCGGCACTCGACCAGCGCGCGGGGGCCGGCGCGCGAGACGACACGGAAGTGCGTCTCGCTCTCGCGCGCGTCGGGCGCGGCCTCGCTGCGCAGCTCGAAGCGGTAGCGGCTGCCGCTGCGCGCGGGGCCGAGGAGGCCCCGCACCGTCCACTCGTCCCGCTCGGGCGCGGGCGAGACCCAGGCCAGGTAGTGCTTCGCGACGCGCCGGTCGTGGAGCGCGCGGCCCAGGAACGCGGCGCGCTCGGCGTCGCGCGCGAGCAGGAGCACGCCGCTCGTCTGGCGGTCGAGCCGATGCGCGGCGCGCAGGCCGGGACAGCCGAGCCGCTCCGCGAGCTGGCGCTCGAGCGAGTGGAGCTGGCTCGCGCGCGTGCCCTGCACGGGCAGCCACGCGGGCTTGCTCACCGCGACCACGCCGTCCTGGTCGTGGAGCACGCAGTCGTCGGCGAGCGCCACCGGCTCGGGCTCGCGCTCGAACGCGTAGACCGCGACGTGCGCGCCCTCGCGCACCGAGGCCGGCGCGGTCTCAGGGGCGACCGGCCGCTTGTCGAGCCAGATGCCGCCGTGGCGCAGCACGCGCTCGAGCCCGGCGTCGTCGAGCCGCGCGCGCTGGCGCAGCTCGGCCAGGAAGTCGGCCCAGCCGCGCGACCCGAGCAGCACGAAGCGCGTCGCGCGCACGCGCGGGTCGAAGCGCCGCGCGCTGGGCGAGCCACCGTCGCGTGCGCTCATTTGACCATCCTACAACGCGAGTCGTACAAGAGCGCGATGGGAATGCTCGACGGACGGGTGGCGATCGTGACCGGGGGTGCGAGCGGGATCGGCGCGCGCAGCGTGCGCTTGTTCGCCGAACAAGGCGCGCGCGTGGTGATCGGCGACATGCAGGAGGAGCTCGGCCGCTCGGTCGCCGAAGAGCTGCGCGGCTCGGCCGTCTTCCAACGCACCGAGGTGAGCCGCGAGGACGACGTGCGGGCGCTCGTCGCGCGCGCGGAGAAGGAGTTCGGCCGGCTCGACTGCATCTTCAACAACGCCGGCTTCGGCGGCGCGCTCGGTCCGATCGCCGACACGCCGGTCGACGAGTTCGACGTGACCTTCGCGGTGCTCGTGCGCGGCGTGTTCCTGGGCATGAAGCACGCGGCGCCGCTGATCGCGCGCCAGGGCGGCAGCATCATCAGCACCGCCAGCGTCGCGGGCCTGCTCGCCGGCTACTCGCCGCACGCCTACGCCGCGGCCAAGGCGGCCGTGATCCAGCTCTCGCGCTCGGTCGCGCTCGAGCTCGCGCCGCAGCGCGTGCGCGTGAACTGCATCTGCCCGGGCTTCATCGCCACGCCGCTCGCGCTGAACACCGTGGGCCGCACGCCGACCGCCGCGCAGACCGAGGCATCGAAGCAGTGGTTGTCCGGCGCGCAGCCGATCCCGCGCGCAGGCGACCCCGACGACATCGCGCAGATGGCGCTGTGGCTCGCGAGCGACGCCTCGACCTTCGTCACCGGGCAGCACTTCGTGGTGGACGGCGGCTTCGCGGCCGGACGCGCCTGGGGTGACCAGCCGGAGTGGCTGCGCGTGCACAAGCCGCTGCGGATCTACAAGCCCGGGTGAGCGCCTTGGAGTGGATGCGCCTGCACGTCGAGGCGCTCTACCGGCACGACGCGCGCGGCCGGATCGTGAGCTCGAACGAGTGGCAGCCGGCTCCGGCGCCGCGCTTCCACCTGGGGCGGACGAGCGAGGGGCTCGAGCATCGCTTCCGCGCCGATCTGCCGGACGCGCTGTGCGAGGAGCTGGCCGCGCTCGGCGCGGACGAGTCCGCTATCACGCGCGTGCTCGCGGCGCACGCGCCGATCGAGCGGGTCTGGCGCGGGCCGGCGTACGCGCTGCTCGCGGATGTCTCGCCGCGCCCGAACGCCCGCGTGGTCGCGATCGACGCTTCGAACGCCGACCTCCTGCGCGGTGGCTTCGACGCCTGGCTCGACGACGTGCCGCACCGCCAGCCGTTCCTGGCGGTGCTCGAGGACGATCGCGCGGTCGCCGTATGCGCGAGCGTGCGCATCACGTCCGCCGCGCACGAGGCCGGCGTCGAGACGCTCGCCGCGGCGCGTGGCCAGGGCCACGCCGTCGACGTCGTCGCCGCCTGGGCCACGGCCGTGCGCCACGCGGGCGCGCTCGCGCTCTACAGCACCTCGGCCGACAACGCCGCCTCGCAGCGCGTGGCCGCGAAGCTCGGCGCACAGCCGATTGGCACCGACTTCCGCGTGACTTGATACGATCGGATCCATCGCGAAGGAGGACCCCCGTGAACCTGGAACGCGTGAAGCAGGAGTCGAAGCGACTGAGCCCGTGGGCGCACCTGGCGACGGTCGGACGCGACGGCAATCCGGACGTCGTGCCGATCCACCCGTGCTGGGAGGGCGACACGCTCTGGATCATGACCTTCGGCAAGAGCGTGAAAGTGCGGAACATCGAGCACAACCCGAACGTCGCCCTGCACTGGCAGGTGACCGAGGTCGGTGACGGCGTCGAGCTGTGGGGGACGGCGAAGATCTTTTCCGACCTCGACACCAAGAAGCGTCTGTGGAACGGCGTGTTCGACTACGACCTGAACGCGTTCGCGCCCGGCGGCCCCGAGGGCTCGCCCGACGTCGTGTTCCTGGCCGTGCGCCCGCAGCGCGCGCTGTACCTGGCGGCGTACGGCATGAAGGGCCGCGAGACCTGGAAGGCCTAGACGGGCCGCCCTTCGCGCAGCACCGGGTACTGCCGCTCGGGCGCGGCGCAGGGCTCGCGCGCGATCGCGCCGTTCGCGCCCGGCCGCAGCGCGATCGCGCCGTCGGGCGCGTACTGCAGGATGTAGGCGCGGCGCGTGTCGCCGGTCAGGTTCGGGCCGGTCGCGTGCGGCGTGAGCGACGAGAACACCACGATCCCGCCCGCGCGCGCGGGTGCCGCGACCGGCGGGCTCGGCGGCTCGTCGAAGCAGACGAGCCCGAGGTCCGTCGCGGCGTGCGCGAGCGTGCCGCCGCGGTGTAGCCCCGGCACGACCCGCGGGCAGCCGTTCTCCTCCGTCGCGTCCGTGAGCGCGACCCAGCAGGTCAGGTACGCCTCGGGCTCGACGAACGTGTAGCCGTTGTCCTGGTGCCAGGGGAACGGCGCGCGCGTCCCCGGCTTCTTGTACACGGCCTGGTCCCAGTAGAGCCGCACGTCGGGCCCGATCAGGTCGTGCACGAGGTCGCAGAACACCGGGTGGCGCGCGAACTCGCGCAGGAACGGCGAGCGCGCGACCAGGTGCGTGGTGAAGGTGATCTCGTCCGCGCGCGCGATATGAAGCCGTCCGCCCGGCTGCTTGCGCAGGAACGCCTCCGACTTGCGCTCGAACGGCTCGATCTCCTCGACCACGCGCGCGACGGTCGCGGCGTCGAACGCGTCCTCGAGCACGAAGTAGCCGTGCTCGTCCCAGCTGCGCGCCTGCGCGGCGTCGATGCGGCGGAACGCGCCGCGCGGCGGCCGCCACGCGAAGTTCTGGCTCAACGGGTGGGGAGTCGGCTTCACGTCCACATCCGCGCGTTCGAGCCGGGCCAGCCGGGGATCGGCGGATCGGGCAGCGGCGGGGGCTTGGGCAGGTCGCCCTCGGCGCGCGGCCAGGCGATCGGCGTGACATCACTTTGGACCAGCGCGCCGGGCTCGATGCCCGCCCGGTCCACGCACGGGTGCCGCTGCTTGCTCGGCTTCCGCGACGTGCCGTCCGCGAAATAGATCATCGTGTGCACGCGCCGCATGGCGCGGCTCTGGTTCGGCCTCGCGACGTGGATCGTGAGCCCGTGGTGGAAGCTCACGTCGCCCGGCTTCACGGGCGACCACTCGGGCGCGATGCCGCGCGCCTCCGGCCCGTGCTCCAGGTCGAAGCCCGACGCGGTGAAGATGTTCGCGAACGCCTTCACGCCGAAGCGGTGCGAGCCCGGCACGAAGCCCATGCAGCCGCTCTCGAGGTCCGCACCGTCGAACGCGATCCAGGCCGTGATGGTCTGCGTCTCGACCAGCGGCCAGTACGGCTGGTCGTGGTGCGCGTCGGTCTCGCGGCCGCCCGGCTCCTTGTACAGAGCCTGGTCGTGCCAGAGCCGAAGTGCGGGCGCGCCGACGAGCTCCGCCGCGATCTGCGCGATGCGCGGATGGAAGGTGAGGCGCCGGACCTCCTCGTGGTCCTCCCACAGGTTGATGATCTGGCGGAACGACTGCTCGTAGCGCGTGCGCTCCGCGAGCGGGCGCGGATCGTGCGCGCTGCGCGCCGCGACGCCGCGGTCGACCGCCGCGCCGAAGCGCTCGAGCTCCTCGCGCGAGAGCACGCCGGGCACGACCAGGTAGCCCTGCTCGTCGAACCGCCGGCGCTGCTCGTTGGTGGTGATCGCCATTGCAGCCTATGATGCACGCCCACGCTGACCTGGGGAAAGTGGGAGATGGCGACGAAGAAGAAGACCGGGAAGAAGAAGACCACCGCGCGCGCCGCGGCGAAGACGAAGGCGGCGCCCGCGGCTCGGGCCAAGGGCGGCGCCAAGGCCGGCGCCAAGGCCGGCGCAGCCGAGCTCGATCCCGTGCGCGCCGCGCTCCAGCGCCGGCGCCTCGCCCTGCTCTCGCGCTAGCTAGCGATCGGCGCCGAGCGCCGCGTCGTCGACCGCGATCTGCGCTTCGCTCCGCAAGCGATTGATCTCGGCGCCGAACTCGGCTTGGGCTCGAAGCAGGCGCAGACTCTGCTCGACGCGCGCGCGCACGGCTTCGAATGGCAGCGGCTCCGCCGGCAGCGCTTCCTCGAGCTCCACGAGCCACCAGCGTCCGTCGCGCACGAGCACCACGCGCTGGCCGGCGGCGGCGAGCGTCAGCGCCTCCGGCATCACGCTCGCGGGAAGATCCTCCACCGGCGCGGGTCCGATCCGCTCGGACCCGTCCGCCGCGATGCGACCCTCGCGCCCGAGCCGGGCGTCCTCTGCGCGCGCTTCGGCCTCGCTCGCGAACGGCTGGCGGCGCAGCGCGACCTGCGGGCTCACGTAGCGCACGCGCGTCTTCTCGTAGTGGTCGCGCAGCTCCTGCTCGCTGAGCTCGAGCGAGTCGCGCATCGACGCGAACAGTGCATCGCGCAGCTCCTCTTCCTCGCGCACGGACAGCGGCGCCTCCGAAGGCGTGCTCCCCGACAAGCCGCGGCGCGTCGCCTCGCCGGCGGCCAGGTGCCGCGCGACCGCCGCGTCGACGCGCCCGCGCATGGTTTCCCGGGTCTGCGCGCCGGCCTGCACCAAGTCACCTAGTACGATCGGCTCGCCGTTCACGCGCGCCACGACCTCTGCGGCCGATGTCTGAGACTCACCGGAGCCGCAAGCGGACAGGAGCACTCCGGCAGCAGCCACCAAGGCGAGCCTGCGTCCATGACTTTTCACGACCTCAGGCCTCGGGAGGACCGGCGAGCGGCTTCTCGAAGCGAAGCCCGGGGAAGCGGGCGAAGTCGCCGTCGGTCGACGCGAGCACGAGCCCGTACTCGACCAGGTTCGCATCGAGGAGAATCAATGGAAGCGCCGCCCGTCGGCCACGGCGAGCGCCTCGGCGACATCGCCCACGTTGTCGACCAGGCAACGGAGACCACCTTCGTCGCGCGGCGCCTGCGTTGCCCGCGCGGCGAATCGAGGCGAGCAAGTCCTGCGCGGAGAGCCTGGTTTACGAGTTCCTTCAGACTCACGCCACGCCGCTTCCGGGCCCGCTCGAGCAGCCGGGCTACGTCATCGTCGAGTGTGAGGGTCGTCCGCACGCATCAACGCGTACTACAGCTGACGTCTTGATGGCAATCCCTGGCCTTGCCTCGCCTGATCTAGCGCGCACTAGAGGCTCCGCCCCCTCAACGAGTCGAGCCTCCGGAAAAAGCCGGGGGGACTGAGTGTTCGCAACGAGCGCGAGCGGCAGGTCGCGAAGATGCCCTGTGCGGCGCCTGGGTCGATACTGGAACTCGGTCCAAATGGCCTTGCTCAGTCGGCCTTCTCGGTCTCCAGCACCTCGACCGTCTTCTGCGGTCCTCCGCCCTCCCCGCGGAGCCGACGCCAGACGTCTGCGATCCCCGGATCGGCGCCCCAGCCGCCGATCACCCAGATCTTCCCGTCTGGTGTGACGGCCGAGGCGTGACCCTGCCGGCCGATGCGGAGCGATGGCCCCTTCGACCAGGCGTCGGCTACGGGGTCGTACACCTCGACAAGCGACATCGGCTCGCCGCCCCAGCGCGGCTGACCGCCGATCACGTAGATCTTTCCATCGAGCCCCGTCGCGGCCGTGAGCGACATGCGCGGCGTCGGGATCGGGGCACGATCGGACCAGGTGTTCGTGGACGGGTCGTAGACTTCGGTTCGCGCGACGGGGTGCGCCATCGCCTCGCCATCCGCGCGAGCGCGCGCCCGTGACTCCTCGTCGCCGACCGTGTAAGCCGTCGAGCCGCGGCAGGCGCAGCCGCCGAACACGTACAGCTTGCCGTCGGGCGCGAACGCGGCTCCGAACTGCTGGCGTGCGACGCTCATCGGCGCGCCCTCCGACCACTGCTCCGTCGCGGGGTCAAAGATCTCGACCACGCCTAGCACTCGGCTCTTCTGCTTCTCCTCGCCGTACTTCCGCCTTCCGAGCCCACCGACGAGGTACATCTTGCCATCGGGGGCGGTCGCGGTCGCGCCAGCGGAGCGGGCATGAGCAGGCGCCGTTCCGCCCTCGATCCACCGCCTCCCTGTCCGGCCCTCGCTGTGAAAGGTCGGTAGTGCCGGGTGGTCCCAGGTGTCGGTTTTTGCGTCGAAACGGCTCGAGCCGGAGGCCGTGAAGTAGTACGCGCGCCCGCGCAGATCTGCACCGCCGAACGGCAGCTCGTAGGGAAGCTCGTTGGAGCGCGCAAGCGTCTCCTTCTCGTAGGGGACGCTCCGCAGCGTCCTTGTGCCGGGAATCGTTTCCTTCCGGTAGAAGTGTCGGACGATCCGACTGGTGCGCATCCCGACCTCTGGGCCCCGCGCCCAGCGCTTCTGTGCCGGGTCGTAGACATCAATCGCGTACTCACCGACGCCGTGTTGGTACTTCTGCTTCGGCCCCAATCGCATGCGGCCGCCGAAGGCGAACACGTATCCGTCGGGCGAGGCTGCAGCGGCGTGGTGCCATCGCGGATCGGGAAGCGAGGCAGCCGACTGCCACTCCGCGGCTCGCGCGCTGGCCGCTGCCGTAACGACTGCTGCCAAGGCCGCTGCAAACGCTCCCCGCAGTCGAACTCGAGGACCGTCATTAGCCGCGATGGCTCACTCCTTCAGCGGAATCCCGAACCTACCCGCTGGGGGCTCCATCGGCAGGGTCTCGTCTTCGTATGGCAGCCGGGCGAGGAAGACGAGTGTGTGCACGATAAAGGTCGATGGTCGGCCGACCTCGGCCAAGGGAATCACCGTATTGATCTCGATCTGAGGCCGCTCGCCGTTGCCACCATCGGGTATGCCACGGGAGTTGACCTCGCCAAGGCGAAGGAGCGCACTATCCCCCAGATCCGGGTCGCCGGACTCAGGATTCGCGCCGGAGAGGATGTGCCACTCGCCCTCGATGTCCCTGCCGTAAACCACTGGCAGGACGTCCGAGATGGTCCCGTGCGGCACGTGCCACTCGAGCTCGTAGGTCTTCTTGACGAAGCCCTCGGCGGTCGTGGTGGGCAGTCGGCCCGTCGGCTCGTTGGGATCTTCTGGCGGCACCTCCGTTACGGTGATCCAGTCGCTTAGCGCGGGCAGAAGCAAGTCATCCATCATCGTGCTCAGGGCTTGATCGCCCTGCTTCCCGACCCGGAGATGGTTGAATGCCGAGTCTTCCTGCGTCAGGCCCCCTGCCGCGACGGCGCTCAAGGCTGGGACATCGAACCCGCCGGCATCCTGCGCCTTTGCGCTCCACACAGGGACGATCCCATCGCTGCTCGATCCCGTCGTTAGATTCCCAAGGGACAGAGCCTCCGTGATCGCCGCCGCGTCGTCTCGCGCTGACTCGGGTAGCACCTCCGCCTCGATCGCCGCATCGACCCACTTCTCGAGCAGGGTGCCCGCTAGCGGAATCTGAATCGAGTCGGTGCCGGCGACCAGGCTGAGAGCTTCGACGTACGCACTGCAGGGAGTCCGGTTCAGCTTCGCCAGGAACGGATTCGCGCTCTCCGCCACGGTCGGCATCTCGCGGTAGTCCAGAAGATCCGCCGTGCCCGGCGAGATCCGCGCGATGAAGTCTCGCAACGGGCCGGCGAGCGGCACCAGGTTTTGCAGCGCGCCGTGGTGCGGCGAGCCGAGCGCCACCATCCCGCGCACACGACTGGAGTAGCACTGCAACGACCGCTCGACGAGCCCGCCCTTGCTGAATCCGAACGAGTCGACGAACTCGAACCGGCCTGATTCCGGATCCGAGGGCGACGGAATCCCGCGGATCGAGTCATGTTCTTCGATCGCGCCGTGGAGCTCTCCCATCAGCGCGTTGGCGGTCTCGGCCGCGCGGGCGCGCGAGTTGTAGCCGATGAAGACCGGCCGGTACACCTTCTTGGTCGCAGCGAGGAAGTCCCGGATGACCTGCCCGAAGCGCGGATCGTCGTCCAGAGGATCATCTTCGGGACTCGTCGAGAACAGCAGATTCTTGACGTCCCAGCCGTGTATCAGGAGCAGCGGAAGAGCGTTCGCGTGGATCTCGTCGCGGACCTCGTCGTCCGAGCGCATGTCGACGAGCACGACGGTCGCCGAGGTGCCGGCCAGGAAATCCTCGAGGCGGGCGCCGAGCTGGAGGAAGAACGACTGTTCCAAGTCACCCGGGATGGGATTGACCACCGCGAGCAGGGGCAGCGCCTTGCCTCCGACTCCTGCGAACAGCGGCTCCCCGGACTCGGTCGCAGAGAAGTCGAGGCCGACGACGATCCTGCGGTTTACTTCGTCGACCGCGTGCAGGTACGGCACTGAACGGAAGAGCGTGAACTGCGTTCCGTCCCAACCGAACGGGAACAGAGCGCTCTCGTCGATGCCCGCCGCAGCGGCCTCGCCGGCAGAGTAGCGCGCGCTCAGGATGACCGGCGCGATCAGCTTGGGTACGAGCCCGCCCGCCTCGAGCGGCTCGAGTCGGATCTGGAGCTCGGACCCGAGGGCGCGGACCTCGGGAGCGCCGAGTCCGGGATCGAGCGGAATGGGCGCGCCGGACGCGACCTCGGGTGAATCCGACAGCTTCAGCGTGACGCGCGCGTCGCCCGCGAGCGCGAGTGGCGGAATCTCGATGCGGAGGCGCCCGCCGGGCATCTCGACCACGCCGCCGAGGGCGGAGCGAATCTCGCCCGTGGCCGAGGTCGGCTCCGCGGCGTCGAGGGAGAGCGCGATTTCGGCGACCACCGTCGTTGGCGTCGAAGCATCGATGTCGGCATCGACGGCGACTGTGCGAACCGTCGGCGGGTAGCCCGGGGCATCGATCGACAAGCCCACGAGCCCGGAGGGGAGACCCGACAAGGTGTAGCGGCCGTCCGCCGCCGTCGTATCGCTGGTACCCGCGTGAGAGACGACGGCTCCGGCGATTGGTGCGCCAGAGCCCTCCTCTGTCACGGTTCCTTCGACGCCGCCAGTGGTCGGCCGCCGCGTGAGCACGAAGTCGCGAACAGCCTCTTCGGCGCCCGTCACGGTCACGCTGCTCGGGACCGACGGCAGATAGCGTGGGTGCGACGCTTCGAGCGTATGCACGCCCGCTGGCGCGGCCGCCAGCTCGTACCGACCTGCCCCATCAGTCCGAGCCCGCAGCAGCTCACTCCTCCCGACGCGGATGCTCACGCCTTCGATTCCAAGACCGCTTGTCGCATCTCGAACGAACCCGGTCACGTAGCCGAGTCGCCTCGACCGAAGCCCGAACTCGAGAGGGTCGCTCGCGTTCAGAGCGACCATGATCCGGATCGTCTGCGGATCGTGGTCCTCCGCGGTCGCGACGACGTCGTACTCCGACAGGACATCGAGCGTCGGCAGAGTGAACTCGCCGTTCGCGGCCGTGGTGAGCGTCTGCCCGCCGACCGTCACTTCTGCTCCACCGATTCCGCGGTCGGTGAAGCGATCGCGAACCACCCCGGTCGCGCCCGGCGCCACTGCCGTCGAGCTGGCGCGCCCGGCCTCGACCGGGAACCCGAGCGCGAGCTCCGTCGGTCCGCCGTCGGCGCGGGGGAGCGCATCGAACTGCACGATCGCGTCGCGGTAGCCTGGCTTCTCGAGCCGGAGACTCTGCGTCCCGATCGGAACGTGCGTGAACCAGAAGCGCCCGTGCGCATCGGAAAGGACGCGCATGTTCGGGCCGAGCAGCGTGGCTCGCACGCCGGACTCGGGCGCATCGGTCAGCGCGTTCGTGACGGTTGCAACGACGGCGACGTCGGTCGGCGATATGCGCAGTGCCGGCGCGAGGCGCACGTCTACCGCCTCGGTGTGGTCGATCTCGTATGAGGCCGGGAAGAAGCCGGGCTTCGAGACTGCGACCGAGAACGGACCCACAGGAATGGCGCTGATCTCGAATGCGCCGTCGCCGTCCGAGAGCGCGGTGAGCGTCGCGCTCGCTGAGGTGACGCGAACCTGTGCGCCCGCGAGCGGCGCACCGTCCGCGGCGGTTGTCACCAGTCCCTCCAGGTGGCTCGCGGCCGTCCCGGATCCGGTCAGCGTGGCCGGGAGGATCCCGGTCGCCCAGCGCAGCAGCGCCGCGTCCATGTCGAGGATCTCGCCCACGGCCGCGTCGTCGCTGAGATACGCCGGGATGAACCCCGACCGCCGCACCACCAGCGTGAACGGCCCAGCCGG
>Ga0187893_10011100_pt1 | contig 13183 bp, 9 predicted proteins | sample MA1701074metaG_FD_139574 | JGI IMG/M metagenome (GOLD analysis project Ga0187893, IMG submission 139574) | White microbial mat communities from a basaltic lava cave in the Kipuka Kanohina Cave System on the Island of Hawaii, USA - MA170107-4 metaG ...
CGACCGTGCCGGTCGCCGACGAGGAGATGGTGAAGTTCGTGAACGCGCTGCGCGCGGGCATCCCGTCGATCAAGCTCGAGGGCCCGTGGACGCGCACCCTCACGCCCGTGCGCGAGCACCGCGGGCAGGCGCGGGAGCTGCGCGTCATCCCCGCCGCCGTGCTCCTGCTCGTCGGCCGCTCGCACTACTACATGCTCAAGGACCTCGAGGACCTGGCGAAGGACCCGCGCGAGGGCGAGTCGGTGCTCCCGAGCTTCTGGAAGGAGCCGCCCGCGCCGCTGCCGGAGGAGGACGCGGAGTCGCTCGCGCTCGAGAACTACGTCTTCCCGTTCGCCAGCAACACGGCGCAGCGCCTCTCGGCCAGCGCGCTCGAGAGAGGGCGCGTGGTCGTCGTGCAGGGGCCGCCCGGGACGGGGAAGTCGCAGACGATCTGCAACATCGTCGCGAACCTCGTCGCGCACGGGAAGAGCGTGCTCGTCTCCAGCCAGAAGAACAAGGCGCTCGAGGTCGTCGCGGAAAAGCTGAAGGCGCTCGAGGCGAAGTACCTGTCGCTCACGCTCCTCAAGGACGACACGGAATCCAAGCGCGAGCTCGCGGAGTCGATCGACGCGCTCGACGACCACCTCCAGGGATTCTCGGGCGAGAAGCTCGCGAAGGCGGAGGACCGGCTGCTCTCGCAGCTGGAGGACACGCGCGCGATGGCCAAGTCCACGCGCGAGGAGTTCAAGCGCGTTCAGGCGATCGAGCGCGAGATGGCCGAGCCCGCGCGTCGCTATCACGAGCGGCGCGGGTTCGACATCGTGCCCGCGACCGATACGGTGGTCGACGGCGCGGAGGACGCCCTCCGGCGCTGGGCGGCGCTCTTCGAGCGGTGCCGCCCGCACCTCGAGGCGCTCGAGGCGTGGTCGCGGAGCGATCAGAGGCCCGGTGCGGAGGTCGCGGCGCTCGCGCGAAAGGCCCTGGAGCTCGGGAAGCGCGAGTCGCAGCTCGGCGCCGACCCGGCGGTGCGCGCCAGGAAGGAGCAGCTCGCGCGCGACGCGCACCTGACCGCGGCCCGCGTCGACGCGTGCCTCGGCCAGTCGGGCGCGGTGGCGCAGGCGGCGGAGCACGCGTTCGCGGCGCACGCGAAGCTGGAGTCGCTGCCCGATCCCGTCGCGTGGATCGGCGTGGCGCGCGACCTCGGCGCGCGGACCGGAGCGGACGTGGACCGGCTGGTCGAGGAGCTCGGCATCGCCGACGCCCGGGCGAAGGACGCGATCGCCCACCGCGCGCAGAAGGACCTCCTCGCGCCGGAGAAGCGCGACCAGCGCGAGGCGATCGCGCACGCGCTCGCGACGTTCGCCGCCCGGCGCAAGCAGTTCCTCGCGTGCCTGGACGGCGAGTTCCGCAAGTCGCGCGCGCTCCTGCGGACGGTCGCGGACGTCGAGTCGGCGACCGGCATCGCGAACCTGGAGACGTGGACGCTCTACTGGGCGGCCCGGTCGGGGCTGTCGACGCACCTCGGCGCGCTGCCGGCGGAGCTCCGACTCAACGAGCTCTTCGCGGCCGTCGACAACGGGCGGCTCGACGCGTGGGAGACGGCGATCGCGCAGCGCCGCGCGGTGCTCGAAGTGGCGACGACCGAACGCACGCTCGGCCGCGCGCTCTCCCAGCTCCCGCGCCCCGTCGTCACGCACCCGGAGCTCGTCGCCTGTGCCGACTGGTCCGCGGCGAAGGCGCTCCTCGAGACCGTGCGCAAGGCGCTCGAGGCGGTGAAGCTCGCCTCCGAGCGCGCGGCGATCGGGAACGTCCCGCTCGTCGAGCCGGTGATCGACCTGCTCCCGGCGATGCACGACCTGCGGACGCTCGAGACGGGGCTCGTGAAGACGATGCTCGGCACGTGCTCGTGGCTGCGCGCGAATCCGGCGTCGGTCCAGCACATCGAGAAGATCGTCGAGGCGTCGCGCCTCAAGGCCCGGCTCAAGGCGTCGATGGCGGAGTGCCCGACGTCCACGGAGGAGCTCGCCACGCGGATGCGCGAACGCCGCGAGAAGCTGATCAAGCTGTCGCGCGACCTCCTCACGGTGAAGATCAACCGCCGGCTCTTCGAAGGCGCGCGCACGAAGAAGGTCGCCAACGACGTGCAGTTCTTCCGCAAGTCGATCCGCCGCGGGAAGAAGAACTACCGCAAGTTCGAGGAGCTGAAGACGGAGTTCGACTTCACGACGCTCCTGCAGCTCTTCCCGTGCTGGGTGATGGGCCTCGAGGACGTGGCGCGCGTCTTTCCGCTGGCGCCCGGCCTGTTCGACGTGGTGATCGTCGACGAGGCGTCGCAGTGCCACCTCATGGGCGCGCTGCCGGTGCTCTACCGCGCGAAGAAGGTGATGGTCGTCGGCGACGAGAAGCAGATGCCGAACGCGGACGTGATGTTCCTCCAGGACGCGGTCGCGGACGAGCTGGCGCGCCGCCACGCGGTGAGTTCGATCCCGCGCTGGGAGGTGTTCGACGGCAAGCGCAGCTCCCTCCTCGACATGGCGACGGTCTTCTGCGACCGCCGCCCGTTCCTGAACGAGCACTTCCGGAGCTGGCCCGAGATCATCCGCTTCGCGAACGAGCGCTTCTACCAGGGGCGGCTCAGGATCACGACGGACAGCGCGTCGAACCCGTACGGACAGATCCTGAACCTCGTGCACGTGGCCGACGCGGACGACGACCCGAACCGCAAGATGAACGAGAAGGAGGCGGCGCGGATCTGCGACGACCTCCTCAGGAAGCTGGACGAGCGGAAGTACAGGAACCTGTCGTTCGGCGTGCTGTCGCTGTTCCGCGAGCAGACGCTGCTCATCGAGCGCATGCTCCAGGAGCGGCTGCTCCACCGGCCGGACGTGTGGGAGCGTCACAAGCTCATCGTCGACACGGTGGACGGCTTCCAGGGGGACGAGCGCGACGTCATCTTCTACTCGTTCCGCTACGGGCCGAGCTCGTCGCCGAACATCTTCACGATCGAGCGCGACGAGCGCCGCATCAACGTCGCGTTCACGCGGGCGCGCCGGCAGGTCTACTGCTACGTGAGCCGGAACCTCGGGGAGTTCCCGGACGGGAACGTGCGCGACTTTCTCGTCTACGTCGGGGGCGAGGGGCGGGAGACGCTGGTGCAGCCGCGCGACAAGGGGACGGACCCGCTGGCGCTCGACCTGTTCGAGCGGTTGCGACAGCGCGGGCTCGAGTCCGCGCCGAAGTACACGGCGTGCGGCTTCCGGATCGACCTCGTGGCGTCGGGGGGCGACAAGCGGCTCGCCGTGGAGGTCGACGGCGACCTCCCGCACGCGGACGACCTCGGCCAGGCGGAGGTGGACGACCTCGAGCGCCAGGAGATCCTCGAGCGGGCCGGCTGGAACGTCACACGGATGCCGGCGCGCGCGTACTGGCTGGATCCGGACGCGTCGGCGGACAGGGTGGCCGCCGCCACGAGTCCCAAGTCCCCCGTCCCGGGTCCCAGGTCGGGAGAAGTGAGTTCCTAGCCAGGCTGCTTCAGGTACCCCTTCGGCAGCACGAGCGCCCCGTCGCTCGGCTCCGCGAAGTGCCCCCACGCGACGTCCTTCGGACCGCCGGCGATCTTCCACGCTTCGAACATGTAGAGGAAGTGCCGGTCGCCGGCGTCGTCCTCGAGGAACCCGTACGCCCAGCGCCAGCCCGCCGGCTGGTTCGGGTCGAGGATGTCCGCCTGCCACTCCGTCCAGGGGATCGACAGCACGAACGACGCGCCGCCGCACGCGAAGAACTTCCGCAGGTCGTCGTCGTCCTGGCCCGGCGTGTGCGCCCGGTCGGTCGGCGCGCGATCGGAGAACGCGAGCCAGAGGCGCACCGGCCTGCGGCCCTCGGGCGGGCGCGAGTTCTTGAAGCGCAGCAGCACGGGCCCGCGCGGCCGGGCGGCGATGGCGGTGTAGCGCCCGATGTGAAACGGCGCGAGCGCCCCCTTGTACTCCGGCGGCGCGCCGCGCGTCCACCCGTCGGTCGTGCGGCGGTTCATCGCCTCCGTCTCGGTCGCCGTCGGTGCGGGGACCGGCTCGACGGGCCACGCGATCTCGGTCATCGGGTCCTCGACGCCCGCCGCCTTGAGCTGCGCGGCGAGGCGCGCGACGTCCCTGGCGACAAGCGGCCGCGCGCGCTCGATCTTCTCGAGCGTCAGCTCCAGGTTGGCCGCGTAGACGCGGAAGATCGGGCCCGGCCCGTGCTTGCGGATGCCTTCGATCGTGCGCGGGACCCATCCGCCGTAGATCCCCGAGAGCTCGCTCGCCGTCTCCGGGTCGAGCCGGAAGTACGCGTCGCTCTCCTTCGCCCGGTCGTACGACGCGGTCACGACGTGCAGGAACCGCATCGAGTTGCCCGACCAGTCGTCGAGCGCGCGCCGGATCGCGTTCTCGTTCGACGCGAGCTCCCGCTCCATCGATCGCATCGCGTTGAACTCCTCGCGCTGTTCCTCGAGCCGCGCGAAATTGAGCGCCTCGCGGTAGCCGAGCTGGGAGGCGACGACGATCGCGACGATCGTCATGCTGCAGGCGACGATCACCTCGCCCCAGTACGCGATCCGCTCGCGCGTGACGGGGTGGATCACCGCGCGCCTCCCAGCGCCTGCTCGCGCGCCGCCAGCGCCTTGTCCTGTTCGGCGATCATGGGGAGGAGCACCTTCTCGGAGCGGTCGACGATGGAATCGAGGATCCCGATGTACCAGTCGTGCACTTCCCTGCCCGCGTTCCGGAAACCGCCCTTCGCCATGTTCGCCTGGAGCTCGGGGAGCGGCCACGCGTAGACACGGTCGATGTCCGCCAGCAGCGCCGCGTCGATGAGCGACGCGTACGACTTGCCGGCGGCCAGGCGCAGGCTGTCGAGGCTCACCTCGAGCTCCGGTTCGCGCCGGTCCCGGATCTCCGCGCGCGCGGACTTGATCGCCGCGACGTTCTTCTCGATCTCCGTCTTGATCACGCGCAGCGTGTTGCGCGCCGCCGACACATCCCTGAGCTGCTGGAAGCGCGTGGCGTCGGACGAACCGGAACGCACGGCGAGCCACACGGCGAGGAGCGCGCTCAGGATCACCAGCACGACCTTGCCGGCCCAGAACTCCCAGCCGATCAGGTCGCGCGGCTCGCGCTCGTCCGGCGCGGGCGGTTTCTCGTCGGGCATGTCACCCTCGTTCTGGCCGCCACGCGGCGCGGCTTTCGGCGGCGCATGATACTCTTCCCGTTCGGGCGCCGGAAGTCTAGACGGTCGTCTTGGGCGCATTAGGATTGACCCCCCGGCGGGGCCACGCTACGCTCCGCTGACTTTCCAACGCGAACCGCGTGAGCAAACCCGCCGCCGACGAACCCACCGACCCTCGCGCCGAGATGCAGCGCCAGGCACAGGAGATGGCGCAGGCGCTCATGGAGACGGCCGAACTGCCCTCGAAGCTCGACTGGGAGGAGTTCGACTTCAAGGTCGACCCCTTCGACCCGCTGCTTGACGACCTCGAAGGGTTCATCGCCTCAGGAAAGAAGGACAACGAGACGCTCACGTCGATCTTCCAGGTCGGCATGCCGCGCCACGTGACACTCGAGGGCCGCCAGGGCGTGCTCGCGGAGCTGGCGACGCGCATGGCGTCCGACGTGCGGCTCGACGTGCGCCAGGAGGCGCGGCTCGTGATGCGGGCGCTCCAGCAGCTGCACGTGCCGCCGATGTCGATCGGCGCGCTCTGGGCGCTCTACCCGCGCCATCTCATGACGTGCCTGCGCGAGCGGCACGCGCTGTTCCAGCGCGAGCAGGAGTCGCTGACCGCGGAGGACCACGCGCTCGTCGACGCGCTCGTCGCGGGGAAGGGCGACGCCGACTCCGTGAAGAAGCTGGGCGACCGCGGGATCGGGGTCCTCGACCGCGTCTTCCGCACGTGGACGCAGACGCCGCCGCCGTCGGCGCCCCTGGCGGCGTCGCTCTGCGCGCTCGCGGCGACGTGGCCGGGCATGCGGACGGCGCGCGGACTGTCGCTCGTCCTCTGGCACGTGACGGAGCCGTCGGTGCTCGCGGCGGCGCGCGCGGCGATGCCCGCGATGAAGGACGCCGCGCGCACGATCCTCGAAGTCGATCTGATGCTGCACGACCCGGCGTCCGCCGTGCGGCGGGAGTTCTACCCCGCGCTCGTGGCGCTGGAGGCACCCTCCGTCCTGCCGCGCATGATCGAGGACCTCGCGGGCGCGGGCCCGTGGTCCGAGTCCGGCAGGGGAGCCGCGCACGCGCGGCCGATCCTCGAGCAGGTGATCGGAAAGGGCGACCGCCGCGCGATCCCGATGATGCTCCTCGTGATGTCGGTGCGGCCTCCCGCGGCCGACGTCCGCTCGGCGATCCTGGCCGCGTTCGCGGGCTCGCCGATGAAGGACGAGTTCGAGCGCGGGCTCAAGGCGGTCGAGGCGGGGAAACCGGTGGTCGTGTCGGGGAACACCACCCAGGAGGAGTTCGTCGGCCGCTACGGGCAGTTCACCGACCGGATGAAGCCGGACAAGTTCCAGGCCGAACTCGCGCGCGTCTCGCGCCTCTGGGAGGAGTGCTACCACGAGTCGGCCGGCTGGCGGATCCCGCGCGAGGTGGCGAAGGACGTGGGGCCGCGCGAGGCGGAGATGCGCACGGCGCTCGAACGCGAAGTGCGCACGCGCATGGGCCGGCTCGCGGGCCGGACGCCCGCCGCGGCGCTCGAGAACGAGTTCCGCACGGAGTGGCTCATCACGCCGCACAACGACGTGAGCGGCCGCATTCCGCTCGCGATCATCCTCGACGAGCGGTCGTCGCACGTCGATCCGCACGAGATGCGCGAGGAGCGCCTCCAGCAGGCGGCGGAGCTCTACGCGCTCGCGCTGCGGGCCGCGGAGGGGGCGATGACGGAGGAGGCGCAGCGCTTCCTCAAGGCCGCGCTCCAGGTGTGCCCGGGGCACGTGTTCGCCCGGGACGCGCTGGAGCGTCTGGGGCGCAGGGAGTCGCTGCCGGGGGTGGGCGACGCGGGCGAGCCGCCGCAGGACGAGAAGCCTCGGATCATCATCCCGTAGGAGTTATAATCTCCCCATACCTCCAGGCAGCGAAAACCTTAAGGCCGCCGTCGAGCGCGTGCGCGCGGTGATTCGCGAGTCGATGGGCGTCAAGGAGCAGATGCGGTTCCTCGGCTTCGTCGACACGATCGACCAGCAGGTCTCGCGCGGCGACATCCAGGCGGAAGTCGTGACCCAGACGATCACGCGCGCCAAGGCGTCCACGCGCCGCGTGCTGTCGGACAAGGCGATCGCGATGAGCAAGCTTCTCAACGCGTTCGAGATCCTGGAGGAGGAACTGATGAAGGTGCTGGCGCAGGGGGATTGAGTCTTCCTGGCGTCTTGGCGGTTGCTTCTCCGGCTTGGCGCCCTCTCGTTACCAGTCCTTCACCCGCTCCATCTCGTACGACGACTCCTGCTCCTGCTCGAACTCCTGGCCGCCCGCCTCGATGGCCATCGTCATCTTCGTCTTGTAGGTGGACTTCATCACTTCGGCGCGCGCGGGATCGAACCACGTCGCTCCCGAGTTCTCCTGCTTCTTGATCTCGACCTTCACCATGCCGCCGTCGCCGGCGTCGAAGGCGATCGTGATCTTGGATGTGAACTTCACGCATTCGACCTCGCCCACCTTGTCCGCGCCCGCGTGCGTGTACTCGACGTCGATCTTGAGCGTGCCGACCATGCCCATCTCGACGGACGACTGGCGCTTCCAGCTCTCGCCCTTCTTCACCGGCTTGTCCGGGAAGACGACCGCCGTCAGGTCGATCATCTGCCGGACCATGCCCTCGACCATCGGGGCCATCTGGTTCTCGCCCATCGCCTCCTGGATCTCGGCCGTGTCGATCTTCGAGATGGCGCCCGTCTTCGCGGCGGTGTACGTGACGGACTTGCCCGCGTAGGCCGCCATCATCTGGAGCATCATGTTGCCTTCGAGCTTCTCCTGGTCCTCCTTCTTCGTGGAGTCGAAGACGGTCTCCTCGCCGCCCTGCTTGAACTTCATCTTCATCTCGGCGAACGTCGTCTTGACCTTCGCGCCGCCCTTGTCGTCGCAGTCGAGCACCTCCTCGCGCAGCACCTGCGTGCTCTCGGAGCTGCTGCCCATGTCCGTCCCGCCCATGTCCAGCGCCGTCTTCTGGCTCGCGACGACCCTGTACTTGCGGACGGACCCCTTGGCGTACTTGTGCTCGAAGCGGGTGCCTTCATCCTGCAGGACGAACGCGGCGATCAGGGCGACGGCGATGCGCATGCGGCTCTCCTCGGGAAGTCGGAGGAATATACGAACGTGGCGGCCCGGCGTGAGGGGCACTATAAAGGAGGGATGTTCCACTTCTCGACGGAAATCCGCGTGCGGCTCCCGGAGACGGACGCGTTCGGCATCGTCTTCCACGGCTGCTTCTTCACGTACTTCGACGTCGCGCGCATGGACTACCTGAGGAACCTCGGCATGCTCGACGCGTCGCGGCCGGTCGGCGGTCTGCCCGCGCCCGTCGCCCACGCGGACGCCGACTTCCGGTCGCCCGCGCGGTTCGACGACGTGCTCGTCGTGCACGCCCGCGTCGCGGAGATCGGCCGCACGAGCTTCCGCTGCGAGTTCCGCGTGGCGCACCAGGGCGAGAACCGGCTCGTCGCCGAGGGGCACACGGTGCAGGTGGTGATCGACGAGAAGACGTGGAAGCCGGTGCCCGTGCCGGAGGAGTTCCGCGCCCGGGTGCGGCAGTTCGAGGGGGAGTCGGTTAGGATGGCGTAGATGCCCCGGGAGGACGACGGGCTCGGCGAGAGCGCGATGCGACGCGGCCTCATCTCGGCGGGCCAGCTCGCCGACGTCCGACGCGAGCTCGACGAGCGGCGCGCGCGCGGGGAGCGCGTGTCGATGCGCGAGCTGCTCCTCGAGCGGAAGCTCGTCGATTCGTTCACGATGGCGGTGGCGCTCGGGAGCGGCATCGCCCTGCCGAGCGCGACGCCCCAGCTGGCGCGCTACGACGTGCAGGAGATGCTGGGGCACGGCGCGATGGCGGTCGTCTACCGCGCGGTCGACCGCGAGATGCGGCGCACGGTCGCGGTCAAGGTGCTGTGGCAGGCGGACGCGACGTCGCCGGAGATGCGCGAGCGGTTCGTGCGCGAGGCGCGCGTGGCCGCGGGACTGGCGCATCCGAACGTCGTGGCCGTGTACGACGCGGGAGAGGAGGGAGGGCGGCCGTACCTCGTGATGGAGCTGGTCGAGGGCGGGCGGTCGCTGCGGGAGATCCTCGACGAGGGCGCGGAGCTGCGCGCGGTCGTCGGGCTTCTCGAGAAGGCGGCGCGCGGCGTGGGGGCGGCGCACCGGCGCGGCGTGGTGCACCGCGACCTCAAGCCCGCGAACATCCTCGTCGCGAAGGACGGCGAGCCGAAGGTGAGCGACTTCGGGCTCGCGCACATCGTCGGCGGGCAGACGGCCGTGACCCGGACGGGCGCCGCGGTCGGGACGCCGATGTACATGTCGCCCGAGCAGGTACGGGGCGACGCGGCCGCGATCACGCCGCGCGCGGACGTGTACGGGCTCGGGGCGATCCTGTACCAGGCGCTGACGAGTTCGCCGCCGCACGCGGCGTCGACGATCGAGGGCGTGCTCGAGAAGATCCTCGCGGGCGACGTGATCCCGCCGCGCCGGGTGAACCCGCGCGCTCCCGTCGAGCTGGAGCGCGTCTGCCTCAAGGCGCTGGAGCGGCTGCCGGAGCGACGGTACGAGGACGGAACCGCGTTCGCGGACGACCTGCGCGCGTATCTCGAGGGCCGGCCGGTGTCGGCGCGTCCGCCGTCGAGCCTGCGCGGGGTCGCGCGCGCCACGAAGCGGTACGGGTGGGTGGCGGCGGCGGTCTTCGCGCTCGCGGCGGGGACGGCGCTGGCGGTGGCGCTGTCGATCGCGATCCGCCGCGCGGACGAGTCGCGCGCGAAGCTCGAGGGCGAGGCGGAGTCGGAGCGGGCCAGGCGTCGCGAGGAGACGGAGCGGGCCGCGCGGGCGGAGACGCAGCTCGCGGCGGTGCGGAAGCTCGAGTCGCAGCGCATGGTGCTCGACCGCGGCGCGCGGTCGCTCCACGACGCGGCGGTCGCGCACGAGGAGATGGCGAGGTCGGTGGAGGCGGCGCGGCGGGAGATCGAGGCGGCGTCGGCGTCGGCGCCGGAGCTCGCGCTCGGTCCGCACCTCCTGGGCCGGGCGTGGGAGCTGCTCGGGTGGCTCGACCGCGCGGAGGAGCAGCAGCGCGCGGCGATCGCGCTCGACGGGGCGCTGGCGCCGGCGCGCGTGCAGCTGGCGCGGCTCCTGGCGGGGCGCGCGTTCATGGCGTTCGCGGGCAGTTCGCAGGCGCAGCGCGACGCGAGTCGTGCCGAGGTGTCGATGCTGGTGGCGGAGGCGCAGCGGCACGCGGCGGCGGCGCGGGAGGCGGGGGTGGACGTCGGGGCGCTCGACGCGTATCTCGCGTGCATGGCGGCGTACGCGCGGGGGAACGGACGGGAGATCGACCGGATCACCGGCGAGGCGATCCCGAGGTTCCGCGGTCAGGAGGGCGAGGAGGAGCTGCACCTGATGTCGGCGATGGCGGGGGGGGCGGAGCGGATCGCGGGGATCGAGCGCGCCGTCGCGATCCGTCCGAAGCACGCTCAGGCGCTCTGGTGCCGGGGGAACGACCGGATGAACCGTCGCGACTACGAGGCGGCGATCGCGGACTACACGGCGGCGATCCGCGTGGGGCCGCGGTTGTCGCAGGCGTGGGCGAATCGCGGCGTGTGCCGGCAGTTCAGGAAGCAGTACGACGAGGCGGTCGCGGATTTCACGGAGGCGATCCGGATCGACCCGAAGGCGGCGTCGCCGTACAACAACCGGGGCTGCGTCCGGCGGTACCAGAAGGACTACGCGGGATCGCTGGAGGACCACACGCGGGCGATCGAGCTGAACCCGCGGAGCCACGAGGCGTACGCGAACCGGGGGCTGACGCACTGGGCGCTGAAGGAATACGGGGCGGCGGTCGCGGACACGGAGAAGGCGCTGGAGGTCGCGCCGGGGGACTGGGCGTTCCGCGAGCAGGTGGAGGAGGATCTGGCGGCGATGCGGCGGGATCGGGACCGGTGAACCCGGGCGTCGGGTGACGGTTGACAGGGTGGAGGAGTCGCCCTATATTCGCGCGCTGCGATCGGCCACGAGCGGGAGTAGTTCAGTGGCTAGAACGTCACGTTGCCAACGTGAAGGTCGCGGGTTCAAATCCCGTCTCCCGCTCCATTGACCGGCTCTAGATCTCGAGTCGGAGGCTCTACACCCGGGAACGGGGCAAGGCTTCCTAACCGCAAAGCACCTTGACACGAAGACGGTAGTTCCCTGGACGTTGGACCCCATCGCCCTGGGCGCTACTCCAGCGCGACGGTCTTCCACCACATCTCCCGGCCGATCATCGTGCCGTAGCCCGCGCGCTTCATGTCCGGACTGAAGACGACCCGGAAGTGGAACGGGAGCTGCCCCTCGAGCGCGTACGCGCGGTCGCCGACGACGAGGAACGCGGAGTCGTCCTTGGACGCCCGGTAGACCACGCGGCCGTCCGGGGCGAACCGTAGCGAGCCCGCCCAGGCGGTCGGCGGACCGTCCCGGCCGTCGACCACCACCACCGTGTACTTCCGACCGTCCTGCTCGCGCGTTGCGATGTACGCGAGGGACTTGCCGTCCGGGCTCACGCGCATCGTGTGGACCTCGAACTTCTCGACGATCCGCCGGCCGCCCCAGACGATCTCGGTCTCGTGATCGTCGACCTTCGCATAGACGGCGTACGCCGCGAGCTTCCCGTCCGGGCCGATCGCGATCGCCATCGGGTCGCCGTCGACCTTCACGCGGTCGCCGCCGACGATGACGTCGTCCATGTCCACGAATCCGACGGTGCGTCCGTCGGCGCCGACGCCGGGCCAGGCGTGACGCTGGATGGGAACGGTACGGGAATTCGTCCAGAGCACGCGCTTGCGGCCGATCTGCGCGACGACCGCCAGCGCCTCGCCCTCGTCGTCGGTGGTCAGCGGCCACTGCGTCTGGGTGAGGCCCGAGGCGACCACCGTCCCGTTCACGACGACGTAGTCCTCCTTGTTGTCCGTCCCGATAAACGCCACGCGTCTACCTGCGTTCGAGATGAACAGGCATCAGATGTCCGGATGCGGCGCGGACGCGCGGCGTCCATCGACGATGGCCGCTTTCGCTCCATCCGGGAGCGTCTCGATCCAGCCGCAGTGGCGACCGTCCGGGCTGAACGTTGGCCAGTGCCAGATCCGCTTTTCGCCGACGTCCGCGGGCAGCACCGCCATCAGGCGCTCCCGGAACGGATGGGCCCCGGACGGGGAGGCGCAGCCGGTGAGCGCCACGACACACAGCGCGAGCGGCCGCCTCATGTTTGCAGAGAAGCAGCGAGAGAGCGAGGATTGAAGGGGGATTCAGAAGCCCGGGTCTACCGCTCCGACTGCTTGGGACGCACGGCTCCCGGACTCCGTCCCTGCGTGCGCGCGCGCATTACGGCATGAAACGCCTGGCTGTCGAGGAGCGCGAGCGAGATCCGGCGGGAGCCGCCGGCGGGATGCGCGTACTCCACGTCGATCCGCGTGGCGAAAACGGGCGGACAAGCAGCTCCGACTCCGTCACCGTCACGAGGATGCACATCAGCCGCCGCCCTGGCGCGTCCACCAGCGCGATGCGAGTGTGCGGAGGCGAACTGCTCTTGGAACAGCACGCGGCCCGCGGGCTTCATCGAGAATCCCTTGCCCTTCGCCAGCCGGTACACGATCCACAATCGCCATGAGAGCGAAGTGCTCGTGGATGAAGCGGTGAAACGCGCTCCTCCCGCGGGCGCTCACGGTTTCAAGGAGATCTCGGGCACCATCACGTACGCGATCGCGGAGCAGGTGCAGGAGGCGTATCTGTGCGAGCTCGAGCTCAAAGAAGGTGCCGTCGACAAGGTGCTGAGCAACAAGGTCAGTCTTCTCTACGGAAGGCTGAACCTGGCGTTCGACGCGAATTGCGAGAGGGTCGGCTTCTCGCTCTTCGACGCCAGCAGCTCGTACGGGAGGTGGTCGGCGCCGGGAAGGATCCGGAAGATGGCGGCTCCAGGATTGCGGCGGGCCGTCGAGCATCCACTCGCGGCCGCAGCCGGCGCTCTCTC
>Ga0187893_10011101_pt1 | contig 13183 bp, 9 predicted proteins | sample MA1701074metaG_FD_139574 | JGI IMG/M metagenome (GOLD analysis project Ga0187893, IMG submission 139574) | White microbial mat communities from a basaltic lava cave in the Kipuka Kanohina Cave System on the Island of Hawaii, USA - MA170107-4 metaG ...
CGTATAATTTTCATTGTCACGCGCCGAAACCCCTCGGTCGCAGCCAGAAATGAGGTTGGTATCCGGATTTTCGGATAATTATGCCAACTCGGTTGTCTGACAAAAATTTTAAGAAAAATAATTGTGGCAAGATAATTTAACCCACTCAAAAAGGTGCAGTATGAAAACGCCAATGCATGTCGAAGTTTTAATCGAGGTCGCTGTAAAAAATTTCTCTTTTAGGAGAAGAGCTTAGACGGCTGAACGATACGGAATTTTCATCAAACGCCCTGAACGTTCCATTTCAGGAAACGATTCGCTGTTTGAATCCGGCACGCATCCCCAACTGACGCCAGCGCGATTTCGTTGTTGCGTCTCTGTTTGCAAAACCGGCATGGGGCTGGGTTCTCGATTTCTCCCCTTTCGTTCACGCCACTCAACTCGCGGCTTCTCCCCTTTTGTCGATATTATCAAATTCAAAAATATTTTTCGCTTGGCATGAAGCTCCCTGCCAATAAATGGGCCGGTCATTCATCCGAGCGTCCAATACATCATTTTGGAATTTATCATGAATCAATCTATTGAAACCGCTCTCGCCATGCCCACGGCGGAATCAGCGCCTGCAGAACGGTTTACCGTAAAATGGAAAGATATCCGCGAGTCGATTGCCGGCACGCAGCAGGATTTCACCGTAGGCAGCATCGGGCGCGCGATTATGCTGCTGGCAATTCCAATGGTTTTGGAGATGGCGATGGAATCGTTGTTTGCCGTGGTCGATGTTTTCTGGGTTGGGCGGCTCGGCGCTGACGCCGTGGCCACCGTGGGGTTGACCGAGTCCGTGCTCACTGTCGTTTATGCGGTGGCGTGGGGCATGAGCATGTCGACGACGGCCATGATCGCGCGACGCATCGGCGAGAAAGATGCCGCCGGCGCCGCCGTTGCGGCCGTGCAAGCCATCGGCGTCGGCATTGCGATTTCCGCGCCGCTTGGCATACTCGGTGTTCTTTTTGCGCCAAAACTGCTGGCGTTGATGGGCGCGTCGCCCAATATCGTGAACATCGGCTCCGGTTACATGGCGTGGATGGTCGGCGGCAATATTACCGTGCAACTGCTGTTTTTGATCAACGCGATTTTTCGCGGCGCGGGCGATGCCGCGCATGCGATGCGCGCGCTGTGGATCGCCAATATTTGCAACATCATTCTCGATCCGTGTTTCATTTTCGGGTGGGGCCCGTTTCCCGAAATGGGCGTCACCGGCGCGGCGGTGGCAACGAATATCGGCCGGGGCCTCGGCGTGCTCTATCAGCTTCTCGTGCTGTGGCGCGGCTGGAGCCGTGTTAAAATCAAGCAGCCGCAGTTGCGCCTCGATCCCGAAGTGATGCTGCGTTTGCTGCGCGTTTCCGTGGGCGGCGTCTTTCAAATGTTGATTGCGACGGCAAGCTGGTTGTTGCTCGTGCGCATCGTCGCCATATTTGGGAGTGCGGCGCTGGCCGGATACACGATTGCGCTGCGGATCATCGTTTTCGCGATTCTGCCATCGTGGGGAATGGGCAGCGCCGCGGCGACGCTCGTGGGGCAAAATCTCGGCGCGCAAAAGCCGGCGCGCGCGGAGCGCGCGGTGTGGATCACGGGTTTGAGCAACATGATTTTCCTCGGCGCCGTGACCGTCGTGTTCATTTTGTTCGCGGAGCCGCTGGTGCGATTGTTTACCGATGATCCCGCCGTGATTCCGTTTGGCGTCGATTGTTTGCGCTACATCAGTTACGGCTACATTTTTTATGCTTATGGCATGGTCATGGTGCAAGCCTTCAACGGCGCCGGCGACACCAACACACCGACGCTGATCAATTTATTTTGTTACTGGCTGCTGCAAATTCCGCTGGCGTATGCGCTGGCGCTGTGGGCTAATCTGGGCGCGCAGGGTGTGTTTCTGGCAATCACGATTTCCGAGTCGACGATTGCGGTGGTTGGCATTTTGGTTTTTCGGCGCGGACGGTGGAAGGAACGGAAGATTTAGAAGATGAAAAGGTTTGTAGTAACGCCTTCAGGCGTCGGGCAGTGATGATAAAAACAAAACGTGATTTTGCTCCCGGCGGTTAGCGCCTGAAGGCGCGACTACGAACGACTTTCAAAAGACAGAAAATGGAGGCGGAAAGCTGTTTAAAACCTGCCCAGAGTTGTCATGGCCTGTTTGTAAGAGAAATACACACTGACCGGTCGAAGCGCAAAATCTCTGCGCCGATCAACCGGCCAGTGGCGAAACGCCCAAACCGTTCACGTTTCCAATCAATGCTGGTGCTCGCCGCCGAAATTCCGGTTCACGCGCCAGTTGTACAGCGTGCCGGCGGCAAAACCGATGATGCCGCCATACACAAAGCTCCACGCCAGACCGATGACGATGCTGAGCTTGTGCACGGGCATGAAACCGGGAAAAAGGACTTGAAAAAATCTCAAGCCGTCGGCGTTATCGCCGGCAATGCTGACGAGCATGACGAGCAGCATGAACACGGCTGCCGCCACGCCCAGCGCCAGGCCGAAATCGAGAGGATAAAATCGAAACGGCTGCGCCGGCGCAAACATTTCCTGCTGCGCGAGAATTCCGGGCGGATCGTGGCCCTGGTTACCGGGAAGATGTGGCATGTTTTTCTCCTAGGGGTTGATTTAATTTTATCGCGGGTTTTATATCCCAGTTATTTTGATAAACTTCAAATACGGCCCAAAAATAAGGCAGAGGAAACTGATAATCCTGCTGGAGTTTCTGTATTGCTTGTAGTTTTGCCTGATGCAAAGCCAACGGCAAATCCGTCGAATTGGCGACGCCTTTGAAGAGCTCACCGGTGATATGAGCGGAAACGCGATCATCATTCTGCCATAAACTGGCAATGACGACAGGCACCTGGCGCAGCGTAAAAATTCGCACTAAATTCAGCACCCCTTCGCCGGCCGCAATTTTGCCGTTGGCGGTTTCACAGGCATTCAGGACGACCAGTCTCGTATCTGCGAAGTTCAACTGTAATAGCTCGCGGGCATACACTTTGGCCTTCTGCACAGGCTCATTCGCTCCGGCGTGACGGTAGAGCTCGATGTAGGAGTTCAGCGGAAATCGTTCATCCGCCACCGCATGCACGGAAAAGTAGACGATAGCGGCGCCTTTGCGCAGATGCTCTTGCACGGATCCGTATGTGGCCGCCTCTTTGACGAGAAAGCTGGGCTTGACGAAAAGACGCGAAAGCAGCTTCGTCTGCGCGCCGGTGCTGGGGAGAGCGTCGGCGATCATTAAAAAACTCGCCTGTCTGGAAAGCTCGAAGGAGGCTTGTTGAAAAGAACTTTCTGCCAGAATCGCGAGGCTCGGCGCTTTCACGTAAATATATTTTTCTTCAAAAAAGCGCTCGTCCGCGGTTACCAGAGCGCCAAAAGGCAAACGATACAGCGGTCCATCCGGCAGGATAAATAACCTTTTGCCGGGTGTGATCGCCCTGGCGATCGGCTCCCAAATGAGCTGGCAAAGCTCATAACCGATTTGGCGGTTTTCATGGTAAACCGCTTGCAGGTTCTGCGCGGCACGGTTTTTAAACGCCTGAATATTGACGGCGCCAAGACTTGCTAAAAATTTATCGACCAGGCGAGTTAGCGCCAGGGATGGCGTTGCGACTCGCCGAGTGGTTATATGACGCCGATCAATGAGCCATATCAGCAACGTATCCGCCGTGAGGCGATATTCCACAATTTGGACGTCGCTCGGGATACGCTGTTGCAGCGCTTGCAAACCTGGCACGGGTTGGGTTGGCGCTTCCGGCCGCTCTTTCAGTAAGTTTTTAAAAGCCGTGTGGCCCAAAGCATCGCGCATGGCGCGGCTGCGGGCGCGCTCGGCATAGTGTAAAGCCTGATCGGCCTGGCCGCGAGCCCAGGTTAATAAAATGGCCTGGTCAAAAAGTTCCTGCATCGTCGCAAAATAATTCACGCTGATGCTGTCGCGGCTTATGCCGGAGCGTAAATTTTCCACATGTGAAACAGCCTGGTCAATAAACGCCATGGCCGAATCGGGGTGAGATAGTTTTTGTTCCGCCTGTGATAAACCCAACAAGGCAGTTGCAACAAAATTGGCGTCATTTAGCGGCCGCGCCAGATTGCGCGCGGCGTTAAAAAATTTTTTCGCCTGCCCGGGTTCTGCCTGTTTTAAAGCCAGGAGGCCGCGCCCGAGTTGTGCTTCTGCCATTAAAGTTTGGTTGTTGATCGCGGCGGCCATTTTTTCGGCGGTCGCCAGGGCCGCATTTGCTGCCGGCAGAGCGTTTTTCTTTAAATAAGCTCCGGCTAAAATCAACCAGGCATTGATCTCAAAAATTTGTTGCCCCTCTTGAAAAAGCGGCAATGCTCGCCGGGATATGGCAATCGCCTGCTCAACGCTGTCAAGCTTATAATAAATGAATCCCAAATTGCTCAAGGACTCGGCAATTTCTTTCTGCTGGTTTGCGGCCTGCCGCAGGGTTAGCGCCTGGTTTTCGATCTGCAAAGCATTTTCATAATCGCCGGTTATAATATTCAAGGTTGACAAATTGTTCAAAGCCACGGCTTCGTTTATATGATCAGGCTCATGTTTTCGGAAAAAATTTAAAGCCAGCTCATATTGGATTTGCGCCCGGCCATATTCGCCGCGAACGAAAGCGATTTGTCCTTGCATCAGATGCGCCAGGCCGCTAAACCTCTGCTCCCGGTCATATTGGATAACCCTCTGCAAAGCCATTTCCGCGCGTTGATATTCTTCCCGGCGAAAATGGATTTTGGCCTGATTGTTATAACCTCGCGCTAAAACCCCGTGATCGCGCATATTTTCGGCCAGTGCAATGGCCTTTGCGACCAGAAGCAGCGCGGTGGAATCCTGGCCAAGATTTTTATAGGCATTGGCGATCGCGCAAAGCGCCAGCATCGAGCGCTGCTGATAGCCGGCGCGTTGCGCGCCGGCAAGAATTTCCTCGCCGATCGCAATAACCGGCTGATCTTTGCCCAGGCGATCATGAAAGAAAAGCAAACGATAGCGCGCATCCAGTTCGAGCTTCGCATCGCCGGCCCGTTGGGCTAATGCAATGATTTCTTCATATTGCTCGAGGCCGGCTTCATTTTTTCCTGCATATTGGCCCGAATAAAGCCGCTCTTCTGCCTGCGCGAATAACCATGAGGCTTGCGCACGTGAACGGAGCCTGGCCGTGTCGAGGTTTTCGATGTGATTAACCTGACGCAGCAGAAAGGAATCATTGACAGCGTTTGCAAGCGCCTCGCCGAGTTTACGCGCCGTGTCGAATTTAGCCGCGGCCATCGGCATCTTGCCGTCGCCTTGAAAAAGTGTCGCCTGCTCCATCAGCCGCAAGCCGATGGATTGCACCGGCCCATAATGCCGGCGCACCCACTCGCGCAAACTATCCGGTGGCCCATGATGATGCCATTGCACCCATTCCGCCAGCAGTTCCCGGTCTTCACCTTTGAGCCGGTAGGCGCTCAAACTGTCTGGCGAAGTCGGGCGCGTGGCGGGATCATTTTGCCTGCCACACGACGCAAAAAAAAATCCGGCGATGATTAAGCTCAATGCCAGTCCGCCTGAAAGCGAACGGCGCCGGACCTCTTTTTGTAGCGGTATCAATTTCATCAGTTCCTTCTCACGGCATCATTGCCAGCAAACCGATAATTCCAATCACCATAAATATTCCCACAACTGCTGCAAAAGGCCTCAGGCGATTGCCGTAGGCGCAGTCGGCTTTATACAGCTCGCGAGCGTAGTTGCGGGAAAGCCAGATATCGTGGAGGGTGTGAAAATCCGGCATGCCGTCCGACAGCGTGCAGTGCATGTCGTGATCGAGTCGTTGCAATTCTTTTTCAATGGCGTCGTTCCGTTCGCGTTGGCGGGCGCCGCCAGCGGCTTCTTGCGCCGGTTTCCCCACCTCGCCCTGCTGCAGCAAGCGCAGGAAATGGCGTTTACTCACCAGTTGGTCATACTTTTCGAGATGGTGCACGGTTAGCTGCGGCTCGTGATCAGCGTTCATCATGCTTTGGTAAGCCGCCAGCAATCTTTGACGAAATTCAGGGTGCAGAGGCGTCATATTTTTCTCGCGGTTTAAAATGCATTGAAAGGCTTTTGTTGTGCTTCAGCTTTTTGAAAAGGCAAAACCATTTGAGGCAAAACTATTAAAAAAAGCTTCAGCGCCGTCTGGTTTTGGCTTCAAGACGATCGTGCATGTATCTCTTAATCAGCAAATCAAATTCAAATTGCTCGTCGGAAAAATCCATCGTGCACGGCAGAGAAATATTTTCCCGCGCCGGCACATACGTTTTCCATTCAGGGGGCGCATGGCGCGCGCGGTCGGTGCGAAACGGCGCGGTCTCGCCGCCGGCCGGCGTGTAATCCGCAAATTTTTCCGGCAACGGATAGCCTTCCCGCGGTTGCCAATGATGCTTGTTAACGGCTCGCACATAACGCAGTTGCTCCGGCAAGTCGTCATGATATTCGTCGATAATCGCGCCGTTGGTGGCTGACGACATCGCGTGCGCAAATTCGTGAATCGGCGTCTTCAAACGATCATCCCACGCCGAGTATGCCACCATCCCCGGAACGCGCGCATACGGATCATGGCGCAGTTTGAGCTTCTCGTCGCCGAAATACAGCGTAAACTCCGCGCCGGGCCTGTTCTCGTCATCAAAGGTGTAGCGCGCCGACGAGCGCGTATGGGTTTTCGATCCCGTCACGACATACACGAGATCGATCAAGCTGCATTGGTTCGTCTGATCATAATAGTCGGGCAGATGTTTCGCGATGAAATTGCGCAGGCGCTCTTCCTGCACTTCCTCGGTTTCCCTGCGATACGTGCGTTGCACAGGCTCGACGATGATATCGTAATCCGCTTCCCGACACAGGGCATGTTCGCGCGGCGGTTCGACCGCCGGATAGTGGCCGGCTTCCACTTCGGCTTTTGCCAGCCTGGGATTAAACAGGGTGATTATTCGCAGTCGATCTAAAAATGGCTCGTCAGCTTCAGGATCGTTGATCACCGGGTCGGTCGCGAAGCCGGCGATAATATTGGCCACTTTCGCCTGAAAGAGCCGAGGGTGGCCGAGAATGGGATCGCGTTTGCACTTGCCGCTGACCGCCGATTCCAGCACCGGGTTGGCGATGATCGCAATCGTGTAAGGATGCGCGCCTTTACCGGGGCTGATCACGAACGGTTGCGGCGCGCCGGCAAAATTGCGCGGCAGTTTAACGCCAAACGGTTGTTCGCCGCGCCATACATTGTAAAGAAACGCCGCGAAGGCGCCAAATAAATAGCCGTGGACAAAACCGCCGATAAGGCCAAACAACAGATCAGCGGCAGTAAAAGGCGAGCAATAGCCGGGATAAATGGCGGCAAGGAAATCGAGAAAACTGCCGACGGCGGGATTGTTCTCGCCGTCGTTTATTCCCATGGCCGTGAAGACAACAACGATGAGCGCCCAGATGGCCCCCAGCGCCAGACCGAAGTCCAGCATGGCAAGATGGGGACGCTCAGCGGGAGACAACAGTGAATGCTCGCCTAAAACTTGATAGTTTCGGGTCATACTATCCTCCAGTTAAATGACGACCACTGCCCGTTCTGAGGTTGCGGGCAAATTAATAACTCAAAGTGAAAGTCCTTTTCGGTGATTTATAAACTGAGTGACGGATGACGATTTTTTCTGGAGCGCAGTGCAGGGAGAAACCTGGCTTGCAACGTTAAAATTGGTTGGTCGCCAGCACAAAATAAAAACGAAAGCTCATTTATCCGATTCTTGCAAACGTTTTTGCGCCACTGCTCTCCATTTCGAGGCGGCATCGAGCTTCAGATATTCCTGCCAGGCTTGGCGGGCTTCGTTGCGGCGCCCGAGTTGATGTAGTAACGCGGCGCGATTGTAAGCCGCAATCGCAAAATCCGGGCGAATTTGCAGCGCGCGCGTGAAAGCCGTGAGTGCCGCCGTGGAATCTTCGCGCCGCGCCGCGATCAGTCCGCGATTGTTCCAGGCCTCAAAATCCTGCGGGTTTTCATCGAGCAAAACCGCAATCAAGCTATCCGCCGTGCTCAAATCGTCGCTAAAATACCGGTAGGTCGCCAGGCCCAGCCTGGCCGTGCGGTTCTTTTTGTCCCAGGCCAGCGCCGCGCGAAACTCGCCTTCAATTTTACCGGCGAGGGCTTGGTCTTCCGGACCGTGCGTTACGGTAAACATGTCTTCGCGCAGATTCTCCGCCGGACGCAAATCGTCAATGGTAACCGTCCATTCCTGTTTTAAATTTTCAACGCCGGTGTTCGCATGCCAATTGGCTCGCCAGCTTCGGAAGGGCTGCGCGCCGGCAAAAAAAATTGCCGCAATCATGCCGCTTGCCACGGCCACGTTGCGCGCGCGGCGCAATTCCGGAATATGGGCATGAATCCAATCTTGCCATTTTCCCAGCAAGCTCGGTTCCTCTTCATCCGGCGGGATCAACTTCATGACGGCGTTGACATGCTCGGAGATTTCCAACGGCGGCAATGCTGCCAGGAATCGGCGCGCTTCTTCGCTGACCGGCGCGATGCTGATTTGAGAAATGGATAAGAGCTGATGGCGGCAGGTTTCGCACGACGCCAAATGTTTTTCCGCGGCCGGAAGTTCGGCCGGCAGGAGCTCATGGTTGATATACTTGCCAATCGTTTCCGGTGAAAGGCAGGCAGTTTGCTCGGTCACGCGCGTACCGGTCGAAGCCGGCTTGATTTTTAGAGCCTGTTCCGGTTTTATCAGTAACGTCAGATTTTTTTCGCAAGACGCGCAGGCGTCGAGGTGGGCCTGGACGTCATCTTTTTCCGCGGCACTTAATTGATCATAATGAAACGCGAGCAGTTTTTTTAAAGGCAAATGAGCCATTAGGGGAACTTCCTTTCCTTAAACAATGAGTTAATTATCCTCGTGCCAGTTTAAACCTTGCCGAAGGTTTTCCCCTTCCCAATAGTATAGACAGGAAAAAGGCTCTAAAACTCACGCGTTTTTATAAAAAAATTAATTTTTCATTCGAGACAGCGCCGTAATTTGCGCCGCATCCGAGTGATCTGTTGTTCAATCGCATGCGGCGACATCCCGGCAAAACCGGGCATGCCGGCGAGCTGTTGCGGCGACAGCCCATCATAAACCGCCAATTTAAAAATAAGAATATTTCTTTCCTTGTTTTTGCGGGGCGCCACTTTTTCCAGACAAGCATCGAGGCTTTCGCGCAATACCAGATACTTTTCATCCAGCACCGAAGGATCGGCGAGCATGCCTTGATAGCGGTGTAGATGGCCATCATCTTCCTCGGCGAGTGAGACATGGGGCGGCTCTTTCTCCAAAATTGTGATGGCGATGCTCACCGCAATGCGGTTGAGATAGGCGCGAGCCTCGCTGTCGGTTTTGCCGCGAAAGGCGTGCAGCGCCCGGCGGCCATTTTCCACCAGCCGCAAATAAAAACTTTGCATCACATCATTATAAAGATGTGCGTGATGGCCGTGCGGTGGAAAACCGATCATGTGATAAATCTTTGCGTCGATGTCGTGCTGGAAACGTTGAAAAAGCTCGCGCCACGCCGTATTGTCGGTCGGAACCCCCGCGCAGCGTCGAAATAGCGTGTCGGCCGTTAGGGCGACGAGAAGAAATGAGAAAAGTAAAAAAAGGGCGTGCGTCGGGTCGAGCGGAGAAGAGAAAACAAAGAAGCCGGCTGCCATCAGCAGCGCCGATGAATCCAATTTTTGCTGCGATTCTAAACCGCCCCACTTCGCACGGGTCGTGGGCTTGATCATCGTCTCCGTCCGCCAATTGCTGGCTGTCGTCATCTGCACCGGATGAATTTACCAAACGCCAATTATGATAATCATATTTTTTTATACTGTCAAGGTTTTTTAATTTCTGCCGCCCGGGCGCCCGAAAGGTGTTTTCGGGCGAAAGCGATAAAGCGCTTGCTTCTTAACGGGTTTTTGTTTATTCTATTTCCACTGTCACAGCTCGAGGTCGAAACGTCAATTAAGCGAGTGAGCATCCAGATGACCAGAGGTTATCAGCAGCGTTTTCTAAAGGCGATGGCCGTTGCCTTCGCCTGCAGTCTGGTGGGAGCCGGCCTGCCCGGGACGCCGGCAGTCGCGCAGAACGACGCCGGCCATCTTCGCGGCCACATCGAATTAAAAAGAGCCGTGCGTGATGACAGCCGTATCGTCAGCAAAGAGATCAGCGCCATTTACCAAAAGAATGCGGCGCCGGCTGCCGTCACTTATGAGCCGTTGAGTTTCGTGATTTATCTCGAAGACATTCCTCTTATGCGTTCCGTTCAACCTTCCGAAAAGCCCGCCGCCCGGCCGCGTTACGTGATGAATCAAAAAGAGCTGACTTTTGTGCCGCACGTCCTGCCGATTCTCGCCGGCTCGACCGTCGAATTTCCCAACAGCGATCCGGTGTATCATAACGTTTTTTCGTACAGCAAAATCAGAACGTTCGATCTCGGCCGTTACTCCACCGGCCGCTCCAAAGCCATCACGTTCAATCAGCCCGGACTCGTAAAAGTTTATTGCGACATGCACTCGCAAATGAACGCGTTTATTCTGGTGCTGGCGAATCCGTATTTCACGCTTTCCGACGAGAATGGGAATTATGCCATTCGCGACATTCCCGCCGGTGAATATAAAGTGAAAGCCTGGTTTGCGCGGCTGCCGGAACAAACCGAGAGCGTCACCATCCGCCCCGGCGAAACGATGGCGCTGGATTTTGTTTTCCAATAGTTCTATAACGCAAATAATCTCTGACAAGTTTAAGTTTTGCAAAAAACAAAGATTTTTTAAAGACAAAATAATGGGCAACAAAATGATGAAAATTATTTTGTCGCCCATCATTTTGTCTTTTGGGTTGCGGCTCGCGTTGAGCGTTAACGCACTCGAATTTTGAACGATTAAAAATGAAAACTTTTTTTTGTTGCGGTTCTCTTTTTGTTGCGGTTGTTTTTTTCCCGGCGCCGGCCGCGAGTCAAACCGCCGTTGATCTCGGCGGCATTGTAACACTTAATTTTATTGATGGCGGCGCCGCTGAAAGCCCGCTGCGTCTCAATGACGGCCTGCCGGGATTTGAGCTGTACGGCGATTTGTTTATGAACGTGCGCATCAGCGACGAAGTCTCGGCGTTTCTGGAAGTGGAAACGTGGCGCGGCTGGGAAGTGCGGCTCTACAGCGGCTCACTCACCTACAAAATTTCCGGCGCGCGCTTGCAGGTTGAGGCGGGCAAATTTGCGGCGCCGTTTGGCAATTTTTTGCCGCGGCGTTTTGCTCCCCAAAATTTTGTTTATGGCTATCCTTTATATAATGAATATCGCACCGGCTTGGCGATTGACAACATTCCCGGCAGCAACGCCGCATTGCTCGCCGGCCGTGGCAAATTCAATGCTGGCGGCCTCGCGATGATGGCGCGCAACGCCTACGTCACCGGCTTTCAATTTTTGGGGCAGCTCGGCGCCGCCGGTTATCATCTCGGCCTCGCCAATGGCGCGTTGTCCAATCCGAGCCATTTGAGCGAGAGCAAACGGCTGCTGCTTTTCGGCCGGTTGTACATTCAACCCACGATCGGCCTCAAGATTGGCGTTTCGGCTGCCAACGGCGGTTATTTAAACAGCGCTTTGTTGAAAAATACGCAACCCCGTCTGCAACCGGAAAAATACGGCCAGACCCTGGCCGGTGTTGACGTTGAATACAGCCGCGGCTATTTGGTTTTTTACGGCGAAGGCGTTTTCAGCCGCTGGAAAAGCCCGTTGCTTCGCGAGCGTCTCGACGCGCTGGCTTTTTCGGTAGAGATGCGTTACAAAATTCTGCCGCGCCTGTTTGCGGCCGGTCGTTATGGCCGAATACATTTTTCCGAAATTGCCGACCTTGAGGAGGTTGACGCCGATGGCAAGCTCGCCGTGTCGGCGAGCTCACGTCGAGCCGCGCCGTGGGAGTTTCCGGTCTGGCGTTTTGAACCCGCCATCGGTTACAATCTTTCGCGGCATGCGCTCGTGAAAGCCGTCTGGCAAATCAATCGCACTGACCGGCCCGCCGGCGACCCGGCCGATAATCTCGCGGCGATTCAGATGTCCGTGTTTTATTGAAATGGAAGCTTATTTTTTTAAAAAAATATTCCGGGGCTATCGCGGCCTGAAGGGAAAGTTTTTTCTCGCGCTGGCCGTGACCGTGCTGGGCGTGATCATCTCCACGTTTTGGGTGCTCAATTATTACCTGAAACAGCAGGTTTTTGCAACGCTGCAGGAAGAAGTCCGGCATGCCGCACAATTGTTTGTGGAACTGCAGCAGCGCGACCGTTGGCAATTGCTCGAAAAGAGTCAGGTGCTCGCCAGCGCGCCGCAGCTCAAAGCCGCGCTGGATGAAGGCGACCGGCTTTCATTGCAAAATCAACTCAAGCAGCTTTTTTATCAAGGCGCGCGGCCGCCGGTTGCCTATCCGGCCGCCTCGCCTAATGAACCCGACCTCAACGGTTTTGATCACGACGGGCGGCGTCGCGTCAGCGATCTCTGTCTCGTTTATGATCGGCAGGGGCGTTTGCAGACCACAATGATACGCGCCGCAGAAAACGGCGAGCTCGTCGTTGATCCGGCGGCGTCATTTAATTTGCCGGATTCGTTGCTCGCTTCAGTTTGGAACGGTCGCGAGCGTTTTGTCGTCTGGCAAAATCGCGGGCATACGTGGTGGGGTGTGCTCGTGCCGGTGTGGGCCGGCGGCTCGCCGCTTGGGCCTTCGGCCATCGGCGCGCTGGCGTTGGGCATGCGGCTGGATGATTCATTTGCTGTTCACATGCAGGAATTGGTCGGCGCCGATGTCGCCGTGCAATTCGCCGGTGAAATTGTCGCCGCTTCGATGGACGCTCCTGTACGTGAACAAGTAGCCGCTGCGATTTTTGCGCCAACGGTTTTATCAAACCGACCGGCTACGCTCGCAACGAAAAACGAAAACTTCCTTTCCAGCAGTTTGCCGTTTTTTGAAAATGAATTCACGCCGCGCGTCTTCCTGCTGCGTTCGCTGGATCGTTCCATCGAGCAACTTTTGCGGCCGGTGCAACGCCCGCTCTTCATCGTCGGCCTCGCCGCCTTTCTGGCGGCGCTGGTGCTCAGCTTGATCATTGCGCGCAATATCACCCGGCCCATCGCGCGGTTGGTGGACGCCGCGCACGCCGCCGGCTC
>Ga0187893_10011102_pt1 | contig 13183 bp, 24 predicted proteins | sample MA1701074metaG_FD_139574 | JGI IMG/M metagenome (GOLD analysis project Ga0187893, IMG submission 139574) | White microbial mat communities from a basaltic lava cave in the Kipuka Kanohina Cave System on the Island of Hawaii, USA - MA170107-4 metaG ...
AGAGTGAAGCATGCTTAGCCACGAAGGACTCCAGCCCGATCAGATCCTCGCAATCGCCCGGAGAAAGGGGTACTTCTTTGTCTCCTTGCGCTACCGGGACGATTACCTCACCACCCGGTGCAAGAAACTCGTTAAGCGCGGTCTGCTCCGGCGTGACTACCGATGGCAACGCTATGACGAGGGACGAGGGAGCTACTACGTCCCTACCATCTCCTCTGACGCTGGAGGAGATCCGGCAACTGGCGCTGGATCTGGCGCGCTGGCCGGTGGGTGTTGAGGGTTGGGTACGCGGGATGACGCCATCGGAAGCGACGCTTCTAAAGAATGATGGCGCCGCCGTCTTGGCCCGTATGCTGTCCGACAAAACTCGTCTCTGCCCGATACTTCGGCTCGCACTTGCTCGGAATGCGACACCAAGCGATGGAGATGTGGAGCGCGCGAAATGGGATGTCGTACGCCATTTGCGTGCGATCTTGCGCGATGAGCGTTTCATGCCGCGGGATCTGGTAGCGGCGATGGTTCACGGGCCGCGGGAACTCGCCATTCTGTTGGTGAAGCACTGGAAAGGAGACGTAGACGCTTAAATGTCTGCTCGCTTGGATGTATACAAGCCCAAGAGGCGTAGCTTCGGGTTCGGAGGTGGATTCTCAACTGTCTACATTCCTGATGATGTTGAGGTTTGGATAGACGACGAGGATACAGATCTAAATGGTCTTTTCTGGTATATTCATCGAAGCGGTGATGGCTACCGAAGCGTGGTAAGGTATATTGGTCAAGACGAGAGAGGAGCGCCGAAGTACCAAAGATTGGCACGCCCAATCTTGGCTCGAAAGTTAGAGCGTCCAATACGAAAAGATTGGCACTGCCATCACCTAGACGGTAATTCTGTGGGCAATCAGCTTCGGTCTAATCTTTTAGAGCTGCCTTCCGAACTACATTCGCTGTTGTTTTTCAAGAAGAATCAGGCCAAGACGTCGGCGTTCCGTTGGGTGTCGCTTTATCGTCGACCGGGGTACACGAGATGGACACTCAGATTTCCTATAGGTCAAGGTGGGCATCTGCGTAAGTACTACGACAAAGAGGAGGACGCTGCCAGAGTAGCCGATGCTCTCTTCTTAACATATTACGGTCACTGGTTTGAGAGGTATCCTGATCTTCCTTTGAATCTGTTTTTGAACTTTGCGAAAGGAAACTGATGAAGCCGTTTACATTTTGCATCTGGCTCGTTGTGATTGCGGTCGTGTCCTATCTGGTCTATCAGGCCACCAGCGCCGGGATGCGTCGGATAACCACGCCACCGTCACCGCCTGCCGTGTCGGAGCAGCTCACCTCGCGGGCGGAGCTTTTGCGGGCGCTGGGTGAGCTGGGTGCGGAGGGGCTCTGATACCGCGGCCTCAAGCCCGTGACATAGTCACCTACCGCGACAGCCAGGGGGCGGATCATCCGGCGTTCATTACCGCTGTCCTGGGCGACGGTGCGACGCCCCCTGTCAATCTTGTCTATGTGGCGGGTGAGGAGGCGCGGCTAGACCATTATGGGCGAGCGATTCTTCGCGCAACCTCGATCGCTCACGTGAGTGAGCGGCGCCATGAGGGTCTCTGCTGGCGCTGCCCGGAAGAAGTGATGCCTCTTGAGCCTCCAGCGTCCACACCGCAGGCGCTGCGGCGGTAACCATTTTCGGCGGGCCCTTTGCCCGCCGAGGACCCTAAGAAAGGATCGTAAGGATGAGACGGTTGTTATTGATGTTGTGTGCCTGCTTCTTCTGCCTCTGCTGCCGGTGTCAGCCGGTGGCGGCGCAACCTGACGTGAAGTGCTCGCTGGCGCTCGGGATGGCGCAGAAGTCGCCGTTTTTCGAGAGCCGCGACTTCTCCGGGGCAATGGGAGAGTTCAAGCTACGACTGATTGGCCAGGACGTCGGGGTGTTCGCCGAGATCCGCCACGCGTTCCATGACGCGAGCTACCTGGACCGGAAGAGCACGATCAAGGCGGGGCTGGACCTATTCATCGCCGAGAATACCTCCTTCTTCGCGGAGTGGGAGCGCTCGTATCGAAGTGGGGACGAATGGGCCTGGTGCGGTTTTAGATTCAATCTCGCCAGGCTTTTCGGCCGCTGACGTGGTCTATGGCAGGTGGTTTCGGCTATATACAAGGGTTCTGACGTAAATCGGAATCCTCGTATGTTTTGACATACGACGGGGACGGCATCTACGCCGTCCCCGTCGAGAGAAAGGGTAGCGATGCGTTTCTGGTTCTGGATCAGTATTCTGACACTCGCTGTCGCAGCGCTGGTGGTTTTCACCGAGCGTCGCGCGCACTCACAGAGCATAGGGCCTGTGGTTAATGCGTGGATGGAGGTGATCGAGCAGCCGGTGACGATCGGCGTCAAGGCCGGGGTTAATGTGGCGGCGGTCGGGACGAACTTCGGAGTGCAGCCGGGGACGGTGGAAGTCGCGGGCTGTCTCAATGCCGTCGTCACATCCTGGGCTTCGGATCGGATCTCGTTTATTGTGCCTGCAGTGCCGCCCTCGGGAAACCAGCCGATCCAGGTGACTGTTTTTACGGCTGATGGTAGGTACTACCGATCAGGTGCCTTCCGTATCATCCTATGATACGTCGGGAAGCGGAACGCGCGTCGGGGGCAGGTCTCGTGTTGCCATCAGAAATCGTAGCTGTGGCCCCGGATAGCCCGCGCGTGGGCTATCTGCAATTGATGCGTGAAGGTGAGTCCCGTACCCTGTGCGATCTCCCTCTCCAAACACATTGGTCGGTGCGGCGGCCGGAGGAATATCCCAACTACATGGTCTGCCGCGGTTGTCGCGCTGTGTTGGAGCAGGCGGATGTTTGAAAGTCTGGAGAATGTGGCGGTCACCGCTTTTGCGGTGCCACCGCCCACCTCGGAGCACGGCGAGATGCTCCTGGGCTGCACCGCGTGCCAGGGGATCGTCGACCAGTACTATCCGGCGCTGGAGCCGGTGGATCGCCGTCTCATAAAGGAGGCGTGGCTCGGGCGACCGTGCCCACGGTGCGGCGTTCCGTTTGTCACACTAGCCGACATGAGGACAGCCTTTATGCCGGTACTGCCGGAGGAGCGGGGGTTTGGGTTCTGCGTGCGGTGCCGGTTCCTGAAGCATCAGCGCACGCTGGCCCCCTGGCCGCCGCTGGGGCTCATCTGTTATTCCTGCCGGGATGTATTCATGGCGTTGGATGAGGTGAACCAGGGAGACGTGAACGGTGATTGGCTCTAGGATACAGCAACTTTGGCGGGTGATCCGGTTGATGCGCTATCTCGTCCGCCTCATCACGCCCTCTGGTGGTATGGTCCTCGATCCATTCATGGGAAGCGGCACTACCGGCTTGGCCGCGCTCCAAGAGGGGATGCGATTCCTGGGTGTGGGGATGGAAGAGCGCAGTCACACAATCGCCCGCGCGCGACTGGCATGGGCCGAAAAGTTATGATGACGATAGCTACTAAAGAATCGAACTATCGCCAGTACCAGGCGGGCTGTTACGGCACCAAGCTCAGGATGTGGGAAAGCCTGGAGGCGTTGCAGGCGTCGGGGCATGAGGCTCCAGTCAGCATTCGCTATAAGGAGCCTGCAAGTCCGTTCTGTCGATACAGCATCCCTGTGGCCGATCTTCCGGCGGCGGTGGAGGAGTTTGAGGCGCGAGGCGCTCGTCGGGACCTGATGGTGTTTGGAGAGAGCGCTCCTGACGAGTTCTTGTTGATCCAGGGCGAGGTAATGCGCTCAGAGAGGCACCTCACTCTCTTCTACTCCACGGAGAAGGCGAAGATGCGGGATGCGCTCCGGAAGGGTCGCCAGGCGGATGGTTTGGAGGCGCTGGCGTTGCTGCAGACGTATCTCACGCCTTCCAGCTATGAAGACCTTCAGGCGCTCTTTGATATCTACAGCGATCCAGTGGTAGAGTTTTCGGCTTATTCAATTACACTCGGTGAGATACCAGGGCGCAATACGATCGTCTGGGAAGTGCGTAGCACTTACTAGACGTCGCTAAAACTGAACTTCAGGGGGAGAAGGAGAAGGAATGATAATGCCTTTCAGAGAGGTGATACCGTTGTTGACCGCCCTGGATGCGATGAAGGATGGGAGCAGTCACGAATTCCCCATCTCGCGCCGCATGTATCGCTTCCTTTCGGGGGTAATGTACCGAAAGTGGATGGCGAATCGGCCGGTTGTGCGGCGAAAGCAGAGGAGGCGTTAGAATGAAGTATGAGGACTTGCCAAAGCCGGGCGTTCGTGCGACGTTCTGGTGCTCGGCGGCTTTATTGAGCAGGGCGTTGTTCGCGGTTACACTCAGCAAAGGACGGCCATGATCATTGATCCGGCTGGTTTTAGCGGTAAAGGTGGCTTTGCAGAGCAGTTTATCGACGTGGCCAGCATCGTATCCTGGTTTCGTCACAAGGAGAAAGCAAATGGCGGCTAGTGGTCATATTCTGGTTGATTTAGACGGTACTTTCGCAGAATATTACGGATGGAAAGGTGCTGATCATATCGGACCACCTATCCCCGCGATGCTTACTCGGGTCATGGCATGGTTGGACGAGGGGATCGACGTGCGCGTTTTCACGGCGCGGGCCTGCATTCCGGAGCAAATCCCGCCTATCGAAGCATGGTGTCGAAAGCATCTAGGGCGGGTACTGCCCGTGACGAATCAGAAGGATGTTGCAACCATTGCCATCTATGACGACCGGGCGTTTCGCGTTGAAGCCAATACAGGTCGGGTGATAGGGGAGCAGGATTAATGGCGCTTGTTAACAAGGCTCGCGCGCAGGAGATTCTGCGTCGGTACGTAACTTTTGATGGTGGGGGATTCCCAAGGATCAGTGCTGACGTTCAGGATCTACTAGAGACGGTTGAGAAACTGACCATGGCGTTGGAGGAGACGCTTGCCTCTTGGGAGGAAATGACACAGGGCGATGATGGTCGTGGGTGGAATTATGTTTTGCGCAATCCTATCTATCAGCGTAACCAATGTCTTCTGGAAGCCCTCAATAGCGCCGTGCCGGTGGAGAGTTGCCCTGTGTGTGGCCATGTGATATCGAAAGATGATGCATGCCTTCGCTGACAATGGCCGAAGTCCGCGAGATAAGGCATCGAAAGCTCCTAGAAACCTTCAGTGAGCGATTCTGGGCAAAGATCCGGGAAGCTGATACAGAATCTGGTTGGCTATGGCTGGCATCAAAAACGCCATCAGGGCACGGCAAGGTTTCTCGTAATGGGAAACTGGAAGGCGCCCATCGTGTGGCCTTTGAGTTGTGGTGGGGAGTTGACCTTCCATCTTGGATTCAAGTTTGCCATGATTGCCCTGAAGGCGATAATCCTGCTTGTTGTAATCCGGCGCACCTGTTTGTTTCCGATGCAGCGGGTCACGCTGTTGACAAAAAGCAGAAGGGACAATTTGCTACAGGAGATAGGAACGGGCTTAGGCTTCATCCAGACCGTGTCTCAAAAGGTGACGCTCACTACAGACGGCGTCTTTCAAAACAAAGATCATGAAAGTGTTTCTCAACGAAGAAGGGTATGTCGCCGTTTGTGAAGAGTGCGGGTGGAAGACATCTTTCCGGCGCATCATCGGCGTCGGGGAGGCGCTCGTTGCTTCGGCGCTCATGGAAGAGGCGCTGGCGATCCACGGCGGGCTTTGCCACCATCTGCGGATCGAGCTGCGACCGGAGGAGCAGCAGGAAATAGTATCTGATAAGTGCTGGCGCCATCAGCAAGGGGCGCGGCCAACGATCGCCGGCCGCTAGGACGACGTAATGCGCCACCGTCGCCGTCATCGCAGTCTCGCCGAGATCTCGCCCGGCCGCATCCGGCTGGCGGTGGCGCTGACCGGCATCTTCATGTCTCGTGTCGTCCTGCCGCGCGCCCAGTCCCTCCGGATCACCTACGGGTCCGTGGATTGGGATTTCAAGGATCTCTACGCTGAATTACGTTTCGCGGCGCTCCGGACGGCGGCCGATTATCGCGTCACGAACAGTCGTTCTCTGCGCCGGGTGATCTGGGACAATCTGCATTACGCATTAAAGACGGAGCTGGCGCGGCAGTGGTATCTGCCGCGCCCGCTACGCCCTCGCTGGCGGGCGATCGAGCAGGCGGGGGGCTGGCCCACCCCCGAACTCCTTCCGCCCCGGCCGCTTACCGAAGTGACGGACCCCACGCCCGATCGCCTCACCCACCTGGTCGATGATCTCCCCGATCCTGGCGCCTGTTCCACCGATGAAGCCGCTTTCGCCCGCATCCGTGCGGAACAGGTGCATCTTCTCCTGAGACGGCTCCCTCGCCGTTTCCGCGAGCCGGTGTGGCGTGTTCATGCCCTGGGGGAGGACGAATATACGGCCGGGCTGGCGCTCGGTTTGCGTCTTCCTGTCTGTTGGGCGTTAGTCCGCGAGGGGCTGGCGCGATTGCAGCGGCTCATAGCGGACGATCCCAGCCTCCTTCTTCCCCTGGACGATTGAAGTCTCTCCTACGCTGGTTTTGCGTGCCCTTGCTCGGTTGCGGTAACATGCCAATCATGCCGCTCTCCTCTGACGCCAATCTGGGCCCGGAACGTCGTCTGCGGTTCGATATACCGCTAGTGCGGCGGCTCATCGAGCGCTTCACCCGCCGCGTGGAGGCGCCCTCTTCGCCCCTCCCCTGGTCGGAGGAAGTCGGGGCAGCACAGACGGGTATCGGCGTCGCGGATGTGGCCTGCGCGGGGACCTCGGACCACCTCTGGCGGGTGCAGCATTCGCGCTGGTCGGTTTATCGGGATCTGGATGACATGGACCGGGAGGACCCCCTCATCCCGACGGCGCTGGACGTCATCGCGGACTGTGTCACCGGCTATGAAGCGACAGAGGTTGACAGCTTTGATTGGGAGCTGCGCGCGGCGAATCCGGCAGCGGTCGCGGTTCTGGACGATCTGAAATTGCGGCTTAACCTCGGCACCGAAGCGTGGCACATCGTCCGGAACTTTGTGAAGTTCGGGGAGGAGTATCGGGAAGTCGTCCTGGACGATCGCGACCGGGTGGCGCGCTTCGTCTCGCTGCCGGCTTACACCATCGTCCCGAAGACGGATGACCGGGGCAACCAGAACCCGGGATGGTATCAGTATCCGGACCTGCGCTATACCTCGCAGCGGATCGAATTTGCAGGCTGGCAGCTCATCGACTTCATCTACGGGGCGCGGCGCGGTCATTATGGCACGGGGCTGATGATGCCGGCGCGGCGCACGTGGCGGCGCCTGGAGCAGATTCAGGACGGGATGGCGATCGCGCGGCAGCTTCGCGCCTACGACAAGTTCGAGCATCGCGTCCCGGTGCGGCCGGAATGGAACGAAGCGCGCCAGCAGTTGGCCGTCAAGAATTACAAAGAGAACATGACGAAGCGGAAGGTGCTGGATTGCGATGGTCACCAGCGCTTCGTCAACAATCCTCTGACGGTCGAGACCGATTTTTACATTCCCGAGGATGGTACGAAGCGTGGTGGCATCTCTCTCGTCTCCGCCCAGAATGTGCAGCTCTCCAATATCGCGGATGTGGAGTATCACCAGAAGCTGCTGCTGGCGCGGACCAAGGTGCCGCGCAAGTTCATGAATTTGGGCCGCGGAGAGAAGGGCGTTCTTACCGACGGCTCCCTCACCGCTGAGGATATCCAATTTGCCCGCACCCTCCGCAACGCACAGGCGGTGCTGCGCTATGGGTTGGTGCGGCTGGGGGCGTTTGCTCTCTTTCTTCAGGGCTATGACTGGAGGGATCTCGGGCTCACGATCCGGATGCCCAAGATCTCGACGACGGATGCCCTGCAGGACGCGAACATCGCGCTCACCTGGGCGAAGACGGCCGAGATCCTCGGCGCCCTCCTGGGCGGGCTGCCGCCCGAGCTGCTGATGACGCATTACATGCACCTTACCGAGGCGGAGCAGGAGCTGCTGCGCTCTTTCGTCACGGAGACGGCGAAGCGGGCTGAGCGAGAGGCGACGGACCCGTCGCGGCCGGAGGCGGCGCGGGAGGAGCAGACGCCTGAGGCGCAGGCCGTGAGACCGCGCGACCTGGCGCGGACGATCACGCGTCTCCAGACGCTGGTGCAGGAGGAGCTGACGCGTCGTGGGCATCGGTTCGAGGGGTCCGAGGAGGACCGCTACCGGGGGAATCTGGAGCACATCCTGAATGTCGCGCATGCCACCTGATCCGACGACGCTGACGGACACCGCCCTCCTGGCGCTGGTGCGAGGTCTTCCCACCGAGGATCTCGTAAACCTCTCGCACCGCTGTGGCAACTGGCGGATGGGTCATCTCCTTCAGTCCGAGGAGGCGGCAGCGGTGGAGCCGCGTCGCCCCGGGCTGGCGGGGCGGGCGGCAGAGACGCTGCAGCTTTTGACGACGCCTCTGGACGATCTCGTGCGCGATCTCCTGGCGGAGGCGCAGCGCGTCGGTGGCCATGTCCAGGCGCGCACCCCTCCGGTCTACGGCGAGGAGGCAGTAGCGCTGACGCGCTACGGCGTGGAGCTGATGGCGGCCAATACCCTCTTCCAGCGGGATGTCGGGGACGCGTGGTATGCGCATCTCCAGCGGTGGGAGCGCCGCCATCACGAGGTGGTGGATGCGGCGGTCGCGGACCTCTCCGCCGTCGGCCGAGCAGCGGCGCTGGCAGAAATGGGGTTGATGGAAGCCGCTTCCTTGCCGGGCACGGCACAAGCGCGGGAGCGGCTTCCCGCGCGCTTCGAGGGGACCGGCAGCCAGCTTGGCGTTGGCCTGCGCGTCGGGACGCGGCGTTCTTCGGGGCTCGTCGAGATCATTGAGACCGCCCGCACGTTGGGAGCGGCGGCGCTCTATCTGCACCGTCTGGTGGATGCCGAGCGCCCGACGCTGGAGCTGCTCGCCCAGCGGGTGGCGTGGGTGAGCTACGCCGAGGGCTATCGTCTCGCGGCGATCGAGGGGACTCACGCGCTTCTCCAGGCGGCGGATGCGCTGCCGTCGCCCGAGATGCCGCTGTCGACGGCGACCATTGCGCGCGAGGCGCTGGCGACGCTGCCGCGCTACCGCTGGTCCGGTCCGCAGGATGCTGAGACGTGCGGAGCTTGCGAAGCGCGGCGAGGCCATCTGGTTTATGCCCTTTCAGTGGACGATCTGCCCGCCTGCCAGGATATCTGCGCCCTGGGGCTGGCGTGCCGTCATCACTATACGCCCATGCTGCCGGATCAAGGATAGGCGGTCGCCATGGTCAACCAGACAGATCCCTACGATCGCCGTGTATTGCTGACGTCTGACAAGGGCGACGGCATGACGTTCGAGCCGATCCATAAGGAGATCGGGACGGATTCCGATTCGGATGATCCGGTCCTTCCGATCGGGATCATCGACGATGACGGGAAATGGGCCGGGCTGCGGAAGAGCGATCTGGGCGGCGGCAGCGGCGGTGCGGTCACGATCGCGGACGGCGATGATGAGGCGCTCGGTGCAACAACGGACGCCGAGTCTTCCAGCGGCAACGGCAGCGTTATCGCGATCCTGAAAAACCTGCGGACGCGTCTGGGAGCCATTGAAGGCTATGTGGATGGGCTGGAGGGTTTTACCGATGGGATCGAAGCGGCGCTGACCACCGTGATCGGTCATATCGACACCCTGGAGGCACTGCTGTCGACGATCTCGGGGAGTGTCGATGGCCTGGAAGGCTTTACCGACGGGATCGAGTCCGCCCTCACAACCATCATCGGGCATGTCGACGGGATCGAGGCGGCGCTCGCCGGTACGTTGACCGTTCAGGGGACGGTCGCGACCACGTCGTCCGATGGGGCTCATGTCGCGATCGGAGCCATAACCAACGCCGAATCCGCTTCCGGCGACGGAGCTGTTATCCCGATTCTGAAGCGCGTCCGGACCCTGTTGTCGGGCTCTTTTGCCGCGCTGGCCGACGCTCTCGCCAATCCCACCGTCGCGGCGTTCGGCGCTTTCGCGCACGTATTCAACGGAAGCACCTGGGATCGCATTCGCGGGGCGAATGCTGCAGAAGGCACCTCCGGCACCGGGCTGTTGGGCGCCGGCAACCTGATCTGGGCGAGCGGCCCCAGTATCTGGGAACGCTGGCGCTCTATCAGCAGTATGGCAGACGGCACGGCCGGCGGAAACGCCGGCCAGGTCGGTCCGGTGCTCTCTAACGAGTCTACCTTTGATCGCGAGCGGAATGTCGTTGCTCGGACGCTACTGTCATCGGCGGCACGCACTGCGACGACAAGCAGCGCGGATCAAACGAATTACAACCACCGGGGGGTGGCCGTCTTCCTGAATGTGACGGCTAACCCGGGCGGCGTTGAGACGCTGACTGTCTCGATTGAATGTAAGAACTCGTTAGGCGTCACTTACAACGCCGTCACAACCTTCGCGGCGATCACTCCGGCGGTGAACGCGCAGTATATTTTTGTTCTCTACCCCGGCACAACCGGCTTTACGGCTACGACCGGGATGCAGGTTCAGCCCATTCCGCTCGCGGCACGCACGTTCAGGGTGACCGTGACCCACAGCGCGGGCGGCTCCTGGACCTACACCCTGTCGGCCCAGCTACTGCTATAGCAATGTAAGAAATGGGAGGGAGAATGGATCGACGCTCGTGGTTGAGCACGATCAGGAAGGCAAAAAAGCCCATGACGGCATTACAGGCCAGCCAAGCAGATCAGGATACGGATTTCGTCAATCGCATCAAATACTTTGCCGTGAAAGCTGCCGTGGCGGTTACGACGGAAGATCCGAGAACCGCAAAGCACAGCGAGCGGGATGCATTCGCCCGCTTCATTCTCATGAACCCGGTGGAGGCGGGGAGGCGCTTTGCCCTGGTGGTGATGACGAATTCGACCCTGTTCGCGGCGTCCGATTTCGCGGCGATCACCGATGGGGATCTGGAGTTTACCGTCAACTCGGTCTACAACAGCCTGCTGTCATGACTTCAATGGGAGACATCCGTGTCTTCCTGTTTAGGAAAAGGAGATTCAAGACGATGACGACACGAGAAGCGGGCAACGCCCATCTGGACGCGGCTTTCGTCGCGCGGGCGCGGCATTTTGCTGTGAAGGTCGCCGTGGCGGTCGCCTTCGAGGATAAGGATACTCTGAATCACGCGGATCGGAAGGATCTGGCGGGCGCGATCCTGGAAGACCCGGACGGTTACGGGCCGCGCTTTGCCCTGGCCGTGATGTCCAACCCGACACTGCTCGCGGCCGCCGATTTCGACAGTATCCCGGACAACGACCTGGAGTTTGCCGTCAATTCGGTCTATGAGGGCTTTCTCTCATAGATGCGGTAAGGTTTCCATGTCTCGCTACGACCGTGTCATCCAGGTAAATGAGGTCGAGCCTGCGGAGGCGACCGAGATCGCATCCGGGACGGGGGACGTGCAAGGCGTGTCCCCCGCCTCCGGTCTGTGCCTCATGGGCGCCTCTTTGCGCGAGCACGCGGGCTCGCCGGCTGCCGCGACGGTGATCCTACGCAACGGCACCCAGGTCTCGGCCCGGCGCTGGCGATCTTTGAGCTGGCGGCGGGGGAGAGCGTCCGCGATTGGTTCGGCCCGAACGGCCTCGACGCCCCGAATGGGATCTTTGTCGAGCGTGAGGCGGGAACGACACATCTCGTCCTCTGGAGCCAGGTGAGATCATGAGCAGCAGCGGTCGGGTGATGTCAGAAGGTCCTCCGGGGCCCGAGGGACCGGAGGGACCTCCGGGCCCGGCCAAGGCGATGCGGACCGGCATCGTCGCGATGACGATATTGCAGACGAGCAAGGTGGTGACATTTTCGGAACCCATGCCGAGTGTCGGCTATCGCGTCGTCCTGGAGGCTGAGATGGCAACTGCTGTCGGGATGTGGCCGACAGCGAAGACGGTGAATGGTTTTACCCTGAACCTCACTCTTGGTGTTTCCGGCAATGTTTCCTATGTCGCCATTGAAGACTGACGCTGATTTTGACATCGCTTGGAAGCGTGCGGTATCATCGTCACCAGGAGAGTAGCTATGAACCCGTTTGCTCGCTTGATCCAGACGTTGTTACCGTCTCTCTCGTCGGCGGTTGTGCAGCCGCTCCTGAACGAGTTGAAGGAATTCGCGCGCTCACAGGTCGTGAAAGTGCTGCTCTCACAGGTGGCGCGGGTATTGACCAAGGGCATCGACGGTCTGGTCAAGGCATTTGTGTATCATCTGGAGTCTTCCGATGCGCATAAGCTCACCAGCGGCGTGCTGGACGAGTTTCAGCGGCAGGCGTATCAGCTTGCGGAAAGCGTGCGGGTCTACGCCGATGCGGCCTACCAGGTGGTGGCGGCTCTCAAGCGGGGCGATGCCGATCCGCAGGTGAACAGCCTGCGCAACGTCCGGGAGCGGCTGCGGCGGGACGTGGAGGCGGAAATCCGGGACGTTTTTGCGGTCCTGACTGGCGGGGCGCCGGAGGACTGAGATGCCCTATGCCCGCAACGCCGATCTGCCGGAAGCTACGAAAGGGCTGCCGGCGAAGGCCAAGACGATCTTCCGTTCGGCGTTCAACGCGGCGGACAAGCGCTATGGCGACGAGGAGCGGGCTTTCAAGATCGCATGGAGCGCGGTCAAGCGGAAATATCGGAAGGACAAAGACCGGTGGGTCGCCCGACAGGGTGCCGAGGACGAAATGATGCCATTGCTAAGCGACATCCAGGCGATCCATGGGGCTTATCGCGCCGCCTGTCCGCGCCCGAGGTCCGAGGGGCTGGAAGAGGCGGGGCTGCTGCTGGCCTCCATCATTGCCGAGGGGGAGACGGAGAAGGGCGCCCGTCTGCTGGCGACGCTGGACCAGGTGCTGGTGCCGGAGTTCGGCTTTGAGCAATCCTGGTATGATGGGTGTCGTCCCGTCAGCGAGCATCCCAACGATTTCGCGGGGAGTCTCAATCACCGCATCCGGCTGGTCGTCAACGCGGCGCGTGCGCAGCGGGACGAGATGATGGGCTGCGGCGGTTTCGTGCTCGCCGTCTATCCGGACAGCGTTGTGGTCTGCAATACGCGCTATTACTATGGCGATGACGACGAGTATCCGACGACCTACTGGCGTGTGGCCTACGGCATCGACGGCGAGGGCGGTGTCACCTTCGGCGAAAAGGTACAGGTCGAGGTGCGGACGGTCGTGATCGAGCCGGTGAGTACGGCGGATGCGGATGCGGCGGACACCGCGCAGACGGA
>Ga0187893_10011103_pt1 | contig 13181 bp, 11 predicted proteins | sample MA1701074metaG_FD_139574 | JGI IMG/M metagenome (GOLD analysis project Ga0187893, IMG submission 139574) | White microbial mat communities from a basaltic lava cave in the Kipuka Kanohina Cave System on the Island of Hawaii, USA - MA170107-4 metaG ...
CGGCGCTTCCACGACCGAGCCCGGCACCATGATCATCAGGCGCTCGGTCAGATTGCGCAGTTCCCGGATGTTCCCCGGCCATTCGTAGCCCTCTAGGATATCCAGCGCCTCCTGCGAGATCTCCTTGACCTTGAGCCCCTGCTCCTCCGCATGGGCCCGCATGAAATGTCTGACGAGGAGCGGGATATCCTCTCGCCGCTCGCGGAGCGGGGGCACTTCGATGGGGAGCACGTTCAAGCGGTAATAGAGATCGTCCCGGAAGTTGCCTTTTTCGATTTCCTTGACCAGATTCTTGTTGGAGGCCGCGATGACGCGCACGTCCACCTTGATCAGCTTCGCCCCCCCGACCCGGTGGAATTGCTGCTCCTGCAGGGCCCGGAGCACCTTGGCCTGCGTGTTGAGGCTCATGTCGCCGATCTCATCCAGGAACAGCGTGCCTCCGTCGGCCTGTTCGAACTGACCCCGCTTCATGGCGGTCGCCCCGCTGAACGACCCGCGCTCGTGCCCGAATAACTCGCTCTCGATGAGGGTCTCCGGGATGGCGGCACAATTGACCGCGACGAACGGCTTCTCGTGGCGGGGGCTGGCCAGGTGGATGGCCCGGGCGACCAGCTCCTTGCCCGTCCCGTTCTCCCCGCCGACCAGCACACGTCCGTTGGTCGGCCCGGCGGTTTCGATGAGCTGCCGCAGGCGCTGCATCGCCGGCGACGCGCCCACCAATTCGAACCGTCTCTCAACCTTGGTGCGAAGTTTTTGGTTCTCCTCTTCGAGGCGGCGCTGGTCGAGAGCATGGCGGATGCGGAGGGTGACATTTTCCAGCGAGAGCGGCTTCTCGATGAAGTCATACGCGCCGAGCTTGATGGCCTTGACCGCGGTCTCGATCGAGCCGTGCCCCGACATGATCATGACCTGGAGGCTCGGCACCTGCTCGCGCGCGCGCTTCAGCGTCTCCAGGCCATCCATCTCGGGCATCCAGATGTCCAGCAGGACGAGGTCTGGCGCATCGGCGGCAATCTGTTTCAGCGCGTCGGGCCCGCTCGTCGCCGTCGTCACCTGGTAGTGTTCATCCTCCAGGACTTGACTCAGCGAACTCAAAATCGTCGCCTCATCATCCACGATCAGAATTGATTCAGCCATTCCCCCCCCGTTTCAGATGGCTAACAGGCTCACAAGTGCGCAAGCTGACAATCGGACCAGGTTGTTACGCTCCCCAAAGCCTGTCAGCGTTCCAACCTGTCAGCATGTCCGCTTGTCAGCGACTCCGTCCGCCGATTATACCGGCAATTCGAAGGTGAGGACAGCGCCTCTTGGCTGGTTATTCGAGGCCCGTATCTGGCCGTCATGATCCGTAATGATGCGCTGCACGATGGCCAGACCCAGGCCGGTGCCCGTGCGCTTGCGGGAGAAGTACGGAAGGAACATGCGCTCCTGGTCCTCCGGATTGATGCCGGTCCCCTCGTCCGACACACTGACCACCGCCCGTCGCTTTTTGGCGTCGTACTTCGTCTTGATCCAGAGTCGCCCCTTTTGGTTCATGGCCTGGATCCCATTGTCGAGCAGATTCACGAAGACCCGGTTGATCTGCTCGCGGTCGAAGTTCAGCGGCGGCAGGGTCTCGTCCATATCCACGATGCATTCCACGTCGCGATGGGCCGTGCGGTAGAGCGAAACCACTTCGCGGATCACGTCGTGCAGCGACTGGCGCGCCATCTGCGGGGCGGGCATCCGCGCGAACTTCGAGAACTCATCCACCATGCGCTTGAGGCTGTTGACCTCCGTGACGATGACGTTGGTGGCCTCGTCGAAGATGTTGTCGAAGTCCGCCGCCTTCTCGAAAAACTTCTTGCGCAACCGCTGGGCCGAGAGCTGAATGGGGGTCAGAGGGTTCTTGATCTCGTGCGCGATCCGCTGGGCGACTTCCTTCCATGCCGCGACCTTCTGCGCCTTGATGAGCTCCGTCAGGTCTTCGAAGACCAGCACAAAGCCAAGGTCTTTCCCCGCGTCGTTCCGCATGCGGGAGAAGTTCAAGCCGATGGTCAGGAATTTGCCGTTGACCTCCATCACGCCGTCAAGGGGCAGGCTCTCACGGCCATCGGCCAGCACCCGATCGTAGGCGGTCTGAAACAGGTCCAGGCCCAGTTCCTTGAAGGCCTCACTGACCGGGCGCCCTCGAATCTGGTCGCCTTGGACGCCGAGGATTCGCTCCGCCGAGGGGTTGAAGGTCGTGATGGCGCCGGCCCGATCGATTGACAACACCCCTGCCGCGATGGTGTCGACCACCGCCTCGGTGTAGGCACGCCGTCCGTCGAGCTCCAGATTGGACTGCCGCAGCGAGATGTTCGCCTGCTCCAGCTCGGACTTGCTCAGTCGCAAATCCGTGGTCATGCGATTGAATGACTCGACCAGGGTGCCGATCTCGTCGGTGGCCTTCACGGCGATCTTGACGTTCAGATCGCCCTGGGCGATCGCCTCCGTCGCTTCGGCCAGCCGTTGAATCGGCACGGTGATGCCCCGGGCGACGTAGAATCCGAACCAGGTGGCGCCGAAAAGGATCAAGACCGTGATGATCGCCACGAAGAGATAGGCCCCCGCCTTGATCGGATTGCGCATCGCCTTGATCTGCCGGTACTCCGTGTACTGTTTGCCGATACTCTCCATTTTCACCAGCAGCGATTCCGGCACATATTGATCCACCACTACCACTCCATCAAAGCCCGCGCGCCGGGCGTTCGAGGCGATCGGCACCGCGGCCCGAATGAGTCGGCCGGTCTGCGCGTCCTGCACCGACGTCAACTCCTTGTTGCTCTTCAAGACCTGCAAGACCAGTTGGCCGCTCGGCAGATCCAGCACCATCGCGGGCACTTCGGGATCCGTGGCTTTGGTCAGGATCTCCATCCGAGCCGAATAGACCTCCACGCCGGACAGACTGTACTCGGCCCGCTTCCGAGCCATCGCGGCCGTCAGGAGCTCGCGCTGCTCAGGCACCAGCATGTCCTCGCGGAAGATTTCCCGTCCGATGGCCCGGGCGCTGTTGACCGCCAGGGACACCAGTCCGTCCCGATGCATGCGGGCGATTTCCTGGGAATCCTTGAGCACTTGTTCGACCTGATCGTTGAACCAGACATCCACCGCCTTGTTGACGAGCCCGCTGGCGACGAAGGCCAGCAGCACCGTCGGGATGAGCGCAAACCCGATGAAGGCCGCGACCAGTTTCGCTCGGAATCCGGAACCGACCAGGCGGTGCCTCCGTTCGAAGTAGGCCTTGATCAGGCTCCGGGAGAGCAGCAGCGTCAACACGACGAGACCGATGAGATCGAGGTTGATGAGGAGGAGCACGAAGGCGTAACTGGCGCTCGGCAGCAGGGAGTCCGAATCGGTGGCACCAGGGAGCGTGTACTGCGAGTAGTACACCGTGAGGGCAAGACAGGGGATCAGTAACAGCAGGACGATCCAGACCGGCCGCAGGTGCAGCCAGCGCCGCTCGCCCTCTCCCGCCCCCTCGTCGATCAGGCGGAACGGTCCGGTCCGCCGCCGCACTCCACCCGATGGGGCAGTGCGCTCCCCCCCCTTCATCAGAATCTCCTCCCTGTCTGTGCGCCCATCCACGCCGCCTCGAAGTCCCGGTAGCGCTCGTGCAACACGCTCTCGAAGGCCCGGGCGAAGTCCTGTTGGGTGGCCAGCGTTTCGAGCAAGTCGCGGATGCGGGACAACCCGTGCCGCGCGATGAGCGTCTGGGTGGCCGCAAAGCTGTCGGCGTAGGCCTGCCGGGCCGCCCGTCGTGGAAGCCCCACAAAGCTCCCGTGGAGCAGGTGCAACGGCATCACCTCGTCCGGACTGCCGATTGACGCCTGACCCTCCCCGGCCCCCGGCCCTCCCTCAAAGAATTGGGCCAGGCCCTCGCTCAGCCAGGCAGGCGCACGGCCATCAGAAAGCTCGTGAACCAGCGCGTGGGTGTATTCGTGACGTAAACTCGTGACGACTTCCACCGGCTTCCGCCGGAGCCCGTCGACCGATAGTCGGAGGGTCCCATCGAAGAGCCCCCTGGCCCAATGAGGGCTCAACGTGGCTTCCTGAAATCGTCGCCCGGGATAGAGTACGACCGCAATCGGCTTGGCCGGGAAATGCCCCAACTCCCGCCCGATGCCGAGAAAGATCTGTTCCAGGTGATCCGCAACGTCGCGGGCAAGCTGGCGATCGGTCGTTCCTTGGAACTTCACCACAAAATGCGCGCTGTAGAGCACATCCAGATCTGCCTCTGCCGCATAGCTCCGCTTCGCGCTCAGCAATCGCTCCTGGATCGACACATCGTTCGGATCCTGCCGCAGCGCGATTCCGTAATGCTCGATCGCGGCCGCCCACCCGTCCTTGCGGGCGTGGAGATCGCCAAGGAACTCGTGGGCCTTGGTCGAGTGGGGATCGATCTGGATCGCGCGCTCAAACATCATCGCCGCCTGATCCTCCTTGGCAAGTCTGAGCTGGCTAATCCCCAGACCGACATAGAAGGAGGGCTCATCCGGCACCGACGCCATGGCTTGGGTGAAGGCATGTTCCGCGCGACGGTAGTCGCCGGTTTGCAGCAAATGCCAGCCCGCGACGGCCTGGGAATACGCCTGGTCGCGTCGGCTGGGTCTCTGCTCCCCCCATGCATCGGGGAACCCCCACTGGTTGCCGAGCAGGAGCCCGGCGAGCAGGCTCCCGAGGATGACAATGGGCTTTCGATGGAACACGTACGTCCTTAGATTTATAGGCTTGGGATGTCGGGACTGGATAAGACCGGCAGGCGGTTTACGGGACGCAGAAAATCAGGGCGCTTGGGTCGCCTGCTTGCCCGACACAAGATCCACATATTTCATGCGCAGGGCGTAGAGCATGTCTTTCAACACAGCCTGTTCCTCGGCGATCAGATTGCCCTGGGTCTTGGCTTCCAGCATCGAAAGAATGTCGATGATTTCCTTGGCCTGCGGGAGGTTGACCGGCAGGCGCCCCTGCTGAGGATCCAACTGCTCACCCATCAGCATGAGGGCCGAAGTGCCGAGCGAGAACACGAACGAGGCAAAGGTCAGCGGCAGGCTCGATTCGGAGGCGTGAGCCGGGTCCTGGTGAGAGGGAGCGGACTGATCCGGTTGTGGCGAGGGCGCCGCGTCATCCCCACGCCCTCGACGGTCCCGAATGACGAACCCGTGCTCTTCCTCCGCACTCATGCGCAGACCCCACTAGCCGACTGTCCGGTACGCTATCACAGAATCGCTTGGCCAGGCAAGCCGACCGGCGATTGCGCCGCAAGGGGAAATGGGTATAATGGGGCTCCCTCGGCGCGGGGTTCTCGTCACCAACGACCCATGTCTGAATCGTTCTCCAACCTTGTCCGCCTCATGGCCAGACTCAGAGCGCAGGACGGGTGTCCGTGGGACCGGAAACAGACCCATGAATCGCTGAAGCCCTACCTGCTCGAAGAGGCCTATGAAGTCCTGGAGGCGATCGATCGTCAGGATATCGAAAGCCTGCGTGAGGAGTTGGGCGATCTCGCCCTCCAGATCTTCTTTCATGCGCAGATCGGAACTGAAGCCGGCACCTTCACCATCGACGACGTCCTCCAGCGGCTGGCCGACAAACTCGTGCGTCGCCACCCGCACGTGTTTGCCACGAGCGACAGCAACAGGCCGCCCGGAAACGCCGACGAGGTCGTGACCCGATGGGAGGAGATCAAGCGGCAGGAACGGGAACAGGGGGGCGCCACGGGCGAGGCTGGTTCTGTCCTGGGCGGCGTGCCGAAGACGCTGCCGGCCTTGCTCCGCGCCTACCAAGTCCAGGCTCGCGCCTCCCGCGTGGGGTTCGATTGGCCGCACAGCCTCCGGGGCCGAGAATTGGTGATGGCCAAGATTGAGGAAGAGGTCGGAGAGCTGCGTGAGGCCTTGGAATCGACGGCCGGAAAGGAGGCTGCCTCCGCTCCAGCCAAGACGCAACGGGACCTGCAGGCCCGGATCCAGGGCGAGTTCGGCGACCTCCTGTTCGCGCTGGTGAACCTTGGGCGATTCATCAAGGTCAACCCGGAGGAAGCACTCCGCCAAGCGACCAACCGGTTTACCGAGCGATTCCAGTACATCGAAAGAGAAGCGGTCCGGAGAGGACGGACGCTCGACGAGATGAGCCTTGAGGAAATGGACGCGCTGTGGGAAGAGGCAAAACGGCACTCCGCAACCCACAAGCCATGAGCAGCGAACACCCACAGGACCCGTACGAAGAGGGCAAGCGAGCCGGAGCCCATCCCTTGCTGGTGGTCTTCGGCATCATCATCGGCTTGTGGGTGCTCATCTATCTGTACGTGCCGAGCGGCAAACAGAAACCCGGCGCCGCTGCCCCCGAACGGATCCCCGCGACCACCGAAGACAGCGACACGGCGCCCATCATCTTCAAGGTCGGCGGTACCGTGCCGGAGTTCAACGTGATCAGCGTGGTCGTTCCACCACAGGCAACCGACAGTCAGGTGATCGGACTGCTCAAGCGGTTTCGGGAAGCCAGGCTGGCCAACACCCTCACCAACATGCTCCCCGCGACCACGCCGGGGCACAAGCTGGGCAGCCATGCCGTCGCCGACATCTATATCTTTTCCGATCTCCAGTACGCCCGCCCTGAGGCCGTGAGCGTCCTGGCTCGAGGCGCCCACGCACCGGGCGAACTCTACCCGCAGGCTATTCAGTTCGAGGTTGCCATGGAGCAGGTCCGCGGCCACTATCGAATCGACATGAACGATGCCGGAAATCCCGATCAGGCTTCGCTCGGGTTCGCCGATGAATCGGGAGTGCACTCGAGGAACTACCGCCGCATCTTCTGAAGAGGGCGAGAGGGGCGAGGCGAGCGGGACGAGCGAGAAAGGCTGGACGCGCGCACGTCTCGCGCCTCTCGCCAGTCTCGCTTTTCTCGCTAGAGCTTAACTTTGTCGCGGATTTCCTGCCGGAGGGTGTCCTTTTCCTGTTCCATCATCCCCGAGAGAACGGGGAACAGGTGGTCCAGCGGGCCGGTGAAGGGGCTGATCATGACGTCGAGGCGCTGCAGGAACATGCCTTCGTCGTTGGCGATGGTGAGTTTATGGTCCGCGATCCAGTGCGTGAGAATTTGGTTGATCCGCACCTGCTGGCCGGGACTCCCGCCGCTCATACCGAGCACCTTATCTTTCAGATACCCCAGTTCGTCCTCGATGGAGACCTTGACGCGCACCGCCTGCGGAGTCGGCCAGGTGGGCCGATGGACGGAATAGTCGAACGAGAATGCCGGTTCCAGGGGTTCACGGAATGGACCGCTGACATTGAGAATCGAAAACGGATGTTTCATGGCCGTGACGACTGAATCTGGACCAGGCGCAATTCCCCTTCCCCTTCCGTAGCGCCTCGCCAACCCTGGAGCCCCTCCCGAATGTTATACAGGTTGGTGTAGCCCCGACGGCTCAGGAAGTCGCAAGCCGACCTGCTCCGCTCCCCGCCCATGCAGTACACAAAGATCTTTTCCATCGCCTCGGGAATTTCCTGCCGGTACCGCCGGTCCAGCTCCTCAAAGGGCACCAGCTTGGCGCCAGGGATGCGCTTGACCGCATACTCCTTCGGCGTCCGAACATCCAACACCAGCACCTTCCCGCTTCTCCCCTCGCCCTCCCGGTCAATGACCGTCTGAGCCTCCTCCGCCGACACGTCCAGGAAAAGCCGGCCTTCGAGGATCATCTCCCGGGACACAGACCCACCTGCGGCGAGCTTCGCCAGGTGATACCGCAAGGGATCCACCGCCTCGCGAATGTCTTCAGGGACCCGCTTGAGCCGGCTGTCACTGTAGTACTTCTCCCGTTTGAGTTGGGCGACCTGTTTGGCGAGCTTCAACGCCGATCGGATCGCCGCCAGCCCGGTGGCCAACCCCAGCCCCGCTATCACCCACAGTATCGTGTCCAACGCAGCCCTCCGCTCCACGAGCGCCACTACTATAAGTTTCGCCTCGATCCTTACGCAAGCCCGCCTTGATCTGGTTAGGATTACGCCACGGTGAGATAGCGCATGACCGAGGTCGCAGTCTCGGTGCCGTCGCGGATACAGTCGGGAATGCCGATTCCGCGGTAGGCCGCACCGGCCAGGAACAGCCCGCGATAGTTGTCGAGCGAACGCTGTAGCGCCTCCAACCGATCCAGATGGCCCAGTGTGTACTGGGGCATCGCCCGCTCCCAGCGATTGACTTCGGCATAGGTGGGCTCGGCCGCCAGTCCTGTGATCTTCCGGAGTTCATTTCGCGCGCGCTGGACCAATTCCCCGTCCGAAAGGCCGAGGACCGTCTCCCGCCCGATGCCGCCCAGGTAGCAGCGAATCGCCGTCCGATGGGGAGGCGCGCGGTAGGGCCACTTCAATGAAGTATAGGTCGCCGCCAACAGGTCGCTTTCTTCATTTCTGGGGACCACGAAGCCGAACCCGCGCACGGATGGACCCACCTGGTCAGCCTCATAGATCAATGAGATCGTCACGGTGGACGCATAAGGAATGCTCTCGAGCAAGCCGGCCGCGCTCGGGCTCAACGGGCGGACCAATTCAGCGGTGATAAACGCCGGGGTGGCCAGCACAACGGCATCGGCCGAAACAGCCGACCCGTCCTTCAACAGGAGCTCATAGGTCCATCGGCCGGGGCGCGGCGATCGAACCTGCAAGGCAGACACCGGTATGCCGGCCATCAGGTGAGTGCCTCCCTGCCGGAGTCGTTCCACGAGCGTATCCACCAGGTCGCCCAACCCATCTCGCAGGGTCACGAACATCGTCCGGGCCGGCGCACCCGCCTGGACGCCCTTGGGGTCACCGGATTGAGCGGCCGCCGGTCGGCTGGCCAGCATCCCGCGAATGAGGCTGCCGTGCTCCTGCTCAAGATCGAGAAATCGTGGGAAGGTGGCGCGAAGGCTGATCTGTGCCGCATTCCCGGCGTAGATCCCTGCCATCAGCGGCTCAATGAAACGTTCAAATGCCTCCCAGCCAAGTCGCCTCGTGAAGAACCCGGCCAACGACTCGTCTTCCCCGTCACGTTTGCGCGGCAGCACGAGATCCAGCCCCATCCGCACCAAGCCCGGCCAGGAGAGGAGCCCGCTCCGCATGAAGGGCCCGAGCTTCTTCGGCACGATGACCACCAGGCCTTCCGGCAATTCCCTCAGACGTCCGCGCGAATAGACAAACGTCTTCTTGTGGAACTCGTTGGTGTTGATGAGCCGATCGGAAATTCCCAGCCTTGCACATAACTCCAGCGCCCAAGGCTTCTGCGAGAGGAAGGAGTCCGGTCCGCCCTCGATCACGCAGTCATTTACGCGATGCGTGACGATCTTGCCGCCCCAGGCCGGTGAAGCTTCGATCAGGGTGCAGACAGGGGCCGGGCCGGCCCGGTGCCCGGACTCCTGGAGCGCAAAGGCTGCCGCCAGGCCGGCGATCCCGCCGCCGACGATGGCCACTGTTGGTGGAGCCGTGGACACGGATCGGGAGGTTATCGTACCGCGGAGGTCTGGTGCTCTTCGACGACGGAAGCAAGAATCTCGATCAGGGGCGCCGTGGCGTTCAGCATCTCGATCCGCTCGAGCTGCATCCCCTTCTCTCCGGCCCGCCGTTTGAAGTCGATGTCCACGTCATAGAGCACTTCCAGGTGATCGGAAAGAAAGCCGATCGGCGCGATCAACACGTGGCGATGTCCCTCCATATGCAACTCGTCAAGGACGGACTCCACCGTGGGTCCCAGCCACTGCTCACTGGACCGCCCCTGGCTCTGGAATGCAAAGCGGGTTGTCACCACCCCCAGCCGCCCGCACACCGCCTCCATCGTTCCACGGACCTCGTCCGGATAGGGATCTTTCATCTCAACGATGCGTTCCGGCAAACTGTGGGCCGTGAAGAGGATCGGTACCTTGGTGCGAATCCCGGCCGGGAACTTGAGGAGGCCGGCCTGGACATTGTCGGCGATCGCCTGCACCAGCCCGGGATGCCGATGCCAGCTCCGCACGAAGCTGACGGGAAATTCCCCGCCCAGCGCGCCACGCGCTTCCTCGAGCTTCTTCACGTAGGCCCCGATGCTCATCGAGGAATACTGCGGCGCCATGCACAGACCGATCAGCGCTTCGGGCTGATCATCCAGGAGATCCGCGTAGGTCTCCTTGATGTAGGGGTGCCAGTGCCTCAGGCCCACATACACACGGTAGCGCTCTCCGCCCGGCCCGTTCAGCTTCTGCTCGAGTTTCCGGGCGACCTCGCGCGTGATGCCCAGCACCGGCGACTTCCCTCCCGTGACGCGATAGCGTTCGCGGATCTCCTCCACCAATTCGGGCGGCGTCGGACGTCCACCCCGCACATCCAGGAGATACGGCTCCACGTTCTCCAGCCTGTCCGGCCCCCCCATCGCCATCAGTAAGATCGCGATAGGCCGCTGCGGTCCCGGCATGCGTCCCCCAGACAAGGTGTCAGGTATCAGGGGTCAGGGGTCAGGGGTCAGGCAAGAGAAAATCCGACCCGACACCTGATACCCGACACCTGATACCTAACCCCTCATCGTTGACTTAGCTTATGGACCATCTCCACCGCCGCCGCCACATTCTCCACCGGCGTCTGCGGCAGAATGCCGTGCCCCAGATTGAAAATGTGACCGGGCCGATTCCCCGCGCGACGCAGAATGTCCTCCACTCGCCGCTCGATCTCATGCAGCGGAGCGAAGAGCGCCACCGGGTCCAGGTTGCCCTGTACCGCCACATCGTGGCCTATCTTGGCCCACGCCTCATCAAGAGGCACCCGCCAATCCACCCCGATGACATCCCCCCCGGCCTCGCGCATGAGCTGCAGCAGGGCGCCGGTGCCGGTGCCGAAATGAATCATCGGCACTTGTTCCCGCTTCAATCCCTCAAAGATCACTTGGACGTGCGGGAGGACATACTCGGCGTAGTCGCCGGGAGACAGGCATCCCACCCAACTGTCGAAGAGCTGGACGGCCTGCGCCCCGGCGTGAATCTGCCGGCGCAGATACCCGGTGACCACCCGGGCCAGCTTGTCCATGAGTCGATGCCAGAGCTCCGGCTCGCGATACATCATCTGCTTGGTCTCGACGTAGTTTCGGGATCCCCCGCCTTCGATGGCATAACTGGCCAGTGTGAACGGCGCTCCGGCGAAGCCGATCAGCGGGACCCGGCCCGCCAACGCCCGGCGGGCTTCCCGAACCGCGTCGGCGACGTAATTCAATTCATCCCCGTCGATGACCCGCAACCGATCCACCGCCGCCCGGTCCCGCACCGGATTGTGAATGACCGGCCCCTCCCCCTCCGCAAATTCCAAGTTGAGTCCCATCGGTTCCAAGGGAAGGAGGATATCGGCGAAAATGATCGCGGCATCGAGTGGAAACCGCTCGATGGGCTGGAGCGTCACCTGGGCGGCTAACTCGGGCGTCTTGCACACCTCGAGGATGGAGTGCTTGGCCCGGATCGCCTGGTACTCCTGCATATACCGGCCCGCCTGGCGCATGAACCACACCGGTGTGTAGTCCACCGGCTCGCGACGGCAAGCCCTGAGAAAGCGATCGTTCATGAGTGCGCGCATTTTACGCGAACATCTCCGCGTTCTCCGACCATTCACTGCCCCAACGCGGTACAATGCGGGGCGGGGCGGCGAGCCGGTCAGCACCGGGCGAGAGTATCATGGAGAAGCGAAAAACACCAAGCGATGGCAGTCCCACCAGAAGGAAAGCGAGGACGCCATGAAAATCGTCGTCAGCGGAGGTACAGGGTTCATTGGCCGTGTGCTTTCCCGCAGCCTGGCGCATGACGGCCACCGGGTCACGGTACTGTCTCGCAATCCGCGTGAAGCGGTTCCGGTGCTTGGCCCGGATATCAGGATCGAACCGTGGGACGCACGGATGCCGGGCACCTGGGAACGGGTGCTGGATGAGGCCGACGCGGTGGTCAATCTTGCGGGAAACTCGATCGCCGATGCGCGCTGGACGCCCGACCGCAAGCGAGCGCTGGTCGAGAGCCGGATCGAGACTACCCGGCTGCTGGTGCAGGCGCTGGCGCGCATAGCAACCCGGCCTCCCACTCTCATCAATGCCTCTGCCATCGGGTTCTACGGCCCCCGCGATGCGACGCCGGTGGACGAGTCCACGCCGGCCGGCTCGGGATTTCTAGCCGACCTATGCATAGCCTGGGAACGGGAAGCCATGATGGCCGAATCTTCGGGCATACGCGTGGTCCGGCTGCGGATCGGGATGGTGCTGGAGAAGGATGGAGGGGCGCTGCCGCGGATGCTGCCGCCCTTTCGAGCCTTCTTGGGTGGGCCAATCTCCCCCGGCCATCAGTGGATCTCCTGGATTCACCGGCAGGATCTCATCGGCATGATCCAATGGATCCTGACGCATCCTTCGATCTCGGGTCCGGTGAATGCTGTCGCCCCGAGTGCGGTCACCATGCGGGAGTTCTGCCACATCCTCGGCCAGGTGCTCCATCGCCCCTCCTGGCTTCCGGTTCCGGAGCTGGCCTTGCGCGTGGCGCTCGGCGAACTGGGGACCCTGCTCACGACCGGGCAACGCGTGGAACCGACGGCGGCCCTGCGAAACGGTTACACGTTCCATTTTCCGACCCTGAAGCCGGCGCTCCAAGCCATCCTCCGCAACCCGGCGGCCGTTCAGCAGGCTGCGTGAGGCCCGGCCGTCATGACCGGTGAGTTCGAAACTTATCCATGACGAAGATCAAGGCTGAGAACAGTTGGCCGACCGCAATCACCGGGCCGGTGCGCATCGGCATCAGCCAATGTCTGCTGGGTGACCATGTCCGGTACGACGGCGGGCACAAACGCGACGCCTTGCTCGCCGACACCCTGAGCCGACAGGTTGAATGGGTGCCCGTCTGTCCTGAAGTGGAAGCGGGCCTCGGTGTTCCGCGCGAGCCGATGCGGCTGGAGGGGACCACAAAGTCGCCGCGGCTTGTGACTATCACGACCGGCGTGGACCACACAGCCGCCATGCACCAGTTCTCGGCTCGCCGGCTGCGCGAGCTTGGCCGGTTGGATCTCTCCGGTTACGTGTTCAAGGCAAGCTCGCCGAGCTGCGGTATCGGGAGGGTCCCTCTCGTAAACACGCAGGGGGTAGAACCGCCTGAGGGGGTCGGCCTTTTTGCACAGGCCTTCATGGAACATTTCCCGCTGATTCCC
>Ga0187893_10011104_pt1 | contig 13180 bp, 8 predicted proteins | sample MA1701074metaG_FD_139574 | JGI IMG/M metagenome (GOLD analysis project Ga0187893, IMG submission 139574) | White microbial mat communities from a basaltic lava cave in the Kipuka Kanohina Cave System on the Island of Hawaii, USA - MA170107-4 metaG ...
ATCACGGGGGACACGGAAGCCGCGGCGCGTCGAAAGTACGACGAGTTCTTCGAGCAGATCAGCTACGACGGTGCGCTCGCGCTACTCAGTGGCTGGTCCGGGCTCGACTTCGGACAGTTCGCGTCTGAACAGCGGCTAGAGTACATCGAGACGAACGCGGTCCGCACGCTCATGCGCGCTTTCACCGAGGACCCGAGCCGTCAGTGGACGATGCAGGATCTGGCGAAATTCGTCGGGATTGGCGGAGGGGGACCGGTGCTCGTGGGCACCCCGGAGCAGCTGGCTGACACTTTCCAGGAGTGGGTTCAGGAGGGGGTAGATGGGTTTAATCTCGCCTACGCCATTACCCCAGGCACATTTGCAGATTTCGTCGAGGGGGTAGTTCCTGTGTTGCAGCGGCGCGGGCTAATGCAAAAGGAATATCAAGAGGGAACACTGCGAGAGAAACTCTTCGGCAGAGGGCGCGCACGGCTATGCTCCCCGCATCCAGCCGCGCAGTATCGAGTCCCCAGCTAAACAACCTCTTGCCGCCTGGCTTTTACTCTGTAATAAGTAACTGACTGGGTATGTCATATCGTCGTTATTAACGGTACGGAGGGAAGCCAAGCTAAAGGCTAGCTTACCCTAGATGCCGCTGAGAAAAGGAGGACCGATGCAGTACGATCTGCTCATAAAGAACGGCACGGTGATCGATGGCTCGGGGCTGCCCCGCTTTCGGGCCGATGTCGGCATTGTCCACGGCCAGATTGCCACCATTGGCAAGATTAGAGACCGCGCCAAGGAGGTCTTGGACGCGGAAGGCTACGTTGTGGCTCCAGGTTTCATTGATGCTCACACCCACATGGACGCACAGGTGTTTTGGGACCCCTTGGGCACCTGCTCCTGCTGGCACGGGATTACCAGTGTGGTGATGGGTAACTGCGGGTTTTCCTTAGCCCCCTGCGGGGAGAAAGACAAGCTCTTGGTCATGCGCAACCTCGAGCGGGCCGAGGACATTGCGCCCGAGGCGATGGAGGCGGGGATCAAATGGAGTTGGACGACCTATCCGGAATATCTGGATGCGGTCGAGCGACTACCCAAGGGGATCAACTACACCGCGTACATCGGGCATTCGGCTTTACGCACCTATGTGATGGGGGAGCGGGCGTTCACAGATGAAGCGACTCCAGACGATTTAGCCGCGATGGCGCGGGAGGTGCGGGATGCGATTCGGGCGGGGGCGATTGGGTTTACGACATCCCGGACGCGCAACCATCAGACCCCCGACGGGCAGCCGGTGGCCAGTCGGCTGGCGACGTGGGAGGAAGTGCGCCAATTAGTTGGGGTCATGGGGGAGATGAACGCCGGAGTATTTGAAATCGCTGGCGAAGATACTGGCCTCAGTCCTGAGCGGATTCAAGATTACCTCGGTCGTCTAAAGGCGCTGGCGGTGGATACTGGCGTGCCCGTTACGTTTGGTATGTTCAGCAGCCGTAAGGCCCCGGACTACTGGCGACCATTCTTTACCCTGGCAGACGAAACCGCAGCAGCCGGTGGGCGTATGTTCATCCAAGTACACAGCCGCTCGCTCAATGTGTTGCTGTCCTTCGAGACGGTCACCCCGTTCGACAAGCTGCCGGTGTGGCGTGAGATTCGCAAACTCTCACTGGCAGAACAGGAAGCGAAGCTCCGCGATCCTGAGATTCGCCAGAAACTGATTGCCGCGGTCCAACAAACGCCACGGAACCGTGAACGCAAGGTCGGCCCCGAACCGCGCTCGGCCAATTTTAAGTGGCTCTTCCCTATGGATAAGGCAATGCCACCGTACCGCTCAGTTGCTGAGATTGCCAACGAACTGGGCAAAGATCCGGTGGAAGTCTTCATCGACCTGGCGTTAGAGAAGCACTTAAAACAATTCTTCCTCCAGCCCCTGGCCAACGAGGATCAGAACCATGCACTGGAGATGATCAAGCACCCGCGCTCTGTAGTCACCTTCTCAGATTCTGGCGCGCACGTCTCCCAGATCATGGACTCGTCCCTGCAGACCCATTTGTTGAGCCACTGGGTGCGAGAGAGACAGGCGGTGACGTTGGAAGAAGCCGTACGGATGTTGAGCTTTGTTCCTGCCTCCCATTGGGGTCTGACCGGTCGCGGTTTACTGCGTGAAGGCTGGGCGGCCGATGCCGTGATTTTCAATCCCGACACCATTGCGCCAATGCTACCAGAACTGACCTATGACCTGCCTGCGGGTGCCCGGCGCTTGAAGCAAAAAGCGACTGGCATCATGGCTACTGTGGTGAACGGTGAGGTGGTGTTGCGCAACAACGAACACACTGGCGCACTGCCTGGTCAGTTACTGCGCGGCCCGCTGGCGCGGAAGTAGCGAACCACCCAATCCCAAGGTAGGGGCACAGCATGCTGTGCCCCTACGAAAAGGTAGTCACGTCGGGCTGCCCTCGTAATTCCTAAAAACGTTCCTGAGCATTCTCTACGCAGTAGCCCACTTCTCGCGCAGGAAGGAACCGACGCGGGCGATGGCTTCTCTCCCTTCGGGCAACATCGGATGGAACGCATGCCAGACGTGAATCATGTCCTCCCAGATTTCCAGGGTGCTGTTCACACCGTCGGCTTTTGCCTTTTGGTCTAGCTTGATAGAATCGTCGAGTAGGACTTCATCCCTGCCCACGTGAATGAGCAGCGGCGGCAACGACCGCAGATCCGCAAAATTGGGCGAGGCATATGGGAGTTTAGGATCTTTTCCTTGCAGATATAGCCTTGCCATATCTCCAATGTTCCCCGACCCTACCATGGGATCAGCCTCAGCGCGCGTCTTATAGGATTCATTCGAGCAGGTCATGTCGGACCACGGGCTAATCGGCACAGCCGCTGCTGGCATTGGCAGTCCTTGATCGCGTGCAGAGACCAGCGTAGCGACGGCCAACCCGCCACCTGCCGAATCACCGGCGATCGCCAAGTTTTTCGGCGCGAAGCCCTGATCTAAGAGCCATCGATATGCTGAAACTCCATCTTCAACCGCTGCCGGGAACGGGTGTTCTGGCGCCAGACGGTAATCGACGAGGAGGGCCGCTGCCTGAGCCGCCCGAGAAACTTCTCCGACGAGTGAACGGTGAGTATTGAGCGATCCCATGACATAGCCGCCACCATGCAGATACAAAATCGCCCGCTCTTTCTGAATCCCAGGCGCGCGGACCCATTCAGCAGCGCGGCCTGCGACAGTCACGTTTTCAGCCTTGATGTCGTCCGCAGCTTTGAACGCAATTTTCTCCATCCCCGAGCGACGTTGCTCAAGCGTGATGTTTGCGCCAGGGGGCAAAGCTTTCTCTCGTAGAATTCGTTTCAGTTTGACAATTTCTGGTCCAGCCATCGTGGGTTCCCTCCTTCAAGAAATTTATTCAATTACACTACTCTTCCTAAGAGCCTCAACCTCGGCTTGACTACAGCGGCCTGCCGTTACTTTTACCAAGCGTGTTCACCCTTCGACAGGCTCAGGGTGAACGGAATAGGCTCATATGCTGAGGAAAACCCGTTCGTGCTGAGCTTGTCGAAGCACGAACAGCCTTCGAGCCTTGGCTAACACATTTGCAAACTCCTCTAATTCGTGCTTCTTGCTAACGGCGTCTGTAGCTACTCCCTACGTGATCCGCCACGAGCCGACACTGTCCTTTGCCGAAAAAATGTTCCCGTAGCGTGGTTCCTTCGTATGTTGTCCGCAAGCGTCCCCGCCGCTGTAACTCCGGTACCACTAAATCCACAAAGTCGGTATGACTCCCTGGCTGATCAATCGGCACCAGGTTGAACCCATCCACACCTCCCTCATCAACCCACCGCTCCAGTTTATCCGCTACGTGTTGAGGATCCCCGACAATTAACACTGCCGTCCCCGCCACCTTCATTTCTTTTCCCACCTCTGCCAGTGTCCATACTCGCGTCGGGTCGAGTTTGGCGAACCAGCGGGCCACATTCTGGATCCCTTCCGACGGGAAATTCTCGAGTACGTCACTGTCCTTGAGTTGCGCGAGATCGACACCTGTCCAGCCACCGTACAATGCGAAAGCCCCCTCTGGAGTCGCATAGGAGCGCAATCGCTGCTCCTTGGCTCGCGCCTCTTTCTCGGTCTCCTCCACAACTACCGCCACTTCCGCCAACAGCTTCACATGGCGAGGATTGCGCCCCTGCGCGGCAATCACTTCACGAATGCGTGCCGTGTGGACTTTCGCCGTTTCGACGTTCGGGTAACTCACAAACAACGCTTCCCCATGTTTCGCCCCAAATTGCGTGCCGCGCTTTGATTGGCCTGCCTGGAGCAAAAGGGGCGTCCGTTGCGGTGACGGTTCACACATATGAGGTCCCTGCACGGCAAAATACTTCCCCTGGTGATCGATCGCATGCACCTTCGCCGGATCCGCGAATACATTGCGTTCAGCGTCTTGCACCACGGCGTCTTCCTCCCAGCTCTGTTCCCACAATTTGTACACCACCTCCATATATTCTTCCGCCCGCTCATACCGCTCATCGTGGGGCAACATCTGGCCCATCCCGTTCTTATAGGCACTCGGGAGATACGAGGTCACGATGTTCCAACCAATCCGCCCATTAGTGAAATGATCTAGCGAGGAGAAAAGTTTAGCGGTGTGGTAAGGGGGATAGTAGGTCGTGCTGTAGGTCACGATGAAGCCAAGATGTCGTGTAGCCTGCGCCAGGGCGGGAAGCAGAACAGTAGGATCGTTGCCAGGGAACTGTACGGCATAACGGATACCAGCCTCGGATTTTCCCTGATACACATCGTAGACGCCATGCACATCAGCAAAGAAGAGAGAATCGAAACAGCCGCGTTCTAAGGTCTGTGCGAGTTCGAGCCAGAAGCGCAGGTCCTTATAGCCACGCGGGGTGTGATCGCGCGGATTGCGCCACTGCCCAAACGACTGCAGGCCAACCGAACACTGCGTGAAGGCGTTCAAGTGGATAGGCATGCCAAGTGCTTCCTTTGCTCAGGAGAGATTTTCTTCTTACCGCCCTTTAACTGCGGCGTACGTTTTTGTTGGAATAAAAGATAAACAGGAAAACCTCTAAGCTAAGCTACTTCACGCCGTAACCCATTCGACACACAATAGCTCGGCCTGCTCCAGCACGGTCTGCGCCGCTCTCTCCTGCTTGTCTGGCGGGTAGCCGTATTTACGGAGAATGCGTTTTACCAGAACACGGAGTTTGGCGCGAACCGACTCCTTCACTGCCCAGTCGATGGTTACATTCCTTCGCACAGCCTCGACCAGTTCGCGCGCAATTGTCATGAGGGTTGGCTCGCCAAGCACTCTTACGGCGCTGTCGTTGACTTCGAGGGCATCATAAAAGGCCAACTCCTCATCTGAAAGACCGAGCTTCTCTCCTCGTCGGTCGGCTTCGCGCATCTCCTTGGCCAAGGCGATTAGTTCTTCGATCACCTGTGCGGTCTCGATTGCTCGATTCTGGTACCGCTTGATCGCATGCTCCAACATTTCGGCGAAAGACCGGGCCTGCACTAAATTCCTTCGACCTCTGGTTTTGATCTCGCCAGTCAGCAGTTTTCGCAGGAGTTCGACAGCCAGATTTCGCTGGGGCATGCCACGAACGTCTGTGAGAAACTCATCAGAGAGAATCGAAATGTCAGGTTTCTTTAAACCCGCTGCGGCAAAGATGTCGATGACCTCATCTGAGGCGATAGCACGGGAGACAATCTGGCGAATAGCGTGATCCAACTCCTCCACGATCCTGCGCTCGCCTGGTCCACTCTTTACCAGTGCCGCGCGAACAGCTTGGAAGAACGCCACATCGTCACGGATTCGCAAGGCTTCCTCGTGCGGCACGGATAGTGCGAAGGCTTGGGATAATTCCTTCACCGCCTGTAGCAGGCGACTCTTCCCGTCCTCCTGTTGCAGGATATGCTCCTGCGCGGCAGGGAGGAGCGTGAGCCGTTGCGCCGGTGTACCAGAGACCCAGCGAGACCAATCAAACCCGTGAAACAACCCACGGCAGACTTCATACTTCTCTCGCAGCACCGCGACTGCCTCACGTTGGTCGATCGCTGTTCTGCCTGTACCACCACTCTCCGTGTAGGTCGCTAACGCTCGCCTGAGTTGATCGGCAAGACCAAGGTAGTCCACTACGAGACCGCCTGGCTTGTCCTTAAAGACACGGTTGACGCGTGCGATAGCCTGCATGAGGCCATGTCCCTGCATCGGCTTGTCTACGTACATGGTGTGCAGGCACGGCACGTCAAACCCCGTTAACCACATATCGCGGACGATCACCACCTTGAACGAATCCTCCGCGTCTCTGAAGCGATTGGCGAGCGTCTCGCGCCGCGCTTTGTTGCGGAGGTGCGGTTGCCATTCAACTGGATCGGACGCTGCCCCGGTCATCACAATCTTGATCACTCCTTTATCATCATCGTCGTGATGCCAGTTCGGTCGGGTGGCTATGATGGCAGTATAGAGCTCTACACAGATGCGACGGCTCATGCAGACGATCATCGCCTTGCCGTCCATTGCTTCGAGGCGTCGCTCGAAATGACTCACGAGATCCTGGGCAATCAGGCGAATCCGCTTCTCCGCTCCTACTATTGCTTCGAGCTGCGCCCACCTCGTTTTGAGCTGCTCTTTCCGTTCGAGTTCCTCTCCTTCAGTTACCTCTTCGAACTCTGCATCGAGGTGTGGCCGTTCAGAGTTTTTCAGTTCGAGCTTTGCCAGCCGGCCCTCGTAGTAGATCGGGACAGTCGCGCCATCCTCTACCGCACGCTGGATGTCATAAATGCTGATGTAGTCGCCGAACACAGCACGCGTGTTGGCGTCAGCTTTCTCAATGGGTGTGCCAGTAAAGCCGATGAACGAGGCGTTGGGTAAGGCGTCGCGCATATGTTTGGCGAAGCCATCAATGAAGTCGTACTGGCTGCGGTGAGCCTCGTCGGCAATCACGACGATGTTGCGTCGGTCAGAGAGGACGGGATACTGATCGCCTCTTTCCTCTGGGAAAAATTTTTGGACGGTGGTGAAGATCACGCCTCCTGAGGCAACTTGTAACTTCCTGCGCAGATCCGCTCGACTTTCCGCTTGTACTGGCTGTTGTCGTAGCAGCTCATGGCAGCGGGCGAACGTTCCAAACAGTTGCTCGTCGAGGTCGTTACGGTCGGTGATCACGACAATCGTCGGGTTCTTCATCAAGGGATGTAAGACGACCCAACCGGCATAGAACGCCATCGTGAGACTCTTGCCTGAGCCTTGCGTATGCCAGACCACACCAACTCGCCGGTCGCCAACATCCCGTCTCTCGCGGGCTCTGGTCGCCCGCGCAAAGTAGGTCCCTTCCTCCTCCGCAGTCAGCATGTCATGAGGCATTCTTGCACAGGCCCGTAGCGTCTCTTCCACCGCAGCACTCACGGCATGGTACTGGTGATAACCGGCCATCTTCTTCGTCAGTTTCCCACCACCCTCATCCTCAAAGACGATGAAATAGCGAATAAGATCGAGAAAGCGGCGCTTCTCGAACAAGCCTTCGATGGCAACCTGCAACTCGGGCAGGAATTTGGGTGCGAGGTCCTCGCCGGTAATTGTGCGCCACGGCGAGAACCGCTCACGATCCGCAGTTAGCGTACCTATGCGCGCCTGCAGCCCATCTGAGATGACCAGCGCCGCGTTATACGTGAAGAGCGACGGGATCTCTTGCTTGTAAGTCTGGAGTTGCTGGAAGGCGTTCCAGATTGTTGCATCCTCGTCGGCGGCGTTCTTCAGCTCGATGACTGTGAGCGGCAGACCGTTGACGAACAGCACCACGTCGGGACGCCGGTTGTGCTTATTTTCGACCACGGTGAACTGGTTCACCGCCAGCCAATCGTTGTTTTTGGGATCGTCGAAGTCCAGTACGCGCGCTTGCGCGCCGGCAACCGAGCCGTCCGGCCGACGAAATTCGACCGGGACTCCCTCAACCAGCATGCGATGGATCGCGTGGTTGTTAGCTGTCAGCGTGGACGTATCTGCTCGTGTGAGTTTGCGGAAAGCATCATCGAAGGCCTCAGGGGGCAACTCGGGATTCAAACGTCTGAGTGCCGCGCGCAGTGACGCGGGGAAGATCACCTCTTCATAGCTCCCCCGCGCTTCCCGGCCCGGAGCCGGAGCCATATCTGGCCCGGCTACGACGGTGTAACCGAGTGCTCGGGACCAGTCGAGCGCGGCTTCTTCGACAACGGATTCGGTAAAGATGGTCACGGTGTCCTGGCCTCAAAGGCAGCAAAAGGGGTTTGCTTTTAAATAAAAAACTTCTTGCAAAACAAATACTTACTCACAGACAGCAGAGCAAAATAGATTTGATCTAAAAAGACCCTCATGCCCAGTAAGGGATGTATCGTGCATAGCGCTTCGAGGTCGTTCCTGAATCGTCCAGTTTGATCTTTCCGGCCTTGACCGCCTCGCTGATCACCTGGGACACATTCGCCGCCTTGCTCTCAGGCAGTTTGAAGCGTTCTCGCAAGCTCTGGTTCGACATCTTCTCGTTCATGACATATCGCAGGCAGCAGTGCTGGTAGCAAGCGCGCACTCTCTCGCTGCGGTCCATTGCCTCGAACGCCTTGTAGGCAAGGAGCACGACCGTGGTTCGACCCACTCCAGCCCGGAAATCCGGCGGAGGAAGCTGGAAGACCTCGACCGCGTCGATCACCTTATCGATGCCGCTCCCCTTCTCTTCACAAATGCGCAGCCTCCGTTGATTCGGTGAATTGCGCTATGCGTCCTTTGACAACTTGCTATCATAAGCCTGTGTTGCTATATTCTTTAGTGACAAGCGGGCTGGTAACTGCGTAGCGGGTGCTGGCCCCTTCTCATTTTGGAAGCACGACGAGTCCATAGCCTACATAGTCGCCGTGTTGGTTGCGGCGAAACTTAGACTCTACAATCTGAAAGTCCTCCTTCGTCGGTTTGCCTAACACATATCGCCCAATTGGTGTCACGACCAAATCAGCCAATTGTAAGCCAGCGATGTTGTCTGATTTCGGACGCAGGTTCACACCAATAATTCGACGATCAATCTCCTTCGCCTGCATGTAGCGAGTTCCTTGCACCTTGAGATTCAACCACGCGATGTCCAACTCGCGATCCAGCGTAGGGTCACGTTTCTCGGCAACGATTACGCCATCACCGGCGCGGCTGCCTACCTCATAACAGAATCGCTCGACCAACACGTCAAGGCTCAACAGATATGGATCAAGCGCCGCTACACCGTAACGGGAGAGGTGTTCGGCTTTACGGACCGCGCAGGCGACCACTGTGTATTCCAGCTTGCGCATCAATGCATTCAGTTCGGCGTAAAACGCTTCCCGAAACCCAACATCTTTCATCTGTTCAAACCCATTTCGATTGCGTGTGATATCTGCCGTGTGCAAAACGATGTCCGTGCGTCCAAAAATTCGCCTCTTAAAATCGTTGAGTTCTGCTGGGAGTTCGCCCCCGGCGTAGTCTTTTTCGACGATTACCCCACCCAGGACGAATAAAGGATACTGGGGGTCAACCACGGATAGGTTGTGATCGCCCGACTCGTCGAGAAACAAGACTTTCATGCGTGTGTTGCCACGTCTCGTTTTGTGTTCTTCGCCCGGATTGCGTCGGAGATAGGCTTCGCTAGCAGCACCTGACTACCGGCCTGAACCTCAAGACAATCATCTGCCTCGCCGTCTCGTTTGGCGCGATCTCCGAGCCGTACAGCACCGCGTAGCCCAGGCCCTCCAGCCAGACGAGGGCGGCGTCTTCGACGATGGATTCGGTGAAGTTGCCACTCATGGGGTTGCGCCGGCCAAGAACGAAACGCCTTCCTCCCTCAGAACCGGAAAGGCTTCCTCGTTGGAGTACAGGTTGCCAAGCTGACCGTCTAGGAAGAGCTGATAGAGGAGCAGCCAGTATTGGTCTAAGTCATAGAGCTCGGCTGGATCAAGGCTCTTCGCGAAATCAACGACCAGTTTCTGATGCTTGGGCTGACCCGACAGGTAAAGGAGCAGCAAGCCAAGACAGTCTTTCGACGCCACAACCTGATCGGCCAGGGCATCCTGGATACCCACCTTGTACTTGTTCAGAAAGTACAGCGTCCAACACATCCCGTCCGAGCGATGGAACCGAGCGTTCTCCATCGCTAAGGTGTGCAAGTCGTCCCCGTAAAGAAATGGGTCGAGCAGCAGAGTTTTATCAAACAGGCCCTCCAAAAACGGCAGCAGGGCTGGCTGATGAAATGAAAGCGTCAAAACTTGAGGAAGCACGTCGAACTCAACCATGAACCCGAGCTTCTTCCGCAGTAACGCTTTTATAGCATACTTCAAAACGCTGCCGTCCGGCTCACTCTTCGCCATTTCGACTGCGAGGTTTAGAAAGCTCACGGCGTCGTAGCTATTGATCTCGTCGCTTTTGGGAACCGAAAGCGCGAGTCGCGACACCCAGTCCTCGGAAACCGCCTGTGGGAGAGGAAGGATCTCCGTCTTCCTGATGTTAAGCAGAAGTTTGTATTGGGAGAGTTCCTCGGCGAGCCATCGGATAAAATCTTGCGCCTCGTCCTCAGTACGACAGTAGGCGGTGTAGTCATCAATGAAGCGTTCGAAAACGAAGCCCTTCTTGTTGAGCGCTTCATCCACTCTAGCGAGAATCGCCTCAGAAAGCACGTTCGACGTTGCCGGGCCGATGGCGACCCCCTGCGTTTCGTTTCTCTTCGTCCAGCGCAACTTCTGATCCAGTTGATTGAACCACTCCTCCTGGTGCTGCCGTGATTTGCGGGCCTTTGCGGTCCCGAATCCGACCGTAGCCCAAGGGATCGCATGCGAGTAAATGCTCGGGAAGCAGTTCGAGATATCCGTACGGACCATGAAGCGCCGCCCGAATCCGAACCGTGCGCTCCGGGACGCTTTCTCGACGGAGGTCTCGTACTCCATGATCATGAGACGTCCATCCTTGTGCTGGCGCGGCTGTATCAGACTCTGTTTGTTCTTTGTGACGTAATCAAGGTGATTCCAGTTTTCGTAAATGCACAGACAGAGATGTGCATATGCCAACGGGTGCGGAATCGCTAGACTACGCGACACCCCGTTGAAGCGCGTCGTTCTGTACTCGACAGCGTCCCATCCGACGGAGCCGTTTCTTTGTTTGGCCTGGACCAGTTTGCGAGCGGCGTCCGAGGAGAAGGACTCTGAAGAAAAGACAGGTGGCACTTCCTCCCGATCAGGTTTCTGCATCGGCAGATAGTTGTGACGCAGAAGAGCGTTCAGGACAAAGTCCCTCTCAACGCTCACAGCGCGGCCTCCGCGATGCGTTCTGCATCCTTTACCCGCAGCTCGCCGGAGATGAACTTGGGCAACAGCGTGTCGCGCAGGACGGTGAGAGTGCGGGATTCGAGTCGGTTGGCGAATGCCCGATTGAAGAGCGGTTCTGCTAGCTGGTTAAAGGCCCGCAACTCAAGGGCGGGAGGGAAGACGGTTTTGAGTCGCTTCAGGTCTTGGGCTGTGACATGGCCAAGACCCGTCGTCTGCTTGTTCCGTGCAATCTCGACAAAGACCGGGTTCAGATGTCGCAGCAGTTCGTAAACAAAGAACTTTTCCTCTGAGCATTTGAACTGAATCTTGAAGATGTGCTGGTTTAGCCAACCTTCACCCCCAGCCCAAACAAAGGTATCAATGGACGTGTCAGGACTGCCTGACCAAGAGAAGAGAATGTCTCCTGAGTTGATCCGATATTTCGGCTCCAGCATCGCTTCCGTGAACTTGGTTTGTGCAGAGATTCCGTCCTTTAACTCGCCGATTTTGATAACGGGAAGACCTAGCCTGTCCGGCGAGAAGGCATCGTTCCTGAATGCGGAGCCGTTGATGTAGTCTGCACAATTCCAGAGGGTACGCACGGACCATCCCCTAGGAACCTCCCCCAACTCCGACTCCTCGAACGAATCGGGGAACAGGGCGGCGATCTCCTTGGGCAGACCGGGCTCGCGGCCTTCGACCTTAGCGCATACGGGATCGAAATCCACGAACCACGACTGGAAGATCGCTCGCGCCATCGCCTCCAGCGTTTCGTTCATCCGCCGGTTCAACTCGATCTTGTCGTCCAGCGTGCCGAGGATGTGGGCGATGGCACGTTGTTCGTTGAAGGAGGGGAGCGGCAGAGGTATTCGGCCAATTATTTCTTGATTGAGTGAGGGCATCGTTGCCCCCTGGGCGTTCTGCATAATCCAACTTCTGTATTGTGGAGTTCCTAAAACATAGGAGACAAAAGTTGAATCAATTTTCGGACTCAAGATGCGGAGGCGAATGCAATCACTGCCCTGAATCCAACCGTGCTCCCTATCACGAATAAGGGTACGTCGCTCCACAGCACCCTTACGACCAAATAGAATGTCACCGCATTGAAGCCGATATCGAGCCAGGCGGTTGCAAGTATCATCGTCAACACGAGGGATATCATCGTGGGTCAGTCTGTTGTCAGCGATGTTTTTAACGGCAATAACAGGCGTCCCAGTTGAACGATAGGCCGAAGCGTGAAGCATAGTTCCAAATGGGCCAGTCTGAATTTCGGCCTCTCCCAATTCGACAAGTGTCGCGACAGAGGTTAACAACCACGAGTCAGGCAAGTCCCCGTAGATGGAATCAACTCTAGAAGCCATATCCGAATCACTCAAGGTTGGCTCTGATGGCTACATCCAGCTTGCGGGCCTGTTCAGTCAGCTCATTCTGTATTGCCCAGTGACCGCCCACTCTGTCCCCGTCATTCCCGCGAAAGCGGGAATCCATCGGTAAGCAGCTGGATTCCGGGTCTCGCTCCGCTCGCCCGGAATGACGAGTCTGAGCGTTTTCCCGCGCAACATCTTCAAGCGATGTCTGACCACAAATCCCTCCAAGTGGGATTGTTCTTCTCGATCAACTCGATCTTCCACCTGAAGTTACCCGGCAGCGTCTCGACGATCTTCGTTTCCCACTCAGCAACGCCGATCGGTTTTGTGATGTTATGCCCCCACGGAAGTTCTGCCACAGCCTGTGGCAGTTTCTTCTGCGACGCCGACCAATTGCTGTCGCAGTGTTGCCGTGAAGCGCCGCATCTTCTCCTCGAATGGCTCGTCATCGTCCCCAATCTCTTTTCCGCGACAAATCAGCGCAGTTCCGTTCCTTCATTCATGATGCGAATGTATTCCTGGTATA
>Ga0187893_10011105_pt1 | contig 13177 bp, 6 predicted proteins | sample MA1701074metaG_FD_139574 | JGI IMG/M metagenome (GOLD analysis project Ga0187893, IMG submission 139574) | White microbial mat communities from a basaltic lava cave in the Kipuka Kanohina Cave System on the Island of Hawaii, USA - MA170107-4 metaG ...
CGGACCCCAAAGGGTTCACCCAACATTCTCCCCCGCCCGGGCCCCGCCATCCGGGTCCGGAGGGGGGGCGGGCCGGGAAGCCCCCCCCCCCCCCCCCCCCCCCCCCCCCCGCCCGGGCCTTCCAACCAACCAGCCAGCCTGACCCTCCAGGCGGGCGATGGGCAAAGCGGCGAACCGGGAACCCTGCTTCCCGTGGCCCCGAGCGTGTTGGTCCGAGACGGCGCCGGCCACCCGGTCTCCGGCATAGCGGTGAGCTTCACGGTGGACTCCGGGGGCGGGCAAATCGGGTCGGGCGCCTCTTTTTCGGCTTCTACAGGCAGCGATGGAATTGCGGCAGCGCCAGCGTGGCGTTTGGGTCCCGGGGAGGGAGCCAATGTGCTCCGGGCAGCGGCCGGCTCTCTGACACCCGCCAAGTTTCGCGCCACAGCGCGGATCACCCCCGCAGTATTGAGCAGCCAACCGGTCCCGGACCAGGGTGGGGTACTGAGCTGGGCCCGACCGGGCCTCCCGCTCGACGGAATCAAGGTACTGACCGGTGCCAACGCTTTTTCCGCTCCGGCCTCGCTCGGACTTTCCATCCAGTCCACCGCGAGCTGGACCCTGCCCCAGGGGCTCGCGGCCGCTACCCCCGCGGTGGTGCTCTCGGCCGCCGGAGGGACCCTGGTAGCCCCAATCGCCATCCGGTTTCCGATCGAGGCACCGCTCACCACCAATCTTGCGGTAGTCTCCCGCAATCCGGCCACCGGAGAGCTCACCATGCTCCCGACCCTGCTGCGCGATCCGCTCGGCATCACGGCGATGGTGAACTCGTTCACGGCGCCGCCCGGAGGGGCGCCGAGGCCGGCGCTCGTCGAAGGGGGAGAGGCGGACCTGCCGGTCTTCACGGTGATCATTGACCCGGCATTCACCGCGGGAGACTTCGACTCCGGGTTCCGCCCCGAGGTGGACGACTGGGAAACCAAGATCCAGACCTATGGCGCCCGCAGCCCAGCCACCGGCACGAACCTCCTGTACGTGGTCCCGGGCAGCGCCTCCTCGATTACCTCGATCTGGTACTTCCGGACCAAGAAGACCTCCATGGGGAAGCTGTCCCGGAAGTTTCAGGAGGGCTCTGACTGGTTCTCGACCCGGCGAGGTTTCCGCTGGGTCTCCCTGCTCGAGCCCGTGATCCCGGCGCTATACTCGGCGTACAGTACCTTCGCGATGACGAGTCTCATCAAGGAGGTGAACGCCATCCTCAAGGGCCAGCTCGGGATCCAGGTCCCCAAGGAGAACGAGGACAACGAGCAGTTCCGGGCCATCAAGGATCTGTTCCTGATCTCGTATCAGGCCCCCCAAATCGTTTTTCTCTGGCAGCAGGGGGAGGAGGTGGACGTGGCGGTGGCGTACCGCACGGTGGGGAACTCGGTGGACATCGCCAATCCCCGTCGTTCAGGCCACACGTTTCGGATGACCCTCGGGTCCAACGGGTGGATTCCCGCCAACATGGAGCGTCCGAACGGGCAGACGATTCTGATCGACGCGGTCTCCGCCACGCCCGCAGCAGGAGGTTTTCTCGATGGCGTGCTGGAGCAGACCTTCTCCAGGGTGTTGGATGGGACGATCGGGAACCCGGAGCAGTGGCCCGAGCCGAAGCTGATGAGTGAGTTCGGGGAACTCGATCCGAAGGACGTGGTGCTGCTCGACGAGCTTCAACATTGGTGGGTCTGCCCGGTCTGTGCCCCGACCCCGTATCGGAGCCCTGTCATCACTCCATCACCCGCCAACCTCCTGGCCTCGGCGACTGCCCGGAAGCCGGACAGCGGGACATGGCCAGAGGTCGGAGGGACGACGCCGAGCTACAAATTCTCCCGGGAGGACCTGCGGAGTAATCCCTCAGTCACCGTCGGGGTCGCGATCTTCCAGCCGGGACAGGATGCCAGCCTGGGGCACCGGGGCAGTGCGTTCTGGCTCGACTGGTGGGAGGTGACGTACCGGTCCCTCCAGGAAAAACTCCAGCCCGCAACGGTCAAAGCATCGCAGGACACGACCATCACTTGGAGCGTGACGGCTCCCAACCTGCCGGCCGGAGTGCGCTACCGCTGGACATACCGGGGCGAAGTGACCGACAGCGTGGAGACTTCGGAACCGACCTACTCGCGGTTGATGAAAGCCGGCTCGAAGCTGATCGTCACGGTCCTCCAGGGAGAAAAGAAGCGGCCGATCGGCCGGGACTCGGTGGCACCGGAGATCGCGGCCGTACGCTGGCGTCTGACGAGTTTCCAGGAAACGTCCTACACGAACACCCTGCCCGCCTCCTACGCGGCCAATCTCGGGCAGTACGAACGGCTGCGGACCGTGAACGAGCTGCGTGACTCGCTGCTGGCTCGACCCGCCGGCGGCATCCTGGAGGTCTACGAGGCCGGCCGACAGCATCCCGCCGTCTATCGCAGCCCGACCGACGTGTTCAATCACTACCGTATGACGGTGTCCAACAGCGGGCCCGCGATGTTCCTCACTTTCGCGCGGGGGGCGGAGCTTCTGGCGGGCGCCGTGGCCGGCACGGGCGCGGGGGCGTCCACCGAGATGCCCGGAACCGAGGCGCCCATCCTCTTCACCAATGGGTTCACCCGCACCGCCACCCAGTACCAGGGACACGCGGGCAACTGGGTTCGCAGCATCGCCGGCACAACCAACGCGGCGAACGGATGCCCCGCTGGCGTGGCGCCGTCCTCGCCGGTCAGCAGCACCGTCAAGGGCAGCTTCGAGATCAACGCCACGACCGGAGCGGGCAATCAGCTTTCCGGGACCATCACGTTCGTGAACACCGTCCGGGCGCAGGAGGCGCCCATCGGGGAATGGCCGGGCGTGTGTGCCTGGGAGATCGTCGGGGCGACGCGGCGCGTCTTCACCTTCACCGCGACCCCGTCCAACTGACACCATGAGCGTGACCCCCCAATGAGTTCAAGGTCGTTCGATGACCATAAGCTCTTGACGGGGTCGTCGGTCATACCTGCACGTTCAACATCATTCCCATGTCCTCGTGCTGGAGGTTGTGGCAGTGGAGCGGGAAGATCCCCTGATAGCGGTCGAATCGCACCAGGACTCGAACGGTCTCGAATGGCATCACCAGGACTGTGTCTTTCCACCCACCCTCGTAGGGAAAAACACCGCCTCGGACGCCGGTCCGTCCGGTCACCTGAAAATGGGTTCCGTGCAGGTGCACCGGATGTGGGAGAACACTGTTGTTGATGAATTCCCACTGCTCCACCTCACCCATGCGGACCTGAAGGTCAATCCGTTCCATCTCGAACGACAAGCGGTTGATCCGATGGCCTGCGACCTCGCTGCTCAATGTGAACGTCCGTTCCCGGGCCGGACTGCCCAATGGGTTGACGCTGGATAGTATCGGGGGAAGGGCCGTCACAGGCGCGCTGCCGGCTACCCGCTGAAACTCGAGCAGATCCAACTCCAGCCCCTGTGGAGACCCTGCCTTGGCCAGTGCCGGAACGGTGAACGGCAGTGACTTCAGCATCGCTCTCGCCCCGAGCTGGGCCCCGGAAAAATCGAGCACGAGGTCGAGGCGCTCACCCACTCCCAGCCAGGCGTCTTCCACCTCGACCGGACTCGGCAGGAGCCCGCCATCGTTGCCGATCACCGAAAGCGGCATTCCGTTGCTCAGGCCGAGCCGGTAGACTCGGGCGTGGGACGCGTTGAGAACCCGGATGCGGTAGCTCGCTCCGGTCACCGCGAGACCGGGAAGGGCGACTCCATTGCCAAACGGAGTCCCTCGGAGCATGCCGGACTCGTGATCAGCCGTCGTGGGGGCGTAGGCAAATGGGATCCCGAGGTCGCGGTCCTGAAGCATGACCAGGATCTCGCGCTCACCCGTCGGCAGCCGAAGGGCATCCTCTTCGTCATCGCGAATCGTGAAGAAGCCGGCAAGTCCGCGGTGCACCTGCCCTGCGGTGCGATGGTGAGGATGAGGATGGTACCAGAGCGTGGCCGCACGCTGCACGATCGGGAACTCGTATTGATAGGAGGCACCAGGGCCGATGGCGAAGCGGGGATGCCCGTCAGCGTGCTCCGGAACCAGGGCGCCGTGCCAGTGCACGATCGTCGATTCCGGGAGATTGTTTTGGAGCGTGATCCGGGCCAGTTCTCCTCGGCGACCGTGGAGGGTCGGTCCGGGCATGACCCCGTTGAACAGCCATCGCCCGGAGTCGGTCGCCGCTCCCGCCTCCAGCCTCGCCGCCACCGCCGCGCCCCCGATCCCGAGAGACAACGGCTGTGGCATGGACCCGCGCTGCGGCGGCTCGGGGCCCGTGCCGGGATCGCCACAGCTGGAGATGAGGGCGAGCCCGCCCCCGCCTACGCCGAGACCGGCGGCCGCAGCCGCGGCCGCCTGAAGGAAGTCCCGGCGAGTCGGTTGCGCCTTCCCGAAACGGCCCATCAATGCACGATCACGGTCCCGCGCATGGTGGCGGGATGGATCGTGCACTGGTAGGCATAGATACCAGCGACCGGAAACGCGCGACCCACGGAGATACCAGGCTCGGTGTCAGGGATATTGGCCGGTGCGTCCTGACTATCGAACGTCACGTTGTGCGGACCGATGCCCTGCATCCGCCAGATCACGTCCCCCCCGGCACGCACATCCACTGTTGTCGGCGACCAACTGGGCCCGGAGCCGGTGCCAGGAGCGGCCTCCACGGTCACACCCAAAGGGGCCGCCCGGACCACCACGGTGGCGGTGGCCGTCTTGGTAACCCCACCGGCGGTCAAGGAGGCGGTCACGGTGGCGGTCCCAGGACCAGCGGCGGTCACCAATCCACCCGAGCCGATTGTGGCCACGGCAGGATTGTCTATCCTGAACGTGGCGGGACCGAGGCCTGCCATCTCGACGCCGTTCTGATTCCTCGCGGTCGCCGAAAGGGTGGCGGTGTTGCCTGGGGAGACTGAAAACATTGTCACCGTGCTGGGAGAGATCCCCAGAGAGGAGAAAACGTCCTCGCTGGGAGGAGTGATTCCCGGCTGCCCACCGCACCCCACAACCCCCGCGGCAACCAGTACGAGGCGGCCAAACCACAGGGTCCTCTGCATTGATTCTTCTCCTCATCGGTCAAGGGCTGTCGCAACTCCTTTCTTGTATTCGGAATTGACGCCCGATCCGGCTCACCCCGGTTGACCGCCTCTTCATCGGACCCTATACTCAGGTCGCTAAGCCATTGATGGTGATGCTTGTGCCTGCCACCGCATCCCAAGTCGGCCCCATTCTCCCCCACATCACAGGGCCTGCCCGGCAGGCCCTGGATCGGCTCGTTCCGGTCCTGTACGAACGCCTCAGGGAGCAGGCCCATTACCGGCTCCAGGGTGCTCCGGCAGAGTCCTCCCTCAACACCACCGGCCTGGTTCACGAGACCTACCTGCGGCTCCTCGGGTCCCCGGACGTGGCCTTGCTGCCCCGGGCTCACTTTCTGGCCATCGCGTCACGCGCGATGCGCAATGTGCTGGTGGATCACGCCCGCTCCCGCGCGGCCAGGAAGCGGGGCGGCGATTTCGCGCAGGTCGAGCTCGCCGAGGATCTCTGGGCTGCCCAGGTCGACCTGGATGCCGTGACGGATCTCGATGAGGTCCTTCTTCGGTTGGAACAGATCAGCCCGCGGCAGAGTGAAATCGTGGAATACCGCTACTTCGGGGGAATGACCCTCGACGAGGTAGCCGAGGCCGTCGGGCTCTCGCCGGCGACGGTCAAGCGGGAGCTGCGCTCGGCCAAGGCGTGGCTCGCCGCCGAGCTGCTGCGTCGGGGCGGCTGATGGACGACGCGAAGCGGGAGCGCTGGCGCCGCGCCGACACCCTCTTTACCGAGCTGGTCGAGCTCGACCCGGCGGCGAGGTCGGAACGACTCGCCAAGATCGGAACGACCGACCCCGAGCTCCGAAGCGCGGTGGAAGCCCTGCTCGAAGGCGACGCCATCGCCGATGCGCGCCTTCCCGCACCGGGGCTGGGTTTGGCGCCGCCGGCCGACTCCGCCGGGCCGGCTGACCGGGCCGGGCGCGGGGACCCGCTCCGGTTGGTGGGTCGGGCCGTCTCACGGTTCACGGTGCAGGAGCACCTCGCCTCCGGCGGCATGGGGGTCGTGTATCGCGCCGACGATCCCGGGCTTGGCCGCTCGATCGCGCTGAAATTCCCGCTCCCCTACCACCGTCCCGAGAAAGCGACCACCGAACGGTTCCTCCGGGAAGCCCGGGCCGCTGGCGCACTGGACCACCCGAATCTCTGTCCGGTGTATGAGATCGGAGAAAGCCCCGCAGGCCTCTTCTTCGCGATGCCCCTCTATCGCGGCGAAACGCTGAAGGAGCGTCTGGCCCGCGGCGGTCCTTTGCCGATTCGGGAGGCCCTGACGATCGCTGAACAAGTGGCCGCCGGCCTCGAGCACGCCCACGCCGCCGGCATCACCCATCGCGACATCAAGCCGGCGAATATCATGCTGCTCCCCGACGGCACGGTGAAGGTCCTCGACTTCGGCCTGGCGAGAGCCCGGAACCTCGGCGAGGGCATTTCGTACGGCGTATTAGGGACGGTCGGCTACCTGGCTCCGGAGCAGATCCGTCGCGAGCCCGGGGGGCCGGCGGTTGATCTCTGGGCCGTGGGCGCGATTCTGTACGAGATGATCGGAGGAATCCGCCCGTTCGCCGGCGAACACGAGGCCGCAGTCCTCCACGCTATCCTGCACGACCATCCGGTCAGCCTGACCCTGATTCGTCCCGATCTCCCGGCCGGCCTGGATCCCCTCGTCCACTCGCTCCTCATCAAGGCACCGGCCTCGCGACCGACCGCAGCCGAGCTGTCGGGCGCCCTCCGCTCCTTCCGTCGAGGGGAGCTGCCGGGGACCCGAAGGCGCCCGTTGATCGTTCGTCGCGGCGGCCTGATCGGGACCTTCGTGCTCGGACTCGCCGTTGCGGCCTGGACGTTGACTCGGGACCGCTCCCTCATCGGCTCGGGTGCGCTCACGGGGCACGACCGGGTCGTGGTCGCTGATTTCGAGGTGCCCGGCCCGGACACCACGAGGCTCGGGCCGCTCCTCACTCGAGCGCTGCGTCAGTATCTCGGGACCTCGCGGGTTATCTCGCTGGTGCCGCAGGTCCAGATCGACTCGGTATTGACACGCATGCGCCACCCGTCCAGCGGGCCCTTCGACGTTGAGACCGCACGTGAGGTTGCCCAGCGGGAGGGCGCTTCGGCGGTCGTGACCGGAGGGCTCGCGCCGCTTGGTAACGGATACCTGGTCACGCTGCGGCTGCTGGCGGCCGGGGATGGAATCGAGCTCGCCTCCTTCCAAACCACCGTGCCCACGTTGGAAACCGACCTCCTTCCCGCCCTGGGCCGGCTCGGAGGCGCCCTGCGCGGGAAAATCGGGGAATCCCTCCGGGACGTACGAGCACAGCCGCCGCTCCGGCGGTTGACCACTCGATCGCTCGAAGCCCTCCGTTTGTATCACGCCAGCGGGGGCGGCCGGTCAGCGAACATGGCCCGCCTGCGGGCGGCCGTGGCACTCGACAACACCTTCGCATATGCCTGGTTCGGCATCGGCAACAATCTCACCAACCTTCGTTACCGAACCGCGGCTCAGGATTCGGCGTTCACCATGATGTACCGCTTCCGCGACGGCCTCACCGGATTCGAACCGGCCCAGATCGCCGCAGTGTACTTCAAGAACGTGAGGATGGACCGCCGGCGGGCCATGGACGCGTACAGTGTACGGCTGGCCCAGGACTCCCTGGACCGATTGGCCATCCTGAACGGGGGAGAACTTCTCGTCGAAACACGGCAGTTCGGACGAGCCGAGGCCCTGCTCGAGCGTGGCATGCGGAGCGACTCCATCAGCTGGGACGTCCTGAGGCCTCTGGTCCAGGCCAAGGTCGGCCTCGGACGCCTGGCTGAAGCGGACTCCCTGGTCGCGGAGTACCTGGGAATCTACGGGGCCAACAGGGCCCGTGTGACCAGGGTCCTCCTTTCCCAGGCAACGTTTCGGTTCGACTCGGTGGTGGCACTCGCGAGCTTCCCCTGGCCGGTGGAAAACCCCTCTCCCGACATGATGAGCTCCGTGCTGGCCGGGATCGCTCGGCTCCGGGGCCAGCTTGCTCTGGCTCATCAGCACAACGCCCGGGCCGATTCCCTCAACGCCGAACTCATGCGGCAGGTCGGAGTCACCTTCGACCCCGCTATCAGCCAGGCACTCCCCGCGGCGAGCGAAGAGATCTGGCTCCTCGGGAAACCCGGACCCGCCTTTCGCCGGCTGGACACGGTGCTCGCCCGGCGCCCGCTGCAATCCCTCTCCGAGGTGCAGGACCGGATCGACGCGGTCCGCGCGGCGGCTCTCTACGCTGCAGCCGGCCGGCCGGATCGGGCCAGGGCCATCCTTCAGGTCATCGACCAGATCGCGGATACCCTGACCCGGCTGGCAGTGTTCCCGTTGCGCCACCGGACGCTGGGCGAGATCGCGCTGGCCGAAGGGCGGCCCCGGGAGGCGATGCAGTGGTTTCGCAAAAGCGACGAGGCCGCCGACGGCTTCCCGGCCACCAAGTGCGAGGTCTGCATTCTTCCCGCACTAGCCCGGGCGGCCGATCAAGCCGGCTGGACCGACTCCGCCCAAACTTTTTGGGAGCGGTACGCAGAGACGCCCTCACTCGACCGGCTGGAGACCGATCAGTGGTTTCTCGCCAGAGCGTACGGCAGACTGAGTGCCCTGTACCTGGCGGCGGGGCACGCTGCCAAAGCGTCGGAATTCTCCGCCAAGCGACGGGAATTGCTGAAGGCGGCAGAGCAGGGCTTTCCAACCGGGATGCCGGCCACCCCCTAGCTCGTCGATTCGTGCCGGATGACCGTCGCGGTGGGGCCACCGTGCGGTCGGTCGCCGGCGGGGCCATTCCTTCAAGGCGTGAGCTGCGCGACGATCGCTATCCGAAGGTCCTGAGCCACTGCCCGAAGTTCCGAACTGCCGACTCAAAAGCACTCCAATCAAGCATCTCGAGCAAAGTCGCTCGCTTCCTTCTTCTCGCTCTTCTCGAGAAACGAAACGGCATCGATGACAAAGGCATAACGCTCGGGCCAGTATCCCCATGCCGGGTGGTTGAAGTTGAAGTTCAGGAGACTATGTCACGAACTGGGCTGGGCACTGAACATCCGCTGCGCCCGTTGCTCGCCGGTCTCGAGGGCAAGAATGAACTTCGCACGGGCAAGGTCATCCGCCGCCCGCCGAGTTGCGGCAACTGTATAGCCCAGGGCATCGGCGATAGTCGAAACACTGCTCCACTCCTGCCGACCTACGTTGGTGCCGAGCAACAACGTGAGAACGTCTGCCTTCACGCCCACACCGAGCCCAAGACGAAGCTGCAGGGTGAGCGTCGCTGAGGACACGAATTGAGGAGGAGCGGCCCGCGTTTTCGAGGCGCGATGGTGGAAAGCGCCATCAGGCTTGGAGCGTAGGGATTTCCAGCGTCCGTCCTTCTTCTCCTGTATCCGGCCGTCGGCCAGAGCTCCGAGCAGTCGTTGGACCCTGTCGGGGAACCGCTCAGCGAGATTCCCGAGCCGTCGGATGCTCACGAGTGAGGAATTGACCTCGATCCAGGACCAGAGGAGGTCGCTCAACCTTTGCTCGCGGGTTACCATCCAGAGCGACATCAGGATCAATGCCTCCGGGTCCACAATGATTCGCGCCGGGGGTTCCGAGCTCATGGCCCCAACGGCACGCCACTGCTTCCAAAGGTAGGTCGCAATGGCTTCCCGCAGCTCGTTGGCGAGGTCGGCGCTACCGGGTGCGGGCATGCCGAATGACCTCCGCGACGATAAGTGAGAATTCCGGATTCGCTTCCTGGGTCCGGATCCATGCAGCTGCAGCCTCCAGCTCTAGATCGGTAGGGTGCAAAGCGATAAGGTCCTTGAAGTGCACGCTGTCGGGCCCTCGATCATCCGCGGCCGCAAAGAGCTTGAAGAAGATGAGATCGTGGCGCCCGACCAGCCCCACCGAGAGACCGGCGTACTTCCTCCACGAGAGCCTTGACTCAAGCCCGGGTGGGAGCCCGGAACGCCACTGCAAGGCTGGTCCGGCGTTAAGCCAGTGAGGGTCCAGTCCCCGTGCGACAGCTACGGTGCTGACCGCCCTGGACAATGACTCCGGCAGGGGTTCGTCGGGCGGACGCAGGTGGGCTCGGCCTGTTTCGTCTCGCCATGCGAAGGCGAGAACATCTGATATATAATAGTACCAACGTAGAACTATTATATATCATGTCAAGAACTATAACATTTCCGTGAATCGGAGTCACACCGGCCGGTCACTACCGGGAACGATCAGGATCTGCGCAGACGACCGTCCCGCTCGGGAGGACTCTCTCAGCGCGCTCGACGTCTTCGGACACAACCATGTCGATCGCAGACACGAGCGCCGGGAGGTCTTCGCCGAGCCCGACGGCTAGGCATTCAGAATGGGAGACGATCGGTACCTAAGCGGTGGGGAGTCCTTCGATCCAAATGCGTTCCCGATCAGGGATTCGAGTTACCTGCCGATGAGTAACTTGCTTCCCTGAAACTGACACCTCGATATCGAGCTGGGGTGAGGGACCTGGAGCTGAAGACCACTACCCTCCACCTACTCGCTCCTGAGCGCAATCAACGGATCGATGCCGACCGCTCGCCGCGCCGGGGCCCAGGAGGCCAGCAGCGCCACACCCACCATCAGCAGGATCACGCCACCGTAGGTGACCGGATCGAGCGCGGTCACTCCGAACAACATGGTCTTGATCATCCGGCTGGCGAGATAACCGCCCAGGACACCGATCCCCACGCCGGTGAGTGTCAGCGTCAGGGCATGACGCACCACCTGCCCTACGACGTCGCCGGGCGAAGCACCGAGGGCGGTACGCACCCCGATTTCCCGAACCCGCTCTGACACGCTTCCGGAGATCACACCGTAGAGGCCCACCGCGGAGAGGAGGAGTGCCGTGACTGCGAGCACTTCGATCGCGAGCAGGGTGAAGCGCCGGTTCCCGGACGACGCCGCGATGAAGCCGTCCATGGTCTGGATCCGCTGAATCGGCACGTTCGGATTCACCGACCAGATCGCGGTCTTGAGCGCCGGAACCAGCGCCGTCGCCGATGCCGAGCTTCGGACCACCAGGGTGGCGACGTTGTCCACCCAGTCCCACTGCGCGGTCGCGGTATAGAACGCGGCCGGGGCATCCACCGCGAGCGTATAGTGCTTGACGTCGCCAACTACCCCGACCACTTCCATCCATCTCTCGCTGCCCATCTGAGGGCCGAACCGCAGTCGTTGCCCCAGCGGATTCCGCTTCCCGACCAGCCGCTCGGCGAAGCTCCGGTTGATCACTACGGCGAGCGGGGCGCCGTCCCGATCGGTCTGATCGAGCAATCGTCCCGCCACGAGGGGAATCCGCATCGCAGCGAAGTACCCCGGGCTCACCGCATAGCGCAACGCCGCGCCATCCGCACCGGGTCTCGCTCCTGAGCGCTCCTGATGTTCGTAACCAAAGCCGTCTATGTCACCCGACAGGGGGAGCTGGCTGGTGAATCCGGCCTCGACCACACCGGAGACGCCGCGAACCGCCTGGAGCGCCTGCTCATAGAAGAGCAGTTGCGACTCAGGGGAGTCGAACGCGCGGCCGGCTTGCACCACTTGCATCGTGATGACCTGGTCGGGATCGAATCCCGGCGCCACCGAGGTCAATCGCCCGAGACTTCGCAACAGAAGCCCCGCGCTGACCAGCAGCATCAGCGCCAGCGCGACTTCGGCGACGACGAGCGTGCTCCGGGTCCGGGCTCGGCCGCCGACACTCCGGTTCGACCCTCGGTGCAGTCCATCGGTCGCCGCGGCTCGACCGGCCGCCAGCGCCGGCATCAGCCCGACCAGGACGCCAATCAGGGCGCTCAGGCCCGCGGCAAAGCCGAACACGGGGAGGCTCAGGTAAATCGCAGAGACCCGGGGCAGTCCGGGCGGGCTCACGGCGATCAGCGCCTGCACGCCGAGCCGGGCGACCAGGAGTCCTAACCCGCCACCCACCAGCACGAGGACGACGCTCTCGGTGAGGAGCTGGCGGAGAACCCGGCGGCGGCTGGCGCCCAGGGCCATCCGCATGGCGAACTCGTCGCGCCGCTGGGCGCCCCGGGCCAGCAGCAGGTTGGCGACATTCACCGACGCGATCACCAGGAGCAGGGATACTGCGGCAACGATGGCGAGGAGGGCCGGCTTGGCGCTCTGGGTGATGGATTCCTGGAGCGGACGGATCAGGAGCCCCTGACTGAGCGACGCCCAGGGTGGCCGGGCGAATTCCGGGAAGGGGTTTTGTCCGATGGCAAGAATCTCTTGCGAGGCGGACTCGATGCTGCTGGTTGCCGCGAGGCGGCCGACCACGGCGTAGTGATGGCCCCACTCGCGACCGCCGACGACAGCGGTCGTCCGTTCCTGGAGGGGGGCCCAGATCTCGACCGACGGCGCGATCACGTTCTCGAAGCTGGGCGGCATGACCCCGATCACGAGGTACGGATCGCTGTCCAGCTCCACGGTGCGGCCCACCGACGCTGGTCCGCTGAAGCGGCGCTGGGCCAGCGCGTAGCTCAGGATCACCACTCGGGGGCCGCCGGGGCGATCGTCCTCTGGGATGAACCCTCGACCGAAAAGTGGAACCGCGCCAAAGAGGCCGAAGTACCCCGCGGTCACCCGCTGACCCATGAGCTGCTCGGGGTCTCCGGTTTCGGTTTCGGTGAGCGACGGGCGCCACAGGTCGGCCGCGGCCAGGGCGGCAAACGAGCGGGATCGGGCCTTCACTTCGTCATAGGTTCCGAGGGTCGCAGGCATCGGGATGCCCTCGGAGTTCCTGTCATCCACCGTGACCAGGCGGTGGGCCTCGGGGAACGGCAGCGGTTCGAGCAGGATCGGATGGATCGCGCTGAAGACGGCAGTACTCGCGCCGATGCCGATCGCGAGGGTAAGGACGGCGGTGGCGGTGAAGAGCGGGCTTCGGACGAGTCGCCGGAATCCGTAGCGGATGTCTCTCAGGGTGGTTTCGACCAGGTGTTCCCAGCCCGAGGACCGCACTTCCTCACGGACCGTGGTGGGCTGGCCGACTTCGAGGAGAGCAGCGCGCCGAGCTTCGTCCTTTGTCATGCCGCGAGCCAAGTTCGC
>Ga0187893_10011108_pt1 | contig 13173 bp, 14 predicted proteins | sample MA1701074metaG_FD_139574 | JGI IMG/M metagenome (GOLD analysis project Ga0187893, IMG submission 139574) | White microbial mat communities from a basaltic lava cave in the Kipuka Kanohina Cave System on the Island of Hawaii, USA - MA170107-4 metaG ...
CGCTCGATCATCATCAAGGAAAAATCATCACCGTTTCTGGCCTCGTGGGCCATGTCGGCGGCTGTAAATTCTCTGTTCATCGCGAGCCGGGAAAGCGACGAAGTGTTATCTCGATAAAGCCGGTCCTTGGCGCGGCGAACGATATTCGGCGCCGAGGCCACCGTCTCGAGACAGCCGGTATTGCCGCAAATGCACTCGACACCCTCAGTGTCGATAGTGATGTGGCCAACCTCGCCAGCAAATCCAGTTGCCCCGGTCCAGAGTCTTCCGTCGAGGATCAGGGCTCCTCCGATACCCTGGCCAATCGTTATGTAAAACATGTCTTGGGTGTGGCGACCGGCCCCGGCCTTGAATTCGCCATAGGCAGCAGCGTTCGCGTCGTTTTCCAGTTCGACCCGCAACCCGGTCGCCTTGGTGACCTCAGCGTGCAGATCTTCCGAGACAGAGGTGGGCAGGTCTCTTGAGGATACAACTCTATCGATGTGCCGGTTAACCAGACCAGATATCGCAATACCAATGGCGGCGATGTCCTGGTTATCGGCGTGGAGCCGGTTAGTTAACTCCGAGAGCTGCTGGACGATGCGCTCAGACTGCTTCGGAGCATCGTGCCTACCAATGACTGTGCCGTCTTGATCGATTACAGCGATTTGAATGACTGGTCCGGAAAGATCTATGCCCGCGAAACTTGTTCCGGATGGTGTGGGGGTAGTCATTTCTAAAACCTTCCAGGAAAAAGGAACTTAACCGAAGCATAATCGAGGGCTTAAAGGCTGTCAAACAAGTCGCTCAACGTGTAGAATGACACCATTTTATGGAGATTCGATCGATTCTTGTACCAACGGATTTCAGCGAGTGTGGTAACTTCGCGCTGTCGTATGCGGCCTCACTGGCACGGACGTTTAAGGCCTCGATTATCTGCGTACACGTAATCGAGCCGATCGTCCCCACGGTTGGTTATTCGGGGATGACCGAACCTCTGCCGATTGCCGATATTAGCGAACAATTAGAAGACTCGGCCGAGCGCGAATTGCCCAAACTAGCCGGCTGCGAAGCTTGTGCCGGCCTCGACGTTGAAGAGTTGATTGTCCATGGGGAGGCAGCAGCTGAAATCGTGCGTGTGGCGAAGGAGCGCGAAGTCGATTTAATAGTTATTTCATCACATGGGCGCACCGGACTGGGACGAATACTCTTTGGCTCGACGGCTGAAGCGGTCGTGCGTCACGCTGTTTGTCCCGTTCTGGTGGTAAAGCCTGTGGCCGCCGAATAGAAGTAACTGATTTAATCAGTGGTCAAAGGCCAGTCTCCACTGCAATGGGTTCACTGACCGTTGACCACTGATAACTGTTTTTCTTCGTTTTCATGCACCTGGAAATCCTTTACGACCTCATTGGGCAGTATGGAGTTTATGCAATATTTATCCTCGTGATGATCGAGGGAGATATCACGTTATTGCTTGCGGGAGTGCTGGCACAGGGGTACTTTTTCGGCGATTACGGCTTTGCCCGCGTGCTGCTCTGGGGGACCTTCGGGGGATTTGTAAGCGACAACGCCGCGTACCTTACCGGCCGGGGATTTAACAAAGGCGTTCGCAATTTGCGGTTTTACAAACTTGCGCAACCGCGGATCGAGCGCTTGACGAGCAAGTTCGGGGGACTCTCTATCTTCCTCTCAAAGTACATTTACGGGTTGCGCTGGGCCGCCTGCATTTTTTACGGGGTAACCCGGATGCCTTATCTGAGGTTCATGGCCCTGTCGCTGGCCAGCTGTTTTCTCTGGGTTTTCGTGTTGATAAGCGCCGGATACTTTTTCAGTGGCGCAGTGATGGGCCTGATCGGGGATTTTGAGCGCCTGGGGAGAGTCTTGCTGGTGATCGTCGTTCTTGGCGTTATTGCTTTTTATCTAATCGAACGACTGTGGCTATCACAGAAAGTTGAGCAAGTTAACCCTGAGCGCCTGCAGGGACTGGAACAGGCAGCTCAGGAGAAACTGCATGATCTCAAACAGGAGTTTCAGGAACACTTGCCGTTCACACCGCCCCGACGGAAGAAAAGGCGTTTAGCCGCGAAACGAAGAAAGGCGGATGCGAAAACTGACCAATGATAATTGAGTCTTCGGCTCCTACGCGAGTCGACCTCGCCGGCGGCACCATCGATATTTGGCCCCTCTATCTTTTTCATCCAGGCGCTTCGACGGTGAACTTCGCAATCTCACTGCGCGCCACCTGCCGAATCGAAACACGCGACGACGATCGAATAATTCTCGAATCTCGCGACCGCAATGTTGTGTTTGAAACCCAGCTAAGTGCGCTCGATGAACTGGCAAAGGAAAAGCGGCTGGAACTGATTTCCAAGTTGGTACACTTTTTCAGGCCCACGGTCGGTTTTCATCTAATCGCCAACAGTCAAGCTCCAGCAGGCGCCGGGCTCGGAGGTTCTTCGGCGTTGGCCATAGCCTGCATCGGCGCCTTAAACCAGCTTTCAGGCAACCGTTTTGATCGGAACAAGTTCATTGTGCTGGCGGCAAATATTGAATCAACGGTGATTCGGGTGCCCGCTGGCTTTCAGGATTATTACGCTGCCTTTTATGGAAGCGCTTCCTGCATCTATTACCGCCCGGAAGGGATTGAGCGTCAGGCGCTGGAGGTCGATGTAAGCGAGTTAGAACGGCGGATCGCCATTTGTTATACGGGCGAACCTCGGCTTTCGGGCATTAACAACTGGGAGATGTTTAAGCGTCACATCGATGGCGAACCGGAGATGTTTGAAATGTTCGGCCGCATTCGAGACTCGGCCATTCGCATGCGAGAGGCTCTGACGGCCAACGATTGGGAGCGCGCCGCTGCTTCAATGCGCCAGGCTTACCCGAACCGCAAACGACTGGCACCCAATATTACTACACCGCAGATGGATGCGCTGGTGGAGAAAGCCCTGAGCCACGGCGCAGTCGGCGCAAAGGTTTGCGGAGCTGGTGGTGGTGGCTGTATTGCGTTTCTTTGCGCGGAAGGGAAGAAGCCAGAGGTCGAACGCGCGCTCGGCTCGGAAGAAGGAGTCGAAATTTTGGAGTGGCGCGTAGCGCGTGAGGGCCTGGTCGTCACCAGCAGCTAAACGAAGGACGGTGACTCAGCCACCCTCGGCACGCTGCTTCGCTGCGGCGGCCAGCGCTCGCAGCCGTTCGACCTTTTGCGCGAATGTCTCGCCGGGAACGGGGCCCGTATCAACCACCCCAGCATAGGTGGATCTTCTCATCAATGTTCGATCAGGACCGCTGCCAGAAGCGGCTGGTGCCGCCGATTGTGCCGGTGCGGGTGTATCCTGGGGAGGCGGTGACACCGTAGCTGCTGCCGGCGGCGCCGGTGGCGTTGCTTCAATAGCGGGCGCTGCTTGCTTATGAGCAGGTTCTGCTGCCCCGCCTTCATCGGCCCTCCGTTTCGCTGCCGCTGCCAGGGCCTTGAGTCTCTCGACCTTCTGCTGAAAAGTTTCGCCGGCCACCGGCCCCGTGTCGGTAACACCTGCGTAAGTATAACGTCGCATTAAGGTGCGATCAGGCTGCGCAGGTCCCTTGGGAGCGGCAGGCTTGGCCGCTGCCGGTGGAGCAGCAGAAGCCGCCGGTGCTTTTTGCTGGGCGGCGGGAGCGGCTGCCGGTTTTGCCGGAGCCGGCTTAGCTCCATGAGTGTCGCCAGTGGCCGTCTCGACCAGCACAAACACCCCACGCTCGTCTTTCTTCACAACCGGCAGCGTCCCGCCGGCCGCTTGTAACAAGGCCGTCAGTTCGGCTTCGACAAAGCGACGTTGCTTACCTGGATCGCGCACGTGCCCCAAAGGGGGTCCCATATACAGTGTGCCGCAGGTCTGGCACTTGAAGAGCACATCGTCGCCACGGAGATGCACTTCAGCAGGCTCTCCGGCTGTGCGCAATTGCTTCAGATGGCCATTACAGAGTTTGTTCTTTTCGTTCCGCTCGTTGCAGACGGTTTGCGCATTAGTAATGCGCTTGGGAATTGCAGCTGCTGAGCCACTTACATTGTTATCGCTGCTTCTGGGATCAGAAGTGCTTACGGCCATATTTTTTGGGCGGCTGCTCTCATCAGAAATGTCTGAAAAGACTTTCCCAGAATCTTACCCAGTACAAGAAACGCTCGTCAATGAGTCATGCTAAGCTCGACACATGCTGACAGAACTCCTGGCGACGATTTGGCGGCGCACGCCGGTGCGACTGCGTCGCTGGATCACCCAGCTGACGCAGACGCGGTTTGCCGTCACAGTCGCTGGAATCATCACAAATCCGGACGGACGGGTGTTGTTACTGCGACACACTTTCAGGCCGGGAAGTGGCTGGGGCCTGCCAGGGGGCTTTTTGGACGCAGGAGAGCAGCCAGAAGCTGCCCTGCGTAGGGAACTGTTCGAGGAGGTTGGATTGCAACTCGACGACGTCGAGCTTTTTATGATTCGAACTTTCAAGCGCGTGAATCAGATCGAGATTCTTTTTCGTTGCACGGCCGTGGGCACAGCAAAGCCACAGAGTGCCGAAATCTCCCAGCTCGATTGGTTCAGTAGCAGCAACTTGCCTGAAGGCCTGCCTGGGGGCCAACGCGATCTGATTCGAAAGACCCTGAGCGAGGATTGACGACGAGACGGCGGGATAACCCTTTTTCAAAAATCTTAGGGGCAGCCCTCCTTCCAAAACCACGTGTTCGTTGCGCCTTTGGTGTCATTTCGTGTGGTTTCGTGGATCGTTCGTTTGACCAGCAATAGAACGATCCACGAAATCACACGAAAACTACAAAGAGTCTGAACCAGCACGGTGCTGGGCCGGCGATGGAGCAAAAGTTCGGTTTGATGTATGCTGGGCGCCGCCAATCGTAAGGACTGTTGAAGGATGAAGTGCAGAGACGCGTGGAGAGAGCGGGATCGGTACTCGTTCATCTTTCATCCGGCAGAACTTTTCCCTAATAGGAGCGAGAAATGGTAGAGCTGATTCCGTCGCCTGATGCAGTGATGCAGATTCTTAAACGCACCGGTGCTTTTCGCGAAGGTCATTTTGTTTACCCCAACGGTAAACACTCGCCCAACTATTTTCAGATGCCCCTGGCCTTTCGCTATTACGACACGGCCCGGGTGCTGGCAGTCGCCCTTAGCAGAAAGTTCCGCCTAGAACGCGACATTTCCAGTCAGCTTCCCAAGGTGGCGATCATTAGTCCCAGTTCGGGCGGAATTCCGGTGGGCTTCGGGGTGCGCGAGGCTTTGAGCGCCGAACAGATTTACTGGGCCGAGCGCGAGGCAAACGGGAAGCGAATGTTTCGCCAGTATGTCAACCAGGGCGAGGTAAACCCCTGCATAATTGTTGACGACATAATTCGCACCGGCCATGCGCTAGAGGAGACGGCCGCGTTGGTTAAGGAACTGGGCGCGCAGGTAATTGGCTGTGGTGCAATCGTGCGCTTTAACTCGGCGCCGAACAAGCTGGAGGATGTGCCCATCAAGGCCCTGGTCGAGTTTGATGCCCACATGTACGACGACGGTCTCTCCTGTGGTGACTGTAAGGAAGAGACGCCCATCGAGCATGTGCGCTTCTAAGAAGAACTATCAATAGGTCCTATACGCCTATAGGTCATATGTCCTATAGGTCCTATAGGTCCTTTAGCTTCCGAAACCTAATCCCCCAAAATTTCCGCTATCCATGTCGAAATTCCCAATCCTCGTTCGTTAACTTATTGGAAAGTGATAATTCAATAAGTTCGAAAGGTAAAAACGACCATGCCAAACTATCTATTTTTGCTCCACGAAGACCCTTCGGTCTTTGCTCAGGTAAGCCCTGAAGAAATGCAGGCTATTATTCAAAAATACTCAGGCTGGAAAAGCCGGATGCAACAATCAGGCATCCTCAAACGGGGCGCAAAGCTTCAAGACGGAACCGGGCGCGTCCTGCGCCGGACGAGCTCAGAAGTCTCAATGACCGATGGCCCCTACACCGAGAGCAAGGAAGTCATCGGCGGCCTGTTTGAAATTGAGGCGAAAAGCTATCAAGCTGCCGTCGAAGCTGCCAAAGGTTGTCCCCACCTTGAGTATGGGGCAATCGAGATCCGCGAGATTGAGATTCAGTAAGAAAGCTTAAGCGGTATGAAAACACTGGTTCTTCTCTTACTTTGTCTGGCCGGGCTCGGATCAGTTAGTGCCGGCCAGACAGTTTCGCAATCTGACTCCCTAACCGACCGGCTTGAGGGTGTTTGGGTGGGCGAAGGCAAAGCCTTTGGGATGCCAGCTACACTGCAACTGAAATTCGAGCGAGTGCTGGGAAAAAAGTTTCTTCGCCTGACGCTAAAAAACGAGATCAAAACTCCGAATGGTCAAGTCCAGGTATTTGAGGGCCACGCCTATTATCTTCCCCTGGCAGCCGGTAAGTATGATGCCCGTTGGTTCGATTCACGTGGAGTTTCCTTCCCCATCAAAGGTCAAGAGGAAGGTGACGCGGTGATTGCCCTTTGGGGCGCGCCCGACCAGGAGCAGGGGAAATCGACCTACCGCCTGATTAAACCCGGCGAACTAGAAGTCGTCGATTTAGTCTTACAAAAGGACGGGACCTATAGAGAGTTTGGACGGTTTGTGCTCCGTCGCGGGTGAGCGAAAATTGAAAGTCCAATGGAACAGGAAGCTCACTTACTTGTCTCACATCTTTTTCGCCAGCAGTCGGGAAAGATTGTCGCGACCCTGACACGAGTTTTTGGTTCAAGACATCTGGACCTGGCCGAAGACGTGGTGCAGGACGCGCTGGTAAAGGCGCTACAGCAATGGCCCTTCAAAGGGATTCCGGAAAATCCAGCTGCCTGGCTGACCCTGGTCGCCAAGAATCGGGCCCTGGACCTGTTGCGTCGAGACTCGTCCCTGAATCATAAAGTCAACGAGCTCGAGCAAACATTTTCTCAACCAACCACCGATCAGTCAGCACCGCAAATCGATGATCAACTGGCTTTGATCCTGATGTGTTCACATCCGGACTTATCCGTTGAATGTCAGGTGGCGCTGACGCTTAAGACCGTGTGCGGATTCAGCACGGCGGAAATCGCCCGAGCTTTCCTGACTCCTGAAACCACAATTGCGCAGCGCCTGGTCCGCGCCAAGCGAAAGATTCGTCAGCATGAGATTGTGATTGATTTTCCGGATCCTGAAGAGTTGCCGCAAAGGCTCGATGGCGTGCTGCGGGTTATCTACCTTCTGTTCAATGAGGGCTATAGCGCTACCAGCGGGGATGAACTTGTTCGAGCTGAGCTTTGCGAGGAAGCTATTCGCCTCGCTAACCTGTTAGTCCAAAATCAACGTGCCCGGCAGCCAGTGGTTCATGCCCTGCTCGCCTTGATGATGCTTCAGGCCGCACGGCTTCCAGCCCGCACCCAGGCAGATGGCACGCCTGCGGTCCTGGCGGAGCAGAACCGATCGCTCTGGGATCAGCGATTGATTTCCCTGGGTTTGCGACATCTGGGCTGGTCGGCTGCGGGTGAAACGCTGACTGCCTATCACTTGCAGGCTGAGATTGCCGCGATTCATGCCACAGCCGCAAATGATGCGGAAACTGACTGGGCGCGGATTGTCGGTCTGTACGACCAGCTTTACAGTCTCGAGTCGTCTCCAATTGTCGCATTCAATCGGGCCATTGCCCTTTCCCGCTGGCAAGGTCCGCAAGCCGGAATTCGCGAACTGGAAGCTATCGCAGATCATCCGGCGCTGCGCCATTACTATCTGCTTCCCGCCGTAAGTGCTGAGTTATGGAAGCAGGCCGGCAATCTCGAGCGGGCCGCCGAAGGCTATCGAACGGCTCTCTCTTATCCTTGTACGGAACCGGAACGCCGTTTTCTTCAATCACAACTACGGTTAGTACTTCAGTAGTCTTGCCGCCACTTGACTCTTCGCCAAGATTGCCGTAGAAAGCAGCCGCAAAAATTTCAAGTCAATGGAGTGGAAGTCATGAAAAAGATAATCGCAATGGTGTCGGTGCTTGCAGCGGTCGCAGCTTGCACGACACCGACTGAAGATGTGAATCGGGTGGCTACTACCAACACAAATACTTCCGAGACCAGGCCTAGCGTGCCAGTTCCAACGGAAGCAGAAGCGACGGCAAAGGAAAAAGCCACCTGGGAGACAATCAAGAACAAAGACTACGAAGCGTTTTCCGCAATGCTGGCCAGTGATCAAATCTATGTAGGTCCCGAAGGGGTGCATGACAAAGCAGCCACACTTGACGGTTTAAAACGATTTGAGTTAACCGAGGCCACCTTTTCCGACTGGAAGTTCCAACCGATTGACAACAACGCTTATGCGATCATTTACAACGCCAGTGTTAAGGGAAAGTTGGATGGAAAGGACTTACCGCAAGAAAACTGGTGGAATAGCTCAGTGTGGGTCAACCGCGACGGAAAATGGGTATCGATTTTTCATCAGGAGTCTAAAGTAACACCTCCGCCTCCGGCTCCGTCGCCGGCGGCCGCAACAAAAGCCGCCCCGACCCCGGTTTCCATTGTTACCGGACCTGATCCAATTGCAAATGAGAGTGCGCTCTGGCAAGCACTAAAAGGCCGCGACTTCAACGCGTTTGAATCATCATTAGCTTCTGATTCAATCGAGGTTGAACCGACCGGTGTGTATGACAAGGCCGGAACCATGAAACTGGTGCGTGATTTTGATTTCTCGAAGGCGGCCCTGGGAAACTTTCGCTCCGTCAAGTTAAGTGATAGTGCGGCACTCGTAACCTACCTGGTGAAGATACCGAGTCCGGGTCAGGCGGCAATCCCGTTGTCTGCTGAGGGTGAGCAGCATTCGACCATCTGGGCCAATCGCAACGGCAAGTGGCAGGCGGTCTTTCACCATGGAACTCCTTTGATGAAAGCGGCGCCGCCACCTAAATCAGCTGCTAAGTGATTGCCATGGTCAACAATTAAACTAAACCCAAATTCCCGGAATCCTCGCCTCACAAGAAGGACACTGTCCCTGACTCGTGACTTTCACCTGACGAATCAAATAACCATGTCGCTCAACCAGCAGCTCGTCACAATTGGGACAAAAAGTATTCTCCCAACGGCCGACACGACCGGGAAGATTGCCGGCGTAGATATAACGCAGCCCCGCTTCGCGACCAATCTCACACGCTCGAATTAAATCGGCCGGCGTGGTGTTGGCATTGCTGGTCATGTTGTAGTCCTGATGAAACGCAGTTACGTGCCAGGGAATATCCGGCGACACCGAAGCGATGAAGTCTGCCGCTCGCCTCAACTCGTCGTCCGAGTCGTTAAAGCCCGGAATCACCAAAGTGACGATTTCCTCCCAGAAGCCCCTCTCGTGCACCATCTTTACCGTTTCGAGAATGTTGTCCACCACGCCACCTAACTGCCGATAACTTTTGTCATTCATCGTCTTGAGATCGATCTTGTAGCAATCGGTCCAGGGGCGCAGAAAATCGAGCACTTCGGGTGTGGCATTTCCGTTTGAGATGAATGCGGTCCGAAACCCTTCAGGCCGGGCTTTCTTGAAAACCTCCACCGCCCACTCGGCTGTGATCAATGGTTCGTTGTAGCTACTGCCAACCATTGCCGCCCCGTAAGCCCTGGCCATGGCCACCAGCCGTTCAGGAGTAACTTGAGTAGGAGCAGTGCCGGCTGCGTCGTCACGCAGCGCTTGTGAGGTCAGCCAGTTTTGACAATAGGCACAGTGAAGATCGCAACCCAACATCCCAAAGGTCAAAGTGTCGGATCCCGGAATGCAGTGGAAGAAAGGTTTCTTTTCGGTAGGGTCACAGGCTAAGGCGGCAACATAATTCACCGGGACTCTGAGTTGCCCCTTTTCATTAAAGCGAACTTTACAGATGCCGCGCTTTCCTTCCCGAATCAGGCAACGGTGACCGCAGGCATAGCATTTCAGGGCGTTGTCTGGCAGATGTTCCGTCAACTCTGCCGCCCCCTCAGTTGTCATCTCGTCCAGGATTTCGGCCAGTGGGGCCGCAGTGGTACTTATAGGCATTACTTCTTAAAACCTCTAATCAAGAATATACTCTGCAAATTCTGTCAGACCAAACGAGCTATTACGAAATGATCATCGAAGAAATAACAGTCACCGCTTTTCAACAACACACTCGAATTGTTGGTTGTGAAAAAACAAGGCGCGCCATCTGTATTGATCCCGGTGATGAAGCCGAAAGAATCTCCGCCGTTATCGATCGCCTGTCACTTGCGCTTCAGGCGATAGTCTTAACTCATGCCCACCTCGACCACATTGGAGCCGTCAGTGCACTTAAAAAGCTGCGACCCGAGGCGAAAATCATCCTTCATCAGGCTGATGAATTCATCTACGACGAATTACCCCGGCAGCCTGCCTGGATAGGCATACCACGCTCGCAATGGAGGGCGATGGGGATGGAATTCGAAGCACCTCCCAAAGCCGACGAATACTTTGAGGATGGCCAGATTTACAAGGTTGGGGAACTGGAATTTCGAGTCCTCCACACCCCAGGACACACTCCCGGACACGTAGTTTTGTTTGAAGCGAATGAAAAGAAGGTTTTCGTTGGAGACGTGCTTTTTGCAGGTTCAGTTGGCCGGACTGACCTTCCGGGCGGCTCGTCCAAACAACTGATCGATTCAATCAACAACAAATTGTTGCCGCTGGGCGATGAAGTTGAGGTTTACTCAGGTCATGGTCCGGTTACCACGATTGGCCACGAGAGGTTAACCAATCCATTTCTCACCGGTATCTACGATCTGGCCGGCTGAGCGGCAGTTACTTTCCTCGCTTTCCAAGACGTTGCAGCTTTAAAGCTTCCCACTCCTCTTTCAGGTCTTCATCGAGCTGGCTGGGAAGGGTCTCGACAGGAATATTCTTCTCTCGACAGAAATAGCGCCACAATACAAACCGAACATCAAACTCGCCTGTCTCGTCAGAGATTATATTGTCCACAGGTGGTGGCTGATCTTTACCCTTCATGAAAATTGGCAACCGCCTTGTTTCGCTCCCGTCTTGTGGCCCATTCTATCAAGGTTACCGGCAATTAATGAAAGCTTAGGACCCAGTCGGGCACTCATTCAAGACTAGCGGCGGGGTGTGGTTCCAGAATCCCGCCTCGTCGTTTATCACTCCGCACTTTCAGAATTGCCCTTATCGCCAGGTATAGTGCCAGGACCACCAGAGCCGCCGCTGCGATAGCGTTTATCAATTCGACATCTATCTGGCCCGTTCCGATATTTGTAATCCGTAGGTTGCCTATCACCAGAGTTACCAGGGCCCAGAGGGTGATTGACAGTACAAAGAGCATTGGCAAGAGCGTATAAGCAATTCTTTGCCGGGCCTGGTAGAGCCAGACGGTAATGGATAAAAGCGTGAGCGCAGCGAGCAACTGGTTTGAGGCGCCAAACAGAGTCCAGAACTTGGCCCAGGAGTTTGGCGGGGCAAAGGTGATGAAGTAGAAGGGCAAAGCCATCGTCAGAAACGTCCCAATCAAAGCGCCAAGTCGACCCTTCCAGCCAAAAAGTTCCTGCACAATGTAGCGGCCGAGACGCATCGAGACATCAAGCGTGTCAAAGACGAACGTCGAAAAGGCCATCGCCCCGAAGGTCACTGCGAAAGCTAGTCGCTCCTGTCCGACTATTAGTGTCAGAAATTGTCCAATTCCATTGCCGTAGATCGTGCCGGGTGCTTGGCCCCGTAACGCATCCTGGGCGACGATCATTACGGTGACCAAGGCAATCAAAGCCACAAAACCTTCGGCCAGCATGCCCCCATAACCCACCAGGCGGATGTCCGACTCGCGATCGATTTGTTTTGAGGTTGTGCCTGAGCAAACCAGGCCGTGAAAGCCGGAACAAGCGCCGCAGGCTATTGTTACGAACAGAAAGGGAAATAGGGCTCCGGTCATTCCGCCAACGTCAAACGACTTGAAGGCCGGCTGCTGGATTTGATACCCGCCAAAGAAAACACCAATGATGCCCAGGGCCAGCGCCGAGTAAAGGATGAAGCCACCCAGATAACCGCGCGGCTGGAGCAAAGACCAAACCGGAACCATCGAGGCTATGCCGCAATAAAGCAGTATCAACAATCCCCAGGTCTTATGGTCCAAGACAAAGACGTTAGAGATCATTGTCCCCACCCAGGAGAGTGCAAACGCTGCGGGCACGAAAATGGCTGTAACCAGCCAGAGGGGTGGCTTCAGGTAGCGCTGCACAAAGCCTAAAACTACTGCTAAGGCGAGGTATAAGATGCTCGCAGCGGCTACAGCCCCACCGCGATTAAAGGTGACATTGGCGGCCCGCAGCTCTTCAGACCCGCCAACAAATGTTCCGGCGGTTATGTCCGCAAACGCCACGATCACGTAAACGAGCGCAATCCAGATGAAAGCCATCATGGCAGCGCCGGCTCGTTGGCCCACGCGTTCGCGGACAATTTCTGCGATGGAGGTCGCCCCGTGACGAATTGAAGCTGCCAAACTGGAGAAGTCATGAACCGCGCCGATCAAAACCACTCCCAACCCAATCCAGATCAGGCAGGGTAGCCACCCAAATGCCTGGCAGGCCAGGATGGGACCGGCGATCGGGCCGGCAGCGGCAATGGCAGAAAAATGCTGACCAAAGAGATAGAAGGGCTTGGTGGGAACAAAGTCGATGCCATCATTGACTTGGTGGGCCGGTGTCTTCCGCTTATCGTCGAGCTGAAACTGGCGGGCAACCCAACCGCCATAGAGGTGGTAGGCACCAATCAGGACCAGTAGAAAACCAATCGCCAGTATTGTCAGACTCAAGGTTTAAGACCTCAGCGATTGCCGGGCTATTGTCAGATGCCGCTACGCGGACGCTCTAAACCGAAAATCAACCCTGGTTTCCGTCGTTACCACCCACGGGCCTGGTGGCAGCCACCATGACCGAGCCCAGCACACCGAGCAGCAGCCCGCCGGCGATAAGCCCAAGGCCTATCAGCGCCCGTATATGCTGATCAACTGTGGCGCTAAACGCCGCTTCAAAAACGCCGCCAACACCAACGTCGTGAGGTACCGTAAAAAGGCCCACCGAGGTCAAAAAGAAGCCCAGTGCGGCAATCTTAAGGGCGACAGGAGTTTGGCTGGGTCGACCCAGTTTGGCGCCGATCGCACTGCGCGTATAGCCATAGGCCAGGTAGATTGAGAGGCCAAGCACCAGCCATCCGATAA
>Ga0187893_10011109_pt1 | contig 13172 bp, 12 predicted proteins | sample MA1701074metaG_FD_139574 | JGI IMG/M metagenome (GOLD analysis project Ga0187893, IMG submission 139574) | White microbial mat communities from a basaltic lava cave in the Kipuka Kanohina Cave System on the Island of Hawaii, USA - MA170107-4 metaG ...
CTGACCAAAGAACGCTGGCAACAATCCTGGAGCCATTTCCAGTGACCCCTAATCGGCGCGAACAATCTCCTTCAACCGGTATGGATTTTGTGGAGAATTGCCGTCCGCGTGGAAACACCCAGCTTCGCACGAACGGCCTTGAGGTAACCGCGAACTGTTTCAGGGCTTACGCCGAGCTTAGCGCCTATCTGCTTATCGGTCATACCGACTTCGAGACGTTCTATCACCTCGACTTCGCGGCGCGAAAGTTTAAACGCACCATTAGTTTTGGGGGGGTGGGAGTCGACAGGCGCGTAGTTATGATCGGCCGCTTCTACCAGCACCGCCACTGCCTCTACAAACACCGCCACAACAGGAGGGAGATCGTCGATGCGTTTATCAAGCGCGAGGACTCGCACCGCACACCAACGGGCACGCCCAGGCAGCTTAACGATCATCTCTACACAGCCATGTTCCCCCCCCCCGCCGTTTGTCACCTGCGCGCATATCGCCGCTACAGAGGGAAGGGCTGTCAGGATTTCTTCGCCGGCCGGATTGGAAAATAAGAGCCGCCCTTCTTGGTCCAAAATAAGTAGGCCTAGTGGTGACACTTGAATTCTCCTCCTTCTCGTTGTTTTGGTTTTTCCGTCATTCGTTGGGTGGTTGTCATGTCGGGCAAGTAAGCCCCCACCACGCGTCCTTTTTTTTAAGACCAATACCCTACGTCGGCCCCGACCCCCCCCCACTCCAGCTTCGGTCTTCTCTTTGATCCGCAACGTCCCTCACCGTGGGGCCCACATAACCCCGACATGCTTTTAGGCACTTCGCCTAATCCGCAGCGCCCGTCACACTAACGCTTTGCGGGGGTGCCCGTCAATAAAAAAGCGATCATCCCGGCATGTCGAGTAGGAAAAGTTTGTATTTACCCCTAATGATACCCTTATTTTGAGGTAGGGTTTTATGGGTATTCCTCGTAAGTATGTAGCGGACACACCATGGAGGGTGTCCCACAGAAAACGTTTGAGATTAGCGATGGCGATATGCTAAGCCACCCGATGCCCTGTTTGTGGCCCTTAATTTGGGTGCTTGAGGCCAGGGTAAAGATACCCTAGGGTATGTGGAGCGTAAGGTTTTGCCTTTGCGCGAAATAGGGCGCACAACGAACGTCAAGGATATCCAAAATGAAACGAACATTAACGACACAAGCAACGGCCGGCGGGGCCACGCTGGCTGCTGCCGGCCTTTTGTTCTTACCGCTGGTCGCCGCAGCCGAAATCGGCCAGGAGGTTTCCATTCCCACGCACCTTCAGGATGGCGAGGAGTTCGAAATCTCTGTTGAGGACTTGATCGACCATGGCGCGAAGGTCTTTTCGGCCGTGTGGACACCTCAGGAAGGCGGCGGCCGGCCCCTGACCAAGGGGACCGGGGCTCCGCTTTCGGATCCCACCGATCCTCTCGTCTTCCCGCGGAACTTCAATCGCGTCTCGACGCCGGATGCGAATTCGTGCGCCGGCTGCCACAACGCGCCCTTCGGCATCGCCGGTGGAGGCGGCGACTTTGTGACCAATGTCTTCGTGCTGGGCCAGCGGTTCGATTTCGCCACCTTCGACCAAACTGACACGATTCCAACAAAGGGCGCGGTGGACGAGGTGGGTAACCCCGTCACCCTGCAGTCGATCGCGAACTCCCGGGCTACCCTGGGCATGTTCGGATCGGGCTTCATCGAGATGCTGGCTCGCCAAATGACCGCTGACTTGCAGGCGATCCGCGACGCAACGGCTCCTGGAGGATCGAACGCCCTCGCCTCCAAGGGGATCTCCTTCGGGACGATTGCACGCAATCCCGACGGCACCTGGGACACTTCCGGGGTGCAAGGAATCCCCGCGACGAGCCTGGGCACCACCGGGGCGGATGCTCCGCCGAGCTTGGTCATCCGACCCTTCCACCAGGCGGGAAGGGTGGTGTCGATCCGAGAGTTTACCAACAACGCCTTCAACCACCATCACGGTATTCAGCCGACAGAACGCTTCGGCATCGGAGCCGATCCTGACGGCGATGGCTTTGTCGACGAAATGACACGGGCCGATGTGACCGCCGCCTCCATTTTCCAGGCGACGCTAGCGGTCCCGGGCCGCGTGATCCCTGATGACCCCGAGGTCGAGGCCGCCGTGTCAGAGGGAGAAGCGCAGTTTCAGGCCATAGGCTGCAGCGGTTGCCATGTGCCCAGTCTGCCACTCGACAATGAAGGGTGGATCTTCACAGAGCCCAATCCCTTCAATCCTCCGGGAAACCTGCAAGTGGGTGAGGCCCCCACCCTGAGCGTCGATCTTACCAGCAAGGATCTGCCGCGGCCGCGCCTCAAGCCCAAAAAGGGCGTGGTGCACGTACCTGCCTTCACCGACTTGAAGCTGCACGACATCACCTGCGGGCCGGGCGATCCGAACATCGAGCCGCTCGACATGCAGCAGGCGCCCGGGTCTGCCGGGTTCTTCGCCGGGAACTCAAAGTTCATCACGCGGAAACTGTGGGGCGTTGCCAACGAGCCGCCCTTCTTCCACCACGGCCAGTTTACGACCCTGCGAGAAGCGGTCCTGGCCCACTGCGGCGAGGCGTTGGCCTCGCGCGAGGCGTTTGAGGGGCTGAGCGCAGATCTGCAGAATTCGCTTATCGAGTACCTGAAGACATTCCAAATTCTGCCGCCAGGCACCAAGAAAAACCAGCTGTAGCACATGGAAACATGGAAGATGGGTTTTTGGAAAGGAGACCTCATAGTGGGCGGGGGGCGATACGATACGTCGATACGTCCCCTCCCCCACCGCTGAATAAGCTCCGCAAAGCAGGGCTTGCGCCGAGAATATCCTGAGGGGGAGAGACCCCGAAGAGTTCCTGGGTGCAAAGGTCCTGTCTGGCATTATACTTTCCTAGTGATTCTCCGCATTGCAATCCGAATGTGCAGCAATGCGCTTTAAAAAAAAAGGACCGTGGTCACGAGGTGTTCATGATTGTTTGATAACATACGTGCTGACATCGCAAGAAAACAGCGATACTATGTGCGGCCTGAGCGCAGGAACTGGTTTCGGATCTATATCAAGATCCCCCTTCAGCTCGGCAGCATCGCTGTGGTGGTCTATCGGTTCGGAAGATGGGCCTATCGGTTAAAGATCCCTGTCCTGCGAGAGCTATTGTTGACCATTGCTGGCGTACTGCGGCTCTTGGTAATGGCTACGGCCGGGATCAGTATCCAGGTGAGGGCCGATATCGGGCCGGGCTTTGTCATACACAACTTCTCTGGGATCTTTATCCCCGAAACCAAGATCGGGAAGAACTGTACAGTGAACCAGGGGGTAACGATTGGAAACATCAGGGGGGCGGCAAAGCGCCCAGTGATTGGAGACAATGTCTATATCGGCGTCGGTGCGGTGGTGGTGGGGGATATCACCATCGGCGACAATGTAGTGATTGGGTCCAATTCCCTGGTAATGGCCTCGGTACCGGATAACTGCACAGTAGTGGGAGTGCCGGCCCGGGTTGTTTCCCGGCAGCCCACCAGTGAATATCTGGAGTTTGTGGATTACTGAAGTTAATGCTAGAGGCATCGAGGATGCATGGAGAACGCACGCGAGATCATCCCAAAGTGATTGTCATCGGGATGGATGGGGCGACCTTTAACCTCATCGTCCCATGGGCCCAAGAAGGCAAGCTCCCCCACATGGCTCGCCTCCTCAAGGAGGGGGCGCATGGCTATCTTGAATCTACGATCCCCCCTGTGACTCCACCCGCCTGGAGTTCTTTTATGACCGGCAAGAATCCGGGCAAACACGGCATTTTCCACTTCATCGGAATGGACCCCGAGAGTTATGATGTCCACTATATCAATGCCAGATCCCGACGAAGTCAGACGATCTGGAAGGTTTTCAATGAGGCGCAAAGGACTGTCGGAGTGCTTAACGTTCCCTTTACTTTCCCACCAGAATCGGTCGATGGCTATATGATGTCCGGGATGGATACCCCTGATGAACAAAGCGATTTTCTCCGTCCCGCCTCCTTGCGCGAAGAGCTGGAGGAACGGGTGGGGAAGCTTCGCCTGGACATCCGCTATCTTGGGTATATGACCAGCAATGAGCGGCGAGATGCAGTCCTCCAAGGTTTAAGAGAGATTGACGAGCAGAGAACAGCGACAGCTTTGTATCTCATGGAGCGGCGCCCTACCGATCTGATGATGATCGTCTACACCTCAACCGACACTGTCGGGCACTACTTCTGGCACTATATGGATCCCGAACATCCTTTCTTTGATGCTCAAGGTGCCGAGCGGTATGGGCGGGCTATTTTGGAGGTCTACCAGCGGCTCGATCAGAGCATTGGGGAATTTTTAGCGAGGCTGCCGGAGGAGACGGCGGTGGTCCTGGTCTCTGACCATGGAAATGGACCTACTTCGGAACGCGTTCTCTACCTGAACCGCTATTTGGCCCAATTGGGGCTTTTGAAATTTCAATCCGATGGAACGGGAAGGGGGCGGCTTAATCGCATGGTGCAGGCTCTGGTCAAACGGCTAGATCTGTTCCTGCGCGGGAATCTCTCCGCGCAGCAGAAAGTTAAGTTAGCGCAACGCTTTCCCACGTTGCGACGCAAGTGGGAATCTTACTACAGCTCGACGGCCAGCGTCGATTGGGCCGCGACCAAAGCATATGGGGTCGAGATCCTCGCTTCACCACCGGCCATTCATATCAACTTGAAGGGGGTTAAACCCCAGGGAACGGTGGAGAGGGAAGAGTATAGCGACCTGGTGGAGTTTCTAATCAAAAGGCTGTACGAATTGAAGGATCCAAAGACCGGCCGGCAGCTCATCACGAAAGTCTATCGCCGCGAGGAGATCTACCATGGGCCATACGCCGAGCGGGGCCCTGACCTTACCCTTGCCTGGTGGGAAGATGGGACCTTTAATGCCAAGCCCAGCGCGCCTGGCGAGGAGGGCTGTCCGGCGGTGACAGGCGTTCAGAAGACCGATGGTCTCAAATCTGAATGGAGCGGCAATCACCTCCTGCACGGCATTCTGCTCTTGAAAGGAAATCCATTCAGGCCAGGACTGACATTGGAGGGGGCGAGGATCATCGACATGGCCCCGACGCTGTTGTATCTGCTGGGGGTCCCGATCCCGGAGGATATGGACGGGCGGGTTCTGAAGGAGGCTTTTACCGAAGATTTCCTTGCCGCCCACCTGGTGCAGTTCCAGAAAGGTGATGAGGCAGGCGACCAAGGAAGTGGGAGCACGTACTCCGAAGAGGAAGCCGCCCTGGTGGAGGAGCGGCTCAAGAGTCTGGGGTATCTGCAGTGACCAGATTGCTGATCATCGGTTTGGACGGCGGAAGTTTCGATCTCATCCGTCCCTGGGTGGACCAGAGTAAGCTGCCGAACTTCAAGCGGCTGCTAGAAGGAAGTGTCTGGGGGGAGCTTCAATCGACCGTGCCCCCTATGACCTTTCCAGGCTGGAGTGCCCTGATGACCGGCAAGAATCCGGGCAAACACGGCATTTTCGATTTTACCCAGCGACGGCTTGGCACCTACGAGATCCAGATCCTCAACGTAGCCGACCGGAAGGCTAAGACCTTCTGGCGGCTCTTGAGTGACGCGGGTAAACGGGTCGCCTCAATTGGGGTGCCGGTCACCTATCCCCCAGAGCCGGTCAATGGGGTGATGATCAGTGGCTTTGATGCCCCAGCCAATGATTCCAGCATCATGTATCCGCCCACACTTTATGAAGAGCTGAAGAAGAACGTTGGTGAGTACATCCTCTCGGCCGATTTTGTCAGGCTTCTTGTGAGGGGGCGTCTGGATAGGGCAGTGGACGCTCTCTGTGAGGCGGTGGAACGGAAAGGGGCAACGGCGAGCTATCTTCTCAAACGAGAACCCTGGGACTGCTTTATGCTCGTCTTTGGGGAGACCGATGCCGTAGTCCATTATTTTTGGAAACACCATGATCCCCGCTCCCCCCACTACGATCCCAAGCATGGCCATCAGGTCCCTGATCCGATCCTCCGTATCTATCAGAAGGTGGATCAGTGCCTCGGAGAGCTACTCTCTCAACTCTCAAAAGAGACCCGAGTCATGCTGGTCTCGGACCATGGGGCGGGAGGATCAAGTGATAAGATCATTCATCTCAACCGATGGCTTGAGGCCCATGGGCTTCTGCATTATCGCTCCCTGGCCGATGGACGCGGGGGGAGCCTCCAGATGAAGGTCCTGCATACACTGAAGTCGTGGATCAGGGGAGTCTTCCCTAAGCGGATCATCAAGCGCCTACGGTTTCAGCAGGAGGGGCTAGGGGTCAAACTGGAGGCCAAGCTTCGATTCGGCGCGATCGACTGGAGCCGGACCAGAGCTTACTCGGAGGAGACGCCTTACTACCCCAATATCTGGATCAATCTCAAAGAGAGGGACCCCGGCGGGATTGTGGAGATGGGGGAAGAGTATGAAAAAGTGAGAGAGCAGGTGAAGAGCGTTCTCCTCGAGTGGCGGGACCCGGAGACAGGTCACCCGGTGGTCAAACAGGTGTTCAGACGTGAAGAGATCTACCGAGGCGAGTATGTCTATCTAGCCCCGGATCTCGTGATCGCGTGGAACCTCGATGGGGACTATGCCTATCTGAGCCGGCCGAGCTATGCGTCTAAAAGCCGCTTACCGATTGAGAAGGTGAAGAAGCGGGAACTGTCGCGATCAGCGTTCATGGTCAACCGCTCAGGAAGCCACCGGGAGATGGGTGTGTTTGCCCTCAAAGGGGAGGGGATCCGGGAGGGATCTCAAAGCATGCGGGCCGAGATCATCGATATAGCCCCTACCGTCCTCTACCTCATGGGATTAGCTGTGCCCAAAGATATGGATGGGAAGGTCCTCCTGGACTGTTTTCGGCCTCAATATCTGGGGGAACATCCCGTTTCTTATTATGAGGCGGAGTGGGAAGCCTCTGAGAAGGCGCGTTACGCCTATACGGAGGACGAGGAAGCTAAGATCAGCGACAAACTTAAGGCCCTAGGGTATATCGAATAGGAAGGACCTATGAGGGGCTTTAAAGTGGCGATGGTGGCAGCCTGTCCTTTTCCGGCCAATCATGGCTCGCCAGCCAGCATCCGGGAGATGTCGATGGCCTTGGTCGGTCTTGGCCATGAGATCCATGTCGTGACCTATCCCATTCAACAAGAGATCCCTGTGGATGGGGTCAAGATCCATAGGGTTGCCAGACTTTGGGGCGATAACAAGGTGATGGTAGGCCCTTCCTATCAGCGACCCTTTTATGATCTTCTTCTGGTTCAGAAGCTCTATCAGGTTATCCGAAGAGAAGGCATCGAGATTATCCATGCGCATAACTACGAAGGGGCGATCGCTGGCGCCATCGCCAAGAAACTGACGGGGAAGCCCCTGCTCTATAACGCGGTCAATACGATGAGCGACGAGCTTCCCGCCTATGGCTTCATCAGGCCTCGATCGCTGGCCGTCAAGGTCGCTGATCGTCTCGATCAGTGGGTTCCTAGAGCAGGAGATCATCTCACAGTCGTCTCCCACGAATTGTTGGTCTTTCTCAGCCAGAGGGGGATCCCTCCAGAGAAAATGACGGTGGTCCCCGCCGGGGTCAATCCGGAGATGTTTGAGGGCAATGATCCTACGCTTATGCGCCACTGCCACGGGCTCGGTTCAAAACCGCTGGTGATCTACACTGGGACGCTGGATGCATTTCAGCGTATCGATTATCTGTTGAAGGCCATGACCGTCGTGGTGAACGTGATACCGAACGCCCGCTTGCTCATGGTGGGAAATATTGTTGAGAAGGCCAAGCTGAAAGTCTGCTTGGATCAGGCTCAGGAGTTGGGAATCGGTTCGGAGGTGCTGTTTACTGATACGAGACCCTTGGCAGAGCTCCCAGATTACCTGGCGGCGGCCGATGTGGCTGTGCTTCCTCGCCCCTCTTGCCCCGGCCATCCAGTCAAGCTGTTGAACTATATGGCGGCCGGGAAGGCCATTGTGGCCTTTCAGGGAGCAGCCAAGGGGCTGCGGCACCTGTACAATGGGATAGTCATTCCTGATCACGACTGGGAGGGGTTCGGTCAAGGGATCCTGAGGCTTCTCAAAGACCTGCCATTGGCCAAGGCATTGGGGGAGAATGCGCGAAAGTCCATTCCCGGGAATTTCGACTGGTGCTCCTTGGCCAAAAGGATCTCGGACATCTATGCTGCCTTGGTCTGCAAATGAACTAGTAGTTATTAGCAAACTTATGATCGTGAGCGATGCAAAAAGGCCGGGGCTCACCTCTATTTCTCCAAATGGAGAATGAGAACCGTCGCGAGAGGAAGGCGCCGAGTTACGTCATCAAATGATCGAACGAGGAGATTAATCCATGTTTAGACCGATATTCGCCTTACATAAACGGCTCATCTGCCCGAATGTGCTTATTATTACGGCCGCCAGCCTGAGTATCCCAATGCTGGGCTTGGCCGGTGATGCCAGTGCCCAACCGGCGGACTGTTCGCGCACGTCAGTGGGCTTCATTCCCCTGAACCAGTTGGGTGATGGTCTCTATCAGGGGGAGCAGGGGGGACTCTATCCCGAAGGACATAACCTTTCCCCGCTGGTGCACGAGGTGGCAGGGTTGACGCTGGCTGAGGCCATCGTGCCGCTCGCTCCGGCGGGCGAGCCTGCTCCCGATGACCCCAACGCCCGTTACGTTCTGGTCTCCATCGGCATGTCGAACACGCGCTTGGAATTTGAGACCTTCAAGGAGATGGCGAATGCCGACCTGGAGAAGGCTCCGCAGCTGATGATCGTGAACGGTGCGCAGAACGGCGCGAGTGCCGAGAAGATCGTCGATCCCAATGCACGTTTCTGGACGGAGGTCGATGCTACGCTTAGTGAGGCGGGTGTCACGCCGATGCAGGTGGCAGTGGCCTGGGTGAAGGAGGCCAACGCCTTTCCTACCGGCGAGTTCCCGGCTGACGCGCAGCGGTTGCAGGGCGACCTGACTGGCATCGCGCAAATCCTCAAGGACCGCTTCCCAAATCTCCAACTCGCCTACTACTCGAGCCGCATCTACGCGGGGTACTCCACCGGCGGCAAGAACCCTGAGCCGTATGCCTACCAGAGCGGTTTTGCTGTGAAATGGATGCTGGAAGAGCAAATCAGCGGTTCCGTGGAGCTGAACTTCGACCCCGCTAAAGGTCTCGTGGAGGCGCCCTGGCTGGCGTGGGGACCGTATCTCTGGGCGGATGGTCTGGTAATGCGTATTGACGGGCTGAACTGGGCATGCGAGGACTTTGACAGTGATGGTTTGCATCCCAGTGAGGAGGGCCAGCAGAAAGTGGCGCTGAGGATCCTCGACTTCTTCAAGACTGACGCGACAGCGCGCCGGTGGTTCCTCCGTGACTGAATGGACGGTGCTTGAATCTCATCCAGGTCGTATTCTCCAAGTGGCTCGCACACGGGTACTGATAACAAAGCCAGTTATTACCACGGAAAGCAAGGGCACTTCGATAAATTGCTTCCCTGCAATTTATCGAATCGCAAAGCAAAAAGCGTGGTTTTTGCTTTGCTCCATTGGTCAATCACTTAACGTGATCGACCAATGTCTTCACGTCCCTGTGAGGGCGGGCACTCCGAATTAATCGAAGTGCCCGCAAGACAGTTCTGTACATGACGCAGGGTTTGGTAGGGCGATGCACCCCCCTTTCCGCAGTCGCCTTAAAAGAGTGTGGATTTTGGTGCGTACGGGCAAGGGCGGATTGCACCACTTTTAGGATTTCTTTTGCTGGAGATCCTTTTGATAAAAAGTAATCCGCGCCTTGTTTAAAAGCCGCCTCCCGATATTCAGGTGCATCGTGAATGGAAAGAATAGCGATAAGGAGCTCTGGATGCTTGGATTTGATCGTTGCTGTCAGTTTCAGACCATTTTCGTCAGGCAGGGAGATATCCATGAAAATGAAGTCAATTCCTTCGATATGTTCCAGGGCCTCTAGGGCTTCTTGACCGTTACGGGCCTCCCTGACTTCTATCCCCAGGAACTGCTTTTGCAGTAGTCCGCTCACTGCCTCCCGAAGGGTGGCATCGTCATCGACAATAAGAACCTTAGTCATAACCGGCGAGATACCGACGCTTTTCGGCAAGATGTTACCAAAAGCTCATCAAGAGAAGACAATCTTGAAATTCTTCGCTTTCTTAGGGACAGCCCCTTTTTATCGGGCGATTCTCCGCTATACGCGGTCCGCGGCATATCACTTAGTTGAGGGCACTTGTTTAGGGGGATAAAAATGGGATATCCTGACGGGCAGTGGAGGGGGTATGCCAAAGCCGGGCCCACAGCGGAAAGGGACTAATGGAAACTAAAAGAACTCGAATTGTGATCGCTGATGACCACCGGATTTTATGCGATGCGCTGCGGGCTTTGCTTTCCTCAGAGGCCGCTATAGAAGTGGTAGGCCAGGTCGGAAACGGCCATGACGCCTTGCGTTGCATTGCCACGCTGAACGTCGACGTCGTCATAATGGACCTTTCCATGCCCCAAACGAATGGGGTGGAAGCCATCGCGAACATCAAACGTCGGTTTCCGGAAACCAAGAGTATCGTTCTCACTTTCCACAAAGCGGAAGAATACGTTAGGGCGGCGCTTGATGCAGGCGCCATGGGCTATGTATTAAAAGACGACGGTCATGACGAGTTGCTAGCAGCTCTGCGCAGCGTTATTTCCGGAAAGACTTATTTAAGCCCGGGGATCTGTCGGGAGGTGGTGACAGGTTATCTGAAAACGTTCAGAAACAATGGAGGCGCCCGGAAGTCCTGGGAGATTTTGAGCCAGCGTGAGCGCGAGGTTATCAAGCTCATCGCGGAAGGATCTCGGAACAGAGAGATCGCTGAGCACCTCTCCCTCAGTCCTAAGACGGTCGAAAAGCACAGGGCGAGCGCCATGAAAAAGCTCGGACTGCATAACACGGCCGGGATAACCGCGTACGCGATCGAAAACGGCTTAACCGTTCAAAGGGTCTCTGAGCTTGGCCAGTGGCCAACAGATCTCAACGGTAGTTCCGCTACCGATACCGCTGGTAAGATTGAATTCGCCCGCCGTTGACTCGGCGCGTTCGCACATGCTAATGAGGCCGAAGCCAAACCCCATTCTGAGTCCGGGATTCCCACGCTCGCGGACATCGAATCCTTGACCGTTATCCTTAATGAGGAGGCGAATAGCCATTGTGGTTTTCTCCAATTCTAGAGTAACCTGATCCGCGCTGGCATGCTTTGCGATGTTGTTAAAGGCTTCTTGAACGATTCGGTAGATGACTACTTTTAGTTCTTGTGGTATGTCGCTCTCTTCAAGCGCATACCGCTTCGCCACATTAATCTCGGGGTGGGCACTGTGGTATTTTCGACAAAACCAGTCTAAGGTGCTCAAGATTCCCAAATCCTCCAACATCGCGGGTCTTAAGCCCATAGCGATTCGACGCAGTTCCTCAATCGCCTCCCGCATCCCTTGCGTCACTGCGTCAAGGGCATCGGACGTTTCCCCATGAACCTGACTTTGCTTCAATTTTGTGATTTCATTTTCTAAGCTATATTTAATAGCGCTCAAGCTCTGCCCGATCCCATCATGCAATTCAGCCGCGATCCTTTTCCTTTCCCCTTCTTGCACCGTCATCAATTGGCTGACAAGCCTATCCTTCTCTACTGACAGTCCTATACCCGAAACGATGATCTGGTTTACTTGGCGGGCGCACTGGTAAAATGCTCCAGTGATGATCCCTAGCAAGATCGCCATCAAAGTGCCTGTGCTGTTCGCCTGCATCAAGAAGCCCAACACAGGCAGAAACGACATGGGGAATAGAAAATCGAGATAAAAAGGAAGGAACGCGCATCTTCTCGCCAGCGCCCGCACCGCCATGCCCAATAACACGAATGTTATGAACAACTGATAGCCCAGGCTAAGGTGTAGCGTGGCACACAGGCCCAGGGAACCCCAAGTCGCACCTTGGTAGACCGAAGATAACGAATATGCGGCTTGCCAACGTCGTATGCCCTGTGTATGTCCAGCTAACGGCGTTCGTCGGTATCTTCGTACTAGCACTGTGCGAGCGCATACCCCTAAACACAAAGCGGCAAACCAAATTGGGGGGAAGAGGGAAGGAGCCTCGTTCCAAAGCACACTCATGACTACGAAGGCCACTGCGCCATCGGTGGCGACACCTTTACGCGCCTCGTCACATACGATATCGAACTGTTTTCCTATTTGTGCGTTCACTATCGCCGACAAACCAGGCTACTAACGAGATTGGTAGTCATCAAGACGTGCACCGGAGACCCGTGCTTCATAAGACCAGAAGTCCGCACGAACACGCATTCCCTACTAGTCGCCGAATCGGTTGAGTTGAGGCCCTCCTCTTAAAAGTCAGTTCGTGTCGTCCCACAGTCTGCGACATCTGTTGCTATTAATACAATCGGCCTAATTTCATTCTGTGCGTTAATCGCTGCTGATTTTCATAACATTTCACCATCGATTCGCTCTAGGACGGAAATCTATGCAAGAACAAGCTACTTCTGTTGCATGGACGTTCATTACAATTTTTTTTCTTATCGCCTATAACCCACTGCCGCGTTTACCATAATTACTTTTAGCCTCCTGTTAGCATGGTATTTGCGGCCCGAGGGTTTATCTAATCTTAGCGAAACATGTTTAGAATACTTATCGCGGACGGCCATGCCGGCTTTCGGCAGGCCGCGAGGGAGTTATTGCGAGAGCAGTTCCCAAGGATAGAAGTTAGCATGGCCAGTAACGGTCAAGAGGCCCTGCGACAGCTTGGTGGCCTCGATCTGCTTTTCTTGGATATCTCACTGCCTCAAGAAAGCGGACTGGAACTCTCGGCAAAGATTAAATCCGAGCATCCAGATCTCGCAGTCGGCATCCTCACATTTCACGATGCACCCGAATATCGGCAAGCATGTTTTCAGCACGGTGCCGATTACGTTGTGTCGAAAGGAGCTCCCGCAGAACAAATTCTAGAAGTCGTGCGATCCGCCATCGCGGACAAGCAAGTATGAAGCCCAAAGCACGTTCCAGGTTCTTACGTTTTCTTTCACCTTTAAAACGGAGCCCGCTTGTTACGCCGTCACATAGTCACTATAAAGGAATCAATTAGCGCTTTCTGTGAAAAAAATCACTGGCAGGC
>Ga0187893_10011110_pt1 | contig 13172 bp, 14 predicted proteins | sample MA1701074metaG_FD_139574 | JGI IMG/M metagenome (GOLD analysis project Ga0187893, IMG submission 139574) | White microbial mat communities from a basaltic lava cave in the Kipuka Kanohina Cave System on the Island of Hawaii, USA - MA170107-4 metaG ...
ATGAAGGATCGCTTTGGAATCGGCTGGCGGCCGGAACTAGCCGCGGGAATACTATCCAATCTTCCAGACATCGATGTCGTTGAAGTCATCGCTGAAGACTATCTGTTTGTTCCGCAATCCAAGCTACGTGCGCTTCGAACGCTGTCCAGACAGGTTCCCGTCGTTCTTCACGGTGTCTCTCTAGGCATGGCCTCGGCTGTTCCTGTCGAAACCAAGCGACTGGACCGGATTGCGCGGCTCATCGAAACCTTAAAGCCTGAGGGCTGGTCCGAACATCTCGCATTTGTGCGTGGAGGTGGTTATGAGATCGGGCATTTGGCGGCTCCGCCTCGCACTGCCAGCACGATCGAAGGTGCGGCAAAGAACTTCGCTTCGGCGCGGCGGATTGTTGGAGCGTTGCCCGCTGTGGAAAATATTGCCAGCCTGATCGACCCGCCAGGCAGCCGTTACGACGAGCCGACCTGGATTTCCGAGATTCTGTCGTTGTCAGGCGCCGAACTTCTTCTCGACCTTCACAACGTGTACACAAACGCTGTCAATTTTGGATTCGACCCGTTCGATTTTCTGGCTCGCATCCCCTGGAACCGAGTAACTACGATCCACATTGCGGGCGGTGAATGGATTGCAAGCGATTCGAATCCTGCGACTCCCCGAATGCTCGATGATCATCTTCACGATGTTCCGGTGCCTGTCTATGATCTTTTACGGGCCGCAGGCTCGCGCCCCCCCCGTCCTCTGACGGTGATCTTGGAACGAGACGGCTTGTATCCCCCGATCCAAGAGCTGCTGGCGCAACTGCGAGCCGCACGAAACGCGCTGGCAGAGGGGCGAGCACTGCAACCACGCCAGCAAGGAGTCGCATGAGTTCGCCACTCTTCGAAGCTTTCTTGGCAAAGATCTATGTCGATGCCAAAGCGCGGGCAGAGTTCTTGTCTGATCCGTTGGGGGAAGCAGCACGAGCTGGATTGAGCGCGGAGGAACAACAGGCACTGCAGAGCATCGATTGGGATGGACTGAAACTCGCCAGCAGGAGTTTTGAGAAGAAGCGGCTACGTCAGGCAAGAGGCAAGTTGCGGTTTCCGCGCCTTTTCGGACTGAAATAGAATGGCTCCCTGGGAGGGAGTAGAATGTGGGAGGCGCGCTCCGCGCGGCGAGCTTAGTGGGCTACTGACCCACAAAGTTGCCCTCCAGGAGGACGCCCCCTACCTTCGCATCTCTTCCTCACTCACCGGAGTCAGTCCCGCATTAGTTCCTGCGGAAACTCGGCAGGTTTCGCACCGCCACGGCGACGCAGGTTCTGCTGATTTCCTTTGTCAGGATAGAGGGGGAGGTACATTCCATCTGTTTTCTGCAGCACTTCAAATAGCTGGCGATTGAGGTCTCTTGCCATCTGCTGATGTCCTGGGCTGTGTATCAGGTTTCGGCTCTCCAGCGGATCGGCTTCCAAGTCGTACAATTCATCGACGTCCCAGATACCGTGATAGTGAATGTACTTGTAACGATTGCCGCGGAGCGCGTGCACTGTCGGAGTTTGTGGGAAATTGCGTTCCCAGTAATACTCGTAAAGCAGCGTCTGCCGCCAGTTCCCAGGCTTCCCCTGAGCCACAGGGATGAAGCTTTGGCCGTCCAGACCGTCGGGTGCTTTCAAGCCTGCCACGTCAAGAATGGTTGGGGCAATGTCGATATTCGCCACGAGCTGGCTCACCTTGGAGCCTCCCTTGAAGAGATCCGGACACTGCATCAGCATGGGCACGCGCATGGACTCTTCATAGGCGGTGCGCTTGTCGATCAGCCCGTGTTCGCCAAACGCAAAGCCGTTGTCGCCCATATAAATCACCAGCGTTGAATCGAGCAACTTGCGGTCTCGAAGAAATCCCATCACCCGGCCAATGCTGTCATCCACTGCCAGCAACGTTTCCGCGTAGCGTTTGTAGTACTCCTCGATGTTCAAACTGCGATGGTAAGGAAAGTCCGCTCCATGAAAACTGTTCCCGAGTGGTTGGCGGGATCCATCGTCTTCGGGGCAGCAAAAGGTTTGCTCTTGTATCGGTCTTTGTGCCGTTCTGCGGGAACGAAATCTGAATGAACAGCCTTGTGTGACAAATACAGCATGAACGGCTTCCCACCCCGGCGGTCTTTCAGCCAGTTGAGTGCATAGTCCGTCAGTTCGTCAGTGATGTATCCCTTCTGCGGGAGATGTTTGCCGTTGATGTTGAGCCCGTTGGCGCTGGGCAGATAGCTGCCCTGTCCCTTGAAGCTCACCCAATGGTCAAACCCCGGCTGAGGATCGTCGCGTTCTCCTCCCATGTGCCATTTGCCCACAAAAGCCGTCTCGTATCCAGCTTGCTGCAGATACTGAGGAAAGAAGACTGTTCCCGCAGGAACGGGGTTGTTGTTATCAACCACACGATGCCGATGCGCGTACCGCCCGGTAAGAATAGACGCCCGGCTCGGCGAGCACAAGGCCGTGGTAACAAACGCGTTTTGTAGATGCACACCGTCTCTCGCCATCGTATCCATATGCGGTGTTTCGAGAAACGGATGCCCCAGAAAACCCATGGCGTCGTAGCGGTGGTCGTCGGCCAGGATGAAGACGACATTGCGCGGCTTCACGCCCGCCAATCTGGCGAGTTTCAAACTTCGGGTTGCTGCGGCTGCGGACGAGGCCAGCAGAGGTTCCGTCCTGCCGAAAACATTTAAGACGGCCAAGAGACTCAAGATCAGCGATGCGGGCTTGACGCGACTGACCAACGACGGACCGATTCCATGAACAAGAACGCTACGACACAGGCGCTGAGACGCGGAGCGCTTCTTGTGACAAGGGACAGTGGGAATGGCTCGATTTGATGATCGGTTCCAGATTGTGAACATGGCTAGTGACGGGAACTCTTGGCCTCATAGGCTGACAGGTGAATCACTATCGGGCACAGTTGCCCAGACCCCTTTTCTTGATTGGGACGCGTTGGTCGGTATTGTTTGGCGAAACGGGGATCTTGTTCTCGTTTTCTCAACTCACGCCCCTCACCCCAACCCTCTCCCCGCCCACGGGGAGAGGGAGAGGATTTGGACCGAGACCGCGAACCCAGGGTTCCGCTTGCGCTCCACCCTGGGCTACAAATATTTCGCCCCTAGCAGGGCTTGGGCAAAACAAGTCAGCCACCTGATTTCTGGCTTCCACGTTCTTGTCGCTGCCGGCGGCTCAGTGGCGTGCGGAGAAAGGGATATCAAGGGCGCTAGCCCTTGGCTAGTCAGTCGAGCGAAAGGTTATGCCTTGACACCGCCAAGAGTCAACGACACCCAATTCCTTGGATGAGCCCCGACAGGCGGGAGAGCAGACTTCGGTTCCCCTTCGCCCCCAGCTCGGGAGGTGGACTTGCCGCCGCGTCGTGCTTTTCTGCCAGGCGCAGACACGCGCGGTGGCACGCGCGAAAGAATTCGGCCGGATCAAGTCGAACGGCTGGTTCGGCGTCCCAGATGCTGTGCGACCGGTCCAGCTGGCGCTATCGGTGATTTCCGTCGCCACAGCAGCCAGACCAACAGCACTGCCCCAGCTGAGGTTGCCGAGATACCATGTCTCAACAGGCTGTTGGCTCTTGCCATCGTCGGCTCGTGAAGCCCGGCCGTCAATACCAGCAGATTTGCAAATTGGATACCCGGATACTTGGTCTCTAGATGTTCTTGTGCCCAGTCGTCGACGCGCCCAGACCCGGTGTGGACTTGGCATGTGATTTCGACCACACCGGAATTGCGGATGCGCTGCCAGTCATCGGCATCCTGGACTTCCAGCAGCAACCTGAGATCGCGGGGCGACGGTTCCGATTGCAAAACCCCTGGATAAGCAGGGACGAACACATCCACGTCGCCGGGAGACATAGCGTCCCGCCAGAAGGCGAATCCGCCACGACACAGCCGCACGTCGGTGAGCGTCACGTACTCTTCTGTGACTGGCCCTTTCCGAAGCAGTTGCCCACATGTCATGCGCGGCACGGCCAGCGCACGCCGTCGTTCGATCGGAAATCTCACGAGACATAGTGCGCCGTACGCCAGCAGTCCGAGTGACGCAAATAGGAACCAGGCCCGACGGCTCATCGTTCGAAGACTCCGATGAATTTCCCATTCGAGAAAGGGAAACTGTGAATAAATTCGATTGCGCGCAAATCTGACTTGGTAGGGACGCGGTGCTCCGCGTCCGCCTTGGGTTTCCAGTCGCGGAGGCGCGGCAGCGCATCCCTACCACTGAATTTTTTCACAGCTCCAGGGGGACTCGCCAAAGACACGGGGGTTGTCTGGCAAAGTCGACAAGCGAAGCGGAGAGAGCGACGCCAATCTCTTGCAGCTCACCGCGGCGCTCGCAACATCGGAACCAGAGGTGGCGACGAGCCCACTTGAATCTTGCCCAGAACTTCAAAACCGTGGCGCTGATACAGAGGAATGTTTCTGGGGTTGGTAGACTCAAGGTATGCCGCCGTATGGTCACGGTCGCATCGTTCGAGCCCATACTTCAGGAGCGCGCCGCCGTAGCCTTTCCCCTGATGTGGTGGATCCACGCCGATCATCGGCAAGTACCAGTGCGGGGCTTTGGGGTGGTAGGCCCCCATCTGTTCGAGCATTCCGAAAAGATCGCCGCGCGTCGACGCCGAGACCGTTCGCTCTACGATCTCGCCGAGAGCTTGTTCCTCGGAATGCACGTTGGGGGGAAGCCAGAGCGCCGCCCCGGCGTAATCGTCGGTGCTGTGGGCTCCGTTGTGCAGGAACGCTCCACCACCGAAGGCGCGCGTGAAATCCGGCATGCTTGTCAGATACTGATGAGACTCTGGCCAGCACCAGCGGGCGATAGGGTCCGCGGCGAATGCCATGACAATCGTGTCAATGGCCCGAACCTCGTCGGCCGCTGTGATTGTTCTTACCATTGCAGTTTTCATGTTTACCTCCTTCGACGGGGCGGTCGGAAACTGCCAACGATTCGTCCGAGTGCCTTGTCGATAGAACCCTGAATTTGGTTCCCCTCTCCCCAACGCGGGAGAGGGGTTAGGGGTGAGGGGGCAACACACTCGGTCAAGTCCAGAAGCGGCACGCGGACGAAGTCCATGTCTATCGCGGCACCAACTCTGTGGTCGTAGCCTTCGATTTCGCGCGTCCGAGGTCTCGGGCGAACTTGATCGACGCTGGGGTATGGTACTTCTCCAGGTAGGCACGGTCGACTGCGCGCTTCAAGCGCTCACTCCTCGTGCGTACGGCTCGGATGGGAAATTCATCGCCAGCGACCTGAATCACACCACGCGGCTCCGCCAGAAACGTTCGGTACCAGCTGCGTGGCTTCAGGCTCCACGACCGCACAAACACTCGGCCTTCCACCACCACCGCCCAAATGCCGATGAACCGATGCGGCTGCGTGCCGGCCCGAAGGCCAATGATCATGCCTTTCCGGATGGCCGACAGGACGTCGCTCGGGAATCGTTGTGTCGCCTTCACACTTTTCCTCTCGGGCTTGTGGCAACCGTGAGCAGGCCACTTTGTCGAGCTTCTGCGCTGCCCGCGCGTCTGCCTTGGCAGACATGCTCACCTTCGTTCCTAGTTCGCAGACATGCACACAACACATGTCTGCGCCACCCAGCGGTTTCTTCCTCGAACCAACGCCAGCCGAGCGGGCCGCCTCGGTTGGCCTTCGCCGTGTCGCCCGGTCACTCGCGGGTGATCGCCAGCGCTGCGTCGCACTTTGCCCTGGCCATCGGGTTAATGAGGTGACCACCGTTTCGCTGCAATTTCACAGGCCAGGGTCGCTGGTTACCTTGCCAGGAAATGTCCATCACGATGAGCGGGCGGGCCACCCAGACATATCAACGACTATTACGTGACTCATAGTCCGTGGTTCTATTGACTACAAGGATGTACCTTTTCTTCATGCCTCGCAAGTCTGATATCGCAGAGAGGTTTGGCGAACGAATGCGGCTGCTCCGAAAACAGAGCGGCTTATCCCAAGAAGCGTTTGCAGCAAAGTGCGGACTGGATCGCACTTACATCAGCGGAATCGAGCGGGGTAGGCGGAACGTTTCTCTTCGAAACATCGCAGTTGTTGCGAAGGCTCTCGACATTTCAATTTCCGAACTCATGCACGACCTGTAGGTGCGAGCGACCACCCGGTTACGGCGATTCCGGAACACAGCGCATGCCTGATCGTGAATTAGAAACAGTCGTTGCGAGAATCCGAGAACTAGACCCCCAGGGAGAGAGAATTGGGCTCGTCCTCAGGCAAACACTGGACCAGCTATACGACGGGCAGCACACCGGTCGTTACCGCTGGGATCAGCTGCACAAGACTGAGAAGACACACTGCGGAACTCTTGTCGAAATCAACTTGCACCGCGAGTTTGAATTCGAGGACGGAGAGGCAATGGACTATCGGATCGCAGAAATAGATGTTGATTGCAAGTATTCCCAGACTCTTGGTCGCTGGATGATTCCACCGGAGTCAATGGGGCACTTGTGTCTGTTGATCTCTGCCGACGATCAACAAGCGAATTGGAGCCTTGGTCTCGTTCGAATTGAAGCAGCAATCCTGACCCAGGGTGACAACCGGGACGCCAAGAAATCTATTACGGCCGAGGGAAAAAAGAAGATCAAGTGGATTTTCAAGGATGCAACTCTGCCTCCGAACATCCTGCTTCAGCTACCGAGAGAAACGGTGAATGACATCATGGCCTTACCAAAAGGCCAACGGCGGATAGACGAGATCTTCCGGGTCGCTCAACGCAAGAGGATTGGACGGGGAGTAATAGCCACCCTCGGAAAGCAAGACGACTACATGAAACGGGTAAGGGGTAATGGAGGGTCGAGAACTCGCCTGAAAGGCGAAGGGATCATTATCCTGGGGGCTTATGAGCAGCATAAACGGATCGCCCAGGGCCTTGGCGTTCCAATTCCACAACGTGGCGAGTTCGTGAGCGTGCAGGTTGCTCCGGCTTTAGCGGCTGGGCAGGGAGTCGTTACTATAGATGGGTGTTTATGGAGAATTGCGAACAAATCCGATCCTCTAACAGCTGCCCCACGGTGTCCACATTACTCGGACAACAAAAGCCTACCCTGAACCTGCCTTAAGCGCTTTTCTGCAAGCTCGTTGTACGTGGGGTTGAGTTCGACGAGAACAGCCTTTCTCCCTTCCTCCTTGGCGACAACGCCGGTCGTCCCTGAACCACCAAACGGATCAAGCACGGTATCTCCAGGACGTGTTCCAAACAGGACACAACGCCGAACCAGTTCCCGAGGAAATGCTGCTGGATGCCCGTTGCCGCTCGTGTCCGGTCCTAACAGCCAGTAATTGCGGACATTCGCCCCGGTTGTCTCCCTCACACCGTCGCAGTCGTAGTAATAGTTCGACTGTTTTGCGAGCAAGAACACTTCCTCGGTTGCGTTCGTGGGTCGATTCTTCACGCTCTCAGGCATCGCTGTTTTTTTTATCCAGACGATGCGGGATCGAATTATCCAACCGTCTGCCTGCATCGCAAATGCAACTCTCCACGGCAACCCCATCAGATCGCGGTCCTTTAGCCCCCAAACTTCGGGAACTTTGCAATTGCGCTTTTGGATCATCTTCTTTGTGTTTCCGACTTTGGCATTTGGACCGCAGTTGCCGTGTCCCCCGTTGCGGGCGTACCCATCACCCACATTCAGCCAGACCGTCCCGTCGTTCCGCAACACGCGGCGAACCTCGCGGAATAACTCGACCAAATTCTGTACGTACTGTTCAGGCGAAGGCTCAGCTCCGATCTGATCCGGATGGTCATAGTCCCGAAGTCCCCAGTATGGAGGCGAAGTAATACAAGACTGAATGGATTCGACATCAAGAGACCTCAGTATCGTTCTGCTGTCCCCCGTCAAGACTGTCACTGCGGTACGATTCTCGTTCGTCACCACGAACTCCTCATTCATGCCGATCACGTAGGCAGTTCTTGAATGCAGTCTATAAGTCACGGTTGGTGGGGTCAAGCTTCGTTGTCTACACAGAAAGCACTATGCCGCACCGCGTTCGTCGCCGTCCCAAGACGGAATCTCTCCTGCCGAGCCACTGATTAACAGGAAACGTTGCCTTGATAATCTGATAAATTGACGAGTTCCTGCCGTCTTTAGCCTAATCTATTATCAACCTGAAAAAAGTGCCCGCCGGAGCAAAATGCTATGCTTGGCCCCGCCAAGTGTCAACGACCTGACTCCTGGATGAGGTCCCAGAGGTGATGTTCTATCACACGACACTGGATTGTCTAAAGGTTCACGTAGTTCGGGCCGCCTCCGCCTTCGGGCGGGACCCAGGTGATGATTTGGTAGGGGTCCATGATGTCGCAGGTTTTGCAGTGGACGCAGTTGGAGGGATTCAACACGAGTTGCTTGCCTTGCCCGTCACCGCGGTCCACCATCTCGTAGACATTGGCAGGACAAAAACGCTGGCAGGGGTTGCTGAATTCTTCGACACAGCGGGTGTGACAGATATTGAGGTCACTAATGAGTAGATGGGATGGCTGATTCTCCTCGTGTTTTGCTCCGGAGAAGTACACGTTGGTGACTTTATTGAACGTGAGCTTCCCGTTCACTTCCATTGGGCTCGGCGGCGGCGCTGACGAGCCATGGACGCCGTGAACCTTGCGCATCCGCTCATGTCCCGCTCGGTTCGGGAGCGGATCTTTCCAGCCACGCCCGCCAGTGACCAGTTGCAGGCCTGCATTCAACATCCCGGGCAGCAAGCCGTGCTCAAAGCCCTGATGGAAATTGCGGACACCGTAAAGTTCTTTCCCGGCCCAACTCGCCAGGAGTTTGTCTTCATAGCTACTCAGGCATCGCTCGCTGAAGTCGTCTTTGAGCAGCGCTCCCAGCAGGGTTTCTGCAGCCAGCATTCCCGACTTCATAGCTAGGTGGATGCCCTTCAGTCGCTGAGAATTCAGCAGGCTCGCGCTGTCGCCGATGACAAGACCGCCGTCAAAATAACTTCTGGGCATCGTGTAGTAACCGCCCTCTGGAATGGCCTTGGCGCCATAGTGCGCCATCTTGGCGTTCTTGAGCATGGATGAAATGAACGGGTGCGTCTTGAAGCGCTGAAATTCCTGGTGCGGATCGAGGTAAGGGTCGCGATAGTCCAGGCCCACGACCAAGCCTATGGAGAGCATCCTCCCCATGTTGTAGATGAACCCGCCGCCATAGTTCTCATGCCTGAGCGGGTAGCCCAGGGTGTGGACCACATGCCCTTTCTCGGCCGACTCCTCGGGCAATTCCCAGACTTCCTTCACGCCGATGGCATACACCTGGGGACTCTTCCCGGAATCCAGTTGCAGCCGGCTGATCAGTTGCTTGGTGAGTGAGCCGCGCACGCCCTCGCCGAACACGACCGACTTGGCCAGAATATCGACTCCCGGCTCGAATGACGGCAACGGCTGGCCCTCCTTGGCGATGCCACGGTCCCCCGTGCGAACGCCGATGAGCCGCTTCCCGTCGAAGAGCAGCTCGGTTCCCGCAAATCCGGGAAACAGGTCGATGCCGCGCGACTCGGCCAGCCCGCCCATCCATTTCACAAAGCGGTTCAAAGAGATGATGGAGTTGCCGTGATTCCTCAGCGGTGGAGGGATAAACGGCAGAGAAAACTTGTCCGTCTCGGTGAGGAGACAAACGGTGTCGTGTGTGACCGGAGTGCCCAGCGGCGCACCGAGTTCCTGGTAGTTGGGCAAGAGTTCTTTGAGGGCGACAGGATCAAGAATGGCTCCCGACAAGGTGTGCGCGCCAATTTCGCGGCCTTTCTCGATGATGGCGATGGAGACCGCATCGAGCTTGCGGCCGCCGGCAGCAGCGTTCTGGTTGTGGTTCTCGATGAGCTGCCGCAGGTGCAGCGCGCCGCTCAGGCTGGCCGGTCCGGCGCCGACGAAGAGGACATCCACCTCCAGAGTTTCGCGTTCGCGCTCCGCCATCAGTCTCCTGTCACGGGCGAATCAGGCGACGTCCGCCAGAGTGGCCGCTCCAGCACCACATTGCCGTACACCATTGTCTGGCAGGCGAGCCGATGCGTTTCAAGAATGCCGGACTCCTTCAACTGCTCGCGTTCGGCCCGGCCGACGGGCGACAGTTGCTCCCGGCCGCTGAGAATCTCCACACGGCAGGACGTGCAGGCGCCGATGCCGCCGCAGGAGTGCATCAGTTCCACACCGCCAGCAGCGGCGGCGGCCAACAAGCTCGTGCCCGCTTTGACCTGCACGCTCACGTCATCCGGCAGAATTTGAACTGTTGGCATCGTTCACCACGCATCAGATCAGGCCTCAGACCACTATACCATACGGCCTCTTGCCCGGGTTTCGCAGCACGAGAGCCTCAAAAGGTAAGGCCGGAGCCGATTCTGGATGCCTCAGTCCAGGATTCAGCTTGTAAATATCATTCGAGCAATTTTAGACAGAACACAAGGATTGAGGGTGTAAACGTATCAGGAGTAAAAATTGTGGGCTTCGGGGTGGCACGTCAGGAGAAAAAAATGAGAAGACTCGTAAGAGTTGGATTCCCTCTCGGCGCAGTCGCCCTGTTAATTTTGTGGTTCCTTTTGAAGATACTGCGCAAAAGGTACTTCCGAAAAAAGCGCCAGGTAACCCCATTGCAGTGCTACGGCGCCAGGCAATCAACATCACCTCTCGCAATTTGCTGCTCAGCGTAACACTCTCCAGGCCAAGCGGCCTGTTGTACGCGTGCTTCTGAATGTGAAAGGAGCTTTATGAATAGAAAGATCCGGCAGCTGATTTTTCCCAACATCGCTCAGTACCTCGCAACTGCAGTCTTGCTATGTGCTTCAGGTCTGGCTGAATCGCCTGCCGCGGCGGACGCAAATCTTAAAGAATTCAACGATCGAGTGAAGAAGTATGTGGAATTGCACAAGCGTGTAAAAGGCGACCTCCCCGCGATGAAACCTACCACAGACCCGGCTAAGATCACGGTACACGAGGCAGCCATGGATGCGGCGCTTCGCGCGGCCCGATCTGGCGCACAGCAGGGAGATATCTTCATTCCGGCACTCCAACCTTATTTCGTCCAACTCGTTCGGAGTGAACTGAAAGGGGCGGCAGGTGCGAAAGCTCGGGAAATGATCAAAGACGGCAATCCCAAAGTGGAAGGCGACCCCGCAAAAATCTCTGTGAAGGTCAATGGCATGTATCCGGGCGATGCACCCCTGTCCACGGTGCCCCCGGGCCTTTTGCGCAAGCTTCCCCCGCTCCCACCAGAGTTAGAGTACCGCTTCGTCGGCCGCCATTTAATACTGCGTGACGTTGCGGCCAATATCATCGTGGACTATATCGTGAACGCCGCGCCTCAAGGTTGACGGACGAAAGGTGGAATGTATGTATTACGCAATTCTATGGTCTTACGCGGCGTATCGCCGACTGCAGCACTGCAAGCTGTTACGACGAGCGGAGTCACCCAGGCGCTCGGCTGCCACAATTCTGATTCTGTTCTGGATGCTTCGTCTTGGCTTGACGTCTGCCTGGGCTCAGCAGACCAATCTTCCCAACAAGCCCGATTCTCTGCATTTTGCCATCATCGGAGACAGTGGCACCGGCGGCAGAGAGCAGCTGGAGATCGCACGTCAGCTGGTGGCTTATCGCAAAGTGTTCCCCTTTGACCTGGTGCTAATGCTTGGGGACAATATTTATGGCGGTGAGACTCCTGGTGACTACCAGAAGAAGTTTGAACACCCATACAAACCGTTGTTAGATGCTGGGGTGAAGTTCTACGCAACCCTCGGTAACCACGACGATCCGAACCAACGCTTCTACAAGCTGTTTAGCATGAATGGACTGCGATATTACACTTTCAGGCCTAAAGATGGCGTGCGCTTCTTTGCGCTCGACAGTAATTATATGGATCAAAAACAACTGGACTGGTTCGACAAGGAAGCCGGCGCTTCCGGCAGTGAATGGAAAATCTGTTTCTTCCATCACCCTTTGTACTCATCCGGAGAGCGCCACGGATCCAACATGGAGCTGAGAAAGGCGCTTGAACCTTTGTTTGTGAAGCACGGAATCAATGTCGTCCTGGCGGGGCACGAACATCTTTACGAAAGGCTCAAACCGCAACAGGGGATCTACTATTTTACTTCGGGCGGGTCGGCAAAATTGCGCCGCGGCGATATCGGGAATACGGACCTCACAGAGAAGGGCTTTGATCAGGATTACCATTTTATGCTCGTGGAAATCTATGGCGATCAGTTCCACTTCCAGACAATTTCACGAGCGGGGAAAACGGTCGATTCCGGCATGATTGCCCGCACGGTGCGGAAAACCGTCACAGCCGCCGCTCAGTAGCAGTGAAACAAGGCTCAGGTCGGGGACCGGTTCACACGAACGGTCGGCCAGGATCCCAGAAGGAACACCCAGGCTCTCTATAACGAAGATCAGAAATGGAGCTTGAGCACGAACTCAAACACGCGAGGGTCAAGGGCAGTTGTGATAGTTCCGAAGGCGGTTGTTCCGAAATTGCCATTCGGAGCGCCTAACGGCGGCGTGTTGGTGACGTTGAAGGCCTCGGCGCGGAATTCCATCCGAAAACGTTCCGTCAGCGCGAAGGTCTTGCCCACCATCACATCCGCCGTCTGATACCCGGGTCCGCGGACCGGGTTGCGAGAGCTGTTGCCGATGATAAATTGCGGGGCAGTCGCAAAGGCTGCCGTATCGAAATAGCGTGCTGTGGTTCGCTCTTCGGCAGGGAGCTCTGGATTGGAGGGTCTATTTGGCCGCTGCGTTCCGAATCCGGCAAAGGAGTTGAAGTTTGTGGCTTGCGCTACAGTAATAGGAATTCCGGACTGCAGGCGAACGATTCCCGCAAGCTGCCAATCACCGAAGAGAGCGTTCTTCCATCCGCTCATTTCCAGGCGTCGTCCCTTGCCGAAGGGCAACTCGTAAACAAATCCACTTGAAAAGATGTGCGGAATGTCTCCGCTCGAAAGATCTCTCTCGAGCTTTCGATTGAAACTGTCTGCCATGGCGAAGTTGGCGACGGGCCCTGTAAGAATGGCCGCGTCGAATACGGAAGAAGCGTCATCGATCAGCTTCGAATACGTGTAGGCTGTGGTGAAGGTCACTCCTTTCGAGAACCGTTTCTCGACTCGGCTTTGGAAAGAGTGGTAGACCGAATTCCCGATGTTATTCCGGTAGAGGCTC